>ERZ808051.115-NODE-115-length-107071-cov-10.825925_pt1 | contig 107071 bp, 100 predicted proteins | sample MGYA00380199_ERZ808051 | MGnify/ENA primary metagenome ERZ808051 (study PRJEB31490, sample SAMN06133391) | mouse gut metagenome | isolation source: J11 | host: mice | place: China: Chengdu | collected 2015-05 ... | reverse complement strand
TGAAGTACCTATACCATTTTTATTTATGAAAGTATTGATTTTATTTTTTTATCATATTTCAGTATGCGAAGTATGAGTTATTATCTTTAATGCCGTGCTTGTCCTGTCTTATACGGCTGTACAGTTAGTTTAGGAATTGACAGCAAATAAAACATAAACAATATGCTGTAAAATATTTCGTTGATTATTACAGCGTTTCTGAGTATAATATAAAAGAGAATGTATAGTTTAAATTGAAAGGATTGGTATAACTATGGCAAGTATATTACCGGTATCAGATTTAAGAAATTATAATGAGGTTTTGAAAAACTGTCAGATCGGAGAGCCTGTGTTCCTGACTAAAAATGGCAGGGGTAGATTTGTGGTAATGGATATAGAAGATTACGAGCGTGATAGAGCAGAAAAAAAACTTCTGGAGAAATTGCATGAGGCAGAGGAAGCTGTTAAAGATGGGAATGGTTGGCTGACAATGGATGAATTAAAGGCTGAGGTTGGAGAGTAAATTTATGATGAAATTGCGAATCAATCCGGTAGTGGCAGAGGATTTAAAAACAATTAAGAATTTTATTGCAGAAGATAACGCCGATAAAGCATTAGAAACGGTTCAGGAGATTTATCGGCAGTTTGAGAATATACAGCAGTTTTCTTATATTGGTGCAGATTTGTCGAAACGTGTGAATTTTAAGACAGATTATAAGTATGTGGTGTGGAATGATTATGTTGTGTTGTATAAGGTTTCGAAAGAAGTAGTTGAGATTTATCGGGTAGTGAATCGGTACCAGGATATTACAAAGATTTTTAGTTAAGTTAATTTTGAAATTATGAAATGAAGATTAATTTGGTAGCGAATTGAGGAGAATTGAAAATGTCAGATATGAAATGAACGTTCACAGAGGAGGAGTTTCGATTCTATAATGATGTCCATAAAATTAGATGAAAATGAAACTTATGCCGTTGCAAATAATAGTATGAGAAGGGCAGAAATATTTTGTATGTAGCAGTTACGAGGGCAATTAAAAACTTGCGTATTCTGTATGCTGATGATCTTGGGGATATAAGAGATAATATTGAAAAGATATTTGGAAGAGCAGAGGTGTTTCCTGTTCAAATGACGCAGAAGTAGGTATTGAAAATGACCTTGAAATGGGAGAGGGATCCCATTCCAAGGTCTCAATTATCGGGCAGATCTGTTACCAATGCGGAAGCACTGCCGTCCGCAATGCGTTTTGCTAGTTGACCTGCAGGATCGTAACCGCTACAATTTCCGGTATGTTTAAAAACCGAATCGGGTATCGCGTCATACCGATCCCGCTGCTGACATACATCTGTAAGGGTGTAGCAGATGCTATTTCTTCGGCAGGATAATAGCCTTTCCGAAACGCTCCCGAACCCTTTGGAAGCAATTTGGAAGTGACAAATGGAATTGTCACCTGTCCGCCATGCGTATGTCCGGACAGCAAAAGATTGTCGCTGCTGTTCTCGATAAATTCAGAGATGACAGGTTCATGGGAAGCGATGATATTAAAATATTCGCTTTCGATCGTGTATAACGAGGGATCGGTCCAGCCCATCAGGTAGTCATCAAAGCCAAAAATCTGAATGCCATAGTCTGCAAACAAACGGCTTTCGCCGTTTAACAGTTCAAAGCCGCAGGAAGTCATAAAATCTTCATATATACGGGCTGCCCCGCCGCCGTGATCATGGTTTCCCCAAATGGCATATTTGCCGACAGCGGCGTTGATCTCAAGCAGCTTGTCTCCAAGATATTCCATGTCCATAGCGTTGCGGTCACGCGCATAATTATCCAGCAGATCACCGCCAAAAATAACGAAATCAGCATTTAGTGCATTTATTTTGTTTACAATATCCTCGATATGGGTTTCACTGTAATATTTTCCAAAATGTGTATCCGTAAAAAATACGATTTTACAGGGACGGACTTCTTTTTCTGTTTCGATCGTGAGACGTTTTACACGTAGTAGATTTGGTTCTATAAAATAAGCATATCCGATCATTCCCGATAGAAGAATGACAAATAAGAGCATCAGCAAAAACGTTCTTTTTATGATTTTGCGCATAGTGATAAATCTCGATATTGGGAATCGCGAAACATTGTACTGGCTTGAACTTCCGCATTCTCCTGTGAAACCTTCTGGCAAATAGCCCTGATCCGTATCTTTTGCAGTATAGCCCTGATCTGTACTGTTGTCAAGGATTGAATTTTGTCAGTGGATCGTGCTGCTATGCCTGTTTTTGGCAACATGATCATGAAATGTGATTTTTGAGATCATATTTTGGTGGTAAACGGGGAGGGGAAGTGGTATGATTAAATCTGTAAATTCAGGTCGATGGAGGTAAAAAAGTGAAATGCTGCATTGTAGTAACCGATATAGTCGCATGATAAGGATCAGAATAGGGAGGATTTGGTATAATTGGGAGTGCGCGTGGCATGATCAGGTGCATCAATGCACAGGGGAGGATCGGATATGGCGAATACGTATAAAGTGATCGATGAGAAAACATGGAATAGGGCAATGCACTGTAAGATCTTCAGAGACAGTATTGAGCCGGCGTTTTGCGTAACATATGAGGCGGATATCACAAGGTTTAGAGGCGTGGTCAGGAAACTGGGTGTTTCTTTCACGTTGGCGATGGTATATGCGGTCTGCAAGTGTGCCAATGAAGTAGAGGCATTCCGCTATCGTTTTGTTGACGGGCAGGTTGTGTTGTTTGACAGGATTGATACCGCATTTACGTATCTCAATAAAGACACCGGGCTATTTAAGGTAGTCAATGTTCCCATGACAGATGATCTGAGGGCATACTGCGGATTGGCGGAAAAAACGGCAAGGGAACAGGAGGAATATTTTACAGGTCCGTTAGGAAATGATGTGTTTCAATGTTCGCCGATGCCGTGGGTGACTTACACGCATATTTCACATACCAACTCCGGAAAAAAAGATAACGCCACCCCTCTTTTCGACTGGGGGAAGTACTGCGAGAAAGACGGAAAGATCGTGATCCCGATATCTGTGCAGGCACACCATTCCTTTGTCGATGGCATACATATTGGGCAGTTTGCAGATAAGCTCCAGAATTTTTTTGATCAGTGCTGAAATAATCGGCAGACATACAGGCACAGAATGTCCCCCGACAGACAATGGATTTTGCGCGGGGGAATGTGCTGTTCACAAAAGATATTCGTGGAGGGGCTGCATGCTTGAGTCCCCTTGAAATGAGCGAAAAAGTCCGCTTATCCGCCGCAGCATGTCATCGGCAAATTTTTGAGTTTCCATGGCATCGAAAGCCGGCTCAGTGTCAAACATATAGCTTTGCAGAGCATCTGAGATCAAAGGGTGGTACGTTGCAGAGAGATTCTGCAATGCCCACTCTCCGCCCTGCTTTTTGGAGAGTACCAGATCGCTCTGCAGGAAGGCTGCCACTCTGCACAGATTCAAGATCACATAGACAGGATCGTCCGATATATCCTGCCTGGCATTCTCGACATCGGACCAGATGCTGTCCATGTAATCTTTTCCAGGCACATCATCAAAGACATCGTTTATTTCTTCTCCGTACAATACAACGCCATATTTTTTTATGATCATAAAATGCGCAGCCAGATCCTTGTCCGTGCCTTTCATCTGACGGATATAATCAGTTGGATCGTCAATAAACCACTGCAGATGTGCATTTGAAAAATGCAGTTCAAATGGTGTGGGGTAAAGAAAGTGTTGGCAGTATTCCCGCCTGACAATGCTCAACTCGATGCCCTTGCCTGGCGCGTTCTTATGTAATGCCACAATGTGGTCCATAAACTGTAATTTCTGGATATCCGTGATACTGCTATTGGTTACGATGATCACATCTATATCACTCTTTTGGGGATTGAAACACCCCATCGCCAATGAACCATGTAGATAGACACCTGTGAGATGCTCCTGAAAGATCCTTTTGCTTTTGTCCACAATCTCATTTAATATATGCTGATATGACATGATAACGCTCCTTTGGGTCTGCCTGATCAAAACCGTGCAGGTTCTGGACTGGCGGAAATCTGATGACAGCTATATTTTTGCAGCATCGGAAGATCGATATTCTTTACTGTCTGTATTGTTGTTAGTATACTACGGTTTGTGGATAACTTCAACCTAATAAACTGTCTGTGTGGAAAATTGGTATGGCATCGGTCGTCAGTATGCGTATGACATGCACAATGTTATTTGTTTTTGTAGTGGCAAACGGAGAATTGCCGTGATATAATGAAAATCATAGGCACTTGTGATGGGGGAATGATTATGGATAACAAGAACTGTTTGACATCTGCAGGGGTTGGCAATAGATGAAGCGCACGACGAGCATTTCTAAGGATTTTACAAAAGGGAATATTGTGTGGCAGCTTTTGATGTTCACGCTGCCGTTTATGGCGTCCAACGCGCTGCAGGTGCTCTACAGTACGATAGATATGGTGATCGTGGGAAAATATGTGGGCACGCCGGGGCTGTCCGCCGTCTCTCAGAGCAGTCAGATATTGAGCTTTGCCACCATGGTATGCCTTGGATTTTCCAATGCGGGGCAGGTGCTGATATCGCAGGCGCTGGGGGCGGGAAAGCGAAAGGAGATCAACGAGATCATGGGCACGCTGTTTGGTCTGATCCTCGGCATGGGGCTTTTCCTGTCCTGCGTTATTTTGCTGGCACGGCAGTGGATCATGAGCGTCATGAATATTCCGGCGGAATCCTGGGAGATGGCGGCGGATTATATGATCATATGCGGCGGCGGGCTGGTCTTTACGGCGGGCTACAACATGGTGTCGGCGGCGCTGCGGGGGATGGGGGACTCCAGGCGGCCTTTTCTGTTCATCGGCATCGCCTCGTTTGTGAACCTGATCCTGGATATCCTGTTTACGGGGATGCTGGGGTTTGGTGTAGCGGGGGCGGCATGGGCGACGATCATCGGGCAGGCGGTGTCTTTCCTGTTCTCGATCTATTATCTTTACCGCAGCAGGGAAGCGTTTGGGTTTGACTTTCGGCGCAAGAGCTTTATACCCCGGAAAAAGTATGTGAAGATGATCGCGGAACTGGGTACGCCCATGGCGATCCAGTCCGGGTGCATCAATCTTTCCATGCTGTTTGTCAATGCCATGGTCAACAATGTGGGGGTGGTGGCGTCTGCGACCTTCGGCGTGGGGGTGCGCATCGACGATATCATCAACAAGATCTCGCAGGGGCTGCAGTTTGCCGCCATGCCCATGATCAGCCAGAACATCGCGGCAGGGGAGCGGAAACGATCCAGGCAGGTCGTGTGGTTTGTCTGGCTGTTCGCCTTTGTGCTGATGGCTTTTTTCATTGCCGTGTACTATGTCTTTGGCAGGCAGCTGTTCATGCTGTTCTCAGACGATACCAAAGTGCATGATATGTCCGCTACGTTTATCAGGGCGATCCTGTGGATGTTTCCGGCGATGTCGATCATGCGCGGCAGCAACGCCTTTATCCAGGGGATTGGCAACGCGAAGCTCAGCATGGTGCTTGCACTCCTCGACGGCGTGATGCTGCGGATCGGATTGAGCTGGCTCTTTGGGATCGTGCTGGACTGGGGATTCTTTGGGTTTGTCCTGGGATATGGGCTTGCTCCGTACGGCTGTGCCGTGCCGGGGATGATCTACTTTCTGTCGGGGGTCTGGCAGCGCAGGAAGGTACTGGCGGAGGATATATAGCGACGGGCAAAAGCGTCCGGGGGTGTGGCTGTGATTGATAGAAAAGACATTTGGCAGGGCTAAGGAACTGTTCAGTCTTTGAAGAGAGTAGTAATCATAAATTTAGCAAAGGTTCCTTTTTCCATGGAACAAAGGCGGATCTGGCAATTGGGGATCTGATCGTCACGGTCAGCTGGCAGGGACACGCCCCTGAGATACGGAACAATATGCTTGAGAATCTCAGGCAGCTGTCTGAAAAGGGGATCAAGGCGATCGACTGAGGTTGGTACAGTGAATATCAAGAAATCGGCAGGCTGACTGAGCGTGTCCCAGATGACAGCCGACAGCGGGACACGGGGGACTGCCCATATAGAAAGCGGGGTAAAGTATGCGTTACGATGTGATAATAATAGGTGCGGGGCCGGGCGGTATCTTCTCGGCATACGAGATGATCCACAGAAAGAGTGATCTGAAAATAGCGGTTTTTGAGTCGGGGCATGCGCTTGACAAGCGGCACTGTCCGATCGACGGCGACAAGGTAAAGAGCTGTATCAAGTGCAGGAGCTGTTCGATCATGAGCGGTTTTGGCGGTGCGGGAGCATTCTCCGACGGAAAGTACAATATAACGAATGATTTTGGCGGGACACTGTATGAGCACATCGGCAAGGCCAGGGCGATCGGGCTGATGGAGTATGTGGACGAGATCAACATGAAATACGGCGGGGAGGGCACGAAGATGTACTCGACGGCGGGTACACACCTCAAGAAGCTTTGCCTGCAGAATAAACTGAATCTCCTGGATGCGTCCGTGCGTCATCTGGGAACGGATATCAATTATGTCGTGCTGGAGAATCTCTATGCGGAGCTCAAGGACAAGGTTCATTTCTTCTTTGATACACCGGTCACGGATGTCGAGGTGATCGACGGCGGGTATCGTGTGTGCTGCGGGGAGGAGATCCATGAATGTGACAAGTGTGTCATTTCTGTCGGCAGGAGCGGGAGCAAGTGGATGGAGGGCATCTGTTCCAAACTGGAGATCCCCACAAAGTCAAACCGTGTGGATATCGGTGTGCGCGTCGAGCTGCCGGCGGTGATCTTTTCGCATCTGACGGACGAACTGTATGAGAGCAAGATTGTGTATCGGACCGAGAAATTTGAGGACAGGGTGCGCACGTTCTGCATGAATCCCAAGGGGATCGTGGTGAACGAGAATACGAACGGTATCGTCACGGTCAATGGGCACAGCTACGAGGGTGCGGACAAACAGACGCAGAACACGAACTTTGCGCTTCTGGTCGCAAAGCATTTTTCCGAGCCGTTCAAGGACAGCAACGGCTACGGCGAGAGCATCGCAAGGCTCTCGAACATGTTGGGCGGCGGTGTGATCGTACAGCGGTTCGGTGATCTGGTGCGCGGCAGGCGCAGCAATACAAAGCGCATCGAGGAGGGGCTTGTCGCGCCGACACTTGCGGCGACACCAGGCGATCTAAGCCTTGTGCTGCCAAAGCGGATCCTCGACGGCATCATCGAGATGATCTATGCCCTGGACAAGATCGCGCCCGGAACGGCAAATGACGATACACTGCTGTACGGTGTGGAGGTCAAATTCTACAACATGGAGGTCGATATCGACGAGAACCTTGAGACGAGATACAAGGGGCTGTATGTGATCGGTGACGGCAGCGGCGTGACACACTCGCTGTCCCATGCATCGGCGAGCGGCGTGTATGTGGCACGGCAGATACTTGGGTGATGGGATAGATGAAAATAGAAGACATAAGGATCGAAAAGGTCGACGGTAACAGTCCCTATCTGAACGAACTGATCCGCTATGCAGGAAACTGTTCGTGGGTTTCTGCACTTTCATGAAAACCGATTATTATCCCGACAATCGGTACTATCCGTGGATCAGCACTGTTTTTGTGGATGAGGATCACAGGGGCAGGCGCATCAGCCAGCATATGATAGAGGCTGTGATCGAGTACGCCGGAGGCTGTCAGTTCTCCCAGGTGTACATTCCGTCGGACATGACTGGATTCTATGAAAAGTACGGTTTTGAGAAGATCGGGGAACTGGAAAATTACGGCGGGGATGTCGACGCCATTTTCATGAAAACAATATAATATTATTCGCGGCGGGGCCGGATCGGATCTGCCGGGGAGACGGCGCGGAGCACTCGGGGAGATCCCGGGTGCTCTTTTATGCACACGGGCGCATACGTGATGATATACACTATATAACAATATACCTTGACAGATGAGGTATATTGTTATATAGTGTATATCAGGACAGTTAAACCGTTATTCAGGATCAGAAAGGGGGGAGTCATATGTCTATCACATCGGACATCCTCAGGGGACATACAGAGGCGATCATATTATCCAACCTGCTCGAGCAGGACAGCTATGGGTATCAGATCAACAAGGACATCATGAAGAAGACCAACAACACTTATGAACTGAAGGAAGCGACGCTCTACTCGGCGTTCCGGCGTCTGGAGCAGGCGGGATGCATCCGGACCTACTGGGGGGATGAGACGGTCGGAGCAAGGCGGCGGTATTACGCCATCACCGACGACGGCAGGAAAGCTTACCAGGGATACAAGCAGGAGTGGCAGGAGGCGAAGGAGATCATCGACAAACTATTGAAGTGATCAGGGATCGTAATATTATGAGGAGGATAAGCTGTTATGGATGAAAGGATCAGACAATATTTTAACACGATTTTTGCGGAGGCGCCCAAGACAAGGATGGCGCTGGACTTAAAACAGGAAATGATGCAGAGTGCCATCGACAAGTACAATGACATGGTGGCGGACGGGTATTCCGAGGAGGACGCGTACCAGAACGTGATCAACTCTATCGGGGATGTGACAGAGCTGTTTCCGGAGGTGGAGGAGAAAAATCTGCTCGTGCTGCCGGAGAAGGACCGGAAGAAGAAAGCGATGATGACGGCGTGTTCCGTCGGATGTTACATCTTTGCGGGAGCGGTCTTTCTTGCCTGCGGGATGCTCAGTGACAGCATGGGATTTGATGAGGATATCATGATGGCGTATGGTTTCGTGCTGGCTGTCATCATCTGCATTCCGCCGACGGTCATGCTCGTCTATGCGGCAAATATGTACCCTGATTACACCAAGCGGGAGAAACAGGATATGGTCGACCGGATCAAGGAAGTGAATTATCACAACAACAAGGAAAGGGCGGTGATAAAGACGATCAACTCCCTGATATGGATAGTCACGCTTATCATTTACTTTGCGATCAGTTTTTCCACATACGCATGGCATGTCACATGGATCATTTTCCTGATCGCAGCGTGCGCACGGAAGATTGTGCAGCTGGTCACTGAACTGAAAACGGAAGAAAAGCATCTGTAGATGCGGGAGAGGTGATGGTGATGAGAAAATATAAGATTGTCACACTTGTGCTATGGTGCCTCCTCACAGCCGGTCTGTGCGGGGTCTTGGTGTACGGCATGTCGGGGCACAGATTTTATGCAGGGTACCAGTCGTATGAAGTCTATGGCGGCAGTCCGAAGCTGGTGTTTGAGAAGGAAATCCCGCTTGACGGGATCGACAATATCCTGGTGCAGTACGATATGAACAACAACGATATCTATCTCCGTGAGGGGGATGCGGATGTGCTGACGATCAGGGAGTACAACGAACTTGAACTGAAAGAGGACGAGATTTCGACGGTGACAGTGACGGACGGCAGGATCGAAGTCCGGGGAAAAAGGCGGAACGGGATAGAATTTCAGATCAGACTCGGGAGGTCCGGGTTTCGATCGGTGATCGGTTACACGGAGATCATCCTGCCTGCATCCTACAAGGGACAGCTTTCGCTCATGACAGCGAGCGGGGATATCAAAAGAGAGGCTGCACTCGTGCTCGAAAAGGATTTTGAGGCTTCGACGAGCAGCGGCGATATCATGCTCACCGATGTCACGGCAGAAAACATATCGCTGAAATGCAGCAGCGGCGACATTCACGCGGATCAGCTGACGGGTGTGACAGATATCGAGAGCACCAGCGGGGAGATCACGGTCAGGAATTTTGTCGGCGGGACGAAGCTCAAGAGCAGCAGCGGTGATATTGAGTCCGAATCGATCACGGGAAACGCCAGGCTGGTGACGACCAGCGGGGAGATCACGGTACAGCACGTCGATGGAGATGTCAGTGCGGAATCATCGAGCGGCGACATCGGGATCCATAAGGGAAGCGGAGCGCGGACAGTCATGACGACATCGGGCGATATCCGGCTGGATGGTGTGGATGGCGTGTGGGAGATACAGACGTCCAGCGGTGAGGTATGGATCAAAGCACAGGAGGGCAGCGGCAGCATCAGCACGACGAGCGGCGACATCAATCTGAAACTTTCGAGACTCGCAGGCAGCCTCAATATGGACAGCAGCAGCGGATTGGTACAGATCGGCATTGCCGCGGACAACGCGTTTGATTTCAGGGCGGACACTTCCAGCGGCGATATCGAGACATTTTTTGACGATGATCTGAGCTTTTCCAAGAGGGGGAACAGTGCCCACGGAACCTACGGGGACAGCGAGGATGGCAGCAGTGTTGTGGTCAAGACGACCAGCGGCGATGTGTGGGTGTCGAAACTGAATTAGAACTGTGCTTGATGCATCTCAACCACTATGCTTTCTCACGGACTTCGCAGCATAGTGCGAAGTCCTGGGTTGAACTGGAGCGTGCTTGACTTTTTAGAGAACAAAAAATCTTCTTTATACAACGGCAAATATGTGCTATAATCGGTATCGTGGGTCAGCAGCTGCAAAAGCTGGCATCTTCCTGCAGCACCTGACCGCCTGAATGATTAAAATGTTACAGAAAGGACTAGGTATTGAGATGTACATAACATGTTTGGATTTGGAAGGTGTATTGGTCCCTGAGATCTGGATCGCATTTGCTGAGGCGAGCGGTATTCCCGAACTGAGGAGGACGACGCGCGATGAGCCGGATTACAATAAATTGATGACATGGAGACTGGGCATTTTGAAGGAGCATGGGCTTGGTCTGGCAAAGATCCAGGAGACGATCGCCACGATCGATCCGATACCGGGCGCGCGGGAGTTTCTCGATGAGCTCCGCTCTGTCACGCAGGTCATCATCATCAGTGACACGTTTTCGCAGTTTGCGACGCCGCTGATGAAGAAACTCGGCTGGCCGACGATCTTCTGCAATTCGCTAGAGGTTGCGCTAAACGGTGAGATCACAGGGTTTAAGATGCGCTGTGAGCAGTCGAAGCTCACGACTGTGAGGGCGCTGCAGTCGATCGGCTACGAGACGATCGCCGCCGGTGACAGCTACAATGACCTTGGCATGATCAAGGCGGGCAAGGCGGGATTTCTGTTCAAGAGTACCGACAAGATCAAGGCGGACAATCCGGAGCTCCCGGCTTATGAGACGTACGACGAATTGATGGATGCGATCAGGCGGGCGATGGTGTAGCCGCCAGGATGCCGTTTTAAAGCGCATCAATGTTTAGGGATATCCCGATAGGATCCTGGACATTGATGCGCTTTCTTTGCGGTGTGCGCCGATGCGGGAAAGTCGTGTCACTGGAGAAGAAGATCTTTCTCTGTGCGGACCAGCCCCTCGGCAGTCAGCTCATATATCTGGTCGCAGACCTCGGCGATATATTTGCGGTCGTGGGACACGCTGATGATCGCGCCCTGGTAATCTGCGAGCATGCGCCGTATGACCGGGTTGGACAGCGGCGAGAAATTGCGGCTCGGCTCGTCGAGCAGGAGCACGTCGCAGCCGGAAGTGTCGAGGTAGAGCAGCATGATCTTTGCCTTCTGTCCGCCGGATAGTTCCCGCATCGGGTGTGTCATCTCGTCCGCGGTGAATTTCATGCTTCCTAGGTAGGTGCGCATCATGGAGATGCTCTGTTTGCTGCCGTCTGACAGAAATTCCACAGGCGTCTTTTCGAGCGGCAGCAGCTCCTCGTAGTTCTGCGGCATGTACGCCGCCCTGAGATCGGAGCGCTGCAGCAGCTCCTTTGCGAGTATGCGCATGAGCGTCGTCTTTCCGCAGCCGTTCCTGCCAGTGATGCAGACATGTTTTGCCCCTTGAATGAAAAGGCGGACATCGCGCGCGAGGGTGGGACATTCCTGTGTGTCGTCAGCCGCCGGGACACGGAGTGTGTCCAGCGTGAAGTCCAGCACGACCTTGCCGTTTGGTATGGACGCCTGGCTCCCGAATTTGGTGAACATCGCCTCCTCGTATTCAGGCATCCTGGTCATCTCCGCAAACTCCTTTTCAAAGCGCGCCTCGTAAGCCTTCACGCGGTGCATGGTCTTTTTTAGAAGTGCCGCGCCATGGGGATTCTGCCTGCTGACGACATTTTGCTGGTGCTCTACCTTCTGCTGGATCTGGCGGAATTTCTCGAGCTGCTTGTCGTAGGCACGGCGCTCATTTTTTGCCTCCTGCGCCTGTTTATCAAACTGCAGGCTTCGGTTGGCGATATAGCTGGGGTAGTCTGCGTAGACCACACTGCAGCGCGGCGTGGTCTTGTGCCTGAGCTGCTCGATGTGGATGATCCTGTTTGCCGTCCGCTCGAGGAGCGTCTCATCGTGGGAGATGTAGAGCACCGGAACGGGGCTGTTCTGGATCAGGTCCTCCAGCCATACGAGCGTTTCGATGTCGAGGTCGTTTGACGGCTCATCGAGCAGGAGCATCGTCGGCTCTTCGATCATCAGCCGGATGAGCTGGATCTTGATCTTCTCGCCGCCGGACAGTATGCCCAGAGGCTCTTGCGAGTACAGGCGCTCTGGCGGAAAGCAGAGCTTCGTGCACAGCTGTGCAAGCTCGCGCGGGCTTTTGTCATAAAAGCTGTCAGACGCGGTGAGATACTCGTAGATCGTGTGCCGGCACAGGGATTCGGGCAATTCCTGGGGGAGATAGCCGAAACGTTCTCCGGTTCGCGAGATCTCGCCCTCATATTCCACATAGTCCTCCGCCATGTCGGGGGCGCAGATCAGCCTGAGCAGCGTGCTCTTGCCGTTTCCCTCCTCGCCGATCAGGGCGCACTTGTCCCCGGGATTGACACACAGGTTAAAGTCCTCCAATAAAACGCGGTAATCTTTTTTGTGACGTACGGTTAAATGTTTGATCTGTAACATTAGAAATCCCTCCGTTTCGTGTACAGTAGGCTCCCGGAGTCCTTCTGTGAGTCCCGGGCGCGGTTGTATGCTGTTTTCTTAGAATATTAGGAATGGGAAAACACGAGGGATGTTAGAATGTGTGTCGGTGGTTTTGGGCGGTTGCGTGTGCCGGAATACGCCGCGCAGTTTTTGCATCTGCACCGGCGTGTGCAGCAATGCTGCTGATTTCCCTGCGCACCCCTGTGCATAATAAAAGCCAGAGATGACGATCTCCAGCCTGCATTTATGCAGGAAGATGACGACCCACGGCTGTCCGGGCTGGATACCCGGCAGAACAGCCATGCCATAACAAAACAAAATCACACAAAACAGACAGTGCACGACTGCGCGCAGCTGCCCGGTTCTAAAATCTGAACTTGTGTTTTCTGTCTTGTTAAATCATCATCTTCCCACCGCCTTTCCTGTAAATTGTTTGATACTGTTTTTATGATATATTAGGTGTTACCCAATACTTTTAACAAATGCCGCTATTTCTGCCGCTGTTTCTTGAACAGTTCGATCAGTGTTATCTATGTGGAACTGAAATTTACCTGCATTCTTTCTAAACCAATTGTTATATTGAATTTGCCCTGCAATAAATGTATCGCTTCCGCATATTCTTTCTTCTGGTCTTGCTTTCAATCTTCTGGTAATTTCTTCATCAGAACAAGACATTCCGATAAAAAAGGTTGATGTAATATTCTGTGGAATAGTGACCGCTCCATAGAAATCATACGGATTCATGCATGTCACAAAAAATAAGTTTTTATTATCAGACATTCTTACAGCTTCTGTCAGACAATCGTCACTGAACCTGGATTCATTTTCTGTTCCTGAATAATCCCACCAATTGATACCGACTTCATCGGTATCAATACAACTATAATTGTCTAACATGTTATTTTTATTCAGCATTTCTTTTATCGTAGATTTTCCAACTCCGCAGGCCGCGCTTAAGACTACTAATTTCTTCATAATAATATATCTCAGAACAGTTATCTCTCAATTTTCAGTATTCTTTTTCTTGAACAGTACGGCATTTCCGAATATCCTGCAGTAACTCTTTATACGGCTATAGAAAATGCGATACCAAAGTGTCAAAAACAAGTAAACGGAGGGAATCATTTCCCTCACTTGATTATCTATTGTAGTAAATATATCCGGAATTGTCAAGCCTTGTTATGGATTGATGACATTCCTGTCAGTGAGGGGGCAGTGCAGCGACAGGATGTCCGATTCGGCGTGCAGTGTATCGAGGCCGATCCTGGGGGAGTCGGTGCAGGCGCTTTTCCCGGACGCCGGGTGAGCTTAAAAAATTATTCCCGCCATCGGTATAACGACGCCATGGCGTCGTATTCAACAGTTTGCGCGGTATTTGCGTCAAATTCAGTCGATATAGGGCATTGCCTTTATGCCTTAATGTCAAGATTTTCTGATGCCGCAGATGGTCATTTAGACAAGTACTTGTCATGAGTAATTTCTGCACAGTTCCTAACTGGGCCGCACGTCTGACAGAAAGCATTTTTCAAACACGCTCTGGCCTGATCCATTTTCCGGATAGGGTATACTTTAATTATCGGGATTTTGTAAGGCCGTATTGAAAATCGTTATTGTTATTTGCGTGTCATTTATTTATAATAGAATTATCTGTCTTAGAGCGTGTTTGAAAAAACATTCCCGCCATCTGCATAGCGACGCGTATGCGTCGCATTCACCACTTTGCGTGATATTTGCACCGAATTCAGTCAACATAGCCCGCTATGCCTCCTTCATTCGGCACAAATCTCCCACAAACTGTGACGCACATCTGACACAAAGCATTTTTCAAACACGCACTAGAGTAGAATTATCAGTGCGGACGGGGCGCAGAGTGCGTTCCGATATCGCGGCAGAATGGTACAGGCATTTGTCACGTTGATTTTTATATTTTAAATAATGACAAAAGGAGAAGAAAAAGTTGGGATCATTTGTGGAATTTCAAAATGTGAGCAAGATCTATAAGACCGGGGAGGTGTCGATCCAGGCGCTGTACGACGTGAATTTTCAGATCGAGAAGGGTGAGTTCTGCGTGATCGTAGGCGCGTCGGGCGCGGGGAAGACGACGATATTGAACATTTTAGGCGGGATGGACACGCTGACAGACGAAAAAGGTGTTTCTGGATGGCGAGGAGATCTCGGCATATAATAAAAGGCAGCTGACCGGCTACCGCAGGTATGATGTCGGCTTTGTGTTCCAGTTTTATAACCTGGTACAGAATCTGACGGCGCTGGAAAATGTCGAGCTTGCCGCGCAGATCTGTAAGGATCCGCTGGATGCAGCCGAGGTTCTGAATGAGGTGGGGCTTGGCGAGCGGACGAAAAATTTTCCGGGGCAGCTCTCGGGCGGGGAGCAGCAGCGGGTGGCGATCGCGCGTGCGCTGGCAAAGAATCCCAAACTTCTCCTGTGCGACGAGCCGACGGGGGCGCTGGATTACAATACCGGCAAGGCGGTGCTGAAGCTGCTGCAGGACACCTGCAGGTACAAGGGCAAGACGGTCATCGTCATCACGCACAACCAGGCGCTGACGGCGATGGCAGACCGGATCATCACGGTGAAGAGCGGCACGATCGTCAGCATGGTGAAGAACGAGCACATTGTCCGGGTGGAGGAGATCGAGTGGTGAGAATGGCCGTGTGGAACAGCAATTTTACAGGCTGTACTTTCGTGACCGGAATTGTGCCAGTGATTGATACCGCGATTGTATCGTGATTGTATCGTGATTGTATAGAGGAGAGAAGTATGAAGTCCATGATGAGAAAAACTACATTGCGGGAGATCTGGCAGAGCCTGGGGCGCTATCTTGCCATTTTTGCGATCGTGGCGATGGGGGTCGGCTTTTTTGCAGGGCTCAGGATCACAAGACCCGTCATGGTGGAGTCTGCCAATGCGTATCTGGGTGAAAAACAGCTGTACGAATCGCTGAAATCGGTGGATTGAATGAGATCATGAAAAAACAGTCAGACAGCCGGCGTCATTCGTGGCACCGGCGGAAAGGAGAACAAATGATAAGAACAGCAAAAACAGAAAATGGCTGGGTTCGCGGAATGGAGGGGGCGGACCCGCGGATCACGGCATTTAAGGGAATCCCGTTTGCGGCACCTCCTGTCGGCGGGAACAGATGGAGGGCGCCGCAGCCCTGTCAGAACTGGGAAGGCATCCGCGATGCATTCCGGTTCGGTCCGATCGCGGTGCAGGACACCCCGGGGCTTGGGGATGATATCTACTGCCGGGAGTGGCATGTGGATCCGGACATCGCCATGGACGAGGACTGCCTGTATCTGAATGTATACACGGGGGCGAAGACGCCCGCGGAGCGTCAGCCTGTCATGGTGTGGATCTACGGCGGGGCGCTGCAGTGGGGATATCCGGCGGAGATGGAGTTTGACGGAGAGCGGCTCGCGCGCAGGGGAGTGGTGGTGGTCACGGTCAACTACCGCCTCAATGTCTTTGGATTCCTGGCGCATCCGAAGCTCACGGGACAGCAGCCGGATGCGCCTACCAACTTCGGCAGTCTTGACCAGCAGGCAGGCATTCGGTGGGTGATCCGGAACATCCAGGCTTTTGGCGGAGATCCGGACAACATTACGATCGCAGGGCAGTCCGCCGGCGGCGGGAGTGTGCTGAGCCAGATGGCATGTCCCCGGAATGCCGGGCTGTTTCAGAAGGCGGTGGTCATGAGCGGGATGATCAGAAGTCCCTATGGGGCAGACCCGATCGTGTTCCATCAGCCCTTAAGTGAGGCGGAACAGAACGGCAAGGATTTCTTTGCGTTTCTTGGCGTGTCTACGTTGGAGGAGGCAAGGGCGCTGGACGCACTTTATATCCGGGATCAGTATGCGAAGTACGTGCAGGCGGCACCGCGCATGACTACGGTAATAGATCACCAGTTCTGTGTCGATGAGCCGCTCAAGCTGTTCCTGGAAGGAAAGTGTGTGGATGTGCCGGTGATGGCAGGCAATACCCGGGACGAGTTTCCAGGTTTTCTCCCCATCGGCGAGGGGCAGAGTCTGGAGGAAGCGGCGCGCAGCGCGCTCGGCAGCTACAGTGAGGCGTTTCTGAAAATGCCGGAGGCAGTGCAGCCGGATGCGGACGGCGGTTACGGCAGAGTCAACGGGATCGAGTGCACGATCAAGGGGATCTTTGGCATGCGCAAGGACAGCGGCAGCGCGCGGGACTATTACTACTACAGATTTGAGCCGGACATTCCTGGCTGGGATCAGCCGGGCTGCTTTCACTCGGTGGATCTGTGGTTCTTTTTTGAGACGCTGGCAAAGTGCTGGCGGCCATTTACCGGAAAGCACTATGACCTTGCCCGGCAGATGTGCAATTACTGGGCAAACTTCATCAAGACGGGAGATCCAAACGGCGTGGACGCGGATGGGACGCCGATGCCGGAGTGGGCGCCATACACGGCAGAACAGCCCGCGGAGATGGTATTTACGACGGACGGCGCGAGACCTGTCCGGGGGCAGGAGCGCCCGTTTGTCCGCCTGATCAGCGATGTGATCATCGATCGGATCAGGGAGGATGCTTTTTAGTGCACACGGGCACCCAGAGGAAGCATGTCATCAAACCGATAAATCGGTTCGCTGACGGGTGCCCGGCGCGCGAGTAGGGGAGAAGGTCATTCCCCTACTCGATTGTGTGCGTTTTGCCGTCTGGCGCGCATGACGAGTCCGTGAAGCGTGTTCGAGATCCTGTAAACGGTTGACGAACCGCAGAATTTTTTATATAATATAAAAAATTGTATGCAAAAAAATACAAAAAGGGGAAACGGATGGAAAGACGAAATTACAAGGCAAGGGCGAAGATCAACCTGGCGCTCGATGTGTGCAGGCGCCTGGAGAACGGGTATCACGAAGTCAGGATGGTCATGCAGACGGTCGATATCTATGATGAGCTGGAATTTAAGAAGAGAAAAGATCCGGATATCATATTGTCCGTGAACAGCAGGGATTATCTGGGCGATCTGGAGAACAACCTGATCTTTCGCGCGGCAAAGCTTATGAGACAGCAGTACAATATTCAACATGGCGTGGAGATCCGTCTCAAAAAGAATATCCCCGTGGCGGCGGGGATGGCGGGGGGGAGTACGGACGCGGCAGTCACGATGATCGCCATGAACGAGATGTACGGGCTGGGACTCACCCGGGAACAGCTGATGGAGCAGGCAGTGCGGCTCGGAGCCGACATCCCGTTCTGCATTATGGGCGGAACAGCCCTGGCGGAGGGGATCGGGGAACAGCTCTCGCCGCTGCCGGCGCCGCCCAGAGCGTCCCTTCTGATCGTGAAACCGCCGATCATGGTGCCCACGAAGTGGGTGTATGAGCAGCTGCGGCTGGACAGGATCGCGCGTCATCCCGACATAGACGGCATGGTCGGGGCATTGAGGCAGGGGGATCTGAAAGGAATAACGGACCGCATGGAGAATGTGATGGAGAGCGTGACGGAGCAGGCGCATCCTGTCATCACGGAGATCAAGAAGATGATGATGGGAAACGGCGCGATGAGCGCGCTGATGAGCGGGAGTGGTCCGAGTATTTTCGGAGTCTATCTGGAGGAGGACGCCGCGCGTGCGGCGGCAGTTTATATTGACCAGACGCTCAGGACAAGGGGGATCAGTGCACAGGTAAATGTAACTGGATTCTATAACACGGATTCGTTTGGAGGGCAGATATGAGCATGATAAAGGACGATGAATATTTACCGCTCAGGGATGTGGTGTTCAATACACTGCGGCAGGAGATACTCACCGGAAAGCTCAAACCCGGAGAGCGGCTGATGGAGATCCACCTGGCAAACAAGCTTGGCGTGAGCCGCACGCCGATCCGTGAGGCGATCCGGAAGCTCGAGCTGGAAGGGCTGGTGATCATGATACCAAGGCGCGGTGCGGAGGTGGCTCAGATCACGCTGAAAAGCCTCAAAGATGTCATGGAAGTCCGGCGTGCGCTCGATGTGCTCGCGATCGAGCTTGCCTGTGAGCGCATGGGGCAGGAGGCGCTGGACAGTCTTTACCGGGCATGTGAGAACTTCAAGGCGGCTGTCCGGACGGGGGACACGCGCATGCTGGCGGAGGCGGATGTCGCGTTTCACGACAGGATCGTGCTGTCCACCGGAAACACCAGACTGATCCAGCTGGTCAGCAATCTCTCAGAGCAGATGTACCGCTATCGGTTTGAGTACCTCAAAGATGCCTCCTCCCACGAGATGCTGCAGCAGGAGCACCTGGAGATGTACCACAGTATTCTCAACAAAGATAAGGTCGCGGCGGCCGATGTCGTGCGAAAGCACATCGACAATCAGGAGGAAGCCATCATCAAACAGCTTCAGCTTGAGAAAGACGATCACAAAAAAAGTGTATAAATATTTTATTTATGTCCATACTTACACATAGGAGTGAATTGCTGCAGAAAACAGGAGGTATGGACATATGTTTTTGTTCAAAAAATATCTGGTGAACACATTGATGACATTCGGGGTTGTGCTGTGGGTCGGCGCGCTGAGCCCGGAGATCTTTATCCGCACGGGTCTTGGCTGTGTCCTTGACGAGAACGGGGAGGAGCTGACGGCGGACGGTGCGGAGGAGTTTATGGAATCTTATTTCTATGGAGATACGGATGCGGGTGCCCCGGTGAAGATTCAATATAAGTTTGCGTTGTCGGAACTGTTCAGATGATCGGACGGTGAGCGGACAGCGCGGGAGGTGATGACATGACAAAAGAAGTGCTGGTGTCGATACGCGGACTGCAGTTTGTCGACAATGAGGTGGGGGAGACAGCCTCGGACGAGGAGATCGAGCAGATCGAGACGATCTGTCCCGGCGAATATTATTATCGGAATGATGCGCATTATATACGTTATGAGGAAGTTATGGAAGATTTTCCGGAGTCCGTCAGAAATATGATCAAGCTGAAAGGGAAAGAGTTCTCGCTCTGGAAAAAAGGTCCGGTCAATGTGCAGCTGGTGTTTTCCGAGGGGAAAAAAACCATGACAGATTATTTTACCCCTTTCGGAAATATTCTGGTCGCGATGGACACCAGGGAAGTCAATGTGACGGAGTGCGAGGACTGCCTGGAGATACATATCGCCTACGGGCTCGAGGCGAACTATCAGTTCATAGCGGACTGCAGCATCACGATCGAGATCAGGAGTCTCCAGCCCCGTCAGTAGCCGGGCGCTACTGCATCGGCTCCTGTGGATTGTCCCTGCGGATCTCGTCGAGCAGGTGCTTCATGCGCCGTTCCATCTCGGAGAGCTCTCCGGAGTAATTGCGGAAGGCATCGGTGGTCTCGTCGGGTGTCTCGCCCTTGTAGCAGATGCGGTGCTCCATACTTGCCCACAGATCCATGGCGAGCGTGCGAAACTGTATCTCTACCGGATAGTACTGCATGCCCTCAATGCGGTAGACAGGAATGCCCAGTACCATGTGATAGCTCTTGTACCCGCTGTCCTTGGGGTAGTGGATATAGTCACTTTCCTTCAGGATCAGCAGGTCTGTCTGTGTCTTTACGAGTGAGAGGATGCTGAAAATATCCTCCACAAAATAACAGATCACGCGGATGCCCGCGATGTCTGTCAGATTATCTTTTGCCGTGTAAGCCGTGACAGGCAGATTTTTGCTGGAGAGCTTCTTCTCGATGCTCTTCCTGCTCTTGATGCGTGCCTGTATATTGTGGATCGGGTAATCCCTGTACTTTTTCCGATAATCTTCATTCAATCCATTCATACGCACTTCGAGCCTTGTCATGGCCTCGCGGTATGGTTCTACGAGCTGGTCGTACTCTTCCTGAGGGATACGCTCTATTTTGGAAGGTGATATAAAAGAGAGCGCCTTCGGCGTTTCATAGATACCTTCACTGTTCATTTCCTTCAGTATATCATGTTGAAATTCATTTTTCCTTGCGATCAAAATTTACGCCCCCTGATGCATGCAGCTGTATTGATACAATAGGACACTCTGCTATAGTATGCACATTTCTGTGATTGTTTCATCACAAAAACGGGCAACAAGCGAATGCGTGTGAAGCTTCTGCATGCCTTATTACTTCTATATATTCAATATAGCTCAAAAGCGCTGTGAAAGCAATGAAAAATGTGTAAAATTAACAAAAATTTTTTGATACAGTCACACTTTTTGTTTATTATGTGTTAGAAAAATTTTATAACAGCTTTGGCATGATGGCATCGGCGGTGGCAGAGCGCGCCTTTGAGTAGACTTCGGGATTCCGCTTACAGAATACATAGAACAGGCATTCTATGATGAAAAGCTGCCCGATCTTGGCGGCGACGGATCCGGACTGCAGCGGACTTTCGTTGTAACCGCACAGGAGGATGACATCCGCGTATTTGGTGGCGCGCGAGTTGGGGAAATGTGTGACCAGTATAACGGAAACGTGACGTTCCACGGCGATGCGCATGATATCCTCCATGTCCTTGGTGGAGCCGGAGTAGGAGAAAAACAGGATGACATCCTTCTCCGTGGCAAGGGAGATATTCATCACCTGCATGTGGGAGTCCTCGATATGCACAAAGCGCGATGTCGCGATGGAGAAGCGCGCCCACGCCTCCATCGCCATGACCATGCTGCCGCCATTCCCGAGGCAGAATACCCTGTCAGCCGAAGAGATCAGGTCAACTGCCCTGGAGATCTCGGTCTCGTCCAACAGTTCCATCGTCTCATTCAAGGAGAGGATGTTGGAATCATAAAGCTTGTGAAAGATACTGTTGAGCGTGTCTTTCGATGTGATCGTCTCGGGAGTGTCCGAGGGATCTCCGATATCCGTCACGTATGCCGCCTTTGCGAGGGCAAGTTTCAGGTTGTTGTAACCTGAAAGTCCCAGGCTGCGGCAGAAACGCGTGATGGATGCCTCGGAGACGCCGCAGTTCTCCGCGAGACTTGAGATGGACATATACTGCGAATCGTGGGTGTTGGCAAGGATATAGTCAGCCAGTTTCCTGCTGGATCGGGTAAGTGAGTGATATTGTTCTGTGATCAGTTCCAAAATATTTCCGGTCAACGGATCATCTCCTTCGCAATTTTGTCATAAATGGTTCAGAGCACGGCGGCGCCCAGCATACCTGCTCGGTTGCCCAGTGCGGCTCTTTTGATCTGCACATGGCGGAAACTTGGCATGATATTGGGATACAGCTTCTCGCGGAGCTGTTCCAGCACGCAGGGCTGCTCCATGATGCCGCCGCCAAGGATCACGCATTCGGGGTTCAGCATATGGACAATGGTGATCAGCCCATAGACGATCTCCGTTGTCCAGCGGTCGACGAGTGCCCTCACTTCCGGCTCGTCAATGCGCTCAAATATTTTGCGCCCGCTGTCCAGCGTGGGATCCATCTGCACTGCACTTTTCACAAGCGCGGTGACGGATGCGTACTTCTCGTAGCAGCCGGAAAACATGTCGCTTCCGATATCGCGGTCTTCGGGGTGTGTGACGATCGCGCCGAATTCCCCTGCCGAGTAGCTGCATCCGGAGTAAAGCCTGCCGCCGGAGAAGATCGCACCGCCCACGCCTGTCCCGTAAGTCAGGCAGACGAACTCCCTCCGGCCTTTTCCGGCACCGAAGACGGACTCACCGATCGCCGCCGCATTGACATCATTCTCGACCGCAGTGGGGACGTGGAAAGTCTGCGCGATGATCTCACCCAGTCTGGTGCCTGTGTAGCCGGGAATATTCTCGTTTGCGTAGATGATCTGTCCGCTGACAGGATCTACCTGCCCTGCGGTGCTGATGCCGATGCGGTCAAACGGGCAGCGCTCCCGGTATGAAGCGATGATGTCCTTTGACCGCTGCACCACATGGGCGCCCCCCAGCCCTGCCTCGGTGGGGGTCTCCTGGATATCCGACAGGGTCTCGCCGTCGAAAAGCCCGGATTTGATTGCGGTGCCGCCGATATCAAGTACCATGGTAGCCATAAGCGTTCCTCCTTCTTGTCATTCGATCGGTGCGGCGTGGTGAAATACGGTCCTCAGCGCCAGATCCTTGTCGAGTATCACGATATTGGCATATTTTCCGGGCGCGAGACTTCCGTAGTCCGCATAGATCCCGACTGCTTTTGCCGGGTTGACAGCCGCGCATTTGACTGCGCTGGCAAGCGGTATGCCCATGTCCTGCACAGCGGTGCGCACGCAGTCCATGAGATTTGTCACGGAGCCCGCGATGGTGCCGTCGTCGAGCACTGCCAGATTTCCCCTGACGTTGACGTTCTGTCCGCCCAGGTCGTACTGCCCGTCCGCGAGACCTGCCGCCCGCATGCTGTCGCTGATCAGGATGATCCGGTCGTCGCCAAAGATCTTGAAAGTCGTGCGCACGACGGCGGGATGGATGTGTATGCCGTCGCAGATCAGTTCTGCCCTGCAGCGCTCGTCGTCCGCGGCCGCACCGATAGGACCGGGGGCGCGGTGGGTGAAGGGCGGCATGGCATTGTAGGTGTGTGTCAGCTGTGAAGCGCCGCAGGAGACCGCCTCCCGGGCAGTGTCATAATCCGCCGCGGTGTGTGCGATGGAGATGTTGATGCGGCTGCCGTTCTCGCGGATGAAGTCCATGGCGCCCTCTGTCTCAGGGGCGATCGCCACGGTGCGGAACATGCCGCCCGAGAGTTCCTGCAGACGGTCGAGCATGGCAGTGTCGGCGGCGGTGATGTATTTTCCGTTCTGCGCCCCCTTTTTTGCCATGTTGATGAAAGGTCCCTCCATATAGAGCCCGCAGAAGTCCGAAGCGTCCGTCTCCGCGGCATCGTGAAATTCCTTTGCGGCGCGGCAGATCTGCGTCAGCACATCCTCCGGCATCGTCATGGTGGCGGGAGTGATCGAGGTCACTCCCTGGCGCAGCTCATAGCGCGCCATCGTCCGCAGCGCCTCCACTGTGCCGTCGCAGCAGTCACTGCCCATACATCCGTGGAAGTGGATGTCGGTCAGACCGGGTATGACGTAGCAGCCTGCCGCATCCGTCACGGTCTCCGTGCCGGATGCGCGCTGGTACTGTTCCTCCGTCACGATCCTGTCATCGCACATGTACACTGTGCCGGATGCAAAAGAGCCGTCCTCGCAAAAGACGGTGCCGTTTACGATTTTTCTCAAAGTCATGTTGTCCGCCCTCCTTTTTGGCTGTCTCAGATACTTAGTTTGGATGCTCAACACTTCGAGAGCGCAGCCTCATCAGCCACCAGGGTCACATTGCGGTGGAGCTGCAGGATGGAAGCCGGCACCTGAGATGTGATGGGACCGAAGAATGCGCGCTTTACGATCTCTGCCTTGTCCTCGCCGGACACGATGATCAGGATGCGGCGCGCGGACATGATGGTCTTGACGCCCATGGTGTACGCCTGTCTGGGCACTTCCTCGAGGGTCTCAAAAAAGCGCGCGTTTGCCTTGATCGTCTGCTCCGACAGATCGATGCAGTGTGTCTCCGTCGAGAAGCTCTCTCCGGGCTCGTTGAAGCCGATGTGTCCGTTGTGTCCCAATCCCAGAAGCTGGAGATCCACATCGCCGACAGCGCGGAGGATCTCGTTGTAATTCTCACAGGCGGTCTTGCTGTCTGGCTCTGTGCCGTCCGGGAGGAAGGTTCTGGTCTTGTTGATGTTCACTTTTCCGAAAAGGTTTTCATTCATAAAATAATAGTAGCTCTGGGGGTTCTCACGCGTCAGCCCCTTGTACTCATCAAGGTTTACGGTCATGACTTCCGAGAAGTCGAGATCGCCCTTTTCATACCACTCCACGAGCTGGCGGTAGGTGCCGACGGGGGTGGAGCCGGTGGCGAGACCCAGCACACAGTTGGGTTTCATGATGATCTGCGCCGAGATGAGGTTGGCAGCCTTGCGGCTCATGTCGTTGTAATCTTTTGCCCTGCAAATTTTCATGGGTGTACCTCCTGATTATAAAAAATATCGAACGATTGATATGAAACTAATATAACATATTATTGTCATTGTGGCAATTATATTGAAAGAAAAATGAAAAAAAGTTTCATGAATATTTGAAATAAAAAATTTTTTTCAAAAATGTATTGACAAAAAAACAAATCATCAGTACAATGATGTCAAACCTAACTTATCTTTACACTTTTTTTACATTTTTTTACTTTATTTTTACATTTCCATCAAAGGAGGGCTTATATTATGAAGAAGCGTAAATTTATGGCACTGACACTGAGCTGCGTTATGGTATGTACCCTTGCTGCATGCGGCGGCAAAGATGCGGGGGCAGACCAGACTGCTGCGAATCCGGCGCCGGCAGAGAAGACCGAGACACCGGCGGAGACACCGGATGCTGAAAAACCCGCGGACACGCAGGCGTCAGCGGAGGCGCCCTCAGATGCTGCACAGGCAGCGGATATCACGCTGTGGACGTATCCGATCGGCAGCTGGGGGGATTCGGCTACGGTTGATGGTCTGATCGCGAACTTCAATGCCGTTTATCCCGACATCAAGGTTACGGTTGAGTATCTCGACTACACCAACGGCGACGACCAGATCAACACGGCGATCGAGGGGAACCAGGCACCGGATATTGTCCTGGAAGGACCGGAGCGTCTGGTGGCGAACTGGGGTGCCAAGGGACTGATGGTAGATCTCTCTGACTTGTGGACAGATGAGGCGAAGTCTTTGATCTATGACTCTGTACAGAGTGCATGCAGGAACAATGACGGTGTATTTTATGAGTACCCGCTCTGCATGACAGCACATACGATGGCGATCAACAGGGATATCTTCGAGGCGGCAGGTGCGCTCGAGTATCTGAATGAGGAGACCGGTACATGGACGACAGAGGATTTCCAGAAGGCAGTCCAGGCAGTGTATGATTACGGTCAGAGCAATGTAGGCGCGGTGTACTGCAGCGGACAGGGCGGCGATCAGGGAACACGTGCGCTGGTGAACAATCTGTACGGCGGAACGTTCACGAACGCGGAGCACACAGAGTACACGGCAAACAGTGATGAGAACATCAAGGCGCTCGAACTGTTAAAGAGCATGGACGGAATCAATTTTGACGCTTCCATCGCCGGCGGCGATGAGATCAATATGTTCTGCAACGGCACATTTGCGATGGCATTCTGCTGGAATGTGTCACAGGAGAAGAACAATCTGGAAAATATCAACTTTGAAGTGCTTCCGATGGCATTCCCTTCGGAGGACGGCGTTCCAAAACTCTGCGGCGGTATCTGGGGCTTTGGTATCTTCGACAACGGTGATCCGGCAAAGATCCAGGCTGCAAAGACGTTTATCGACTTCATGGCAAATGACGAGAAGCAGGTGGTGGAGAGCGTGAAAGCGTCCAATTACTGGCCGGTGAAGGATCTTGGAAACATTTACGAGGGTGATGAACTCATGACAGAGTACGCGAAGTTCGTCGAGTACATGGGCGATTACTACCAGGTAGTAGGCGGCTGGGCAGAGGCCCGCACGGCATGGTGGAACATGCTGCAGCAGATCGGCTCAGGCTCAGAGGTCAAGACAGCGGTAGAAGAGTTTGTGACAACAGCAAATACAGCGGCAGCAGCACAGTAGATCTAAAATGCTGTCAGTCAGATTTGCGCCCCTTCCCGAGATGATGTGGGAGGGGGCGCTTCTTAATAGGTATGGAAGGAGGAACCCTCATGGCAAAAAGTAACGGCAGTAACAGCATGAGTAAAGCATTGGTGCGCAGGGAGACGATGGCGGGATATGCGTTTATGCTCCCGAGCCTGATCTTCTTTCTGGGATTTGTGATCTATCCCATGGTGCAGTGCGTGTTCACGAGTTTTTTTGATGCGACGATGAACCGCGAGGATATCTTTATCGGTTTTGCCAACTATGTGGAACTGTTTCAGGATAAGGTGTTTCTCGGTGCGCTGAAGAACACGGTGATCATTGTGGTGATTTCTGTGCCCGTGACATGCATCTTTTCATTGTGGGTGAGCTCGGTCATCTATGACCTTGCGGGACCCGCCTGCTCTGCGTTCCGCTGCATCTTCTATCTTCCTGTCGTGACGGGTTCGGTTGCCGTTGCGGTGGTGTGGAAATGGATGTTCAACAACTATTACGGCATCTTTAACTACATAGGGACCAGTACAGGGATCATCGAGAAGAACATCAACTGGCTGGGCGATGAGAAGTTTGCGCTGGGATGTATCATTCTGATCCTGCTGACAACCTCGGTAGGGCAGCCCATCGTCCTGTATGTGTCGGCGCTCAACAATGTGGATCAGTCGCTCGTGGAGGCGGCAGAGGTTGACGGTGCGACCAAGTTCCAGTGCTTCTGGAAGATCAAGTGGGCGCAGATCATGCCGACCACGCTGTATATCCTGGTGATCACAACGATCAACAGCTTCCAGTGTTTCGCGCTGATCCAGCTGTTGACAAGCGGCGGACCAAACCACAGCACGGATACGATCATGTACTATATTTACTACAATGCGTTCAAGCTGTACCGCTACGGATACGGAAATGCGATGGGCGTAGTCCTTGCGATCATCATAGCCCTGCTCTCCGCAGTGCAGTTTAAGATGACAGAGAGCAAGTAGGAGAGGGGGAAATGCATATGAAACAGAAGCAGTTTAATCGTTCGACCTGTTACAAGATCATATCGGTCATCATCATAGCGATCCTGGCATTTACATTTGCCTTTCCGCTCTATTGGATCATCATCGGATCCTTCAAGACATCGGCAGCCATCAATGCCACGACGCCGCAGTGGTGGCCGCAGGAGTGGGTGCTCGACAACTACAGAAAACTTTTCAGCAGACAGGTGGCGGCACTGTGGGAGATCAACATACCGTTCACCAACATCAGCCTGTCGGGACCGGATGTGCCGGCAGCGATCCGCTGGCTGCTGAACACGGTGTTCATGGCAGTGGCAGCGATGCTGCTCACCTGTATCACATCGGCTATGGCTGGCTATGCGCTTGCGAAGAAACGCTTTGTCGGGCGCACGGTCGTATTCTCTCTGATCGTGTGTGCGATGGCACTGCCAAAGCAGGTCATCCTGGTTCCGCTGCTGCGCGAGATGGCTTCGCTGGAACTGTACAATACGATATGGGCGGTCATCTTCCCGATCGTGGGCTGGCCGTTTGGCGTCTTCCTGATGAAACAGTTCTCCGAGGGGATCCCGGGTGAGATGATGGAGGCGGCAAAGATTGACGGTGCCAACGAGTGGAAGACGTTCTACACGATCGCGCTCCCGCTGATCAAGCCGGGTATCGGTGCGCTGGCGATCTTTACCTTTATCAATTCATGGAACGATTACTTTATGCAGTTGATCATGCTGACCAGTACGAAGAACCTGACCATCTCCCTCGGTATCGCAAAGCTGCAGGCGGAGAATGCGACGGATTTTGGCCTGATCATGGCGGGCGCGTCGCTGGCAGCGATCCCGATCATCGTGATCTTCCTGATCTTCCAGAAATACTTTACAAAGGGTATCACGATGGGGGCAGTCAAAGGATAGGGGGTTTGTTATGATCTACACGGAGATAGCAAATATAAGTCATTATCACGGTCTGGGTGAATATCTGGATAAGGCGGTCGACTATCTGGCAAGCCATCCTCTGGACGGCATACAGGCGGGGCACTATGATATTGACGGCGACAGGGTGTATATGAATGTGTTCGACTATGAGACGGTTCCGGAGGAGGAAGGGTTCTTTGAGGCACACAGGAAATACGCGGATATCCATATGGCGGTGACGGGCGAGGAGATCGTCGGTGTGTCGGATCTGTCCAGAGTATCAGTGAAGACTTTTGACGAGGAGAGGGATCTGATGGAGGTGGAAGGCGCCGTGGAGCACTACATCAGACTGCTGCCGGGAAAGGCGCTGATCACCCTGCCGGAGGATGCGCACAAGGTCAAACTTGCGGCGGGCAGTCCGGCCGCCGTGAAAAAGGCAGTTATAAAAGTGTACGTGGGATAAACAATAAGGAGCGTGCCGCGGCGCGCGGAAAGGGGTAGAAATGAGAGATATCAGCAAATATCAGGGAATCATTCCGGCGTTCTATGCCTGCTATGACGAGAAGGGCGAGGTTGACGAGGGACGCGTGGAACAGCTCACGGAATATATGGTGAGAAAGGGCGTTAAGGGCGTGTATGTAGGTGGCTCCTCGGGTGAATGCATCTATCAGAGCGTGGCGGACAGGAAGAGGACACTCGAGCGCGTGATGCGTGTGAGCGATGGGAAACTGACCGTCATCGCACATGTGGCGTGCAACAACACAGCGGAGAGTATGGAGCTTGCAGCCCACGCGCAGAGCCTCGGTGTGGATGCCATCGCAGCCATTCCGCCGATTTACTTCCATCTGCCGGAGTATGCGATCGCGCAGTACTGGAATGACATCTCGGCTGCGGCGCCGGACACGGATTTTGTCATCTACAATATTCCGCAGCTTGCGGGTGTGGCGCTGACGATGCCGCTGTTTCGGGAAATGAAGAAAAATCCGAGGGTGGCAGCGGTGAAGAACAGCTCCATGCCGACGCAGGATATCCAGATGTTCAAGGCTGAGGGCGGCGAGGGATTTGTCGTGTTCAACGGTCCCGACGAGCAGCTCGTGGCAGGGCTGGCGATCGGAGCGGACGGCGGCATCGGCGGCACATACGGGGTGATGCCGGAGCTCTATCTCAGGATCATGGAGCTGGTAAAGTCAGGGAAGCTGGAGGAAGCACAGCAGGTACAGTATGCGGCGAACGAGATCATCTACGCGATGTGCGCATGTCACGGAAACATGTACGGCGTGATCAAGGCGATCATAAAGATCCGTGAGGGATTTGACATTGGCGGAGTGCGCAGACCGCTGCCGTCACTCATTCCGGAGGACAGGTCGCAGGTGAAGAAGTGTGCGGAGATGATCGATCAGGCAATGGATCGCTTTGGCATATAGAATAGACAGGGAGGATCAGTATGACAAAACAGGAATTATTTGAACGGATCAAGGGCAAAGTGATCGTATCCTGCCAGGCAGTTCCAGGTGAACCCCTGTATGTGGAGGAAAAATCGATCATGTATCTGATGGCGCGCGCTGCAAAGCAGGCGGGAACGCCGATGATACGCACCAGCAGTATACGCGATGTCGTGGCGATCAAGGAGGAGACAGGGCTTCCGGTCATTGGTCTGATCAAGGTGCAGTACGACGGCTTTGAGAGCTATATCACGCCCACGATGAAAGAGGTGGACGCGCTCGTGGAAGCGGGCTCGGACATCATCGCACTGGACTGCACGGATCAGAAGCGCGGGGATGGGAAGAGCATCAGCGAGTTCATCAGGGAAGTCCGCGAAAAATATCCGGACGCTGTCCTGATGGCGGACATTTCCACCTACGAGGAGGGTGTGAATGCCTGGAAGCTTGGCATGGATCTCGTGGGAACAACGATGAGCGGCTACACCGCGCACTCTGTAAAGCTTGACGGTCCGGATTACGAGCTGGTGAGAAAGCTGTCTGCCACGGTGGACATCCCGGTGATCGGCGAGGGAAGGGTTCACAGTCCCGGACAGGCGGTGGAAATGCTCGACGCGGGCGCTTATGCCGTCGTGGTCGGCGGTGCGATCACGAGACCGCTCGAGATCGCGCAGCGCTTTATCAAGGCTGTAGAAGGCAGGTAGGATATGAGGAAACACATTGTATGTTTTGGGGATTCCAACACGCACGGATACTGTGCCGCCACCGGCGGACGGTTTGACGAGACACAGCGCTGGTGCTGTCTGCTGCAGGAAAAGCTGGGCGATAAATACCTTGTGATCGAGGAGGGGCTGAGCGGACGCACGACCTGCTTTTCGGATCCGATCCATGAGGGTCTCAGCGGTCTGGAGTACATATATCCGTGCCTGATGAGCCATGAGCCGGTTGATCTGCTGGTGATCATGCTCGGGACGAATGACACCAAGGAGCGCTTCGGATCCTCGGCTGCGTGTATCGCGCTGGGACTCAAGCGGCTGATCGCCAGGGCGATCGCGACGACAGACTGCTGGAGCGGCGGGATCGCCAATATCCTGATCGTGGCGCCGCAGAACATCGACGGGCGGTATATCGCTTCGGATGTCGGTGCGACGATGGGGCGCGGCTGTGCGGAGAAGTCGGAGGAGCTTGCGCAGGAGTACGCAAAGATCGCGGAACTGATGGGATGTCATTTTATGGATGCAGATGCCGTGATCGCGGCGCCTGTCAACGACATTGATTTCATGCACCTGACGATGGAGGGGCACAGACAGCTGGCAGACGCGCTGGCGGAGAAGATCGGAGAGATCTTTCGAGACAAGAGATAAGAAGGGGCTGCCGGGAAATGGGATGTCATTTTCCGACAGCCTTTTTTGCAGATTTTTGACAGGTTTTTTCTGTGCGCGATCGAAAGTAGTGGAAAAGATGCAGGAGTTGGTGTTATACTATAGTCATAGGATGACAGGGCTGCAGACTGTCAGCACGTTACAATATTTTAAACACTATTTATAATAGGAAGGGATGGACAAGAAATGAAGATTGCACTGATCAACGAGAACAGCCAGGCGGCAAAGAACGCCATGATCTGCGAGACGCTCAAGAAGGTTGTGGAGCCGATGGGGCACGAGGTATTTAATTATGGGATGTACACTGCGGAGGACGCGCATCAGCTGACGTATGTACAGAACGGGATCCTGGCAGCGGTATTATTGAATTCCGGGGCGGCGGATTTCGTCATTACAGGCTGCGGTACGGGCGAGGGCGCGATGCTTGCGTGCAACGCATTTCCCAAAGTGCTCTGCGGGCATATCGAGACGCCGCTCGACGCGTATCTGTTTTCTCAGGTGAATGACGGGAACTGTGTGGCGCTTCCGTTTGCGGAGAATTTCGGCTGGGGCGGGGAGCTCAATCTCGAATACATATTCGAGAAGCTGTTCTGCACACCGGGCGGCGGCGGATATCCGAAGGAGCGCGTTGTGCCGGAGCAGCGAAACAAGAAGATCCTCGACGAGGTGAAGACAGTCACGCACGCGGATCTATGCGACATCCTGCCAAAGCTTGACAGGGAGCTGTGCAAAGGGGCGCTGAGCGGTGAGAAGTTCAGGGAATATTTCTTTGCAAACTGCACGTGTGACAAGGTTGCGGCGGCTGTGAAGGAGATCATCGGCGGGTAAAATGTGAGATCAGAGACTTCACATGGCGAATTGGGGCATTCGATCCCATTCGCGGGGTGTGGATGATATGGAGGATGGCATGCTGCTGGATAAGATTTATTACACGGTGGACAGTCTCGAGGGTGACTACGCGTACCTCAGGAAGGACGGCGACGTGTCGGACGAGACCAAGTGCGTCGCGCGCGCACTGCTGCCGCCCGAGATCGCGGAGGGCTCCCGGCTGGTCTATGAGATGATGGAGTACAGTCTGTCAGAATAGGGAGCGCTGCAGCAGAGCGATGCTTCGGGTGCAGACAAATACAGGTACGTGCCTCACGGAAAGGCAGGGATCTGTGGGAATCAGGGGAGGGACTGCCGGCAGGGAGGCAGTCCCTCAGCGCTGTGCTGCAGGGTGCTGGTTTCGCAGATGGATAGTAACGATAGTAACAAAAGGAAAGATGGGATTTGAGATGAGAGACAGGACTGCGGACAGTATTGTGAAAGAGACGTTACATATGGCGTGGCCTGCGGTGTGCGAGTCCTTTTTCGTGTCGCTGGCTGGCATGATCGATTCGCTGATGGTGAGCTCCATCGGCTCGTATGCGGTGGCGGCGGTGGGGCTTACCACACAGCCCAAGTTCATGGGGCTCGCGCTGTTTATCGCGATGAGTGTCTCCATATCGGCGCTTGTCGCCAGGCGGCGCGGCGAGCAGAAAAAGGATGAGGCGAACCGGATCCTGCTGACGGCGCTTTTGTTTATCCTGGTGTCTGTGGCGGCGGTGTCCGTGCTTTGCGTGCTCTTTGCCAACCAGATCATCCGTTTCTGCGGGTCCGCGGAGGACACACATGACACGGCTGTCATATATTTTCGGATCATCATGGGCGGTATGGTCTTTAACGTGATCTCGATGGGGATCAACGCGGCGCAGAGAGGGGCGGGCAACACGATCATCGCCATGAGGACGAATATCACCTCAAACGTGGTGAATGTGCTTGGCAATTACCTGCTGATCAACGGTCATCTGGGATTTCCGGCGCTCGGGATCCACGGGGCGGCGATCGCCACGGTATTCGGCACCGTGGTGGCGTGTGTCATGAGCGTCTGCTCGCTGTTTCCAAAGGACAATTTTGTGAGTATACCGTATATCGTCAGGACGCGGGTCAGGGCTTCCGCGCAGACGCTGGTACATATCATCAAGGTGGGGTATTCGGTCTTTGTCGAGCAGGTGCTGATGCGCGTCGGTTTCATGTCCACCGCGATGATGGCGGCGGGAATGGGGACCGCTGCGATGGCGGCGCACCAGGTCGGCATGAACATCCTGGGACTGACGTTTTCCTTCGGCGACGGGATGCAGGTGGCGGCAGTCGCGCTGATCGGCAGGAGTCTCGGCGAAGGGCTTCCGGACAGGGCAAAGGAGTACGGAAAAGTCTGCAGGCGCATCGGCATGTGCATCTCGGTGGCGCTCGCGGTGATTTATCTCTTTGGCGGGGAGACGCTCTACCGGATGTTCTTTGAGGAGGATCACATTGTCGCTTACGGTGTGCAGATCATCCATGTCATTATCTTCATAGTACTATTCCAGGTATCGCAGGTCATCTACATGGGCTGCCTGCGCGGTGCGGGCGACACGGCTTATACGGCGATGGCGTCGACGGTCAGTGTGACTGTGATCAGGACGCTCTTCTCCTACGTATGCGGCATCGCGCTCGGCTGGGGGATCACCGGCATCTGGCTCGGCGTGCTGGCGGATCAGATCTCGCGCTTTCTGTTTGCCTCGATCCGGTTCAAGGCGGGCAAGTGGACCAGGATCAAGATTTGATGTCACGTTACAGTTCCGGGGCGATGCTCTCCAACAGCTCCCATGCGGCGTCCCGCTCCCGCTTCTGCTCCGGATTGAGCTGGTCGTAGGGGCACAGCATGGGGTGCTGCCGGGCGATATCATTCCGCGCAGGTCCATAGCTCCAGTTGTAGAAGGTGTAGAAGCGCAGCCACCGGGTGTGGTCGATCCTGCGGTACATCTCCTGGATATCGGGAGCCTTTCTGGTCTCGCGGTACACTTTGGATGCCCGCTGCGTGATCTCGGGCGTCAGTTCTGTGATGGTTTCGTCCTTTAGCAGGATGCGGATCTTCATCAGAAGATGATCCGCGGCGGCAATCTTAGAATCCCGGTGGAAATCGTCGAGCTCATCCCATGTTCGTGTGGGGTACGAGACTGAGCGGCAGAAGATTTCATTGATCGTGATGGCTGCCTTGTTCAGCGCCGTCCGCATGATCTGGTCGGGTGTATAGATCTCCTCGTTGGCTCCGAAGTAAGTTACACCGGGGGTTTTCCGGTTGCTGTGCAGATGGATCTGCCCGTTCAGCTTATAGTAGCTGTTGAGCCGCCAGTAGATATTCCAGCCCTCCGGTTCATTATCCGGGCAGATGATGATGCGGTCTGCCAGCTCCATGAGCTCATGGTGCATCTCCCACAGATCGTCGTGGAAGATCAGGGAGTCCGCCGTCGCTGAGACGCTGTTCAGTGAAAAGGTCTCGTGCAGGTGATTGTGCATGGAGAGAAAGTGTCTGGCATCTCCAAATATGTGGTAGGCGACGTGCTGGCTGACAGAGAGGATATTGGTCATGATCGCCCGCTCGAGGATGCACCTGCCGTAGTTGCCAAAGCCGAGGATCACGATGGTGTTTTCATAGCTGCACAGTGGCTTTGAGTGCCAGTACTGGCGGGCACAGCAGTCGTAGCTGTGAAAGAAATTGATGTTTCCCGACAGATGGTCTCGCCCGTTCGTCGTTCTCGCGTACACATCAACGGGCAGCGAGTGCAGATCGATCGCGCGGGGATTTGAACCGATATCGTTCTCCTGCATCAGGAAGATCCTGCATTTGGATCCGACACCTTTCTTGTGCGCCACGATCCTAGCGGGGGAGACGTTGATGAACAGGCATGGATAGTCTGGAAATTCTGACTGGTCGTCTCTCTTTTCGCCGAAGATGATCACGGTGTCCGCGTCTTCTTTGTAGATGTTTGCTGCCAGTGTGCGGGATTCCACGCTGCAGTCTGCAAAGTAGTACCAGTTTTTCTTTCGCTGGCGGCTGAGCAGGAACAGCGGCAGCCCTTCGCTGGTGACAAAGGAGATCACGGCACCAAACAGTGTCATCATAATACCCGCGGACAGCAGCAGGAAAATGACGCCCACCGCCTGTCCAAGGGGCGTCACGGGTGTCAGATCACCGTAGCCGACGGTGGTCAGCGTGACGAGGGAGTACCAGAATGCGTCCCCGAAGGAGCGGATTGTCGCGTGGCTGTCAGTATACTCGGACAGACAGAGGACAGTCAGCAGGAAGAGGTAGATGACGAGCAAAAGGATCGTCATGCGCAGATAGAGTTTACTTTTTCTTTTCATTGATCTGGCTCCTTTCTGGTTTCACGCTGTGTTTTTCTACAGTTCCTTAGGTAAGTGTATCATTTTTTGGCAGCAGTTTCAATCGCGGAGTCGTTTCCGGCGATGGAGGAAATGGGATGAAGATAGAGACGGATATGCGCGGCAGCCGCATCTGTATCAGAAATTACAGGGAATCCGACCTTGTGTTTCTCACGGATATGTGGTTTGACGCGGAAAACGGAAAGTACTTGAGCGATCCGGCAAAGGAGTATGTCGATGAGACTTACCAGAAGGCGCTTGACGCGCTCGGGGAGAGTCCGCATGGTTATTACCTCGTCATTGAGCTTGCGGACACGGCAGAACGTGTCGGATCGTGCTGCATGTTTCCCGACGAGACCGGGAAGATATATGACATTGGTTACTGTGTTCACAGGAAATTCTGGCGTCAGGGGTATGGCAGCGAGGCGCTGCAGCTGATGCTTGGCTGGCTGGGACTGCAGGGGGCGGAGTGCGTGACGGCGGAGGTCGCGGTAGAGAATGCGGCGTCGAACCGCCTGCTCGGGAAGCTTGGATTTGTTGTGGAGCGGACGGCGAGATTTCGGAAATATCACATGGATATCACCTATGACAGCTACATATACGAAAAGAAACTGAATGCCTTGCCGTCTGTGGATGTGCAGGGACAGCGAGCGTAGGTCAGGATAGGAGGAAAACAGCATGCGTATCGCGTATTGTGAGGATGAACCCGCGCAGGCGGCGCTTGTGCGCGCCATGATCCTGCGGTGGGCGGGGAGCCGCAAGATCACGGCGGAGGTCATTTTGTATGAGAGCGCGGAGGAATTTTTGTTCAAGAATGAAACATTTCCATATGATGTCGTTTTCCTGGATATCGCGATGCGGCAGATGAACGGCGTGGAACTTGCGCGCGCGATCCGGCAACAAGACAAAAATCTTCCGATCGCCTTTCTGACGGCGGACAGGACGTTTGCGATCGAGGGATATGAGGTGCATGCCGTTCGGTATCTGCTCAAACCGGTCACGGCGGAGAAGCTTGGCAGTCTGCTCGACGAACTGTTGGAGGCGGCAGAAAAGGATATGCAGGACACTGTCTGCATCACAGTCGGGGAGAAGGGGGCTGTCAGAAAGATTTCGGAGAGCAGCATCTGCTATATTGAAGTGCTGGGGCATTACACGCAGCTTCACTTAAAGGACAGCTCCGCGGTCCGCATCAAGGAGAGTCTGGCGGCAGTTGCGGCGATGCTGCACCAAAGAGAGCTGTTCGTGAAGTGCCACAGGAGCTTTGTGGTGAATCTCTCATGTGTCGAGAAGATCAGCCGCGCGGAGTGTATGCTCTCCGACGGGACGCGGCTGCCGGTCAGCCGCAGTTCCTATCAGGATCTGAATGAGCGGTTCATACGGTATTACAGGGAATGAGGCTCCGCATATAGGCAGAGCGAAAGGAGCAATATATGAAGGAAATTAAAATCAGGTCATTGTGTGTGATCTCGATCAATGTGATCGGGGTGATCGGTCTCATTTATTTTGCCATTCCGTTTCTCGTCCACGATACCAGGATCGTTAATCCGAATGCAATGCTGCCTGCCGAAGCATGGGATTGGGCGGGGATGATATTGACGTTCGGTCTGGTGCCGCTTCTGATCGCGAATGGTTTCGGCTTTTTCTTTGTGCGGGGAAAGAGAAAGACAGTAAGATTTTTATTTTTTATTCCAAGTGTGGTGTGCCTGGTGATCGTGTATCATTACTGGACTCTGGCGATGGCTATGGGGTAAGGATCATGGTGATACTGTTAATTTTGTTCCTGCTTGTCATCATTGTCTGTCTGCTGTACCGCACGATGGATAAGGCATATGAGCGGCAGATCGCCGCGTACCAGAACAAGCTGCTGAAAAACCAGGTTGACGAGGTGCACAACATGTATCTCACGATGCGGGGCTGGCGGCACGATTATCACAATCATATGCAGTCTGTCAAGGCGTATCTGGCGATGGACAGTCTGGATGAGGCGAGGGCTTATCTCGACAGACTCGAGCAGGATCTCGACGACATCGACCTGCTGTTTCACACAGGAAATATCAATGCGGATGCCATCTTAAACTCCAAGATTTCCCTTGCGATCCGGAAGGGGATCCAGGTGGATTACAAGGCGACCGTGCCCAAGGAGCTTGCCGTGTCGGATATCGACCTGTGCGTTGTCATCGGCAACCTGATCGACAACGCGGTGGAGGCGTGTGAGAAGGTTGAACCACAACATCAGTTTATCCGGCTCTATATCGGAATCCTGCGCAGGCAGCTCTACATATCCGTCAGCAATGCGACAGGCGAGGCCGTGCGGAAGCTCGACGAGGAGTACATCACGACAAAGCGCGGCAACCACGGGCATGGATTAAAGCGCATCAACAATATCGTGAATAAATACGACGGCTACATCAACCGCAAGAACGAGCCGGGCGTCTTTGTGACGGAGATCATGCTGCCGATATGATCCCATACATACACCAGAGCGTGTTTCAAACACGCTCTAGACCATCCAGGTACAGATTTTTACCGTCTGTGCCTTTTTCTGTGCAAAAAACGGGAAAAAATGGTAGGATGGCGGCAGCGGAGCAAATAGGGGAAAAGAAAGGGAGAGAACAGACTATGAAGCAGCATTCAATATGGAGCAATTACCGGTACACGTATGGACCGCTGTGGCAAAAAAAGAAAAAGATCGTCCTCAGCACGATCGCGGAGGCGGTGTTCTACGTCTTTGTGCCGATCGTGGGAATGATGACCACGTCCATGATCATAGGCAGCCTGGAACAGGGGATCTCCATGTCAAAGCTTGTCCTGCTCGTCCTGGCTGCATTTGCCGTCTGCGGTGTGCTGAACATCGCAAAGGGTTATCTGGAGGCGCGCGGCGACGGGCAGTACATCGAGGCGAGGACCGAACTGTTCATCATGGATCAGATCGAGAAGGATCTGACAGTCAGCATGGAGCAGTATGAGGACGAGGAGATCCACAAATTAAAAGAAAAGTCGGACAACTGTCTGTGGGCGAACTTTTTTGGTCTGGAAGGGTTTTTCCGCCACAACAGCGATCTTTTGAAAAGTGTGCTGGGGCTTGTGGTCTATGCGCTGCTCGTGGGCAGCATGAACTGGAAGATCCTGGCAATGCTCACCGCCATGTCGGCAGTCAGCGCGGCGGCAGCGTACGGGGTGACGCGCTATTACCAGAAGATCAAGGATCCGGTCGCTGAGCAGCAGATGACGATGCACTACATCAACCGCGAGGTAGATGACATCCAGGGCGGCAAGGACATCCGCATTTTCGGGCTGGAGAGCTGGATCATCGGGAAGTTTGACGCGGCGATCAGGCGGTGCCGCCAGCTTCATTTTCGCTGGGATATGCGCTCGTACGGCAGCAATATCCTGGACACGGTGCTGGACGCGGTGCGCGACGTGATCTGCTATCTGTATCTGATCCTGCAGCTCGCTGGCGGCATGCGTCTGTCGGAGTTTGTCTTTTATCTGGGGCTGATCGCCGGATTTTCCAACTGGATCGGCATGATCAGCAAAAGTGTGGTCGCTGTCAGGCAGGACAGTGACAGCATCAACGACCTGCGCGCCTATCTCGATCTGGAGGAGGAAAAGCCGTCCGGCGAGGCGGTGGACTGCAGCGCGTGGACGGACATCGAGATCGAGTTCGATCATGTCAGCTACCGCTACTGCGGCGCGGAGGCGGAGACGCTGCGCGATGTCAGCTTCCGCCTGGCGGCGGGCGAGAAGATCGCCCTTGTCGGTGTGAACGGCGCAGGCAAGACGACGATCGTGAAGCTGATGGCAGGGCTGTATCTCCCGACATCGGGCACCGTGTATGTCAACGGTGTCAGCACGAGGGATCTGGACAGGAAAAGCTATTTTGCCAAGCAGGCGGCTATCTTTCAGGAGCCGTTTCAGACTTCCTACAGCATCGGTGAAAATATCGCGCTGGCGGAGACGTACGACCGCGAGAAAATGTGGAAGGTGCTCGCGCAGGCAGGGTTTGACCAGAAGGTCAGAAGCCTGGCAGGGCAGCTCGATACCCATCTTGGCAAGGACATCGTGCCGGACGGCATAGGGCTTTCCGGCGGGGAGCAGCAGAAACTTCTGCTGGCGCGGGCGCTTTACCGCGATGCGTCGCTCGTCATGCTCGATGAGCCCACAGCGGCGCTGGATGCGCTGGCGGAGACGGAGATCTACGAGAAGTATCAGACCCTGCTGCGGGGGAAAAGCGTGCTCTTCATCTCGCACAGGCTTGCCTCCACCCGGTTCTGCGACAGGATCATACTGTTGTCCGAGGGCTGTGTCGTAGAGCAGGGGACGCACGAGCAACTGATGCGGAAGCAGGGCGCATATCACGAAATGTTCCAGGTGCAGAGCAGATACTATCAGGATGCCGGGCAGGGGGCTGAAAAACCGGACGGATCAATTTCGTAGAAGGGGATCATAAAAGGGGATCATAGGAGGCGTATCATGAAGAAAAATATGACGATACAGGAAATGTGGCACTATATCATATTTCAGACAAAAGGCTACAGGACGATCAAGGCGGCGATCGTGATCGGTGCACTGACCGCGGCGGCAGTGCCCTATGTAAACAATATCTTTTACGCGGGGATCCTGGACCGCCTGGTGCTCGCAGAATATGACACGGCTGTCATATATGTGCTGTGGATGGTGTCCGCGGCGCTTGTCCTGAAACTCGCCGCAAAGGGCTGTGAGCGGATCGTGGCTCACTACTGCAAGCCGTGTGCGGACGAGATCAAGAAAAGGACTGCGCGGAAGGCATTTACCATGGAGTATGAGATGATCGACCGGACGGAGACGCTGGAGGCGTTCCGCAGGGTGCACGCAGGCGAGATCGGGATGGGCGGCGTGGAGCGCCAGCTGCAGACGATATTCGACTTTTTCCGGGAGCTTGCGGGAATCGTCTTCGCGTGCGGTTTTGTGCTGGTGCTCTTTGCAAGGACGGACAGTGACAAGGAGAATATGGCGGTGTCGGTGTTTCTGGCGGCACTGATGATCGCCGCGTTTGCGGTCGTGTTTGTGCTGAGCGATCACTTTTCGAAAAAAGAGGGCGAGGTAATGGTGGAGACAGCGCTGAAAAACGAGCATGTCAACACGCTGTCGGCGTATCTGCTGAACCTGATCAACAAGGAAACGTATGTGAAGGATATCCGGCTTTTCGGTCTGAAAGACTACCTGTACAAAAAGACAGAGGTGTTCCGCACGGTGGGGAGGATGTACACGGAGCAGGGATGTTACAGCGGCAGGTGCCGTGCTGTGCCGACCTTTGCCGCGCAGATGTTTGCGGCTGTCACGTATATCTGCATCGCGGCAAAAGCGATCGCGGGCAGCATCACGATCGGCGAAGTGACCATGTACGCCGGGGCAGTCATCACGATGGTCGCGGGCGTTCAGAATCTGCTTGGCAAGTATCATGATATCAATTATATGAACGAGTACCTGACCACCTACGAGACGTTCATCACGCGCCCGGACATGCATTACGACGGCACGCTGCCGATCGAGAAGCGCGACGACAACGCGTACAGGCTCGAGCTGTTCCACGTCAGTTTCCGCTATCCGGGGACGGATCAGGACATCCTGAAGGACGTGTCCATGACCTTCAGGATCGGGGAGAAGCTCGCGCTCGTGGGTTTGAACGGCGCGGGAAAGACAACGCTGATCAAACTTTTGTGCCGTTTATATGAGCCGACGGAGGGGGAGATCCGGCTAAACGGCATCAATATCGAGAAATACGATTACAAGGAGTATGTCAGGATCTTTTCCGTGGTTTTTCAGGATTTCAGGCTGTATGATTTTCCGCTCGATGAGAATATCGCTTCCGGCAGCGAGATCGACAGGGAGCGCCTTGCGCGCGCGCTGAAACTTGCCGGGATCTGGGAGCGCGTGCAGGAGCTGCCGCAGAAGGAGCGGACGCTGCTCGGGCACGAGAACGGTCAGGGCGTGCTGCTCTCGGGCGGCGAGGCACAGAAGGCAGCGATCGCGCGGGCACTGTACAAGGACGCGCCGTTTATCATACTCGACGAGCCCACGGCGGCGCTCGATCCAATCGCGGAGGCGGAGATCTACGAGAACTTTAACACGCTGATCCGGAACAAGACGGCGATCTACATCTCACACCGCATGAGCAGCTGCAAGTTCTGTGACCGCATCGTGGTGCTCGGCGGCGGTCAGATCCTCGAGGAGGGGAACCACGAGACACTCCTCGAGGAAAAGGGAACGTACTACAGACTGTACAGCGCGCAGGAGGCGTATTACAAAAATTGAATCATCGTGATGGCAGACGGCAAGGATGACATACCGGATCAGATCCACGGATTGTGAAAATTGAATAAGTTTCGTGTTCAAAAATGGGTAATTTAACGAAAAGGATCGAAACGAAAAAAATGTATTGCAAAAAAAACAAAAACCATTATAATTTAGATGTGATTGAACTGTTTCAATTTTCACAAAACCAAAATGCGCTTCAAGACACCCCGGTCAGGGGAGGGATGGCTTTGAAGAACAGCAGAACAGGAGGAGTACAGGAAGTGGATACACAGTTGAGATACAATGAACCCTGGATACTGCAGAGGGCAGATCCGTTCATTTGCAGGCAGCACAACGGAAAGTACTATTTTACGGCTTCCGTTCCGGCTTATGACAGGATCGTACTGCGGTGCGCGGATACGCTTGCGGGGATCGCGGGCGCTGAGGAAGTGACGATCTGGCACAAGCACGAGTCGGGGATCATGAGCGAGCATATCTGGGCGCCGGAACTTCATTATCTGGATGGAAAATGGTACATCTATTTTGCGGGCGGAGAGAAGGAGAATATATGGAATATACGTCCGTACGTGCTGGAGTGCGCGGACGCCGATCCGATGACAGGCACATGGAAAGAGCTTGGAAAGATGCAGTGTGCGGACGATGACGAGTTCTCATTCCGCGCTTTTTCGCTGGATGCTACAGTGTTTGAGGACAGCGGAAAACGCTACTATGTGTGGGCGGAGAAAGTCGGTGTGGGCAGGCAGATCTCCAATCTGTACATAGCCGAGATGGAGACGCCAGGCAAACTAAAGACGGTTCAGGTGCTGCTGACCACGCCCGACTACGACTGGGAGAGAGTCGGATTCTGGGTGAACGAGGGACCGGCAGCGCTCAAGCGCGACGGAAAGATATTCCTGACATACTCCGCGAGCGAGACAGGCGCGCCCTACTGCATGGGGATGCTCACGGCGGAGAGCGGAACGGACCTGCTCGATCCGCTGTCGTGGAAAAAGGAGCGGTATCCGGTGCTGGCATCCGACCCTTCGATCGAAGTGTACGGGCCGGGTCACAATTCCTTCACAGTGGACGAGGAGGGCAATGATATCCTCGTGTACCATGCCCGCAAAGAGCGTGTGATCGAGGGAGATCCGCTCTACAATCCAAACAGGCACACGATGCTCATGAGGATCAGGTGGGAGAATGGCAGACCCGTATTTGATTACAAATAGATCCAAAGCGGCGCAGTAGCTCCAGGGCACTGCACGGTAATATTATATATAGGAGGCATTTATCGAAATGGCAAAACTTTACATCAACGAAAAGAACAAAAAGGGGCATATCAACGCGGAGATCTACGGCAACTTCTCGGAGCATCTCGGGCGCTGCATCTACGAGGGGCTCTATGTGGGCGAGGATTCCGAGATACCCAACACAAACGGGATGCGCAATGATGTCGTGGCAGCGCTGCGCGAGATGAAGCTGCCGGTGCTGCGCTGGCCGGGCGGCTGCTTTGCGGACGAATACCACTGGAAGGACGGCATCGGGCCGAAGGAATCCAGAAAGAAAATGATCAACACAAACTGGGGCGGTGTGACGGAGGATAACAGCTTTGGCACCCATGAGTTCTTTGAGTTGTGTGAGCAGATCGGCTGCAAGACATACATCAACGGCAATGTCGGCAGCGGAACGGTGCAGGAGATGTCCGAGTGGGTGGAGTACATGACGTTTGACGGTGTATCGCCCATGGCAGAGCTGAGGAAACAGAACGGTCATGAGAAGGCGTGGCATGTTGATTACTTCGGCGTGGGCAATGAAAACTGGGGCTGCGGCGGCAACATGACACCGGGCTACTACGCTAATTTATATAGAAGATATCAGACATTTATCAGGAATTACAAAAAAGATCATCAGATCTTCAAGATCTGCGGCGGTCCCAATGTGAACGACACCTACTGGACGGAGGAAGTGTTAAAGACCTGTTATGAGAACGCGCCGAAAGGGGCGCACGGCTTTATGGACGGGCTGTCATTGCACTATTACACGCATCCGGGCGGATGGGAAAACAAGGGCAGCGCTACGGTGTTTGACGAGAAGACCTGGTATCAGACGCTCTACAGGGCACTTTATATAGAGGATCTGATCAAGATGCACGCTGCGATCATGGATCAGTATGATCCCGAGAAGAAGATCGGACTGATCTGTGACGAGTGGGGGACGTGGTTTGACTGCGAGCCGGGGACGAATCCGGGATTTCTGTACCAGCAGAATACCATGCGCGACGCGCTCGTGGCAGGGCTCTCGCTCAACATATTCAACAAGCACTGCGACCGCGTGAAGATGGCGAACATCGCGCAGCTGATCAATGTGCTGCAGGCGGTCATCCTCACGGACGGACCCAGGATGCTGCTCACACCGACTTACCATGTATTCCATATGTACAAGTATCACCAGGATGCGGAGCTTGTGGAGAGCTACATCGACGGCGCGAAGGAGATCGGCATGGATGCCGACTATCGGGTTCCCAACCTTCAGGAGTCTGTCTCCGTTGACAAGGACGGCGTTGTGACGATCACCCTGAACAACCTTTCTGTCACGGACAGCGAGGATGTGCAGATCGCTTTTGCAGAGCTTCTGCCGGGCGAGGTGACGGCGGCGATCGTCACGAACAGGATGGACGCGTACAACACATTTGACAATCCTGACAATGTGAAGGAAGTCGAGTTCAACGACTTCAATGTGATCGACAGGGGGATCCAGTTTACGATGCCTGCGTGCAGCGTCGTACAGTTCCGTGTCAGGAAATGGGACGGCGGTATGCTATAATTATAATATCATAATAGGAAAACGATCCTGCATGGAGGGGATGACCTTGGAGACAAACGGACAGGCGGAAGACAAAAAGCACTGTATCAAGTGCCTCCTGCGCGAGATGGACAAGGAAGCCTACATGGATAATCTATACGACTACATCCGGAGACTGGATGAGGAGATCAAAGCTGATCAGGCGCTCTATGAGGAGCGCCTGTCTGTCTGTAAAGCGTGTGATTATCTCGAGGCGGGCATGTGCAGGGCGTGCGGATGCTTTGTGGAACTGCGCGCGGTGATCAGAAACAACGTGTGTTCTTATGGGAAGTGGTGAGCAATGCCCATACAGGTATAGGGAACTGTAGAAAAATAAAATTGAGATAAAATCAGAAAAACTTGGAAAAAAGTAGTTGACAATCAGGCTTCCAGGGTATATTCTATTGCCAGTAAATACTTTGAAAGTCAAAATATTTGAATATCAAAACATTTGACGCTCAAAATAAATCAAAGTGTTGAAACCGAGATTCAGATCAGAAAAAATAATCGAACGAAACAGAGAACGAAACAAAGTGAAATGAGAAGAGAAAGGATGGAGACAACATGTTAGAAAAGATTAAGGAGATCATCGAGGAGCAGCTGAACATCGAGGGCGTGGAGATCACGGAGGAGACCCGTTTCAAGGAGGATCTTGACGCGGATTCGCTCGACCTGTTCGAGCTTGTGGACGCATTCCAGGAGGAGTACGGCGTGGAGATCCCGCCCGAGGACTTAGAGCAGATCACGACCGTCGGCGCTGTCATCACGTATCTGAAGGATAAGGGTGTTGAGGCGTAATGCATGAAAACTAGGATCACAGAACTTTTGGGAATAGAATATCCGATCATACAGGGCGGCATGGCATGGGTGGCTGAGCACAATCTGGCGGCGGCTGTGTCGGAAGCCGGGGGATTGGGCATCATCGGCGCGGGCGGCGCACCGGCGGATTTTGTCAGGGAGCAGATCCGTAGTGTGAAAGAGGTGACGGACAGACCTTTTGGCGTCAACATCATGCTGATGAATCCGGAGGCGGACGCGATCGCGCAGGTCATCGTCGACGAGGGCGTCAGGGTCGTCACGACCGGGGCAGGAAACCCGTCCAAGTATATGCAGATGTGGAAGGCGGCAGGCGTGAAGGTCATTCCTGTGGTCGCGAGTGTCGCGATGGCAAAGCTGATGCAGCGCGGCGGCGCGGACGCGGTTGTCGCGGAGGGTATGGAGAGCGGCGGGCACATCGGCTCGCTCACGACGATGGCGCTCGTGCCGCAGGTGGCGGACGCCGTGGAGATCCCGGTGATCGCGGCGGGCGGCATTGCGGACGGCAGAGGATTTGCTGCGGCATTCATGCTGGGTGCAGAGGCAGTGCAGATCGGCACGCGCTTCGTGGCGGCGTCAGAGTCCATCGTACATGAGAACTACAAGGCGATGCTCATCAAGGCAAAGGATATCGACTCGGCGGTCACAGGCATGACGACCGGGCACCCTGTCAGGAGCATCCGCAATAAAATGACGAAAGAGTACCTGAGGCTTGAGAAGGAAGGCGCAGACTTTATGGAGCTTGAAAAGCTTACCCTCGGCTCGCTGAAAAAGGCTGTCGTGGAGGGCGATGTGGTGAACGGTACGGTCATGGCAGGTCAGATCGCAGGGCTTGTCAGGAAGGAACAGCCGTGCAGGGAGATCATAACAGAGATTGTTGGGCAGGGCATGGCGCTCCTCAACAGAACATATCAGGACTGATTCAGGGATCGACAAGGTGCAGCAGCCGGAACTGCTGCACCTTGTAATATGATAGTAGCAGGAAGGAATAGAGAAAGGCAGAAAATGAGCAGAACAGCATTTATTTTCCCGGGACAGGGTTCACAGTACGTGGGCATGGGAAAGGATTTTTATGATACATATGAGGAAGCAAGGAACGTCTACCGGCTTGCGGGCGAGGTGTCGGGACTTGACATGGAGGCGCTCTGCTTTACAGAGAACGACAGGCTCAACATCACGGAGTACACGCAGATCGCGATGCTCGCCACAGAGGTGGCAGTCCTGAAGGTGCTCGAGTCAAAGGGCGTCAGGGCGGACATCACGGCGGGCTTGAGTCTGGGCGAGTACGGCGCGCTGGCAGCAGCGGATGTCATGGATCTGAGGGATCTGTTTTACATTATCCGAAAGCGCGGGATCTTCATGCAGGAAGAATATCCAAAGGGCGGCGCCATGACAGCGGTGCTCGGACTTGGGAGCGATCAGGTTGAGGCGATCTGCAGCCGGACGGAGGGGATCGTGACCATCGCAAACTACAACTGCCCGGGGCAGGTCGTCATTACAGGCGAGGAGCGGGCGGTGACGGAGGCGGCGCAGGCACTGTCCGACGCCGGCGCAAAGCGCTGCGTGCCGCTTCGGGTCAGCGGTCCGTTCCACTCACAGCTGCTAAAGGGCGCGGGGGACAAGCTCGAGCGCGCGCTGCAGGACATCTGTCTCAGAGATCCTTCGATCCCGTACATCAGCAATGTGGATGCGATCGAGGTGACGGAGGCGGCGCCGGTCAAGACACTGCTGAAAAACCAGGTGTCACATTCCGTTTGCTGGCAGCAGACGATCGAGAAGATGATCGCGGATGGCGTGGACACATTTATAGAGATCGGACCGGGAAAGACGCTGAGCGGATTTATGAAAAAGATCAGCAGGGATGTGAGATGCTTGAATATAGATAAACTGGGAGATCTGGACAAGGCATTGGAGGAGTTGGGATGTTAACGGGAAAAGTAGCTCTGGTGACAGGGGCAGGCAGAGGCATCGGAAGGACGATCGCGCGCACGCTGGCAAAAAACGGCGCGACGGTCATCGTGAATTACAACGGTTCTAAGGAGAGCGCGGAGGCGGTTGTCGCAGAGATCGTGCAGGACGGCGGCAGCGCGGAGGCGATGCAGTGCAATGTGGCTGATTTCGCATCCAGCGAGACGTTCGCAAAGGCGGTTCTGGAAAAGTACAAAAAGGTGGATATCCTCGTCAACAACGCGGGTGTCACCAGGGATAACCTGATCATGCGCATGTCGGAGGCGGATTACGACGCCGTGCTCGACACAAACTTGAAGGGTGCCTTCAACATGATCAGGCATCTGGCGCGTGGCATGGTCAAACAAAGGAGCGGTAAGATCATCAACATCACCTCGGTGAGCGGTGTCCTTGGAAACGCGGGACAGTCCAACTACGCCGCGTCGAAGGCGGGGCTGATCGGACTGACCAAGAGTGTGGCGCGCGAGCTTGCGGGCAGGGGCATCAATGTCAATGCAGTCGCGCCGGGATTCATCGACACGGATATGACCAGGAGTATGACGGAGGACGCAAAAAAAGCGCTGAACAGCATGATCCCCATGGGAAAGATGGGCAGCACGGAGGACATCGCGGATCTCGTCCTGTTTCTGGCGGGTGACCACTCGGACTACATCACCGGGCAGGTGATCTGCGTGGACGGCGGCATGGCAATGTGAGACGTTTGGCGGGAAAGGAAGATGAGGATATGAAGAGAAGAGTAGTGGTAACAGGCATGGGTGCCGTAACCCCGATCGGCAATGACGTGGCATCCTTCTGGAACAGCGTCAAGGAGGGAAAGATCGGATTTGGACCGATCTCCTATTTTGACACGACGGATTACAAGTGCAAACTGGCGGCGGAGGTCAAGGACTTCAACGCTGCCGACTACATGGACAGGAAAGCCGCGCGCAGGATGGAGCCCTTCTGCCAGTTTGCCGTTGCCGCGGCGAAGGAGGCGATCGAGGACGCCGGTCTGGATATGGCGAAGGAAGATCCCTACAGGGCAGGCTGTGCGGTGGGAAGCGGCATCGGAAGCCTGCAGGCGATGGAGCGGGAACACACCAGGCTCGAGGAGAAAGGACCCTCGAGGGTGGCACCGCTGCTGGTGCCGCTGATGATATCCAACATGGCAGCCGGAAACGTCAGCATTGCCTACAACCTCAAGGGCAAGAGCATCAATGTGGTGACGGCGTGCGCCACAGGTACAAACTCGATCGGCGAGGCGTTTCGGACGATCCAGTACGGCGACGCGGATATCATGGTGGCGGGCGGAACGGAGAGTTCCATCACGCCGATCGGCATCGCGGGCTTTTCCTCCCTCACGGCGCTCTCGACCTGCGAGGATCCGGCGCGCTGCTCGATCCCGTTCGACAAGGACAGAAGCGGTTTCGTGATGGGCGAGGGCGCGGGCATCGTCGTGCTCGAGGAGCTCGAACACGCGCGGGCGCGCGGTGCCAGAATCTATGCGGAGGTTGTGGGGTACGGCTGCACGTCGGACGCATTCCACATCACATCGCCGGCGGAGGACGGCGCGGGCGCGGCGGCAGCGATGCTGTGTGCCGTGAAGGACGCGGGCGCATCCCCGGAAGAGATCACGTACATCAATGCCCACGGAACGTCGACGCACCACAACGACTTGTTCGAGACGAGGGCGATCAAGCTCGCGTTTGGCGGGCACGCCAGGAACATCAGGATCAACTCCACCAAGTCTATGGTAGGGCATCTGCTGGGTGCGGCGGGCGCCGTTGAGTTCGTAACCTGTGTGAAGGAGCTCGAGGAGGGCTATATCCACCGGACAGTCGGGCTTTCGGCGTGCGAGGAGGAGATGGATCTGGACTACTGCAAGGAGAGCAGCAGCGGGGATTTCGCGTATGCGCTGAGCAACTCGCTGGGATTTGGCGGGCACAACGCGAGCATCCTGATCAGGAGATACGCGGAGTGAGCAGAATCGTTAGAGTGAAGCAGCAGAAAATAATAAGAACAGATAAAAGGAAAAGGTGACACATATGTCAGTTTATACAGCCAGGGAGATCATGGAGATCATACCCCACAGGCATCCGTTCATGCTGATCGACACCATCGAGGAGCTTGAGGAGGGTGTCAGGGCAGTCGGGAAAAAGTGTGTGAGCTTCAACGAGCCCTATTTTGCAGGGCACTTTCCGGGGAATCCGGTCATGCCGGGCGTGCTGATCGTGGAGGCGCTGGCGCAGGTCGGAGCGGTCGCGCTGCTCGGACTGCCGGAGTGGAAGGGCAGGACAGCGTATTTTGCAGGGATCAACAAGGCGCGGTTCAAACAGAAGGTGCTGCCGGGGGACGTGCTGATGCTCGAGACGAAGATTACGAAGGTTAAAGGCCCGATCGGTGTCGGCGAGGCAGTCGCCACGGTCGACGGCAGGGTTGCCTGCAAGGCGGAGTTGATGTTTGCTATAGGAGCGTGAAAGATTTGATATCTACGTGGGCAGCGAGGAGGCTGGATGATGGAAAGATCACAACATATCAGGACTGGAAGAAGATTTCCCATGAATTTGTACAATAAGATAGAAGAAAAGCTGAAAAACAGATCGGATGACGCGCAGGAGACGGCGGAGGAGACAAAGGCGGAAAAGAAAGAGGACACAGGTCTGGTCAAGTGCCCCAGGTGCGGCAGGCAGGTGGAGCGCGCGCGCGTTGTCAAGAAAAAGTATGTGTGCTACGAGTGCGGCGGCTATTTCAGGATTAAGACCAACAACCGCATTCGCATGGTGGCTGACGCGAAGAGTTTTGAGCCATGGTTTGAGGATATGGATGTGAGCAATCCGCTCGACTATGAGGGCTACGAGGATAAGCTTGCGGCGGCGAGGGAAAAGACCGGGTTGAAGGAGGCAGTGACCGTCGGACGCTGCAAGGTATTTGGTGATGACATCGTACTCGGCGTGTGCGATTCCCGGTTTATGATGGCGAGCATGGGGCACGTTGTGGGGGAGAAGATCACAAAGGCGATCGAGCGCGCGACGCAGCTGAGGCTTCCGGTATTTCTGTTCTGCTGCTCCGGCGGGGCGAGGATGCAGGAGGGCATCGTCTCGCTGATGCAGATGGCAAAGACGGCGGCGGCGATTCGGAAACACGGCGATGCCGGGCTGCTGTACTGCACGATCCTGACGGATCCCACGACAGGCGGCGTGACGGCGAGCTTTGCGATGCTCGGCGACGTGATCATGGCGGAGCCTGGGGCGCTGATCGGCTTTGCGGGACCTAGAGTCATCAAGCAGACGATCGGACAGGAGCTTCCGGAGGGCTTTCAGACGTCCGAGTTTCTGGTGGAACACGGTTTTGTGGACGGCATTGTACTTCGCGAGAACCTGAAGAAGACGATTCACTTTCTGATCAGATCCCACCGATGCACGGGCAAAGAGGGCTATGCAAACTTCAACCCGGACACGGATTTTCAGTTTGAACTCAGCGAGGAGCTGAAGGAGCAGTCCTGGAAGTCCAAGCCGCGCAGCGCGTGGGAGAAGGTGAAGGCGGTCAGACAGGTGGAACGCCCGTCCGCTTTTGACTACATGGACAGCATTTTTGACATTTTTGTCGAGGCGCACGGCGACAGGGGCTTTGCCGACGACAAGGCGCTGATCGGCGGTATCGGGTTTATCGAGGGACAGCCGGTGACTGTGGTGGCGGACATTAAGGGAAGGGATCTCAAAGAGTGTCAGGAGAGAAACTTCGGCATGCCGCTTCCGGAGGGCTACCGCAAGGCATTGCGCCTGATGAAGCAGGCGGAGAAGTTCAACCGTCCGATCATCAGCTTTGTCAACACGTCCGGCGCGTTCTGCGGTCTTGAGGCGGAGGAGCGCGGACAGGGAGAGGCGATCGCGAGGAACCTGCTCGAGATGTCGGGACTGAAAGTTCCGGTGCTCTGCATCCTGATCGGGGAGGGCGGCAGCGGCGGCGCGCTCGCGACTGCAGTCGGAAACGAAGTCTGGATGATGGAGAATGCGACGTACTCCATCCTCTCGCCGGAAGGGTTTGCTTCTATATTATGGAAGGATTCCAACAGGGCGCAGGAGGCGAGCGAGGTCATGAACATCACCGCGCAGGACTTGAAGCGGCTCGGAGTGATCGAGCGCATTGTCCCGGAGTTTGGCGGTGCGGATCAGAAGACGGCGCCGGCGATCGGCAGCTATATGAAGGCGCACATCAAGGAATTTCTGGAGAAGTACGACGGAATGAGCGGCGAGCAGATCGCGGGAGAGCGCTATGAGCGTTTTCGGAATTTTTAGAGGAAAAGAAAATGAATGAGTTAAATATAGGCGGTCTTTGCGCGCGCATCCCCGTGATACAGGGAGGGATGGGTGTCGGCGTGAGCCTGTCCGGTCTGGCGGGAGCAGTGGCGGCGGCAGGCGGCGTGGGTGTGATATCGACCGCCCAGATCGGCTACCGCGATCCCGACTTTGGCAGATCTCCGATCGAGTGCAATCTGAGGGCAGTTGGCGTGGAAATCCAAAAGGCGCGCATGGCGGCAAAAGGCGGCATCGTCGGCGTCAACATCATGGTGGTGACAAGGCGGTATGAGGACTATGTCAGGGCGGCGGTGGCAGCGGGCGCTGACCTGATCATATCGGGTGCGGGACTTCCCATGAACCTGCCCGAGATCGCGGGCAGTGCGCGGATCGCCCCCATCGTCTCGAGCAGGAAAGCGCTGCGGGTGATCTCAAAGCACTGGAAAAAGAAATACGACAGAAAACCGGATCTCGTCGTGGTCGAGGGACCGCTGGCGGGCGGACATCTGGGATTTTCAAGGGAGGACATCGACGCGTACACGACGACAAAGGAGAAGGACTATGACGATGAGGTGCGGTCCATCATAGCGCTCGCGGACGAGCTTGAGACGCCCGTCGCGGTGGCGGGCGGCGTCTATGAGCGCAGGGATCTGGACCACTGTCTGGCGATGGGGGCAAAGGGCGTGCAGATCGCTACGCGATTTGTGACAACCGTGGAATGTGATGCATCCGACGCCTACAAACAGGCGTACATCGACGCGAAGAAGGAGGACATCGTCATCGTCAGGAGTCCGGTAGGAATGCCGGGGCGCGCGATACACAATGCATTTCTCGACAAGGTGGGCGCGGGGGAGCGCTTTATGAGAGGCTGCAGGCAGTGCATCACGACCTGCAGGCCGGACACGGCGCCCTACTGCATCACGGAGGCGCTGATCAACGCGGTGGAGGGACGGCTCGACGAGGGACTGATCTTCTGCGGGAGCAACGCCTACAGGGCGGACAGGATAGAGACCGTAGCCGATATAATGGAGGAATTTTCTCAATGACGATAAAGATAACCGGAACAGGGAGTGCACTGCCGGAAAAAATAGTGACCAATTTTGATCTGGAGAAGCTTGTGGAGACCTCCGACGAGTGGATCCAGAAGCGGACAGGGATCGCGGAGCGCAGGATCTCTGACGGGGAGACGGTGTCCACACTGGCGGCGGACGCGTGCAGAAAAGCGCTGGAGATGGCTGGGAAGAGCGCGGAGGACGTCGATCTGATCCTGGTGGCGACCTGCTCCCCGGAGCTTTTGCTGCCGTGCTGCGCGTGCCAGGTCCAGGAGCTGATCGGCGCGTCCGGGGCGGCGGCGTTTGACCTGAATGCCGCGTGCTCGGGCTTTCTGTTCGCGCTGAACACAGCGTACGCGTATCTTCACAGCGGAATCTGCCAGAACGTGCTGGTCGTGGGGAGCGAGGTGCTGTCGAAGCTTGTGGACTGGAAGGATAGGGGAACATGCATTCTATTTGGAGACGGTGCCGGCGCGGCGTTCGTGGAGGCGTCCGCGGAGGATATCGTCCGCAGCAACGGGCGCAGGGCAGGTCTGGAGTGCATGGTGCAGGGATCGGACGGCGCGAAGGGCATGGTGCTCTCCTGCGCGGAGCGCGCGGTGAACAATGCGTTCACCGCGGTGCGGCAGACAGACAGCCCGTACATCCATATGGACGGGCAGGAAGTCTACAAGTTCGCCACAAAGCAGGTTCCCGCCTGCATCCAGGAGGCGCTGGACAAAGCGGATCTTGCGGCGGACGACGTGGACTGGTTCCTGCTGCACCAGGCGAACGTGCGCATCATAGAGTCGGTCGCAAAGCGGCTGAAAGTGGATATCGCCAGATTCCCGATGAACATACACAGGATCGGCAATATGTCGTCCGCCACGATACCGGTGCTGCTCGACGAGCAGAACCGCAGCGGCAGCATCAGGGAGGGCGACAGGCTGGTGTTGTCAGGTTTTGGCGCCGGGTTGACCTACGGAGCCAGCATCCTGGTCTGGTAGACGGCATGAAGAGAAGCAGGAGGGGGTAAGGAGCATGGAGAAGACGACGAGAAGGGTGCTGAACGAGACGCTGGTGAAGCTCTTCAACAACATCATGAGCATCGAGGAGAAAGCGGTCATAACGGAGGAGTACAAGGATATCACGAACAATGATATGCATATCATAGAAGCGATCGGTATCGAGGAGCCGCGCAGGATGTCCGACATCGCAAAGCGTCTGGACGTGACCATGGGCACCCTTACCACCAACATGAACAGCCTTGAGGACAAGGGATATATCGTGCGGGAGCGGAGCACGGCGGACAAGCGGGTCGTGTTGGTCGTGCTCACCCCGAAGGGAAAGAAGGCATTTTATCATCACCGTGGATTTCACCGCGACATGATCAAGGCGATCGTCAAAGGTCTCGATGAGGATGAGATGAAGGTGATGATAAAATGTCTCCTGAACCTGAATGAATTTTTTGAGCAGTACGCGCCCGGGCAGTTCTGACAGCCCGGCGCATTTTTCAGACACGCTCCAGCGTTTTCCTCACGGCTTCGAGGTCGCGCAGCAGCGTCCCGGAATGCGCTACGGCATCCTGGTAAATGCGCTCTGCCTTGCCGTGATCCCCGTCAAACAGGGCATCGAGCGCCTGCTTTCCGTAGGCGTGGAATTGTCTGTGTTTTTCGCCCAGCTCCGTCCAGATTTTCTGGATTTCCGGGTTGGTCGGATTCATCGCATGGTAAAAATGGCCAAACCCACATTTCCTGTCATTGATCTGCAGTGGCAGGATCGTTTTTTCCCTCACGATCCGCTCCAGGTTCGTGAGCCAGTTCCTGTGCGCGTTGATCGCCTTCTCGATGTACTGGGCAAAATTCTTGTCGTCCAGCTGGTAGAAGGCGTCTCTTGTCATATTTCCCATGATTTTTGCCGATTCGTCCAGCGTGGTCTCGATCGTCTCCAGCGGCGCGACGATGTTGTTGATATCCCTGCCCTGCTCCTGCAGTTTCAGCGTGTCCTCGTGCAGGATGCCGCACTGTTTTTTGATATCCGCAGAGCGCGATTCCAGCCCGATGATGGAGCTGGTGATTTCCTCGCTCAGACCGGCCAGGGATGCGATGCTGTTTGTTATCGTTTCCAGATGTCTTCTGTTGTCCTCGTTCAGCTCCCACACATGGTTGATCTTCTGGGTGACAGTCTCCAGGGACTCGATCGTGGTGCCGACACTCCGTACACTCTTCTCGGAGGCGGTGTGGATATCGGTCACGAAATGTCCCATGTTCGCCGTCAGGTTCTGCGTCTCATCCGCAAGCTGTCTGATCTCCTCGGCGACGACGGCGAAGCCCCTGCCGGCATCGCCGGCCCGTGCCGCCTCGATGGAGGCGTTCAGTGCGAGCAGGTTTGTCTGGGAGGAGATCGAATTGATACCGGCGATCACGTTGTTCATCTGGGCGATCACGCCGGTGAGCTGGTTCATGTCCTGCTGCATCTCCCGGGAGGACTTGATCGTGTTGTCCGACAGATCCCTGGTCGCGGTCAGCTCCTGCTGTCCCTCCTCGATTTTGCGGTATACGCTGCCCGACCCCTCCGAGACCTCGATGATCGTGTGGGTCAGATCCTCGTGCTGTGTGGACACCTCGGACGAGATGGATGCGGCTTCGCCGGACGCCTGATGGATCAGTTCCGTCGCCTCGGAAACGCTGTCCGATATCTGACGGAGCATCTCGGCGTAATGGTTCAGTGACAGATCCAGGGAGCTGATCTTCATCAGGGAATCGAAGACGTTGGACATCACTTCCCCGAACTGCGACCGCCCTGCATTCAGCCGGCAGTACATTTGCTCAAGTTCGGCAGACTTCTTGTTGTAATCAGCTGCCTCGAGCGCCGAGAGTGAGGACAGCAGGTCTCTTGTTTTTGGTTTCATCAATATACCCATGACATTCCCCTTTATACGTATTGGATTTATGAATCTGATGTTTACGATTTGCGTGCTTTTATTTTACAGCAACCTGCGGGATTTTGCAAAAAAGTTATGCAAAATTTACAATTATTTTAGAGTTTAGCCAAACACGCCCGGTTGGGCTTGAAACTGCGGGGATATTTGGTATAATGAATCTGTTGGAAAAGCAGCATTGTTTTCGGTCTTTGTGATGATCCGGAAATTAGTTTGCCAGGTGGACCCCAAACAGTCCATTTTGGCTGGAGGTGGAAAGTGGCGACATTTACAGTAGCGGAGCTGACAAGTATGCTCCTCGTGAACATGGGAGATTTCAAGACTGCGAGGGGGGAACAGAAACTGTTCACAAAGGATCTGGGATCGTGTGTCGGCGTGGCGGTGCGGGATCCGCAGACAGGGGTGGGTGGACTTCTGCATGTGATGCTCCCGCATTGCCGTGCGTCACACGATGAGGGGACACCGACCGTCGCGGCAAAATATGCCGATTCGGGTCTTGACGAGATGATACAGGCTCTTGTGACGGAGGGCGCGCAGCGCAGCCGTCTGCAGGCGAAGATCGCAGGTGGAGCCCACATGATCAGAAATGCCGTGATACCGGAGAGCAGGGATATCTCCACCAGGAATCTGACGGCAGTGCGTGAGAAGCTCGAGGAGCTTCAGATACCGCTGCTCGCCGCCGATGTGGGGGATCATTTTCCGAGGACCGTCGTGTTTGAGCCGGGAAGCGGCGCATTCAGGATCCTCACGCCGGGAAGAGCGGAAAAGTGGATTTGAGAGGAGGCAGGCTCATGGAGGAGAAAAGGGAACTGAACGAGATGGAGCGGCTCGAGCGGAATATTATCAAGAGTTACAACAGACTGTTGAAGACACTGCTCGAGGAGGGGGACATGGACACCTTAGAGAAGGTGATCACCGACGAGGCATATTGCAATAAGATGATGGACATGCACACAAGGGCACCCGAGTAGGGTGCCCTTGTGCGTGAAATAAGATGTATGGTCAGTGGTTTAAGAGTGACAGCGCAGTCTTTCTCTTGTGATGGCGGTATAAGCTCGCCGCGTGGTTGTAGAACCAGAAACCTTCCACCAGGACATGGTTGAACACACCGATCTTGCCCTTTACCGTCCCCTGGTAATACTCGCCGCCGTAGTTCGTGCCCCTCTTTTCCCGGATATATCGGATGAGCTCGGACTCGCTTGTGATATCGCCCCTGATCTCTGTGTACGCAGTGCCCACGCAGTCGGGATGGTGGGAATCGCTTCCGCCGAACATCGCCAGGCCGTACCGGGACGCAAGCTTGCGCGCTTCGGAGTTGGACTCCTGCGACTCGCATGCGTTGAACGCCTCGAGAAAGTCAAAATGCCTCATGATGTCGGGATTGCGCTTGTAGGCGCGCGTGCGGGTGATGCTCAGATGGCGCTCGCCGCACGGATGTGCCGGACCGAGGATACCGCCGTGCCTGTGCACGACATCCTGGAGCACCCGCACTGGAAGACCGCGGCATTCCATCAGGAGCAGTTTCACATTTTCCGGCAGGATCACGAGTATGTGCCCGGCGTCGATCGTGTCGTATTCGATCCCTTTCAGGACGACAAAGGAGTCGATCCTGCCCTTTAAGTGATCGCGGTATGTACGAAAACCGTTGTAGGAATCATGGTCTGTGACAAGCATGCCATGAAAGCCTTTGGATTTTAGAAGCTGAATGTATTCGGAAATCGGTATCTTTCCGTCCATAGAACCTTCCTTTGTGTGGCAGTGCATATCAAATCTCATCACAGATAACTCCTCCATCTCATCGCGGGATTTCAAAATGAACAAAACAAAACGGGAGCGCTGACGATCCCTTCCTAATTTAGTGTACTAAAAATATGGGAAATAATCAAACATCAATTTATGGAAAACGGATAAAATATTTTATAAAAATTTTGTGAAGAAATTGTGAATCATTTCAGGCCGATTTTTGCCGATATGCGGACCGGACAGGCATACAGGGAAAATTGCACATAGAAATGCATTTTTGCGGACGGTTTGCGTTCAGAATCCATAAAAGATATTGTCGGAAAAATACAATTTTTAAGACTTTATGAAGATTACTTAAAGATTTGCATTTATAAGTTGACTTTACAATCTGTATAATCTATAATGATGAACTTAGAAAGAAACAAAGGGTTCATTATGGAGGGGAATATTGTGAAAGAGAAAGCATTCCGTATCGGCAGGAGGACATCAGAGCTCGTCCTGCAGTACAAGTCACTGGCGGTCATGTCGGTGTATGCAGTTGTTTATCTCATTGCCTTTTACTATCTGGAGCAAAGGGATGTGGCAGTGCATGAGATTGGCATGGAGATTGACGGATATATACCGTTTTGTGAGATCTTTATCGTTCCGTACCTGTTGTGGTTTGCGTATGTGGCGCTCACGGTCGTGTTTCTGTGTATCAGGGACAAGGAGGAGAGCGACAGGCTGGTAGCGTTCCTGATGGCGGGTATGACGATCTTTATCGTTGTGTCGGCTGTCTTCCCGAACGGACACAACCTCAGACCGAAAGTTTTTGCGAGAGACAATCTGTTCATCGATCTGATCAGGCATCTGTATGCCACGGACACGCCGACCAACATACTGCCGAGCATCCATGTGTACAACTCTGTCGCGATCATGATCGCGGTGTGGAGAAGCAGATGCTTTGCGGGGCACAACATTTTCAAGGCACTGATGCTCGCGCTCGGCGTCAGCATCATATGTTCGACAGTGCTGATCAAACAGCATTCCATGCTCGATGTGCTGCTGGCGCTCATGCTCTCGGCGGTGATGTACTCTGTCTGCTACAGAAGGTCGGCAGCAGGGGAGAAACATGTATTTACGGCAAGGCTCAAATAAAAAACAGCTCCGCAGGGAGCTGTTTTTTTCTACTCGATACATGCATTTTCAGAAGTATGGACCATGATATGGGTAATGCTGTCGTAATTTTTCTCTGGCACGATGAAGACCTTGCGTCCGCTCGACAGGGAGAGGGCAACAGCCTCACTGCCGCTGTTGATCTCGTCGCACAGTTCGTCGAAATTGTTCTTTAGTGTCGTGAAATCCGTTTCTCTTACTAAATCCTTCATATGGGAATCCTCCTAATTCCTTTGGCAATAAATATGTTGCGTGTTGAACAGTTCCTGAGCTACTTGTCTATATAAATAGATATAAAAGTTACAGAGAAATGCTGTTACTAACAGTATCGACAGTTTTTTCGAAAAATATTATATCGATTTCGATAAATATGTATTATTTTAACACAATTTTGCCTGTCCGGTTCAAATTATCGAAATTCAGTGTCTCGAAGGAACAAATCCCTCGAAGATGAACAGGTCAAAACTTCTTGATACCCTGTCGAGCTCCTCCTGTGAGCGGACAGTCCATGCGACGCTCAGGCTCTTGTAGAATTTCCGGCATATATTTCTGGAGAGCTCATCCTTGTGCTTGCAGTTGTAGGCGATGAAGTCGGGTGACGCATAGCAGTTGCCGATCAGATGCGACAGCAGGAAGTACGGGATGTTGAGCTTCTGCTTTGTGAAATCCTCGGAGAGCTGTCCGCGGACGATGTGGGGTCTGTGTTTTTTGTACCAGCGCACAGCCAGCGGATGAAATGATTCGATACAGTACAGCCCTTTATAATCAGAAAGGATGCCGTCGCAGATGCGGCACAGCTTGTCAGCGTTTTTCTCGACTTTGTACTCTATGATCAGCGGAACCCTGCCGTCGACCATTTTCAGGATATCGGCAAAAGCGGGGATGCGCTCGTCGGTCCCGAGCAGGCGCAGCTGCTGCAGTTCCTCGTATGTGTAATCCCGCAGGTAGCCCCGGACACCGCACATGCGGCTGAGCGTGTCGTCGTGAAAGACGACAGGGACATCGTCCCTGGTGAGGTGCACGTCAAATTCGATGCCGTAGCCAAGGTCTGCCGCCCGCTTGATGGCGGTGTATGAATTTTCGGGAAGCTTTTCGGATAAGTCCTCCCCCGGATCCGCATCCGCCTGCCCGGATTCCGCATACTGTGCGCGGCTGCATCTGATATTCCTGAGTTTCTGGATCGTTGGATTCATGTTGTGCAGTCCGCGATGTGCGTACATGTGACCGAAAAAGGGCTTGTAATCCGGCCGTCCATAGATGCGCGGCTTGATGGATATCAGATATAGGACCGAAACGGTGACAAATGAAATAATGATCTCTGCTATGGTAAACAATAATCCCATCATAACGTAAATGACCTCCCTACATTCCTATAATACGCGCTTTGGAAGCATTTGTAAACAGATAAAGTGAATAATAGAATAATAAAAGTAATGTGAAGATTTTGTTAGAATTATTGTGTTTTGTCCCGTTTTGTTATAATATATATAAAGATATCTGTGGATCAGGATCAAATTATGGAGAGAGGATAACCGGCATGAAAAAGAGAATACTGGCGTTGTTGATGGCGTCCGTGCTGACCCTGCAGCTTGCGGGGTGCAATACCAAGGATGCGGGTACGGCAGGAAAAGAGACACAAAGCAGTATCAAGGATCAGTTTAACAGTGCGAGAGAGGAAAGGGAGAACGCGGGGGATACCGCCTCTGAGCAGGACACGCAGACACCGGAGTCCGATGCCGGCAGGCAGGATGCGGATGACGAGGGCACTGAGGTACGCTACCAGGATGATTATTATGAGTTTGTCAATCAGAATCTTCTCTCAAAGATCGAGCTTGCCGCGACAGACGCGCACTGGGACTGGTTCGGCGAGCTGAACGCTGTCGTGAGCTCGGAGATGGAGGATATCATCGACGAGCTGGCGGGCGACGGCAAAACGTACGAGAAGGGCAGCTCTGAGCAGAAGATCAGGGACATGTACGAGTGTGTGACGGACATGGAGAACCGCAACGAGACGGGGCTTGGTCCGCTGAAACCGCATATGGACAGCATACGCAGCGCCTCGAGCATCGATGAGTATGTGGACGCGCTGGCACACCTGAGCGGTGAGTTCGGGTTCAGCAGCATAGTCGGCGGCTACAACATCATGCAGGACAAGGCGGACTCGAGCCAGTACGCGGTCTACATGATGTACGCGGACACCCTCATCGGCAAGGAGTACGTCGAGGGCGAGAACACGCAGGAGTACATGGATCTGTACCTGGACTACATCAGCAATATGCTGATGGAGTTTGGCATGACGGCTGACGAGGCGGCGCAGAGCACGGATTCCATCGAGGGGCTGCTCCGGGATATCTGTGCGTCGACGCTGACGACGGAGCAGCTCTACGACCCGGCGATGACCTACAATGTGTACACGGCGCAGGGGCTGCAGGAGCTGTTCTCCAACGTCGACGTGCCAAAGATGCTGCGGACGCTCCGCATCGAAGGGCAGGACAAATACATCGTGATGGATGTGGAGCAGGCAAAAAAGATCAATTCACTGCTTCAGGAGGAAAATCTGCAGGCGCTGAAAGACTACTCGACGTTTGTCATGCTCAACGACACAGCAAAGTACGCCAACGCCAATTACGCCAGGCTCAGCGACGATATGAAAAACGCGCTTTACGGGATCACCGAGAGCTGGGGCGACGAGAAAACGTGGAAGAATCTGACGCAGGATATGCTCCCGTGGGATTTCGGCATGATCTACGTGAAGGAGCATTTCTCCGCCGAGGATAAGGCTGCGGTGGAGGAGATGATCGGTCAGATCCTGGAGGAGTACGAGGTGATCATCAACAGGCAGGACTGGATGAGCGACGCGACGAAGAAGAAAGCGATCCGCAAGCTCGAGACGATGCAGGTCAAGATCGGTTATCCGGACAGGTGGCCGGCGGCGCGCGACATGATGCAGGTGACGCCTGTCTCGGAGGGCGGAAGCCTCCTGTCGAATCTGCTGGTGAGCATGCAGGTTGCGATCGATGACAGCCTGAACAAACTCGGGCAGAAGGTAGACCGCTCGGAGTGGGATGTGACACCGCAGACGATCAACGCGATGTATGACCCGCTGAACAATGAGATCATATTTCCCGCGGCGATCCTGCAGGCACCGTTCTATGACAGTGACAACAGCTACGGCGCGAACCTGGGCGGGATCGGCTTTATCATAGCGCACGAGGTCAGCCACGCGTTCGACTCCAGCGGCGCGCTCTACGACGAGTACGGCAACTACAACGTGTGGTGGACGCAGGAGGAGCTTGCCGAGTACAAGAAGATGTCGGAGTCCATTGTGGACTATTACAGCGGGTACGAGATGATGGGTGTCAAGGTGAACGGCGATCTGACGCTGATGGAGAACATTGCGGATCTCGGCGCGCTGACCTGTATCACATCGATCATCGGCGATGACGCGAAAGCGCTCGACGAGGCGTTCGGACAGATGACCTACAACTGGGCGAGCGAGGACACGGCAAGCTTCATGATGTATCTGCTGAACACGGATACGCACTCGCCGAACAAGGTGCGCGTCAATGCGGTGCTGAGCTCCTGCGATGCCTTCTACGAGATCTATGATATCAAGGAGACAGACGGGATGTACGTGGCGCCCGAGGACCGGGTAGGGATCTGGAAATAGTGTTGTCAGGGTTACAGTTCAGTCCAGGACTTCGCACTGCGCTGCGAAGTCCGTGAGAGGGCCTGGTGGCCTGGATGCACCAGACCAACCGCGAAGCGGTTTTTGCATGGCACGATGCCTGTAACAGGAAATCGAAGGCTGAACTGCTACTTGTCAGGAAATGGATGAGGGGAAAAGGTATGGGACAGACAAAAGAACTGGTTTTGAGACTGGCGGGTGCGCTGACGGCAGCGGCTCTCGCCGTCTGTGCCGCGCCGTCGTGCGGGGTGAACAGGCAGCTTCTAAAGACATACGCGGCAGAGTTTACTGTCACGGAGAACAAGGCAGTGCTCTACAGCAACGACAAGACGAAAGTGTATAAGCAGCCGGATGTCAACTCGGAGGTGGTGACGGTCATCGCGCCGGACATCCCGGTCAACGTGACGGGGATCACATCCAACGGTTGGTTCCGGATATCCCTGAACGGCACCTACTACGTGATGGGGGAAGGGCTGGTGTCCAGGAACGCGGGCACCGCCAACTCGGTGGTGACGGGCTCGGACATCAAGGCGCTGACGAAGGGAACCTTTTCCTTCTACAGAAATCCGGAACTTGGCGACTTTGACGCGGACGATGTCGAGGACATGGACGAAAATACATATATCAAGTATCTTGATTCCTTCCTGATGGGGTATGCGATGCTGGACAGCTGCATCCTGCAGGACAGCGGCAAACTCCTGAAGGAAGTGTACGAGAGCGAATCGAAGGTGGACAAGAAGGTAGCCGGCATGACGATGCAGGCGTATCTGATCAACTACCGCAACAATTATCTCAGCGACAGCCTGGCGGGACCGTTCCGCAGTGACAGGGATCTGAAACTGGCATTGAACCGGGCGATCCGGTACGATATCGAGAAGTTCGGGACGGTGTACAGAAATTCCAGCGTGGGGAGCGACGAGTCGAAGGCGAAGAAGGCGATGGAGCGCATCGTGAATGAGATGAAGGCGGAGCAGGGTGTTTCCTTCACGTGCCGCATGGAGTATGGCGATTACAAGACGAACGACGGCAGTGAGGGCAAGGGGTGGATCATAGAGTTTACCAAAAAGGATTAAGCGATGAATCAGAACGAACATTTTGTATGTGCAGACAGTGAGGGATATTTCTATTGCAGGGCAGTGGATGCTTTTTTGAATGTCCGGAAGGAGCAGCATGTGTGCGGCCGCGGCTGCCCTTATTACACTGGGAAGGCGCAGTATGCCGACGGGGAGTTCGTGTGCCGCTACGACGACGGAAAAGGGATGGATGAGCCAGCCCTTTTTCCGTCTGTCGAGGGGTTGGATGAGCGCCTCTACAGGGCGTACGCGTACGCGGCGAAGGCGCACCTGGGACAGTACAGGAAAAAGACAAGGATTCCGTATTTCACCCATATCATCACGACCATGAACTACGCGCTGGAGCTCACGCAGGACATCGAGGTGCTGCAGGGAGCGATCCTGCACGATACGGTGGAGGACACCTGGGTGACGTTCGACGATCTCAAGAAGGAGTTCGGTGAGCGGGTTGCCCGGCTTGTGGAGACGGAGACGGAGAACAAGCGGCGCGATATGCCCGCCTCCCAGACGTGGGAGATCAGGAAGCAGGAGGCGATCGCGCATCTGCGCAGCGCCGCGCCGGATGCGAAGCGGATCGTCCTTGCGGACAAGACCGCCAATCTTGAGTCGATCGCGAGGGAACAGCACTGTCTGGGGGTTGAGATCTGGGACAAGTTCAACCAGCCGGACAAGGCAAAACAGGAGTGGTATTTCAGGGCGGTCAGGGAACAGCTTGCGGAGTTTCAGGACACGAGCGTCATGAAAGTGTATGACGGTTATCTGGACATTTTATTCTGATGCCGCTGCAAAATCCTCCAGCGTGCGGAACGTGTAGCCCATCTCCTCCCACCTGGACAGCAGTTCGTCGAGGATCTCGCCGTTGGTCTGGGAAGTGCTGTGCAGCAGGACGATGGCGCCCGGGTGGATGCGCCCGACAAGCTTCTTGAAGGCTTCCTCCCGTGTCGGCTGCTGGTCCTGATACCAGTCGACATAGGCAAGACTCCAGAAGAAGGTGTGGTAGCCCATCTCCTTTGCCATCTGCAGATTGGCGGTGTTGTATTTTCCCTGCGGCGGGCGGTAGAAGGGGGCCAGCTCCGTGCCGGTGATCTCCTTGAACAGCGTCTCCACATCGCGCATCTCCTTCTCGAACGACTCCTTCGAGGCGATGGAGGACATATCCAGGTGGTGGTAGGTGTGGTTGCCCACAAAGTGCCCGTCAGCGACCATCTGTTTCACGAGATCCGGCGCGGATTCCAGATAATGCCCCACCACGAAGAAGGTGGCAGGCACATTGTGCTTTTTGAGCGCATCCAGGATCGGCTGTGTGTTCCCGTTTTCATACCCTGCATCAAAGGTCAGGTAGATCACTTTTTCCGTGCTGTCGCCCACGTAATGGGCGTCGTACTGCTGCAGCTCCTCCGAGGTGGCGTTTCCGGTGGGCTGGCTGCCCTCCTGCCCGAAACCGAGTCCCCAGTTTGCGCCTGACACGCTCCCGGAGGCGGGGATCGCACGCTCGTCGATCTTTTCGTATTTGATATATGCGATGCCTCTGCCTGCCAGAAATGCGGCGGCCAACAGCGCGGTCAGAAGCACTGCTTTTTTCAGGTTTGTCTTGGTCTTGATGTTCATTTCAGCCTCATTTCACTGTTTCGATAGGGTTCTTAATAAAGAATATTTTCCACGCAGAAAAAAATGCCAATATTTATACAAAAATTAGAAATTTAATCAAATAGGACAATGACTTTTGACAAAAAAGTGTGTATGATAGGAGTATAGTGAACGATATCATATAGAATATGGAGGCGGCAGGAATATGAAGAAAAAGGCATGTGTATCCCTTGATATGACAATGACAGGACATGTATTGAACCTGATGATCAAAAAGCGTGGTTATACGGTCAGCGAGATCCAGAAGGAACTTGGGCTGTCGTGCCCGCAGCCGATCTACCGCTGGATCAATGGGCAGACGCTGCCGTCCATCGACAATCTGTACAAACTGAGCACGCTGCTGGAAGTGCATATGGAGGATCTGATCCTGCCGAGGCAGGATGAGGTGTGGGTGGTGTACAGGCGTCAGAATCCGAACCGGATCAGGCGTCTCGAGACGTATCGCAGGCGGTATTTCGGGAAGGGCGGCGACCGGACAAGACGAGGCGGACACTATGACCGATAACATACATAAAGTTATGATAACGGAGAAGGACGAGGAGGCGGCGTACTACGCAGCCAGGCAGATCCCCTACATTGTCTGGCTGAACGAGAGGAACCGGGAACAGCGCTTTCCGAGCGGTTCATACTGCGTGGAGAATCTGAGCGATATCGATGCGCGGTATCTCGACAGGGTGTACAGGCGTTTTTATGACATTCCGTGGGATATCTCGGAGACGCGGCGGTTGAAGATCCGGGAGATCGCGGTGGACGATGTGCCGCAGCTGTATGAGCTCTACAGTGATGCGAGCGTCACGCGTTTTATGGAGCCGCTCTTTGCAGATCCCGAGCAGGAGATCCTCTACACCAGAGAGTACATCAAAAACGTGTATGGGTTTTACGGCTACGGCATGTGGGTGCTCGAGAGCAGGGACAGCGGACAGATCATAGGGAGAGCCGGACTCGAGTACAAGGAAGGCTTCGAGGGACTCGAGCTGGGTTTCATGCTGGGAGTGCCGTACCAGCACAAGGGGTACGCGTATGAGGCGTGCAGTGCGATCCTCGCCTACGGGATCAAGGAACTCGGGCAGAGGGCATACTGTTCTTTTGTCAACGAGGACAATGCTGCGTCGATCCGTCTGTGCGAGCGGCTCGGATTCGCGCCGCGGGACAGGACGAAATTGAGCGGGATCAACGCCGACGGAACGATGGTGGAAAAGGAATATATACAGTATGTCTATCATGCAGACGATAAAAAGCCTTGACACTGGAAAAATATGGTGGTAATATAAAGTCCATGAAGCGAAGGCGCTACGGGAGATACTCCCTTAGCGCCTTTTTTCATGCACAGGGGAGATACACTTCCCCTGCTCGATTCTGATTGGGAAGCTGGAAAAGGAGGAGATTATTATGACAGAGTTACAGGGATTGCTGGAGGCCGTAAACGGTGAGATTTACGGTGTATGGTTTTTGATCGGCGCCGCGCTGGTATTTTGGATGCAGGCGGGGTTTGCCATGGTCGAGGCGGGATTCACCAGGGCAAAGAATACGGGAAACATCATCATGAAAAACCTGATGGACTTCTGCATCGGCACATGCACTTTCATTTTGGTTGGTTTTGGCCTGCTGCTCGGCGAGGATCTGCTGGGATTGATCGGAAAACCAGGTTTTGATATTTTTACGGACTATGCGGATTTTGACTGGTCAAACTTCGTATTCAACCTGGTGTTCTGTGCGACGACGGCGACGATCGTTTCCGGAGCCATGGCGGAGAGAACGAAGTTTCTCTCGTACTGCGTATATTCGGGTGTGATCTCGGCGCTGATCTATCCGATCGAAGCGCATTGGATCTGGGGTGGCGGCTGGCTCGCACAGATGGGATTTCACGATTTTGCGGGTTCCTGCGCGATACATATGGTGGGCGGCATCAGTGCACTGATCGGTGCAAAGATACTTGGTCCCCGCATCGGAAAGTTTACAAAGGATAAGCAGGGAAATGTCACGAGAGTCAATGCGTTTCCCGGCCATAACCTCACGATCGGGGCACTCGGCGTATTTATCCTGTGGCTTGGCTGGTACGGATTTAACGGTGCGGCTGCGACAAGTCTGCCGGAGCTTGGCTCTATATTTGTGACGACAACGATTGCGCCGGCGATCGCGACAGTCGTCTGCATGGTCTTTACATGGATCAGGTATGGCAAGCCGGATGTGTCCATGTGCCTCAATGCCTCTCTTGCCGGTCTCGTGGCGATCACTGCAGGATGTGATGTGACGGATGCCTTTGGTGCGATTGTGATCGGAGCTGTAGCCGGACTTCTGGTGGTATTTGGCGTGTGGCTGCTCGATCACAGGCTGCACATTGACGATCCGGTCGGCGCGGTGGCGGTTCACTGCATGAATGGTATTTGGGGAACGGTTGCCGTCGGATTTTTTGCGACGGACACAGCACCCGCATTTGCAAGGGGATATGGCGATGGTGTGGCATTTGGTGCAAACCAGATCTGCGGGACAGGACTTTTCTACGGCGGCGGATTCAGATTGCTGGGAGTGCAGCTGGCAGGCATGTTCAGTGTGATCGCGTGGACGGTGGTCACGATCACGATTACATTTCTGGTGATCAGAGCAGTTTTTGGTCTTCGCGTCAGCGAGGAGGAGGAGATCATCGGTCTTGATGCCACGGAGCATGGTCTGCCGTCCGCGTATGCAGGATTTTCCATGATGGACATCTCGAACAGCATGATCATGGAGGAGAACGAAAACACGCAGCTTGGATCTGGTGTCTATGAGGAGGCGACCGAGGTACAGAAAAACGCGGCGGTCAAGGTTGCCCAGGTTCCGGTTTCCTCGGCATCCGGTATCTACAAGGTCGTCATTATCGCGAAGCTGTCGAGGTATGACGTGCTCCGCAAGGCGATGAACGATATCGGCGTGACGGGGATGACAGTGACGCAGGTCATGGGATGCGGGATCCAGAGGGGAGCGGGCGAGAAGTACCGCGGTGCGGAGATCGACGCGACATTGCTCCCGAAAGTCAAGGTTGAAGTGGTGGTATCCGCGATACCTGTCGAGAAGGTGATCGAGTCGGCGAAGAAGGTGCTCTATACCGGACATATCGGCGATGGCAAGATCTTTGTGTACAATGTGGATAAAGTGGTCAAGATCCGCACAGGTGAGGAGGACATCGCCGCACTCGCGGATGTTGAATAGCGGCAAATGCGCCGGGCAAACGTCAGTCTTGCCGGCATGTATTCGCGCAGGGATGCGCATAAAAGAACCCGAAGAATATTCTCCGGGTTCTTTCTGATAGACCGCCTGTATCAAATAATGGTCTCGATGGAGATGTTCTTCTGGCTTGAGAGCTGCAGCATGCTCTGGTAATAGGATTTCTGCAGATCGATGATCTCGTTGTTCTCCATGCGAACGACCGGCCTGGAGTAATTGTCGGGGTTGATGAAGATCACATTGCCCTCCATGCCGTTGCTGAGCGTGACCCTGTGATTGAGATAAGCGTTTGACACATTCTCGAGGAACGTGAGGATAAACTTGATCTCGTACTTCTGGATGCCGTCATCCTCGAAGTACTTTATGACCGAGAAAGGGCACATTGCCGCGCGGTACACCCGCTCGCTCGTCATGGCGTCAAAGATATCCGCGATCGTGACGATCTTGGAGAACCTGTCGATGTCATCGCCCTTCAAACCGTATGGATAGCCGCTGCCGTCGCATTTTTCATGGTGCATCAGCGCGGCATTTTTGACGGGCTCGGGGATGCTGCTGTAGCGTCCCAGCAGATGGAATCCCTCGGTAGTATGCGTCTTTATGATCTCAAATTCATCGGGTGTCAGTTTGCCGGGCTTTCGCAGGATCCCGGCAGGGAGCATGAATTTCCCGACATCATGGAACAGCCCGCAGGCGGTAGCCATCATCTGGTCCGTCTCGGAGAAGTGGAGCCAGCGCGAAAGGATATTGCAGATCAGCGCGACATTGATGCAGTGGTTGCACACGGAATCTTCGGTATTGTGCATGTTCAGGAGCATGTCAAAGACACTGACCTCCTGCCTGTCCTGGTACAGCAGAGCCATGGTTTCCTTCAGCAGCTCGTTTGTGCGGAAAGGCTCGTTGCGGTGCAGCGATTTCATGAGGTTTGCCTCGTAGTGCTCCGCGCACCGCACATAGCCCTGATAAAAGCACTGGAACTGTGCGTTTCCTGCCGGAGCTTCCGCCGCGGTGGAGGCATCCTGCGTCAGGACTGCCGGGCCTGTCATCGGCGTGGACAGATCCACGATAAAATCGTCCTCTATGTATGCATAATATATGGAATATCCTTCCAAACGTGATATAATATTTTCTGTGAGTATGATGCCCTTTGGAACGATCGTCACATGATCGTAAGAAACGATCTCCGCGGCTGTTATCATACCGGGTGTCAGTGCAGCGATGGGAATTTGTCTCATAAAGCGCTCTCTTTCTGGAATACAGTGATTTGAATATTCTATTTTTATTCTAGCGGGTTTCGAAAAAAATGTCAAATAAAAGGAGGTAACTATATGAAAAAGTACACCAATATCCACAAATTGTCCGATAATAAGTTCCTGAATCTGTTTCATCTGGATGCGCTGACGGACAGCGGGCGTCCGTTCGACTACTTCTTCGTCTCGAGGAGGAAGGAGGACAATATCAAGCTTCTGACCGGGGACAGCGCGGCGGAGGGTGTCGTCATCTATCCCGTTCTCAGGGAGGATCCGGAGAAGATCGTGCTGATCCGGCAGTACCGCTATCCCCTGGGGGATCACCTGTACGAACTTCCGGCCGGCCTGATCGACGAGGGGGAGACGCCCGACGCGGCCGCGGTGCGGGAGATGAAGGAGGAGACAGGGCTTTCCTTTGAGGTGTATGCAGGCGGTGACGGGGCGTACCGCAGACCGTTTTTTATGGGGGCAGGATTTACCGACGAGAGCTGCAACGCAGTCTTTGGCTATGCCAGCGGCACAGTCAGCCGCGACGCGCTCGAGGACACCGAGTCCATACAGGTACTGACTGCGGACAAAAGGGAGGTGCGGCGCATCTTAAGGGAAGAGAAAGTCTCGATCAGGGCGGCGTATCTGCTCATGAATTTCCTGCACGCGGACAGGGAGGCGCCGTTTGCTTTTTTGCAGTGATAAAAATACCTGGTTAAAATAATACCCGATATTGCAAATGGGCTGTCGGGCGCGCGGAAAAAGGGTATGTGTGCACGGAATGTCGAAATTTGTCAAAATGAAGGGAACGATGAAAGCTGCGGGCATGCGCTTTTGGAAAGAAATGTATTTCCGGGCGCTGATGCGGTGAAGGAAAAGATTCACTTTGGACAGGCTGCGGAAGCGGGCAGAAATATATAAATATCTGGCGTTATGAATTAAATATCCTGTGCGGTGTGCTACACATCACGAAGAGCTTTGAATTGTATATGAAATGTTGATATATTTTATATTTAATTAAAGTTTATGTGTTCATTTCGAAAAAAGTGTGGTATGATAATACAAGAGTATCAAAAATGATGAAGGAAAGATTCCTTGAGTTTAGACCGGCTTTTGCCGGTACGACAAGAAGTAACCGTTATGGAATTGATTTTTCATAGCGGTTTTTATGCGCAGTCCCGCGCATGAGAAATTTTTTAAGGGGATAGGCAGAAGGAAGAGGGGGAACGAATGAAGAAGGTAACGATACAGGATATTGCAGCTGAGATGGGGCTTAGCCGCAATACTGTGGCAAAGGCACTGAACGGAGGTCTTGTCTCTCCGCAGACAAGACATGCAGTCGTGCAGAAGGCGTGGCAGATGGGGTACGCCAAACTGGATGAGAATCTTGTGGAGGAGGTCAAATCGACATACCGAAGGGCAAACACAGGAACAATACTGGTGTTATTTAATCATATGCAGTCCACGTTCTGGACGAGAGCGCTCGCCGGCATCAGCAGCGCGGTGAACGATGAGGGATACCGCATGCAGCTCCATGTGGTGGACGACAAGGATAAGGACGGTGAGGCGACAGGCAGGCTGATCGCGGACGACGTGAAAGGGATTATCTTCCTGAGTGTATTTCCGGCAAAGTTTGTCAAGGGGATCGGGCGCAAGAAACTTCCGGTCACATTTTTCAACAGTCCCGTCAACGCGCAGGAGTATATCAGGATCGGGGATGTCATCAATGTGGAGGGATTTTATTCCATGAACGCACTGACGGACTACGTGATCAGGCAGAAGGGATGCACAAAGTTCGCATACATAGGATTCGCGGAGGGATCGCGCATGATACAGGCGAGGTATCTGGGATTTCTGAATGCGTGCAGCCAGAATCACGTCCAGCTGGATGACCGTCTCCAGTACACCTGTCCGGCGAACAGTGTCGGTTACAGCTATGCCATGGTTGAGGAGGTTGTCAAGAACATGCCCTACATACCGGAGGCGATCGTCTGCGAGGACGACGACGTGGCAAAACATGTGTCGCTCGCACTGCTGCAGCGCGATCCGCATGCCGTGAAGCGCGTGGTGATCACGGGCTTCAACAATACCCTGGAGACGGATTTCTTCAAGAAGGATATCCTCACGGTGGAAGTGCGCATCGAGGAGATGGGCAGGCGCCTTGTGAAATCGGTGATCGACAAGGTGAAATGCCCGACGATGGATGCGGCTTTCACGACGATCGCGACATATCCGAAGATCTAAGTTGCTGTTCACGCCCAACTAATTCCGACACAATTTTATGTAGTGAAGGCGTAAACAGCAGCCCATTTGCACACAAAATGCTAAAGTGCAGGCATTTTGACGCACGCTTTTCACTACTTTTATTGACGAGTGAACAGTAACGATCTAAATTTATTTTACCTGAATTTTCATAATATCCGATGACAATATGCAAAATACGTGATATAATTTCGATAGCCGTTTAACGTAGTAATGAAAACGATGATTTTATGAAAAGTGAGGTTTTACCTATGGATTACAGAATAGTGTCTGACGGCTCCTGTGACCTGCCGCCGGAGCTCTGCAGAGAGAAGGGAGTGACGGTAGTCCCCTTCTATGTCTCCTTTGACAGTGAGCATTATATGCGGGAGATCGCGGATATGCCGATCCGGAAATTTTACGAGCAGATGGTGGCGGATCCGACGACGTTCCCGAAGTCTTCCATGCCCTCGGTGCAGGATTATGTTGACGTGTTCGAGCCGATCGTGAAGGAGGGGAATGCGGTCATCTGCATCTGCATCACGACGAAGTTCAGCGGCTCCTTCCAGTCGGCGATGAACGCGAAGGAGATGGTTCTCGAGAGCTGTCCGGATGCGAGGATCACTGTCATGGATTCCACGATAGATACTGTCCTGCAGGGACTCTTTGTACTCGAGGCTGTCCGGATGCGGGAGGCGGGGGTTGCGTACGAAAAGGCGGTCGAGGCGTTAGAGTCGATCAAGGGCACGGGACGGATCTTCTTTACCGTCGGGAATATAGATTATCTCAAGCACGGCGGGCGCATCGGCAAACTTGCGGGGCTTGCAGGATCCGTGTTGGGCATCAAGCCGCTGATAACGCTGAAGGAGGGAGAGATCTTTCCCTCGGGCGTGTCGAGAAGCCGGAAGAAATCGCTTGAAAAAGTGTACGAGCTTCTGTGGCAGTATCTCCAGGAGGTCAACGCGTCGTCCGGCGAGTACAGCATCTGTGTGGGTTACGGCTATGACATCGCGGAGGCGGAGGCGTTTCGGAAGGGAGCGGTCAGCTTTCTGAATGAAAAGGGGTACGCGGTCGCGGATGCGGATCTGCAGAAATACCAGATCGGTGCGACGATCAGCGTTCACACAGGACCGTACCCGCTGGGGTTCGGCGTGCTCAGGAAGAGCCCGGTCAGTTGAGCCGGGCAAGGATCGGGTGAGAGAGAAGCAGAGGAAGGAGAAAAGGACAGATGGCAGTATACAGTCTTGAAAATGCACAGATCAGCATCTGCGTGGACACATCCGGCGCAGAGCTCAGATCACTGAAAAATACCGCGACCGGCACGGAATACATGTGGGATGCGAAGCCGGAGTACTGGAAGAGGACTTCGCCGGTGCTGTTTCCGATCGTGGGAACTTTAAATAACGGCAGTTATCGATATGGCGGAAGCGTGTATGCGATGTCGCAGCACGGGTTTGCGAGGGATATGGAGTTCGAGCTGCGGGAGCAGACGGCAGATGCGATGCGGTTCGTGCTGCGGGCGACGGAGGAGACAAAGGCGAGATATCCTTTTGATTTCGAGCTGGAGCTTGGCTACAGGCTTGACGGAAACGATCTGGTCGTATCGTGGAAAGTGACAAACCGCGACAGCAAAGAGATGTATTTCAGCATCGGCGGCCATCCGGCATTTTTGTGCCCGGTCGGCGGCAGAGGTGCGCAGACGGATTACCAATTGGCGTTTGACGCGGATGATACAATAACATCCGGTATTATAGGTGCTGACGGTACACTTTCAGCGCGCACGAAAACGTATGCGCTGACGGACGGAAAGATGGATATCACGGCGGATCTGTTTGACGAGGACGCGCTGATCATCGAGCATGACCAGGCGCACAGGGTGTCGCTGTGCGACCCGGATGGGGAGCCTTATCTCACCGTTCGATTTGACGCACCGCTCTTTGGCGTGTGGTCTCCCGCAAAGAAGAACGCGCCGTTCATATGCATCGAGCCGTGGTACGGCAGGTGTGACCGGGAGACATTCGAGGGGGATCTGTCCGAGCGCGAGTACGGCAATGCGCTTGCACCGTCGGAGACATTTTATGCAGAATATACGGTGACTATCGAGCGGTAGCCTGACGATCACGAGTGCGCAGTCCAGATGGGGTGCGCACTTTTTGTGCACACGGGCACCCCGGGGAAATATTTAAAAATATAAAAAACAAACTAAAATTACTTAAAAAAATTGATTAATCACGAAAAAGATGGTATGTTAGATATGTAGCGATACGATGCGAAAAAAGACTTGACCGCTTAAAACGAGACAGCGCAGGGAAGGGAGAACAAAAATGATATCATACAATGAAAAAGAGCGTGTGTTCAAGCTGGACACACCAGGCACATCCTATATGATCGGGATCGTGGATGAGGAAAACTTTGTCGGACATATTTATTATGGAAAGAAATTGAAGGAAGCGGAGGCGGCCTATCTGATGCGGACGGGGGAGCCGCCGTTCGTTCCGGGCAGAAACAACAGGGAGCGCTGTTCTTTTTATGACTGTTTTCCCTTCGAGTACCCTTCGAACGGACTGGGCGATTTCAGGGAGGGCTGCATCAGTGTGCGGACGGCGGACGGGCATGTGGGGAGCGTGCTCTCCTACGTGTCGCATGAGATCGTTCAGGGAAAGCCGGCGCTTGAGGGACTGCCGGCGACGTTCGGCACTGACGAGGAGTGCGAGACGCTGCGGCTGGTCTGCGAGGACAAGTATATAAATATGCAGGTCGAACTGCTCTACACGGTATTTCAGGACACCGACGTGATCACGAGGAGCGTGCGGGTGACAAACACGGGCAGTGCGCATTTTTATCTGACCAGGGTGTACTCGGCGTGTATCGACATGGACAACAGGGATTACGACATGGTGTCCCTGCACGGAAGCTGGGCGAGGGAGCGCCACATCCAGAGAAAGGCGCTGGGGTACGGCATTCAGAATGTCAGCTCGTTCCGCGGGGAGTCCAGCCACCAGGATCATCCGTTCCTGGCATTGGTGGATCGGAACACGACGCAGGAAAACGGCGAGATCTACGCGATGAATTTCGTGTACTCCGGCAATTTCCGCGCGCAGGCGGAAGTGTCGCAGTTTGACAGCGTGCGCATGACGATGGGGATCCACCCTGAGAATTTCTGCTGGAAGCTCGAGGGCGGCGAGAGCTTCCAGGCGCCGGAGGTTGTCATGGTCTACACGGACAAGGGATTCGATGCGATGACGGGTGCGTTCCACAGACTGTACAGGAAGCATCTGATCCGCGGGGCGTACAAGGACAAAAAGAGACCGATCCTCATCAACAACTGGGAGGCGACGTATTTTGAGTTCGACACACAGAAGCTGCTGTCCATCGCGAAAGAGGCGTCGAAGCTCGGCATCGAGATGCTCGTCATGGACGACGGGTGGTTCGGCGCGCGCAGCAGCGACAACTGTGCGCTGGGCGACTGGAAGGTCAACGAGGAAAAAATAACGGGTGGTCTGAAATGTCTGGTGGACGAGGTCAACAAGCTCGGCATGAAGTTCGGCATCTGGTTTGAGCCGGAGATGATCTCCCCGGATTCCGACCTGTACAGGGCGCACCCGGACTGGGCGATCGCGATCCCGGGGAGACCGGGCACGGAGTCGAGGCAGCAGTTCGTGCTCGACCTGTCGAGACAGGAGGTCGTCGACTGTATCTACGATCAGGTGGCGTCTGTGCTGAGGAGCGCGAACATCGAGTATGTGAAATGGGATATGAACAGGCAGCTTACGAACATCGGAAGCTGCGGGCTGCCGGCGGACAGACAGGGCGAGCTCTATCACCGCTACGTGCTCGCAGTCTACCAGATGCAGGACAGACTGACGAGGGAATTCCCGCATCTGCTGCTCGAGAACTGCTCCGGCGGCGGCGCGCGCTTTGATCCGGGCATGCTGTATTTCAGTCCGCAGATCTGGTGTTCGGACGACACGGATGCGGTGGAGCGCCTCGAGATCCAGGAGGGAACGGCGCTGATCTACCCGCTGTCCACGATGGGAGCGCACGTGTCAGACTGCCCGAACCATGCATTGGGGCGCGTGACGCCTTTTGAGACGCGCGGCATCGTGGCGCTCGCGGGGACATTCGGCTATGAGCTTGACGTGACTAAGATCCCGCAGGAGGACCGGGATATGATACCCGCCCAGGTTGCGATGTACCATAAGTACAACGATCTGGTCAGGGAGGGCGATTACTACCGCATCGCGTCCTACGCGCAGAACCACCGGTACGACTGCTGGCAGGTCGTGAGTGCGGATCAAAAACAGTCGCTTGTCACTTTCGTGCAGGTTCTGAACCGGGTGAACTTTAAGTCGAGACGCATTCTGCTCAAAGGGCTCGACGCCGGGAAGCGGTATCATGTCGTGTTTGAAAATGACGAGAATGTGGAGGACAGGATCTACAGCGGAGATACACTGATGAAGGCGGGGCTGCTCGTGCCGAATCCGTGGGGGGATTTCAGGGCGCGCCTCATTTCGCTCACCGAGGTGTAGCGGCTGTGCGGCAGCGTGGTATGCTGCCGGTGTGAGTATAGATACAGGGAGTGATAGAGATGGTTAAAGCGGTAAAGCTTGCGGATATAGCAGAGAAGGTGGGGGTCAGCGTCGTCACCGTGTCGAAGGCTCTGTCGGGTCAGAAGGGAGTCAGCGAGGAGATGCGCGCCAGGATCAAGGAGCTTGCGGACGAGATGGGCTACACGCCGATCCACACAGCGCAGGCGGGGAGGAGCAGGTCGTACACGGTCGGAGTGGTCACGTTCGAGACATACTTCACGCGCTTTGCGTCGTTTTACTGGAAAATGTATCAGGAGCTCGCGACGCGCGCGGTCAAGAAGAACTGCTTTTCCATGCTGGAGGTCATATCCAGCTATGATGAGGACAATCTTGTCTGGCCCAAGCTGATAACGGAGAATCAGAAGATCGATGGGATCATTGTGATCGGGAGACCGAAACAGAGCTATCTGAAGATGCTCTACCAGAACAAGAAGATACCGATGGTGTTCATGGACTTCTATGACGACGAGGAGATTGTAGACTCGGTCGTATCGGCGAGCTTTAACGGTATGTACCGCATGACGGACTATCTGATCAAGAACGGGCACACGAAAGTGGGGTTTGTCGGGAGCGTGATGTACACGGAGAGTATCACGGACCGGTATTTTGGCTACTGCAAGGCGCTGATGGAGCACGGTATCGAGGTGCGCCAGGACTGGGTCATCAGGGACCGCGATTACAGCGACGGCGTGATCGGCATAGAGTACAAACTGCAGCTGCCAAAGGAGATGCCCACGGCGTTTGTGTGCAATAATGATGTGACAGCCTATGCGCTGATCAGGCAGCTCGAGGAGCGCAACTATCATGTGCCCGAGGATATCTCGGTAGTGGGGTATGACGATTACCTGTACCCGGAGTACGGCGATTCCAGGATCACGACTTATCTGGTGGATATGGCGGAGATGTCAAAGATCGCGCTCTCGTGCGTCATCAGGCGCATCGAGAACGTCTCCATGAATGCCAGCGTGCACATCGTGAACGGAAGGATCATAGAGCGCACGAGCGTCAAAAAAATAAATTAGTCGATGACCGGTGTTTCCCTGCGGTAAGTGAGCGGGGTGACACCGGTTTTTTCTTTGAAGAGGCGGATAAAGTGGTTGGGGTTCTCGATGCCCACCATCTGGCTGATATCCACGATCTTCTCATCCGTGTTCAGCAGCAGTTCTTTTGCCCTCTCGATCCGCATCCTGTTCAGGTACTGTATCGGTGTGTACTTATAATATTTTGCAAATTCGCGGCACAGGCGGAACTTGTTGACGCCGTACTCGAGGGCGAGCTCGTCGAGCGAGTACGGCTTCTGGTACGCGGCGGTGAAACGCCGGTGCATATCGGCGATGTAGGATGGGACGTGATAGGAGCCCGTCTGCTCGACCGCGCGCGCCAGGTAGAGCTGCGTGAAGAGATTGACGAGATCGCGCGAGCGCATCATGCCGTGGATCTCCGTGTCGATATTGTTTCTTAATACCTGTTCCCATGCCGCCAGGACATCGGAGTACCTGTCGAGCCTGTAGATGAAATTGCCGAGAAGGTATATTTTTTGCAGGTAGCATTCGAGGATGGCGGTGGTCACAAAACAGATCGTGTAGTCCCAGATATTGTGCTGGCAGACCAGTTTGTGGTTCCTGCGGCAGTCTATGAGCGCGAGCGTCCCTCTTGTGAGGTCATATCCCGCGTTGATTCCGTTATTGTTTTCAAAATACACCCTTCCGGCGCCGCTTGTGGTGTGCACGATGCAGAGCGCGTTGAGATTTGCCGCCTCGTAGGAGAACGGCGACGTGACGGACACGGTTTTGTGGCACAGTTCATAGGGGAGTGCGTCACAGAAATCGTAATCCCTGCGGTATGCGTCCGCAAAATAATCGGACAGGGAAAAGCGGTTGCTCGTCTCGGAGGAGATCAGGCAGCTGAAAAATTCCGTGGAAAATAATTTTTGTGTCATTTGTCACACTCCTTTGAGAAATGAACGCAGTGTGCTGCCGGCGCGGCTGTCCGGGATGCAAGATCCGCACAGCGGGCAGGCGGCAGGTTGATAGGTTATCACCATTATAGGGCTTTGCGGACAGGAAATCAAGAAAAGAATACAAATGTAAATAAATGAATATAAAATGTGAAAAAATAAATACGGTTCATAGAATAGAGTAATTATATAATGTAAATTTAAGTTATTTTAGTTAAAATATTAAAAATAAATAGGCATTATTTATAAAAATGACTAATCAAAATTGTTAAAATAGAGGAAATGACGAAGAATCTCAATAATTGGATATGATATGCAATTATAATTAGTGATTAAATATATGATTTAATTTAAACTAAAAACAAGTTAACAAACGGCGTTGACTTTAGTTAAGGGAAACTAAAAACAAATTTTAAAGGGAGGTTCCATCAATGAAATTAAAGAGACTCATGGCACTCGGTATGGCTGCGGTTATGACAATGTCCTTGACAGCGTGCGGCGGTTCCGGCGACAAACCGACAGGCGGCAGCACGGAGACAGACAACACGACTGCATCAAACGACAGCGCGCCGGCAGACAGCACGGCGGCAGGCAGCGATGCGGCGGACGGCAGCGCGGACGCGGCGGCAGGCGGACTTACATATGCGGGCATCAAGCTTGGTGAGGACTACACGGATATCACGACAACAATCAAGTGGATGCACCACAAGACCGACCGCGTGGAGGATGGCACACTGCAGGGATATATCGACGAGTTCAACAAGGTTTATCCCAATATCACAGTCGAGCAGGAGGGGATCACAGACTATGCGGAGACAGCGCTGCTGAGACTTCCGACAGGCGACTGGGGTGACATCATGTTCATACCCTCGATCGACATGGTCGACCTTGAGACATACTTCATTCCCTACGGTTCTGTGGCGGAGATGTCGGAGCTTATCAATTTTGCGGACAACTGGAAGTACCAGGATCAGTGTTATGGTGTGGGTTATATGGCAAATGCGCAGGGCGTCCTCTATAATAAGAAGGTGTTTGCTGACGCAGGCATCACGGAGCTTCCCAAGACACCAGATGAGTTTATCGCGGACCTGCAGCTGATCAAGGACAACACGGATGCGATCCCTCTCTACACGAATTACGCGGCAGGCTGGACGATGGGTGGTGCGTGGGATGGATATCTCGGCGCGATCACGACAGGCGACACGGCGTGGTTGAACCAGAAGTTCACACACACGGCGGAGCCTTTCAAGGACAACGGGGACGGAACAGGCGCTTACGCACTGTACAAGATCCTCTATGATGCAGTGGCACAGGGACTGACAGAGGAAGACTACACGACGACTGACTGGGAAGGCTGCAAGGGTATGATCAACAGGGGCGAGATCGGCACGATGGTACTCGGTTCATGGGCAGTGGCGCAGATGAAAGCGGCTGGGGACAACCCGGACGATATCGGCTACATGCCGTTCCCGATCTCGATCGGCGGCAAGCAGTACGCGACAGCAGGTCCTGACTACTGCTACGGCATCAATAAGGAGAGCTCGGCGGAAAACCAGGCAGCAGCCATGGTATTTGTCAAGTGGATGGTGGAGGAGTCCGGCTGGTGTGATTTCGAGGGCGGCTACCCGGTTTCCAAGACAGCCGATACTTCGTTCGTGTTTGACGGTGTGGAGGTTGTCAACAACGAATCCGCTCCGGAGGACGAGGCGGATCTCATGAACCAGATGAACACGGAGTCCGAGCTGAACTTCAATGCCGGCGGGGATTCCAGAGTCATGGCGATCGTCGAGGCAGCGGCACAGGGTACTCCTTATGACGATCTCGTGGCAGAGTGGACACAGAAGTGGAACGATGCGCAGAGTGCGCTGGGTGTGGAAGTAAATAACTGATCATCAGAATGTTTTTGATGGCTTGCAGGTGCAGCGCCTGCAAGCCATCGTCCCGAAAGGGGAAGACAGTTAACCAGATATGTTTTTCGGCGCAGCAACATTAATTGATTGAAAAGAGAAGGGGGGATGGCTGTATGGCATCAGCAGCAGCTAGTTCCAAAAAACCATTTAATTTCCTTAAATGGGCAAAGAGCAGAAAAGGTCAACAGACACTAATCATTATCGGCTTCTCTATAATACCATTGATACTCCTGTTTACATTTACCTATTACCCGTTTGCGGAGATGGCTAAATTCAGCCTTTATGACAGAAACTACACAAAAGTGAGAGGTTTTGTCGGGCTCAAGAACTATGCGGACGTATTTGGGAGACCGGATATCTTCAAGTCGCTGTTCCTGTCGCTTTACTATATGGGCGGTGCTGTCGTGCAGCTGGCACTGGCGCTGTATCTCGCCACGGTGTTCTGTTTCGGGGTAAAGGGCGGCAATTTCTTCAAGGGATGCATGTTCTTTCCGTACCTCATCAACGGTATCGCGATCGGTTTTATCTTCAAATTCTTCTACACGAGGGGATTTGTGCTGGACACGGTACTCCAGTGGATCGGGTTTGACCTGGAGTCTCTCCCGTTCTGGCTGAAGGACACCAGCATCAACAACGTATCGCTCGTGGGAACGAGTGTGTGGAAATATTTCGGACAGAATATGGTGCTTTTTGTAGGTGCGATGATGTCGGTGGATGCCACGCTCTACGAGGCGGCGGACCTGGACGGTGCAAATAAATGGCAGCAGTTCAAATACATCATGCTTCCGAGCATCAAGACGATCGTTATGCTGAACCTGATCATGGCGATCACGGGTTCCCTGAGCGCATTCGAACCTCCGTTCGTTATCATGTCAGGCGGTGGAAATGGCACGGCGACATACTTTGTGAAGATGCATGAGGTCGCACACACAAGCCAGAAGCTCGGACTTGCGTCGGCGATGGCGATCGTGCTGCTGCTGATCATCTTTGCCGCCACGATCCTGCAGAAGCTCTTCTTCCGGTATGTCTTCAAGGATGCGGAGGACGAGGACAGGGGCGCATCGGCACGGCGTGAAAAGAAGCTTTCAAGATCAAGATAAGGGGGCAGTGAATAATGACAATTGTAGAAATGGTTAAAAAATATCTCTGGATCTTCATCAAATATTTTTCGATGCTGTTCTTCTCGTTTGTGTCGATACTTCCGATCGTGTCGTGCGTGATCACTGCCTTCAAGACGGACGTGGAGTATCAGAATACCAATGTCATGACACCGCCGGAGAGCTGGCTGAATTTATCGAATTTTACGGAAGCTTTCTCGAGGGCACACATGGCAAGGGCGTTTCTGAACTCGGTCATCGTCGTGGTCGTGGTTGTGGTGGGATCTGTCATGATCGGTTCCATGCTGGCGTATGTGCTGAACCGCTTCAAGTTCCCGGGAAACGGTCTGATCCGCAACCTGTTCCTGTTTGCGACGCTCCTCCCGGGGATCGCGATGCAGGTGTCGACTTACCAGCTGATGTACCAGATCGGTTTCATCAATCACTTGTACGGCTACATTATATTGATGATGGGCACGGATGTCATGTCGATCTATATCTTTATCCAGTTTTTTGAGAACATCTCGACATCGCTGGACGAATCGGCTTATATGGACGGCGCGAGCTACTTCACGATCTTCTTTAAGATCCTGTTCCCGCTCCTGAAACCGGCGATCGTGACATGCATGATCCTGAAGGGCGTGGGCGTGTACAACGAGTACTACAGTGCCAACCTGTATCTGGTCGACCAGAAGCTCAAGACGGTGGCGATCTCCCTGTACACCTTCACGGGACCGCTGGGAAGCAAGTACAATCTGATCTGTGCGGGCGTGATCATCACGCTGCTGCCGGCGTTGATCGTCTTCATCACTTTCCAGAAACAGATCTACTCGGGTCTGACGGCTGGTGCAGTCAAAGGGTAAAAACACTTAATTTTTAACTTAAAAATACGGATCGAAATAAATGTGCTGTATCGTTTGTGCGGACAAAAGCGGTGCAGCATATTTTTATAGGAAAAAATGCACAAATACTTTTGGAATATTTCCTAATTGCACTTTAAGAGATTAAATGATAGGATAAATATAAGCTAAATTTAGCTACTTAAATTTAGGAGGCTTGCTATGGGTAACACAATGCAGGATAAAAAGCATTCAGAAATATATACACAAATGTGTTCGGAGGTGACGCAGCACCTCACAGAGGATATCATACCCTTCTGGAAAAGTCTGAGGGACGATGAGAACGGCGGCTACACAGGGTTTGTCGGGTACGATCTGAAGGCGGACAGGAAGGCGGTCAGGGGCTGCATCCTCAACAGCCGCATTACCTGGTTTTTTGCCAATGCGTACACCCTCCTCAAAGACAGCAGCCTTCTTGAGGAGGCAGCCCACGGGTTTGCGTTCCTGAGAGATGTGTGCTGGGACAGGACAAACGGCGGGGTGTACTGGTCGGTCGGTCATGACGGGACGCCCGCGGAGACATTGAAGCACACATACAACCAGGCTTTTTCGATCTATGCGCTGTCCTCCTATTACGAGGCATCAGGGGACAGGGAGGCACTTGATCTGGCGTACCGGCTCTACGATATCATCGAGGGCAGGATGCGCGACGGATCGGGTTACAGGGAGGCGTTTGACGAGGCGTTCAACGAGATCGGCAACGACAAACTCTCGGAAAACGGCGTGATGGCATCCAGGACGATGAACACGCTGCTCCATGTCTTCGAGGCGTACACAGAGCTTTACAGGGTCGATCGCGATGAGAAGGTAGCGGAGAAGATCAAGTGGATGATGGATATCATCGCCACGAAGGTCTACAATCCCAAACTGCACCGCCAGGAGGTGTTTTTCGATGACAGGTGGCAGCCGATCATCGACCTGCACTCCTACGGGCACGATATCGAGACGGCGTGGCTTGTGGACAGGGGGCTCGAGGTGCTTGGCGACGACGCGTGCGTGCGGCGGATGTCACCCATAACGCGCGATCTGACGCAGCAGGTTTACAAAACGGCGTTCAGGGACGCCTCTCTCGCCAACGAGTGCGAGAACGGTGTCGTGGATGACAGGCGCATCTGGTGGGTGCAGGCGGAGACGGTGGTGGGATTCCTCAATGCCTACGAAAAGACAGGGCGCGGGGAGTACCTCGGCGCGGCGCGGGACGTGTGGGGGTTCATCAGGGACCATCTGATCGACAGGCGCGACGGCTATGCGGCGGGCAGAGAGTGGTACTGGTGGGTGGGGGCGGACGGCACCCCGGCTGCGGGACAGCCGATCGTCGAGCCCTGGAAGTGCCCGTATCACAATGGCAGAATGTGTTTTGAGGTGATCAGGAGACAGGAAATTTTGTCCAGGAAATAGCCCGAGGGCTGTTGCTGGTGTGGAGGTTAAAGCGATGATAAATAATTTTGAAGAGAACAAGGCAAAAGTGATGAAGCGGTACGAGGAGGTCGTGAACCGCAAGAATACAAAGAGTGATTTCTACAATGGCATCTATGACCGGTATGAGTACCCGGTGCTGACGCGCGACCACATCCCGCCTTTCTGGAAATACGATATGGATCCCAAAACCAACCCGTATTTCATGGAGAGGCTCGGCGTGAACTGCGTGTTCAACTCCGGCGCGATCGAGTTGAACGGCAGGTTCTACCTCGTGGCGCGGGTGGAAGGCAGCGACAGGAAATCGTTCTTTGCGGTGGCGGAGAGCGACAGCGGGATCGACGGCTTCCGTTTCTGGGATTATCCGATCCTGCTCGACGATGTGTGCCCGGAGGAGACGAACGTGTACGACATGCGCCTCACAAAGCACGAGGACGGCTATATCTACGGCGTGTTCTGCTCCGAGAGCAAGGACACGTCGGTGAACGACCTGTCTGCGGCAGTCGCGGCGGCAGGCATCGCAAGGACGAAGGACTTAAAGACGTGGGAGCGGCTTGACAATCTCAGGACACTCAACTCCCCGCAGCAGAGAAATGTCGTGCTGCACCCGGAGTTCGTGGACGGCAGGTACGCGTTCTACACCAGGCCGATGGACGACTTCATCGATACGGGGAGCGGCGGTGGCGTCGGATTCGGGCTGTGTGAAGATATCACGCACGCGGTGATCGACGAGGAAATCATCACGAGCAGGCGCAAGTACCACACGATCACCGAGGCTAAGAACGGTGCGGGCGCAGTGCCGATCAGGACGGAGAAGGGCTGGATCCACATTGCCCACGGTGTCAGGAACACGGCGGCGGGACTGCGCTATGTCGTGTATGCGTTCGCCACGGCGCTCGACGATCCGACGAGGGTGATCGCGGAGCCGGGCGGCTTCCTCATCGCACCGCTCGGGGCGGAGCGTGTCGGCGATGTGTCGAATGTCGTGTTCACGAACGGCGCGGTCGCGCGGGAGAACGGCGATGTGTACATCTACTATGCATCGAGCGACACGCGGCTCCACGTGGCGACGACGACCATCGACAGGCTTGTGGATTATGTGTTCAATACGCCCGAGGATCCGCTCCGCTCGGTGAAGTGCGTGGAGCAGCGATGTGCATTTATCAGGAAGAATCTGGAATATATGAGCAGACAGGGAAAATAAAGGCAGTGGCGCGGGGTATTTATATGGAAGGAGCGGGGACATGAGAGTTGAGAAGTATGGGATCGACTGCAGCAGGGGCGTTATGAACAGGGGAAATCTGTATCGGATTGAGAGAGCTATGAGAAAGGCGATGCGCGGGGAGCATGTCACCGTGGGATTTTTGGGCGGTTCCATCACGCAGGGCTGTCTGTCCTCGGCTCCGGATACGTGTTACGCCTATCTGGTGTATCGGTGGTGGTGCGATACCTTTCCGGATGCGGCGGTGACGTACGTCAACGCCGGGATCGGGGGAACAACGTCCCAGTTTGGCGTGGCGAGGGCTGACAGCGACCTGCTGTCAAAGGATATTGACTTCACGATCGTTGAGTTTAGCGTCAACGATGAGGATAATGAACACTTTCTCGAGACTTACGAAGGACTCATCAGGAAGATATACGGCAGTCGGACAGCGCCGGCTGTCCTGATCGTGAACAGCGTGTACTACGGAGATGGCGGGAATGCACAGGCACAGCACATCCGGATCGGAGAGCACTATGAACTGCCGTGTGTGAGTATGAAACCGACATTGTACGAGAAGGTGCTGGACGGTACATACACTAGCCGTGATATCACGGAGGACGACCTGCACCCGAACGACGAGGGGCACGGGCTGATGGCGGAAGTCATCATCAGCTTCCTTGACAGGGTATACGGGGAACTGCGGGCGGGAAATGAGGACGCGGACAATCACATGGATGTACGCAAAGTCACGCCTGTGACGCCCAATGCCTACGAGCATTCTGTGAGATATCAGAATCACAACTGTGCGTCCGTCCTGACAGAAAATGACGGTTTTGCCGTCGACGGACAGCCGCAGGAGGACATCAGGGAGATCTTCCGGCGCGGCTGGACAGCGGATAAAAAGGGAGCACGGATCGGCTTTGACATAGAGGGGAGCTGCATCGGTGTGCAGTATCGAAAATCCGTGGCACAGCCCACCTGCATCGCGAGAGCCGTGGTCGACGGCGATGCGGAGCATGCAAAGATACTCGACGGCAACTTCGGGGAGACATGGGGGGATATGCTCTGCCTGGACACGGTAGCAGAACATCTGGCCTATGGAAAGCACCATATCGAGATAGAGCTGGTCGAGACGCACGAGGACGATCAGGTACCGTTTTACCTGGTGTCGGTGATCGCAAGCTGAAAAGATCAGTTAGATGCTATCGGATAGTGTTAAATATTGTTTTATAAATATTCTTATCGAATATTGTTATTTATAAGAAAAATAAGGAGGATCTTAAAATGAGCAAAGTAAAAATGATAAGCCCGGCGGTGCCCAACATGCCCTGGCAGGACAGAGCGGACGGAAAGACAACAGGTGTCTCCGACGCGCCGATCTGGAGATACAGTGAGAATCCCATTATCGGCAGAAACCCGGTAAAAGGTGTGGCAAGGATCTTCAACAGTGCGGTCATGCCGTATGAGGGGGCGTTCATCGGGGTGTTCCGCGGCGAGCAGACAAACGGGATCCCTTACATCTATCTCGGGCGCAGCCAGGATGCGATCCACTGGGATTTCGAGGCGGACAAGATCGCGTTTGTGGACGAGGAAGGCAATCCTTTCATGCCGGTGTACGCGTATGATCCGCGCCTGGTAAAGGTGGAGGACACATACTACATCATCTGGTGCCAGGACTTCTACGGGGCAGCGATCGGTATGGCGAAGACGACGGATTTCAGGACGTTCACGCGCATTGAGAACCCGTTCCTTCCGTTTAACAGGAATGCGGTGCTGTTCCCGCGCAAGATCGGCGGCAACTTCATGCTGCTGAGCCGTCCTTCCGACTCAGGTCACACCCCGTTTGGCGATGTGTTCGTGAGCGAGAGCCCGGATCTGGTTTACTGGGGGAAACACAGACATGTGATGGGCAAAGGCAACGAGTGGTGGGAGTCCTTGAAGATCGGCGGCGGTGCGGCTCCGATCGAGACGAGCGAGGGCTGGCTGTTATTCTACCATGGCGTGTCCGGCACCTGCAACGGATATGTGTACTCGATCGGCGGGGCGATCCTCGACATTGATAATCCGTCAGTCGTGAAGTACCGCTGTGAGAATTTCCTGCTGACGCCGGAGGAATGGTATGAGGAGAGAGGCTTTGTTCCCAACGTGTGCTTCCCCTGCGCGACGATCCACGACTCGGAGACAGGGCGAATCGCGATCTACTACGGCGCTGCAGACAGCTATGTAGGGCTTGCGTTCACGCAGCTTGATGAGATCGTCGACTACATCAAGAGCAACAGCAAGGTGACGACGACGGACACGGAGATCGGAAAGAGGTAATCCATACAGGAAAGGAACGCCGGGGTTCGGCGTTCTTTTCGTACATTCAGGAGGTGGTAAGATGCTCACAGAGACATTGATCAAGGATATACCGGAGTTAAAAGTGCATGGGCGGACGATAGCGTGCCGCGAACCGCTGACGCTTTTCTGGACGGCGGGCGGGTTTGAGTGCAATGTGACAGGCTCGGAGCTCTGGGTGGAGCTGGAGGTGACGTACGATGTGTACGAGCCATGGTTCAGCTATACAGTGAACGGGGACTGGGTAGGCAGACAGATGCTGCAGAGGGGGAGACACTGGATCCCGCTGTTTCGCGGCATGAGCCCTGAAAATATCAAGAATGTGCGCTTCTACAAAGATCTGCAGGCAATGAGCGGCGACGGGAACTCGTACATACATGTCCATACGCTCCGGCATGACGGCAGTTTCAGCCCGGTCGCGGACAAAAAGCTAAAGATCGAGTTCATAGGGGACAGCATCACTTCCGGCGAGGGACTCTTCGGTGCAAGGCAGGAGCAGGACTGGATCCCGATGTTCTTCTCGGCTGTGAGGGGCTATACGTACCAGACCGCGGAAAAGCTTGACGCGGAGTACCGGATCTTTTCACAGAGCGGCTGGGGGGTGCACAACACATGGGACAACAACCCGCATGGGGCGCTGCCGCGCTATTACAGAGAGATCTGCAGCCTGATGCCCGGACCGGAAAATGAGCGGCTTGGCGGGAACCAGCCGAACGATTTTGACAGCTGGCAGCCGGATTTCGTGGTGGTCAATCTCGGCACGAACGATGCGTCATCGTTCGACCAGCCGGAGTGGGTGGACGAGCTCACAGGAGAGCGCCACAAGATGCGCAGGGAGCTTGACGGGACGTACTGCAGGGAGGATATCGGCGCATTCCAGCAGTCGGTGAAGGATTTTCTGGGACTGATCAGGGCGTGCAATCCCGGGACAAACATCATATGGTGCTATGGGATGATCGGCATTGACCTGCAGCTCTATATCTGCGAGGCGGTGTCGGCGTACGCGCGGGAGACGGGCGACAGCAGGGTGTCGTATCTGCAGCTCCCTGAAACGACGAAGGAGAGTGTCGGTTCGAGGGAGCACCCGGGGTATCTGTGCCACAGGCAGGCGGCGGAGATGCTGGCGGGGTACATCGGGAAATATTTGTGACACACCAGCCGATTGACTTTGTGAAGCAGAACAGATACAATAGTGAGTATATCAGAGTGGGTGCTGTTTTCTGCGTACATTCCTGGGCAATTCGGAGCGGGACAAGGGCTGCAGTGAGCGCTTTGGTGCCGTGTATGTGGATTTGGCGGCGCGGGAGCGCATCGCGAAGGATTCGGCATTCTGGTATCAGAAGGCGATGGAGACAAATGGAGGGATACTGAGTATGAACAGTGCAGATGCGAACAAGGAAATTTTATTGATGAATCCCGTATTCAAACAGATGATCTGGGGCGGGAACAAGCTTGGCAGCAAGTGGGGATATGAGATTCCGGGAGAAAATACCGGGGAGTGCTGGGCAGTGAGCGCGCATCCCAACGGGGACTGCACGGTCAGGGAGGGCACTTACGCCGGAAAGACTTTGAGCCAGCTCTGGGCGGAGGAGCCGCAGCTTTTTGGCAATGCGGCGGGCGACCGCTTTCCGCTCCTGATCAAGATCATCGATGCGGATGATGATCTGAGCATTCAGGTGCACCCGGATGACGCGTATGCCGGAAAGAATGAGAACGGTTCTTTTGGAAAGACCGAGTGCTGGTATATCCTTGACGCGCCGGATGGGGCGACGCTCGTGATCGGCCACAACGCAAAGGACAAGGGCGAGCTCGAGGATATGATCAACAACGGCAGATGGGACGAATTTCTGCGCGAGGTTCCCGTGAAGAAGGGGGATTTCATACAGATCGATCCGGGAACCGTCCACGCGATCAAGGGCGGCATCGAGATCCTGGAGACACAGCAGAATTCCGACATCACATACCGCGTGTATGATTACGGGCGCCTGCAGGACGGCAAGCCCCGCGAGCTTCATATCGGGAAGAGCATCGATGTCATCACGGTTCCGGCAAAGTCGGTGGAGGAGAGTGTCATCAACATCCCCTCGGACGCAAAGAATGCGATGGTTCCGCTGATCACATGCGATTACTACCAGGTGTGGAAGCTTGACGTGGACGGCGGCATGGAAGTTTCGCAGGAGTACCCGTTCCTGATCATGAGTGTCGTGGAGGGCGACGGTCTGATCAACGGGCAGCAGATCAAAAAGGGCGATCATTTTATCCTGCCGGGCGGTTTCGGCAGCGTGCAGCTGCAGGGTAAGATGGAGCTGATCGCCTCCACGATTGTATAGCTGTATCGGTTGAACAGGGAAGCGCGGCAGGACCATAACAGCAGAGTGAATAAATATCCAAAAAAATATGTTAAAAAATTGACATTTATCACCAATAGCGATATACTTAACATATCGGCGGCAGGGAGCTGTGCACAGGTACGTTCGGAACAGTTCCCGCGTCTTATGTGTAGATAATATTTATTGAATGATGGAGGTTTGGATTTATGTTAGTATCAGCTACAGAAATGCTCAAAAAAGCAAAAGAAGGTCACTATGCGGTAGGTCAGTTCAACATCAACAACCTTGAGTGGACGAAGTCTATCCTGCAGACGGCACAGGAGTTGAACAGCCCTGTTATCCTCGGCGTGTCAGAGGGTGCTGGCAAATATATGACAGGATTTAACACCGTTTCAGCGATGGTGAAGGCGATGGACAGCGATCTTGGCATCACGGTTCCCGTAGCGCTCCACTTGGATCATGGTACGTATGACGGATGCTACAAGTGCATCAAGGCAGGCTTTACATCAATCATGTTTGACGGTTCACATTATCCGATCGATGAAAACATCGCTAAGACAAAGGAGCTCGTTGCAGTGTCGCATCAGCTTGGTCTCTCGATCGAGGCTGAGGTAGGCGCGATCGGCGGCGAGGAAGACGGCGTTGTAGGTATGGGCGAGTGCGCAGATCCGGATGAGTGCAAGCAGATCGCTGATCTGGGCGTTGACATGCTCGCGGCAGGCATCGGCAATATCCACGGCAAATATCCTGCAAACTGGGCCGGGCTGAGCTTCGAGACACTGGATGCGATCCAGCAGAAGACAGGCGTTATGCCGTTAGTCCTTCACGGCGGTACAGGTATTCCTGACGATATGATCAAGAAGGCGATCTCTCTGGGCGTTGCAAAGATCAATGTCAACACAGAGTGCCAGCTCTACTTCCAGGAAGCTGTGCGCAAGTACATCGAGGCAGGCAAGGATCTCGAGGGCAAGGGATTTGATCCCCGCAAACTTCTCGCACCGGGCTGCGAGGGGATCAAGGAGATCGTCAAGATCAAGATGAACCTGTTCGGATCAGTGGGCAAGGCGTAAATCGGATTTTAAAAGGTGTATGGATTTATCCATACACCTTTTTATGCGCAGCCCCGTGCGGGAGAAGGTTGTTCCCCCTACTCGATTGTACCCGGGCACGGCTGGTTCCTGTACTTGATCGCGGCTTCGATGAGTCCGCGGAACAGCGGATGCGGTCTGTTCGGTCTGCTCTTGAGCTCCGGATGCGCCTGCGTTGCAAGGAAGAACGGGTGCGAGGGGATCTCCACCATCTCCACGATGCGCCCGTCGGGAGAGAGTCCCGACAAGAGCATTCCCTTGTCCGTGACGGAAGCGCGGTAGTCGTTGTTGACCTCGTAGCGGTGCCTGTGGCGCTCATGGATAACCTCGTTCCCGTAGAGCTGGTATGCCCTGGATCCGGTGTCGAGATGGCACTCGTAGGAGCCGAGCCGCAGTGTTCCGCCGATATCCTCCACGCCGTTCTGGTCGGGCATCAGTGCGATGACCGGGTGTGTCGTGTTGGGGTCAAGCTCGATGCTGTGCGCGTCGTTGTACCCGACGACATCCCTGACAAACTCCACGATGGCAAGCTGCATGCCAAGACAGAGCCCGAGGAAGGGAATGCCGTTCTCGCGTGCGTAGCGGATCGCGTCGATCATGCCCTCGATGCCCCTGTCGCCAAAGCCGCCGGGAACAAGGAGACCGTCAACATGCTCCAAAGTCTCTGCCACATTGTCCGCACTGACGTGCTCCGAATCCACCCATTTGATATTGACGGTGGCGTGCTGGGGGATGCCGCCGTGTTTCAGCGCCTCGACGACACTGATGTAGGCATCGTGGAGCTGTGTATATTTTCCGACCAGAGCGATCGTGACCTCCTGCGTGGGTGACTTGAGGTCGTCGACCATCTTTGTCCAGTCTGCGAGATCGGGTTCGGGGCTGTCCAGGTGCAGGCACTCGCAGGCAACCTCCGCGAGATGCTCCTTCTCCATCGCAAGGGGCGCCTCGTACAAGTACTCTACATCGAGGTTCTGGAGCACATGGGAGTTTGGCACGTTGCAGAAAAGGGCGATCTTGTCCTTCAAGGGCTGGTCGAGCTCATGCTCGCTGCGGCACACGATGATATCCGGCTGGATGCCCATTCCCTGCAGTTCCTTGACGCTCGCCTGCGTCGGTTTGGTCTTCATCTCCTGCGAGGCGCTCAGATAGGGGATCAGCGTCACATGGATCAGGATGGCATTTTCGTGCCCGACCTCGTGCTGGAACTGCCGTATGGATTCCAGGAAAGGCTGGCTCTCGATATCGCCGACGGTTCCGCCGACTTCGATGATCGCGATGCGCATATCGGGATCGGTAAAATTCCGGTAGAAGCGGCTCTTGATCTCGTTTGTGATGTGGGGGATGACCTGTACGGTGCCGCCACCGTAATCGCCGCGGCGCTCCTTCTGGAGCACTGTCCAGTAGACTTTGCCCGTGGTCACGTTGGAGTTCTTGTCCAGGCTCTCGTCGATAAAGCGCTCATAGTGTCCGAGATCGAGGTCCGTCTCCGCGCCGTCGTCCGTGACGAAGACCTCCCCGTGCTGGATGGGGTTCATGGTGCCGGGATCGATGTTGATATAGGGATCGAACTTCTGCATGGTTACTTTATAGCCTCTGGCTTTGAGAAGCCGTCCGAGTGAAGCAGCTGTAATTCCTTTTCCGAGACCGGAAACTACACCGCCGGTTACAAATACATACTTGACTGGCATAAACTTATTTTTCCTTTCATCCTGTTGTTGGGAACTGTCGGTAAAGAACTTCTGCATCCGACTTGTCCAAATCTCCATACACTGCGTTGTCGCCATGCCGCCGCCTTGTGTATGAAGATTATTCCGCGTCATTTGCTCAGGTTTTTTATCACCGGTTCCTTATGTTCCGCCTGTAAATCGCACATAAAATATGGCGCACGTTTTTTACTACTCTGATTATACAACGGCACGGCGGCAAAAAGCAACAGGAATATTTCGTGTTGCTTTTTAGAAACATTTCACAAAGAAATCACAAAGATTATGTTGATTTATACCACTTTAGTCTCTATAATTAGAATTACGAGTTAGAATGACGGTCAATGAGACTTTTGACAGACGGACCATGACACAATCTCAGAAAGGATACCACAGGAAAATGGACAATAACCAGGTCAACAATTATGACAACAATTCCAACCGCGGTAACGGTGGACCGGGGAACGGGAGCAACGGCGGGAATGGCAATAACAATAATAATGGAAAAGATCCGAAAAAACAGAGCATCATCATCATGATCACGGCGGCGGTGCTGTCCCTGCTCTGCATCAGCTACTTCACGCGCGCAGTCTCGGGCGCCACGACAGTCGAGATCCCGTATAACAAGTTTATCGAGATGCTGGATGCCGGGACGGTGGAGTCCGTGAAGATCGAGTCAAGCCAGATCAAGATCACGCCCGTATCGGAGACGCAGGAGAATCAGAATCCCAACAATCTGCTGGCGTCCGCGGTCAAGGTGACGTACATCACAGGAAAAGTGGAGGACGACGACACGCTCACGAAACGGCTTCTCGATGCGGGGGTCGAAGTGCGCGGCACAGTGCCCGATGGTTCGGGCATCATCCTCTCGCTCCTGTACTATATCGTGCCGATCCTGCTGATGTGGGGACTGCTCAGCCTGCTTTTCAGGAAAATGACAGGCGGGGGCGGTGCTTTCAGCATGGGAAAGAGCAACGCGAAGGTGTATGTGCAGAAGGAGACGGGCATCACATTCCGGGATGTAGCCGGCGAGGACGAGGCGAAGGAATCTCTGCAGGAGGTGGTTGATTTCCTGCACAATCCGGGCAGATATGTCAAGATCGGCGCGAAACTTCCGAAGGGCGCGCTGCTCGTAGGACCTCCCGGTACAGGCAAGACGATGCTCGCCAAGGCGGTAGCAGGCGAGGCAAAGGTTCCGTTCTTCTCGCTCGCGGGCTCTGATTTTATCGAGCTGTACGTCGGTGTGGGTGCGTCGCGCGTGCGCGATCTGTTTAAGGAAGCGGAGAAGAACGCGCCGTGCATCATCTTTATCGATGAGATTGACGCGATCGGAAGGAGCCGTGATTCAAAATACGGCGGCGGAAACGAGGAGCGCGAGCAGACATTGAACCAGCTGCTCTCGGAGATGGACGGTTTTGACGGCAAGAAGGGGATCATCATCCTCGCCGCGACCAACAGACCCGAGATCCTTGACAAGGCGCTGTTGCGCCCGGGACGTTTTGACAGGCGGATCATTGTGGATAAACCCGATTTAAAGGGACGCGTCAATATATTGAAGGTACACGCAAAGGATGTGCTGATGGACGAGACGGTCGATCTCGATGCGATCGCGCTCGCGACAAGCGGCGCCGTCGGCGCCGACCTTGCCAACATGATCAATGAGGCGGCGATCAACGCGGTGAAGGAGGGCAGGGAGTTTGTCAGCCAGAAGGATCTGTTCAACGCGGTGGAGGTGGTGCTTGTCGGCAAGGAGAAGAAGGACCGCATCATGAGCAAGGAGGAGCGCAAGATCGTTTCCTACCATGAGGTCGGGCACGCGCTGATCAGCGCGCTGCAGAAGAACTCGGAGCCGGTGCAGAAGATCACGATCGTGCCGCGCACCATGGGGGCGCTCGGCTATGTCATGCATGTGCCGGAGGACGAGAAATATCTGAATTCCAGGAATGAGCTCCACGATATGATCGTCGGACTGTTAGGCGGCCGCGCGGCGGAGGAGATCGTGTTTGACACGGTCACGACGGGCGCATCGAACGATATCGAGAAGGCGACTAACATCGCGCGCTCGATGATCACGCGGTATGGCATGAGCGAAAAATTTGGTCTGATGGGATTAGAGACCGTCGAGAGCCAGTATCTGGATGGCAGGAGTTCGCTCAACTGTGCGGAGAATACGGCGGCGGAGATCGACACGGAGGTCATGAACATGCTCAAGGCATGTTACGAGGAAGCGCTCGGGCTGCTCCGCGAGAACCGCAGCGTGATGGATCAGATCGCCGCGCACCTGATCGAAAAAGAGACGATCACAGGCAAGGAGTTTATGAAGATCTACCGCGAGGCGAAAGGGCTGCCTGAGCCGGAGGAGAAGAAGGACGGCAGCGGGGATCTGGATGAGACAAAATCCGAGATGCCGGAGACTGCCCGGGAGGTGCCGGCCGCTCAGCCAGACGGGACGGGATCAGAACCGAAACCGGTCCGGACAGATGAGACGGGGACAGGGGAAGTACCGATGCCTGATGCCGCGCAGCAGCCGGCATGTACGGCACAGCAGCCAGACGGACAGGGCAGCCGGTGGAGTATGCCGCCTGCCTATGACTGGAATCCGGCGCGCATGCAGCAGGGGCAGCAGACTCCGAGGCAGGAATCCGCGGCACAGCAGCAGGATCCCGGGCAGGAGCACAGGAATCCGGCGCAGCAGTACCAGCAGCCCGGTCAGGATCTGCAGCAACGGATCGCCTATCCCTATCAAAACCAGCAGATGCCGCAGAATGTGAATCTGCCGGAGGATAATGGGAGCGACGGCGAGACATCCCGGTTTGGCTCCGTGTGGGACAGGAACGTAAACGGGAACCGCGATGGCGGAAATCAGAACAGTGATAACAGATGGTAGGATAAGCCATAATACGGAGGGAGTGCACATGGAAGATGTGTGCTCCCTCCGCGTCTTAGTAGAACAAATATTCACTTTGGATTGACAGATACGATCGTTTATGTTATGATAGGAAGAACAAATGAACGGATGACAGCAGCGCGAATGGTCTGAAACATTTGAATGATTTGAATAATCTGAATGATTTGAATGACCTGAAACAGTTCAAGAATCTAATACGGAACAGAAAGAGTGATTTTGATTTGGAAATTGAGAACAGTGAAATAGCGAACGTGGGATCTGATGAGGGATCTGATAAGGAAGCGTTTGACGTGAAGGAGGAGCTGCACAAGCTTCCGAATAAACCCGGTGTGTATATCATGCACGATCTGGATGACACGATCCTCTATGTGGGAAAGGCAAAGAACCTGCACAACAGGGTGCGCTCGTATTTCAAGGAGAATATCGGGCGCGGACCGCAGATCGACAAGATGGTCTCGCTGATCGCGCGCTTTGAGTACATCGTGACGGACTCCGAGCTGGAAGCTTTGGTGCTGGAAAACAATCTGATCAAGGAATATGCACCCAAGTACAACACACTGCTGAAGGACGATAAGACCTATCCCTATATCAAGGTGACGCTGGGGGAGGCGTACCCGCGTGTCATGTCCGTGCGCCAGATGAAGAAGGACAAGGCGAAATACTTCGGACCTTTCACAAACGGCGGTGTGAGGGAGAGCATTGACCTGATCAACAAGCTCTACCAGCTGCGGACGTGCAACAGGAAACTGCCGCGGGACTGCGGGAAGGAGCGTCCCTGCCTGAACCATCATATCGGCCAGTGCTGCGCGCCCTGCCAGGGAACGGTCTCTGAGGAGGAGTACGCACAGCGGATCGACCAGGCGATCGACTTCCTGAACGGAAAACAGCAGCCCATCATCAGAGATTTGAGGGAGAAGATGCAGCAGGCATCGGAAAAGATGGATTTCGAGGAGGCGATCCGCTGCCGGGATCTGATCGAGAGTGTCAGAAAGGTCAGCGAGACGCAGAAGATGTCAGACAATGTGGGTGAGGACAAGGATATCATCGCACTTGCGATCGACGGGAACGAGACGGTCGTGCAGGTCTTTTTCCTGCGCAACGGCAAGCTGATCGGCAGGGAACATTTCTATATGATGCAGGTCGAGGAACCGACGGCGGACAACATTCTCACAAGCTTTGTGAAACAGTTTTATGCCGGGACGCCGTTTATCCCGAGGGAGATCATGCTGCAGGAGCCGATCGAGGACATGGAGCTGGTGGAGCGGTGGCTGACGAGCCGCAAGGGTGCCCGCGTCCACCTGCGCGTGCCGTTAAAGGGCGCGAAGGAGCGGCTGGTGGATCTGGCGGCGAGGAACGCGCAGCTTGTCCTGAGCCAGGACAGGGAGCGCATCAAGCGCGAGGAGGGCAGGACGATCGGCGCGGTGAAGGAGATCGAGGAGATCCTGGGGATCCGTCCGCTGACGCGCATGGAGGCATTCGATATCTCAAACACGAGCGGTTTTGCAAATGTGGGGTCCATGGTCGTGTACGAGAAGGGAAAACCCAAGCGCAGCGATTACAGAAAGTTCCGCATGAAGACCGTTGCGGGGCCGGATGACTACGCCTGCATGCAGGAGGTTCTGACCAGACGGTTCCGGCACGGACTGGATGAGCGCGAGGAGATGCGGCTTGACGAGAACAGTGTCGGAGAGGATTTCGGAAGCTTTACGAAGTTTCCGGACCTGCTGCTGATGGATGGCGGGCGCGGCCAGGTCAATATCGCGCTGCAGGTGCTGGAGGAGCTTGGCATCAGCATCCCGGTCTGCGGTATGGTGAAGGACGATAACCATCGCACGAGAGGGCTGTATTTCAACAATGTGGAGCTGCCGATCGACACGCACAGCGAAGGGTTTAAGCTGATCACGCGCATACAGGACGAGGCGCACCGCTTTGCGATCACGTATCACAGGTCGCTGCGGAGCAAGGCGCAGGTGCATTCCGTGCTCGACGAGATACCGGGGGTGGGACCAAGCCGCAGGAAAGCGCTGATGAAATATTTCAAGTCGATCGAGGAGCTGCGCGCCGCAGATACCGCCACGATCTCCGGGGTGCCGGGGATCACGGCAAATGTCGCGGAGGAGATACACCGCTTCTTTGCGAGGGAGACAGGTCAGGAGACAGCGGAGACAACGGATATGAAATAATGCGGCCACAGAATATCGAAAACGTAAATCGCAAAAGAATTGTAACAGGGAGCCGAAGGCTGAACTGCCACAAAGAATTCGGATAAGATTTGCTTTTCGTATTGACAGAACAATGTATGTGGCATATAATTCTCAATGTTTATACACATTAACAAAGGTTTAAGGAGAGGAGAACAAAAGAATGAAACGAATAGTATTACTGAGTATGTGTACTGTTTTGTGCTTACAGATAACTGCATGTTCGGCATTGGAACAGGCTGACAGCAAGACGCCGGCGGTCGAGATCAGTGACAAGCTGGAGAGCGGAGAACTGGCGATCGACGGCAAGAAGTACACGTTCCCGTCCGCGATATCGGATTGGACAAATGACGGATGGCACATTTCCAACAACTATGCCAACACGGACACCTTCGAGATGGAATATCTTGTGGAGTCCAATGAATTTGAGGTGTTCAGCGATGAGAAGGAGTCGGAATATGTCAGCATGTGCGCGATCAATTTCGAGAGTGAGCCAGCAAAGATCGTGGAATCCACCACGGCGTATCTCTCCATGAAATTGATCGACGGCAAAAAGTCGATGCAGGTCGTGCTCCCCGGAGGCATAACAAGCAAGAGCACAAAAGAGGATGTGATCAGAGCATACGGCGAGCCGGACGAGGAGGACGGCGAGGATCTGCGCTATTATTATACCAACAGCGACGGACTCGACATTGCTGTGGAGATCAGCATCGTGAACGAAAAGGTCTACATGGCAGCTTTCGCGCTGGCTGATTCGAACTGGGGATCCGTGACCAATGCGCAGGAGTGTGTGGAGTTCATCAACGCAGCGCTTGAGACAAGTTTTTATGGCAAATTCGACACGTATGTGGAGGGCAAATTTGACACGGAGGAAGGCGCACAGGCGCTGTATGAATCCGAGGTGGAGTATTACGCGCAGGGACTGATGTACTATCTCGATATCGACTCTGAGACGGTCGACGGGGGGATCGCAGACGGTTTCCGCGATGTGTCCAGGGCAGTTCTCGCAAAGTTTAAGTGGGATGATCCGGTTGTTGACATGGCAGACGGTGCAACCTGGGGAAGTTTCGAGATCACCATGTACCCGACGGACTTTTTGGACATCATCGAGGAGCCTGTGCTGGCTGTGATGGACAGCGGTCTTGAGGGCGATGAATATGCCCAGGGAATGCTGGATGCGATCACGCCCAAGGTGGAAGAGATTTCCTATAAAGAAGGCGTTACGGAGTCGTATGACCTTGACATAGAGGACGGTATCATTTCGCAGGAGACATGGGATGAGATCGATGACATTCTGATGGATTTGACAGAGTGATCCCGGAGGATCCGCTCTGATCTTTGAAGATAAAAAGCATACAGGCGAAAAAGCACGATATCTGCAGGAGAGCGGGTATCGTGCTTTTTGAATACAAGTAACGCCTTGACGGGGATAGCGTGACGGCGTAAAATAAAGTTTAGAGACGCAAATGGAATGATGAGGTAAATGAAAGTGTCAGACAATAACGACAAAAATTTCGACAATATGCGATATGACGAACAAGAGATCGATGCTGAGAAGCGGCAGAAGACAGAAAAAATAGCGGCGGAGATCCTTCGGATGTCAAAGAACAAACTGCTCGTCAACATGCGGTTTATGGATATGTCGCTCAATCAGTTCCAGGTTTTTCCGAAACCTGAGCACACACCCTTCACCGCGAGCGACGGGAAAATATATATCTATGCCCCGGAACATATTTTAAAGGCGTACATGCTCGACGAGAACCTTCCCGTGCGGAATTTCCTGCACACTGTCCTGCACTGTGTTTTCAAGCACTTCTTTGTGAGCAAGCTGGTGAATCATAAGATGTGGGATCTGGCGTGCGATATCGCGGTGGAGAGCACGATCAATGACCTGGAACTGAACTATCTCAATATCAGCAAAGCCAGAGAACAGATCCAGTTTTTTGAACTGTTTAAGAAAAAGGTCCGGACCGTCACCGCGGAGAAGATCTACAGCTATTTTCTGGACGAGAAGCTCTCCGGCGATCTGGTGGAGAGACTGTCACGTCTGTTTAAAGGCGACGATCATGTGCTCTGGTATCTCACGGAGGAACAGAAGAAAAGGATGGGGCTGTACGGCGCCGCCATGGAAAACAGGCTCCTTCTGACAGGCAGGGCAGCGCTCGTGGAGAGCTGGGCGGACATCGCCCTGCGGATGCAGACCGAGCTGGTGATGTTTGTAAAACAGCGCGGGACGGAGGCGGGGCTGCTGACGCAGAATCTGCGGGAAGTGACCAGGGAGCGCTATGATTACACGGAATTTCTCAAAAAGTTTGCCGTCAGGGGCGAGGTGATGAAGCTCGATCCGGATGAGTTTGATCACAATTTTTACACCTACGGCCTGCAGCTCTATGAGAATATGCCGCTGATCGAGCCGCTGGAGTACAGGGAGGTGAAGCGGATCCGGGAGTTTGTGATCGCGATCGACACATCGGGATCGACATCGGGGGAACTGGTGCAGACGTTTGTGCAGAAGACGTACAATATCCTCAAGAGTACGGAAAGTTTTTTTACCAGGATAAACGTACACATCATACAGTGCGACACGGTCATTCAGGAGGATGTGAAGATCACGACCCAGGAGGAATTTGACGCTTATCTGAAAGAAATGAAGCTCCACGGTCTGGGCGGGACGGATTTTCGCCCGGTGTTTGGGTATGTCAACGCGATGGTGGACAATGGCGAATTCGAAAATCTGAAGGGGCTGATCTATTTTACCGATGGGTGCGGCGTGTTTCCGCAGAAGAAACCGCCTTACGATACCGCGTTTGTGTTCATAGAAGAATCGTACAACAATTACGACGTTCCGTCGTGGGCAATGAAACTGGTGCTGAGGGAAGAGGAGATATAAAAGATCGGCTTGTCTGATCGCGGGATGTATAGGAGGAATGAAAATGGAACTTTCACAGGAGGAAAAGGCTGTCCGGCTGCAGCAGGCGGTGATCAACAGCGCTGTCGGGGAGCTTTCCAACGTATGTGAGGAACTTGGGTATGTGGAGATGGCAGCCCCCGCACTGGGGCTCGCCTGCCGTTTCCGGGGGCTCGATGCGGTGAAGGTGCTGGTCGATGCGGGGATCACTTTCGATTTTCCGTCGACTGGGGAGATCGAGACAAAATACCGCTGCTACATCGGACAGAAGTATGCGAACTACCGCACGAATTACGCGCTGTATCTGCTAAAGATTCTCAGGGGCGGATTGAAAGGCGCCTGCAGTGTGAAGGGGATGAAGTTCACACAGAATGCAAAGAGGGAGACGGGAAAGCCGCTTCCGATCCTTGAAGATCAGGAGCGGCTAAAGGTGCTCGAGTATCTCATACAAAACAAGGAAAAGCTCTCTTTTCAGCCGGAGGAGATGCTCTTCTACGCGATCTATGCCAAGGACACGGTCATTTATGAGGCGTTGAAAAAGCACGGTGTCACGCTCTCTGAGAGGCGTGTCGGGATGCTCACGGAGGGCGGCATCGCCACAGATGGCTACTGGCATGAATACGGATCCATGACGGGAAAGCTTGCCGATGCGGATTATCTCGAGGTCATGCAGCGGCTTGCCGCGGAACTTGACGGAAAGCCGTTTTACTATACGGAGAAGATGTTTGATATCACGAAGGCGCGTTTTCACGATATCGAGATCTTTGAATATTTTCTCTCTCATTTCAGGCAGGAAAAGATGAAGAAATTCCAGATCATACGCAGTCTGATCGATGAAGGTGCCCTGGATGCGCTGCCGGTCATCGAGCGGCTGGGCTGGCTGGGCGCGCCGCACAAGCGCGACGAGATGATCGAGTACGCTTCCGCAAACAGACGAACCGAGGCGCTTGCCTGGCTGCTGGACTATAAGAACCGCACGGCTGACTTTGCCGCCGAGCAGGAGAAGGCGGAGAGGAAGATGATGCGCGGGCTGAGTGGGAATCTGGGCAGGATGCCCTCACCGGATTCCGTCACTGAACTAAAAAAGATATGGAGTTACAGGAAACAGGACGACGGAACGCTGGTGATCACGAACTATAAAGGTACGGACACCGAAGTCACAGTGCCGGAACGGATTGGCAGGAGCGTCGTCACAGCGATCGGAAAGGGTGCTTTTGCGGGGGCAGCGGGGAGAGTCGATATCACGATCTATGCGACATGGGAGCAGATGAAGCACCGCCAGAGGAAGGTCACAAAGATCGCACTGCCGCACACGATCCGTCACATAGGTAAAGGTGCTTTTTGCGAACTGCAGGCATTGAGGGAGATCAATATTCCCGAGGGCGTGGAGGAGATTGACGAGTTTGCGTTCTTTGCCTGCAGTTTCCTGAAAAAGATCACGATCCCCGGGACAGTGAAAAAGATCGGAAAACACGCTTTTGCGCAGTGCAGTACACTTGAAAAAGTACAGATCTGCGAGGGAGTTCTCGAGATCGGGGAGAGGGCATTTTTGAACTGTCACAGTCTGAAGGAGGTTCATGTGCCGGAGTCTGTCCGGGAGCTGGCATCTGCCACAGTCCAGTATGGCAGCGCGGGGTACGAGGTGTTCAGCAGCTGTCCGGATCTGACGGTGTACTGTCCGTCTGGCAGCAGGGCGGAGGCGTACTGCAGGGAAAAAGGTTTTCGGTATGGAGGAAAGAGCGAGATGCATGCAGGAGTATAAGGATGGAGATTGCGCAAAAGGAAAAAGCCGCGCTTTTGCAGAGGGCGGTGATCAACGGCTCGGAGGAGGAGCTTTCGAAAATTTATGATGCGTTAGGCTATGTGGAGATGTCAGCGCCTGCGCTTGGCCTGGCCTGCAGGTTCCGGGGGCTTGATGTGGTAAGGCTTCTCGTGCGGAAGGGAGCCTCGTTTGATTTTCCGTCGACGAAGGAGGCAGCAGAGACGTATCACTGCTATATCGGGACGAAAAAAGGGGATTACCGCACCAATTACTCCGTGTACCTGCTGAAAGCGTTTGGAAAGCTGCCGATGTACAGTCTGGCAGGCATGATAATGGAACAGCAGATGGAAAGGGAAGACGGCAGTATGCTGTCGTTTCTCCCTGATGAAAAACGTGCCGATGTGCTGAGATTTCTTTTGGAAAACAGGGAAAAAATAGCATTTGAGCCCGAAGAACTGTTGTATTATGCGATTTTTTACCGTGATACGGCGCTTGTAGACGAGCTGAAAAGGCAGAATGTAAAGATTCCCGGGAAACGAGTCTGTATCATTGCTGACGGTGCCTTCTCACCGAGCTGGTACTGGGATGAGTATGTTGCCCTGACACGACGGCTTGCCGGCGAGGAGTATCTCGAAGTGATGCAGCAGCTCGCTGTGGAGCTTGATGGAAGGTTATTTCGCTATACAGAAGGTATTTTTGACAGTGCCAGAAATCATTTTTGCAGCGGCGGGGTATTTGATTTTTTTTATGTCCATTTCAACACGGAGAAGATGAATAAGAGTGCGGTCATGCGCGGTCTGATCGATGAGGGGGCTTTGGAAGCGTTTCCGGTCCTGGAGCGGGAAGGGTGGCTTGCCATGCCCAAAAAACGGGATGAGATGATCGCATACGCGTCAGAGAAGAAAAGGACGGAGATCGTGGCGTGGCTACTTGAATACAAGAACCGCACTGCGGATCTTGCGGCTGAGCAGAGGAAGGCGGAAAAGAAGCTGATGCGGGAGCTCAACAGAGCGCCGGACGCTGTCGACGCATTAAAGAAGCTGTGGAGCTACAAGAAACAGGAGGACGGTACGCTGATCATCACCAGCTATAAAGGGACGGACACCGAGGTCACTGTCCCGGAAAAGATCGGCAGAAGCATTGTCACGGCAGTCGGCAGCGCCTTCTCAGGAATGTCTGGTGATGGAACGCCAAAGATCACGCTTCCCAAAACGCTTCAATATATTGAAAGCTGTGCTTTTCACCGGCTCTGGGGATTGGAGGAGATTCAGATACCTGATGGGGTGAAGGCAATCGGTGATTTCGCCTTTTATGAATGTGAACGGATCAGGGATATCGAGATCCCTGATCAGGTGAAAAGGATTGGTGAGAGCGCTTTCCAGGGATGCCGTATGCTGGAACACATCACCATCCCTGCCCAGGTGAAAACGATCGGCATGTCGGCTTTCGAGGGATGCCGTATGCTGGAACATGTCACCATTTCCGATGGGGTGGAGCGGCTTGGTTCGAGGGTGTTCTGGAACTGCAGTTCACTGAAAAGCATCACCATTCCCACAACAGTGGATCGGATCAGCCCGGCGGCATTTTTTATGTGCAGTCAGCTTGAAGAAGTGGATCTTAGCGAGGGCGTGAGGGAGATCGGACAGTGCGCCTTTGAGGGATGCTGTCTGCTGGCCAGTATCACGATCCCCCGAACCGTAGAGGAGATCGGGGACTATGCATTTGACAGATGCCGTGAACTGAAAGATGTGCAGATCCGTGAGGGAGTAACAAAGATCGGTGATCATGCCTTTCAGGACTGTACTGCGCTGAAAGACATCGGGATTCCCAAAACAGTGGAAAGCATTGGAGCGTATGTATTCTCGGATTGTCAGGCGCTTGTCGGGCTGGATATTGGTGGGAACGTGAGGGAGTTTGGTGGATATCTTTTTAGCAATTGCAGTGCACTGGTGGATATTACGGTTCCCGAGACCGTGGAGAAGATAGGAGACTTTGCTTTCCGCGGCTGTGTTTCCCTGAAAAGCATCACGATTCCCGAAAATGTGGCAGAGATCGGAAAGGGTGTGTTTACAGGCTGCGGGAATCTGGAGGAGGTGTGCATCTGCGGGGAAGTGAAGAAGTTTGGGACAGAAGCATTCTCGGACTGTCCAAATCTGAAAGTGATAAAAATCTGGAACGCCATACCAAACCGCATCCTGGGCGAGACCTTTGCACAATGCAGGCGGCTGACGGTATCCTGCCCGAGAGGGAGCAGGACAGAAGCGTACTGCAGGAAAAAGGGGATCCCATGTATGGATCTGGTAAGCGGCTGAGGACAAGGAGGTAGAAAATGAATATCAAGCAGGCGAAGGAAGATATCAAAAACGCGGTATCTGCCTATCTTACAAAAGACCAGTTTGGAAACTATGTGATCCCGGTCGAGCGGCAGCGTCCCGTTTTTCTGATGGGGGCGCCGGGCATCGGCAAGACAGCCATCATGGAGCAGATCGCGCAGGAGCTGCAGATCGGACTTATCAGCTACTCCATGACCCACCACACGCGGCAGTCGGCGCTGGGGCTTCCGTTCATTGTCAGGAAAAACTATGGCGGCGAGGAGTACAGCGTCAGTGAGTACACGATGAGCGAGATCATCGCGTCGATCTATGACCTGATGGAAGTGACCGGATTGAAGGAGGGGATCCTGTTTCTCGATGAGATCAACTGTGTGTCGGAGACGCTCGCGCCCTCGATGCTGCAGTTTTTGCAGTACAAGACGTTTGGACGTCACAGCGTTCCCGGCGGGTGGATCGTTGTCACTGCGGGAAATCCGCCGGAGTACAACAATTCCGTGCGCGAGTTTGACATCGTGACATGGGACAGGCTCAAGCGGATCGACGTGGAGGCGGACTATGAGGTCTGGAAAGAATACGCCTGCGCCAGGGGGATCCACCCTGCGGTCACGACGTACCTGGATATCAAAAAAGATGATTTTTACAGGATAGAGACCACTGTGGACGGCAAGAGCTTTGTGACCGCCCGGGGCTGGAGCGACCTCTCCGACATGGTAAAGCTGTATGAACAGAAGGAGATCGCGGTCACGGAGCAGCTTGTCGTTCAGTACCTGCAGAACAGGAAGATCGCCAAGAACTTTGCAGTGTACTATGATCTGTTCAGGAAATACCGGTCCGACTACCAGGTCGACAGGATCCTTGCCGGAAAAGCCGGAAAGGAGATCACGGCGCGCGCAAAGGCGGCAAAATTTGACGAGCGCCTGTCCCTGCTGGGACTGCTGGTCGATGCGCTGGTCGGCGCGCTGCGGGAAGTGACCGCGCAGGAGGGGGCAGTCATGGAGCTGGTAAACTGTCTGCGGCTGATGCGGGCGGATTTCGTTGTCGAGAACAATTTCCTGGAAGTCGTCAGCCGGCAGATCGAGGCGGAAAAGAACGCGGTCACAGTCGGGAAAAAGGCAGGCAACCTCTCCGCGGACCGCGAGTACATACTGAACCTTACGATCGCTGCCCTGGGCGAGCAGCTCGAACTGACTGCCCAGAAAGCGCCGGCAAGCGGGGATGCGGCGTTCAAGCTGCTGAAATCTGATTTTGATAAGCGGAAAAAGGCGCTCACCAAACTTGTCACCAGGACGGACAGTGATCTGACAAACACGCTCCGGTTCTGCGAGGAGGCATTTGAGGCGGGCAGCCAGGAGCTTCTGATCCTGGTGACAGAGCTCACTGCCAACAGCTATGCGGCACATTATATCGGGAAATATGGCTGTCAGGAGTATTTCAAACACAATAAGGACATGCTGTTCACAGAGCGCAAGAAGGATATCCTGGCGGAGATCGATGAGTTGATGAAGTGAGAGAACACGCCAGGGAACCTGTCAGCGGAGAACCAGAGGGCAGGGCATTGTGTGATATGCTGAATACACTCTTTGCGACGAATCTCAATGATCGCGAGCGATTTGAAAGATTGACGGATAATTTTCAGGTGACGGTAGACAATGATCTGAAGGAGGATGTGAGAACAATGTGCAATTTAGGACAGGGGCTATTAGAAAAGGGAGAAGCGCTCGGAGAGGCACGCGGAGAAGCGCTCGGAGAAGCGCGTGGAGAGAAGAAAAAAGAGATTGAAAATATCATAAGCTTTTATATGGATGGCGATTCGGTCGAGCGTCTGGCGAAAGTGATGAAGAAATCGGAAACGGAGATCAGGCAGGTTCTTGTTGAGCACGGGGTGTCTCTGGAGCATTGATCAATAAAAACAGGAGACAGGATGACATGCAGTATATACAGTATTACGATTCGCCGCTTGGCAGGATCACGCTTGCAAGTGACGGGGAAAAACTGTCGGGATTGTGGTTTGAGAATCAGAAATATTATGGAAGTACGCTTTCGGAAGAGAGGGAACTGAAAAAACTTTCTGTTTTTGATCAGACTGGTCAATGGCTTGGCCTGTATTTCAGGGGGCAGGAGCCGGATTTCATACCGCCGCTGTCCATGGAAGGGACACCCTTCCGCAAGTCTGTGTGGGAGATCATGCTCAGGATTCCATACGGACAGACGATGGCGTACGGCGCGATCGCAAAAGAGATCGCAGCGCAGAGAGGGATTGGGCAGATGTCGGCGCACGCAGTCGGCAGCGCAGTCAGTCACAATCCGATCTCGATCATCATACCGTGCCACAGGGTGGTCGGGACAAACGGCAGTCTGACGGGCTATGCGGGCGGCATCGACAAAAAGGTGCGCCTGCTGACACTCGAGCAGGCAGATCTGTCAAAACTTTTTGTTCCGACGAAAGGGACGGCACTGTAGGGGCTCATTTCTTTAGGAAGTCGCTGAATTCTTTCAGCTCTTTTTTCGTTGTTTCCGAAAGACAGTTAAATTCAGTGTTGAGGATCGCGCCCTCCAATGCGTACAAATGTACCAGACAGACCTGGGGATAGGCGGCTTTCAATTTAAGGAATGCCTGCCTCGAGCCGGTCTCGCTCAGCTTTTCCGCGGAGTCGATACCGACAGCCGTCAGTTTTTTTGCCATTTCGGTTCCGATATTCATCATTGTCGTCAGGTCTGACATGTTTTTCACCATTCCTTTCCATATATCAACCCGCTTCTTCTGACACTATTATATTTATGCCACTAAACATTGTCAATAAAATCCCGGTTTGTTCAGAAAAAGCACGAAATAGTTCAGCCTAGTACAGCGTTGCCTAAATAACAGTGAAAAACAGTGCCTGATATTTGTGACAGGACAAGGCGGAGGAAGGAGGC
>ERZ808051.114-NODE-114-length-107826-cov-23.005736_pt1 | contig 107826 bp, 86 predicted proteins | sample MGYA00380199_ERZ808051 | MGnify/ENA primary metagenome ERZ808051 (study PRJEB31490, sample SAMN06133391) | mouse gut metagenome | isolation source: J11 | host: mice | place: China: Chengdu | collected 2015-05 ... | reverse complement strand
AAGGAGCTGACCCGCGGCGCCGCCGCCAAGATCATCGTCTCCCTGATGATCGGCTCTGAGGCCGCCAGCAATCTGGTGGCCGCCTCCGCACCCTACACCGATGTTCCCGTGAATCACACCTTTGCAGGCGTCATCAGCTTCTGCAAGAATTCCGGCTACATCAACGGCTATCAGGACGGCTCCTTCAAGCCCGACGGAACCCTGAGCGGCTATGCCTTCAGCAAGATGCTGCTGGGCGCTCTGGGCTACAAGGGTGAGCACGAGGGCGGCTTCACCGGCGCCGGCTGGACCATGAACGTGGCCCGCATCGGCAACGAGTCCGGCCTGTTCGACCGCCTGAGCTTCAAGGGCAACGAGGCCGTCAACCGTGAGCAGGCCTGCCAGCTGGCTCTGAACACCCTGAAGGGTACCCTGGTTGAGTACACCGGCGGCATGAACATTGTCAACGGCACTCAGTCCGTGGTCGTGAATCCCACCCGGACCTACAAGACCAGCAACCAGGAGTTCGCCACTCACATCAACAACAGGAAGAGCGGCCAGTCCGGCAGCGCTGTGGACGATCACTACACCGTTGAGTTCGGCGAGGAGCACTTTGTCGACCTGCGCATGAAGCAGGAGCGCAGCGTCCGCGACGACTTTGGCCGTCCCTCCAACGAGTGGAGCTACAAGAAGGTCACCATCGGCACCTATCCCGCCGAGGCTGACTTCACCTACACCGCTCAGGTCGCTCACGACGTGACCACCGTCACCGACGCCAGCAAGGTCCGTGCTCTGGGCCTGGACGGCTATAAGGTGGATGACAACACCGTCCTGCACGTCAACGGCAGAGACATTACCTACAAGAGTGGCGTGACTGGGATCACCGACTATATCACTGGTACTCCCTCTGTCGCCAAGATTGCCGACCTGACCGACAACGGAACCCTCGTTGAGGTCTATGTGTCCGACACCACCGCCGACCTGATCACCGACATCGTGGTGGTCAAGACCCAGCTGATGGAAGTCAAGCGCGTTGGTTCCGACGACGTGACCCTGGACAAGGTCAGCCCCGACAACAAGGATGTTGCCGCCAAGACCAAAGGCTACAACCAGGAGCCCCTCCATGAGGACGTCATCAAGGTTGAGGTCGACAACGGCAACTTCGAGTTCCTCAAGGGCCTGAAGGCCGGCGACGAAGTGGCGGTTGTCCCCGTGACCAAGGACAACGGCACTACTTATGAGGTCTTCAAGGCTTACACCCCCGAGAAGGTTGAAGGCAAGCTGACCCGCGCCGATACCTACGGCAATGCCAGCGGCCGTCAGACCGTGGCCCTGACCGTGGGCGGCACCGAGTACAAGGCCGCTCTGTGGAACAAGAAAATCGTCGACATTGACGCCGACTCTATCAAGTACACCAAGGGCGACGTGACCCTGTTCCTGGACGAGTACGGCTATGCTCTGAAGGCCAAGGGCGTTGGCGAGACTGAGGACTTCATGGTCATCAAGGATCGCTATCAGACCATCGAGAACGGCAAGCTCGTCACCTATGTTGAGGGCTGGGACATCAAGGGCAACGAGCTGTCCCTGAACGTCGGAACCAGCATCGACTGGGGTACCGACTTCAAGCCCGGCGACCTGGTGGAGTACACCAACGTCGGCGCCAAGGATCCCGCTGACTGGGTTCTGCTGGACCATGGCCGGGGCGGCGAGGTCTACAGAGTCAACACTGCTGCCGGTTATGAGATCAAGGCCAGCAACGTCCGCGTGGGCATCCTGGCTGCTGATGTCCGCGACAGCAACAGCAATCCCTATATCACCAACGATGTGAAGTTCATCTTCGTGACCTTCGACGGCTCCGACGTGGATTCCATCGAGGTGAAGGACGGCGTCCAGAACGTCGAGAACAAGGACCTGCTTGAGGACGGCGCTTCCAAGTATCCCGCTCAGCTCTGCCTGAACGACGACGGCGAAATCAAGGCTGTTGTTATCAAGAAGGAGTCCAACTCTGCTGTCAGCACCAGCCTGCTGTACATCCGCGACTGGGACGGCGGCTATTCTCTGGACAACAACGGCAAGCGCGTGTATAAGTACACCGTGGCCCGCATGAGCAAGGACGGCTTCGAGCCCAAGGAAGTCATCTGGGCTGACCGTGAACTGCCCCAGGGCGCTTTCGCCAGCTACAGCGCTTCCACCAACGAAGGCTTCGAGCCCTTCTACAAGCTCAAAGAGCAGACCGACACCAAGAAGACCACTTCTGTCAACGGCGCTACTGTCAACGAGATCATCAACAAGGACAAGGGCATTGTCCGTCTGGCTGACTACACCACCGCTACCAATCTGAGCACCAATCTGAGTGCAAGCCTGGGCGCGGGCGACGAGACCAACGCCGTGAGCATGATTCGTTCCGAGTGGCTGGACCTGACCGGCAACAGCATCAATTCTGTCGGCGATCTGAAGGACTTCGTGGACGACGGCAAGTATCCCATCATCCAGATGATCTACAACGACAATCCCGACAACGACGGCTTCCGTACCGTCTCCCTGGTCATCATCCTGGATGTTGAGAACACCAACGCCGGCACTCCCGTCGTGACCGAGCCCGCGGCTGAGCCCGATGGCTTCGAGACCGAGATTGAGCAGCTGCCTGCCAAGAATGACAGCGATCCTCAAATTCGCATCAAGGGCACTCCCGATGATCCCACCGCCCCGGCTGTCACCTCTGTTGATGTCAAGGTGCGTAAGTCTATTCCCGCCGCCCGGGCGGCCGACCCCGCAGGCACTGTCACCTTCACCTGCACTGTGGCCAACGGCCGTCTGACGGTCAATCCCGACACCAAGGTCTTCACCGTCACCCTGAGCAAGGCTGATATCGCGTCTGTCCCCGGTTCTGGCGCGATTATCATCGTGGAGACTGAAGTCAGCTCCGCTCCCATTGCTCCCGAGTGCACCTGCACTGAGCAGTGCACCGAGGCGAGTCCGAACCAAAGCTGCCCCGTCTGCAAAGACGACTACTCTGCCTGCGACCCCACTCCTGAGACCAGTGATCTGACTGTGACCGTCACCGCTCCTTCCGGCTGGACTGCCACCGGCAGCCCCTACACCGTGGACGGCACCACCAAGACGGCCACCGTTACCCTGACCTCTGACACCAAGGGTGAGCTGACCCCCGCCAAGAAGCTGACCATTACCAACGGCACAGGCTGGACTGCTGGAGAAGCGACCTTCACCAACGGTACTGGTGACTCCACCAACGGAACAGCGGCCAAGTTCACCTTCGACGTGACTGTGACTGGTGAGGAGAGCGTCACCATCCCCGCCACCGCTCTGACGGTTGCCGACGACGACGGCAGCAGCACCAAGGTTACCACCAAGGTCTCTGTGACTGCTCAGGGCTGGGACCTCACCACTGTGAACGGGAGTGCGTACAATTCCACCACCGGCGTTGAGGTCGAGGAAAACAGCACTGTGACCGTCGTCCTGACCCAGACCACCGCTGCCAACCTGGCCGCAAACGCTCTGAAGGGCGGCACTGTGACCGCCTCCGACGGCACAAACGCTGTGGCCGTGACCGCCACCGCCTCTACCGAGGGCAAGGCCGAGGTAACTGCGGCTGATGCGGCGATTGAAGAAGCAACCGGTATCAGTGACCTGAACACTCTGAAGGGCTATACCATTGCTGAGGGCAAGAAGCTATATTATGGTGACGCGAACCACACGGATGCCACCAGCCTCGACGGGTTGACTGAGATTGCCTCTCCCAGCGAAGCCACCGAGTACCCGTCTCTTCAGACTGGTACCCTCACCTGGTACCTGTATACCCCCGCTGTGGAGGCGGTGACCGCTCAGGCCGCCACCGTGACCCTCACCTTCACTGCGATTGACGGCACTGTGACCATCAGCGCCATCACCGCTGCTTCCGGCACCTGATTCACACCGAATCACATGCTGAGGCATATGCCGAAGGCATAAAAAGACCCGCCCCTTTCGGGGCGGGTCTTTTTTGCTCCTGGTATCCTATCAGGGTATAGTCCAGAGAGGATTAGGTGCCAGTGGGAGCAGCCATGGCAATGGCAGTGATCTCCACGTTCTTGGCGGGCATAACGAAGGACACTTCGTAGACACCCATAGTTGCGGAGGACACGGTGGTCTTGGTGTAGTAGGTATCAGCAGCCCACGTATCACCCGTCTGAACCGTATACACTTCATATCCGGAGCCGTCAGACTTAGCTTTGTAGACAGTACCTGCTTTAGCGGTATCCCAATCCTTTTCTTCAACCGCAGTATACTTGTCGCCAGCCTCAACAGCCGGAGTCTTCACCACAGCAGTACCGGTGATGTCACCCTCAGAACCGTTGGTGAGGGTGATAGCGGTTTTCGCATTGTCAGCCTCAGCAGCGGTGGTCTGGGTCAGGGTGAACTTCACGGTATCGCCCGCAGCCGCACTGGCGGCAGAGAGCTCACCAATGGTGTAGTTGGAGAGGGTCAGGGAAGCGCCCTTCGCCACGGTGTACTTCACTTTGCCCGTGCAGTTGGTGAAGTCGTCGGTCAGGCCCTTGCAGACGTCGCAGGTGCCGTTCACGTTACCCGCAGAGCACTTGTCGGTGCAGGTGCAGGTGGGAGTGGAAGCACTGCCGCCCTCGCAGGCAGTAAAGTCGTCGGTCAGGTCCTTGCAGACGTCGCAGGTGCTGTCCACGTTACCCGCAGAGCACTTGGTATCGCAGGTGCAGGTGGGAGTGGAAGCACTGCCGCCCTCGCAGGCAGTAAAGTCGTCGGTCAGGTCCTTGCAGACATCGCAGGTGCTGTCCACGTTACCCGCAGAGCACTGGGTGTCGCAGGTGCAGGTGGGAGCAACAGGATCGGTGCTGACGGTAGTCTCCACAATGATAATCGCGCCAGAACCGGGGACAGATTGCGGGGGTTCGCAAAGGCGGGCTATTTGATGCCGGTGATGGTGACCTTGACGCTGGCGGTGAGGGCGGTGCGGAAGGTCAGTACAAAACGCTGGAGGCCGCCGTACATGACGCTGCTCTTGCCCAGATAGGTGCCGGCGTTTTCCGTATAGGAAGTGGTGGTGATGAATGCGCCTGCCTGCTTCATGGGGAAGAGCATCAGCCTGGACTTTCCGGCTATCTCCGCCAGGGAGTTGTTGAGATATGCGCCGCCGGAGGTGGAAACGGCGCTGTCGCCGCTTCCAACGGAGACGTTGGTGGTCATGTTGGGCAGAGCCAGGTCCACCGCCACCACCGCGTACTTCGCCAGAGACCCCACAGGGATAGACAGGGTGGCGGAGTTGGAAACGGAATAGGTCTTGTCCAGAATCGTGACCATCTCCAGTTTGGTGCTGTTCAGACGCTTGTCCTCCGCCTCCAGGGCGCTTTTGGCGCTGTTCAGGGCGGAGGCCTCGGCCTTTTTGGCCAGCTCTGTGTTGACCCGGGCGGTCTCGGCGGCCTGTCCCGCCGCCAGCGCCGCCAGGGCCGCCTCCAGGTTTGCGTTGTCCCGGTTAAAGTCCTCCATGAGGATGCGGTCGCTGCGGCTCCACTGGCTCAGGTCGTATTTCGGCGTTTTTTCCATATGACAAATATCCTTTCTGTATAGCATTATAGAGGGCGGAAACAGGGGAAAAGCTGCACGCCGCCGTGCAACCGCCGGCCTTTTTTTCAAATTTACAAACAGGCCTACACAAACAAAAACAAACGTGGTATAATGAATCCCATCAACCCAAAATGACGGAAAGGGGGCGGAGGTCTTGAAAATAAAATGGAGAGCCCTTCTGCCGGCCCTGCTGCTGGCCCTGTCCCTCTCCGGCTGCGGCGGGGGGAAGCTGGTGTTCAACCCCGAGGAGCTCTATACCCTGCCCACCCTGCCGGCCAAGTACACGGAGCTCAGCAACCAGATCAGCGCGATTCTGGAGGACGGCGCGGAGTATGCCGCCCCCTCCTCCGGCGCGAATATCCAGCCCGTCCAGCTGGCGGACCTGGACGGCGACGGGCGGGAGGAGGCCGTGGCCTTTTTCCGGAAGACCGACGACGAGAAGCCCCTGAAAATCTGCATTTTTTCCGCCGCGGGAGACAGCTATGAGCAGACCGCCGTCATCGAGGGCAGCGGCTCCGCGGTGTACAGCGTGGTTTACAGCGATCTGGACGGCGACGGCCGTCAGGAATTGATTGTGGGCTGGAAAATCAACACGGAGCTCCAGGCCCTGTCGGTCTATACCCTGGACGGCGGCGGGACCAGGGAGCTGCTCCGCAGCGTCAGCTATGTGCGCTATGTCAATACGGACCTGGACGGGGACGGCATGCAGGAGCTGATTGTCCTCCGGGCCGACGAGAAGGGCGACGGCACGGCGGAATATTACGACTGGCAGGACGAGACCCTGTCTCTCCGCTCCGCCGCCCGCATCTCCATGACCATGGCGGAGCTGAGCCAGCAGGGCCGGGTCACCGTGGGCGCGCTGGAGGACGGGGCCCCGGCCCTCTTCATCACCGGAGTCACGGAGCAGTTTGATGCCGTCACGGATATTCTGGCGGTGCGGAACGGGGAGCCGGTGAATATCCTTCTCTCCGAGCTCACCGGCGTGTCCGGGGAGATTGGTTTTTTCAGCGGCCTCTATCCCACGGACATCAACGGCGACGGCCTGACGGAGGTTCCCCGGCCCGTGCGGCCCGACGGGGAGAGCGCCGTCCAGCGGGTGGACTGGCTGACCTTCGCCGTCTCCGGCGAGGGCAGGACGGTCCTCAGCACCTATCACTGCATGGAAGAAGGCTGGTATTTCCAGCTTCCCGAGTCCTGGGTGGGCCGGGTGCAGACCGAGCGGACCTCCTCCTCCGGCGAGGCCGCCGTAACCTTTTATGCCCAGGACGAACACGGACGCCGGGGGGAAGCGCTGCTTCGCATTTCCGCTGTCACAGGAACCAACCGGGAGATCGGAGCCACCCGGGGAAGCCGTTTCCTGCTCAGCCGCCAGAAGAGCGCCATTTATACCGCCGAGCTGCCGGAGGGCGGCGAGGCCTGGAGCGGAGGCCTCACCGCGGACGAGGTGCGTTCCGCCTTCAGCGTCATCGCCGCCGAGTGGACCGCCGGCGATAATTGATACCCCACCGGGAAAGGGTGAAATTATGAAAAAAGTGTTGGTTTTAGAGGATGAGGCCAGTATCCGCAGCTTTATTGTCATCAATCTCCGCCGGGCGGGCTACGACGTCATCGAGGCGGAGAGCGGCGAGGAGGCCATGGACCTCCTCCGGGAGAATCCGGATACCAAGGTGGCCCTGCTGGATATCATGCTGCCGGGCATCGACGGCTTTGAGGTCTGCCGCCGGGTGCGGGCCACCAATACCCGCATCGGCATCATCATGCTCACGGCCCGGTCCCAGGAGATGGACAAGGTGACGGGCCTCATGACCGGGGCGGACGACTATGTGACAAAGCCCTTTTCCCCGGCGGAGCTCACCGCCCGGGTGGACGCCCTCTTCCGCCGGGCGGGAGGGGAGGACCCGGTTCAGACCGGGGAGCTGCGTCAGCCGCCCTTCCTGCTGAACACCCGGAACCGGACCCTGGAGAAGAACGGCCAGCGGATTAAGCTGACGCAGGTGGAATACTCCATCATGCGGGTGTTCATGGAGAATCCCGGCAAGGCCCTGTCCCGTGAGGAGATTTTGGATATGGTGTGGGGCCGGGACTACTTCGGTGAGCTGAAAATTGTGGACGTGAACATCCGGCGTCTCCGGCTGAAAATCGAGGACAACGTGCAGAATCCCGCCTATATCACCACCGTTTGGGGCTACGGATATAAGTGGGGCCTGTAGCCGGGGGAAAGGCCTGAAAGGAGGGGGAACCCTATGGAAAAGCAGCAGAGATGGAATGCGCTCCGTCTGAGGGGCCTCCGTCAGCGCTGGATTTTCAACTCCATTGTGCCCATTGTGCTGCTGCTGGTGCTGATTGTGACACTGTTTTCCGCCGGCGTGTCCAGCTATTATTACGGCACCATGGAAAAGGGTCTGGAGACCCGCGCCCAGGCCCTGGCCAATTCCTTCAATGAGTACTTCATGGACAACGGCTTTGGGAGCTATTACCAGAAGGCCGTCCAGTCCGCCGAGTTTTTCGAGGATAAAAACTGCATCGAATTGCAGTTCATAGGCTCCGGCGGCCGGATACAGGTTTCCACCTCCGGCCTGACGGCGGGAACCTCCCCCCGGACGGAGGACATCAGCCAGGCTCTCCAGAATCAGCCCTCCAGACCCTACCGGGGCCGGGACCTGGAAACCGGGGAGGAGATTATGGCCGTGTCCTATCCCCTGACCGCCAATGGCCGGGTGGTGGGCGTTATCCGTCTGGTGACCTCCCTGCGGGCGGTGGACCGGCAGGTGATGCTTGTGGTGCTGGCCATTTTCCTGGTGGCGCTGCTGTGTATGCTGCTGGTGGTTTTTTCCAATCTGCTGTTCATCAACGACGTGGTGGAGCCGGTGGCGGTGGTGACGGAGGCCGCCAAGCGCATTTCCGCCGGCAGCTACGGGGCCCGCATCGAGAACAAATATTCCGACGAGCTGGGGGAGCTGGTGGACAACATTAACGATATGTCCCTGAAAATCAGCCAGAATGAAAAAATGAAAAGTGAATTCATCTCCTCCGTCTCCCATGAGCTCCGGACCCCCCTCACCGCTATCAACGGATGGGGGGAGACCATTCTGGAGGACGACCTGGAGGGGGACCCGGTGCAGCTGCGCCGGGGGATCCGGATTATCGTCAACGAGTCCCGGCGGCTGAGCAACATGGTGGAGGAGCTGTTGGATTTCTCCAAGATGGAGGACGGCCGCTTTACCCTCCAGATTGAGAATGTGGACCTTCAGGCGGAGCTGGAGGACGCCATTTTCACCTATCAGGAGCTCTTCCGCCAGGACGGCATCCTGCTGGAGTACTCCCCCGACGACATGCTTCTGCCCATGATTCCCGGCGACCCGGAGCGGCTGAAGCAGGTGTTCTGCAATGTGCTGGACAACGCCTCCAAGCACGGCGGGGCGGGGAAGCGCATCGCCGCCTCCATCGTCCAGGAGGGGAGCGAGCAGGTGGTCCGGGTCCGGGACTACGGCCCCGGCATTCCGGAGGAGGAACTGCCCTTTATCAAGCAGAAGTTTTATAAAGGCACCTCCAAGGCCCGGGGTAGCGGCATCGGCCTGGCGGTGTGCGACGAGATTATCAACCTCCACGGGGGAACCTTCACCATCGGCAACGCCGAGGGCGGCGGCGCGGTGGTGACCATCCGCCTGCCGGTTCAGGCGTGACAGAGAGGAGAAGGGGATATGAAGCGGCTGACGGTCCTTCTGATTGGCATGAAGCTGATGGGCGTGATTCAGTGGCCCTGGCTCTGGGTGCTCGGCCCCCTGTGGGTGCCGGTCCTTCTGTTTGCCGCCGCCTTCGCGTGTATCCTGATTGGCGGCAGAATCAAAAAGGGCGCCTGGTAACAAATTTATGCGCGTACGCATGTTAGAAAGGAAATTTCATGGCAGAAGAAAACAAAAAATGCGCCTTCCGCACCAGCATCGGTGGACAGGCGCTGATTGAGGGCATTCTGATGCGGGGCCCGGAGAAGCAGGCCATTGTGGTCCGGGACCAGGAGGGAAATCTGGTGGAAAAGGTGGAGCCTCTCCGCTTTGTCAAGGACCGCTATCCCATTTTGGGGGTCCCCCTGATTCGGGGGACGGTGAACTTTCTGGACTCCATGGTCAACGGCGTCAAGGCCCTGATGTACTCCGCCGAATTTTACCCGGATGAGGAGGCAGGCCAGCCCTCCAGGTTTGAACTGTGGCTGGAAGAGCACTTTTCCAGCAAGAAGCTGGAAAGTCTGGTGGTCGCTCTGGCGGTGGTGCTGGGAGTGGGCATGAGCGTCTTTTTGTTCATGGTGCTGCCCACGCTGCTCACAGGGGCCATTCTCCACTTTTTCCCCGGCTTCCCCCTGTGGGGCCGGAACCTGGTGGAGGGTCTTCTGAAGGTGGTCATCTTCCTGGCGTACCTGGTTGTCTGCTCCAAACAGCGGGATATCTACCGGGTCTTCCAGTACCACGGCGCGGAGCATAAGACCATCTTCTGCTATGAGGCGGGACTGCCGCTGACGGTGGAGAACGTCCGGATTCAGCCCCGGCACCATCCCCGCTGCGGCACCAGCTTTCTGTTTGTGGTCATTGCGGTGTCCATCATTTTCTCCAGCATTTTCTTCGGCATCTGGCCGGTTACAAACGCCTGGCTGCGGACGCTGGTCCACCTGCTTCTGCTGCCTCTGGTGGTGGGAGTGACCTATGAGTTCAACCGCTGGGTGGGCCGCCACGTTCAGGAAAGCGCCCTGGCCAGGATTCTGACCGCTCCCGGCCTCTGGATGCAGAACTTCACCACCAACGAGCCGGACGACGGAATGATTGAGTGCGCCATCCGGTCCATTGAGCTGGTACTGCCCTCGGAAAAGGGCAAGGACGCCTGGTAAGGGGAGACGGAAATAGGAATTTTTGGGGCAATTTCCCGGGCCGGAGCCCGCCCACGTTTCCGGAGGACAACCCCAGGGCGGAAGTCTGACGGAGAACAGGAACGCCTCCGGCTGTTCCCCGGACGGCTCCGTTGAGAGTTTTCAGGAGCTGGACTGCTTCTTTGACGGGCAGAGCCGCCCCGGCGGGCCATGAAGCGTCTGCGGAACGGCGGGGAGGACAGCCCGTATGTCTATGGCCGCTTCGCGGCGGGAGAGCCGGAGGAAGGCTGAGACAACATACAGCAGATTTTGCGTCTGGGAGAAAGGGGCGATTCCATTGGCGGTCACTTATAACAATCTCTATTTGGACGTCCGAAAGCAGCTCCGGGAGCGGGGCGTGGACGCCGCCACACTGGAGGCGCGGGAGCTGGTCTGCTTCGGCACCGGCAAGGACCGGGAGGAGCTGACCCGGGACGGGGGGCTTTACGCCTCCCCGGAGCTGGAGCGTCAGGTCTGGGAGCTGGTGGAACGGCGGCTTGCCGGGGAGCCGGTGGCCTATTTAATCGGAGAATGGGAGTTCTACGGCCTGCCTCTGGATGTCTCCACCGACGTGCTGATTCCCCGGACGGATACCGAGGTCCTGGCGGCGGAGGCCGGCGCCTATGTCAAAGCCCTGGGGGAGTGCCGGGTGCTGGACCTCTGCGCCGGCAGCGGCTGCGTGGGTCTGGCGGTGGCTGCCCAGGCCCCCAAGGCCCGGGTGGCTCTGGGGGAATACTCGGAAAGCGCCCTGAAAATCTGCCGCCAGAACATCCGGCGCTGCGGCCTCTCCGGCCGGGTGGTGCCCATCCGTACCGACGCCCGGCAGAAGCCGGACCGCACGCTCGGGGAATTCCAGTGCATCGTCTGCAATCCCCCCTACATCCCCACCGGGGACATTCCCGGGCTGGACGTGTCCGTGCGGGACTATGAGCCCCATTTGGCCCTGGACGGCGGCGCCGACGGCCTGGACTTCTACCGCTCTGTCTCCAGCCTCTGGCAGGAGGCCCTGGCCCCTGGCGGGCGGCTCTATTTCGAGGTGGGAATTGGTCAGGCGGACAGCGTGCTGCGGCTGATGCGGACCCAGGGCTTCGGAGACATCCAGGTGGTGAAGGACACCGGGGACATCCCCCGGGTGGTTTTCGGCACCCTGCTGACGGAGGTATGAGCCTTCTGAAGCGGGCCGGCCTGCTGCTTCTGGCAGCGGCGGTGCTGCTGCCCCTCTCCGCCTGTGCCTACGGCCTTGTCATCGCCCCCCTGCGGAACGACCGGGCGGCTGCCCGGCTGCTGGACGGGCTGCTGGCGGAGCTGCCGCCGGAGACGGAGATTGTGGAGACAGCCGTCTGGGCGGGCAACAGCAGCGGCACCGGCAACCATGTGGAAATCTGGGCCGGCGTTCTGAACCGGAGCGGCGCGGGGACTCCTGCGGAGGAGCTCCGGGACGCCGGGGGAGCGTCCCTCTCCGGCTTTCCCGTCACGGCGGACCCGAGAAAGCTGTTTCCGTCTTTGCCGGAGGACTGGGATGGCTATTACATCTATGGCCGTCTGGGAGAGGCCGCCACTCAGTGGGACCTCCGGGGCCATTGAGGGCATTGGAGATAAAAGGAGAGATTGCCATGGAAAAACGGCTTTATAAAATCGAGCAGGGCAAAATGCTGGACGGCGTCTGCGGCGGCATCGCCAACTATTTCGGTCTGGACCCCACACTGGTGCGGCTGGCCTGGGTGCTGTTCACCGCCCTGGGCTTCAGCGGCGTCGTCGCATACATCATCTGCGCTCTGGTGATTCCCAGGGAGCCCCTTTGAGGACAGACGGAACAGAGACGGAAACTGACAGAATATAAACGGAGGAATGACCTATGGCGAAGGAAAAAGCGCCCCTGCCGGTACTGGCTCCGGCGGCGGATAAGAAAAAGGCCCTCAGCACGGCCATGACGCAGATTGAAAAAATGTACGGCAAGGGGGCCATCATGCGCCTGGGGGACAGGACTGCCATGAATGTGGAGGTCATACCCACCGGTTCCCTGGCCCTGGACGTGGCCCTGGGCATCGGGGGCCTGCCCAAGGGGCGCATCATTGAGATCTACGGGCCGGAGTCCTCCGGCAAGACCACCCTGGCCCTCCATGTGGTGGCCGAGGCCCAGAGGCTGGGGGGCGAGGTGGCTTTTGTGGACGCGGAACACGCCCTGGACCCCGCCTATGCCCGGGCTCTGGGCGTCAAGGTGGACGATATGCTGATTTCTCAGCCGGACACCGGCGAACAGGCCCTGGAGATTACCGAGGCCCTGGTCCGCTCCGGTGCCCTGGACGTGATTGTGGTGGACTCCGTGGCCGCCCTGGTGCCCCGGGCTGAAATCGAGGGCGAGATGGGGGACAGCTACGTGGGCCTTCACGCCCGGCTCATGAGCCAGGCCCTGCGGAAGCTCACCGGAGCCATCGGCAAAACCAATACCGTTGTCATTTTCATCAACCAGCTCCGGGAAAAGGTGGGCGTCATGTACGGCAACCCCGAGGTCACCACCGGCGGCCGGGCGCTGAAATTTTACGCCTCCGTCCGCATCGACGTGCGCCGGGTGGAGGCCATCAAAAACGGCTCGGAGCTCATCGGCAACCGGACCCGCGCCAAGGTGGTCAAGAACAAAATGGCGCCCCCCTTCCGGGAGGCGGAATTTGACATCATGTATGGCGAGGGCATTGTCCGGGAAAGCGAGCTGGTGGATCTGGGGGTTAAGCTGGACCTGGTGCAGAAGGCGGGTTCCTGGTTCTCCATGGGAGAGAGCCGCATCGGCCAGGGCCGGGAGGCGGCGAAGAAGTACCTCCGGGACAACCCGGAAATTCGGGACCAGCTGGAGGCGGATATCCGGAAGAACTTTGACAAGCTGATGAGCAGCCAGTCCCGGGCCGCCGCCAAGGCCGCGGGCCGGGCGGTGGATGTCAGCGCCGACGATTTTGACGACTCGATTCCGGGAGACGAGCCTGACCGGAACGCACCCCCCGTAAAGAAGAACAAGGCCGATGCGGATTGAGCGCGTCGAGGCCTCCCGGCACAAGAAGGGCCGGGTGCTGGTGTTCCTGGAGGACGGCGCCTGTCTGAAAATAACGGAACAGGAGCTGCTGGACTTCCGCTTCCGGGCGGGGGACGAGCTGGACGCCGGGACGATGGAGCGGCTGAAGGAAGCCGCGGGCCTCTCCAATGCCCGGACGGCGGCGGCGGACCTGATTGGCAGGCGGGCCATGAGCCGCCGGGACCTGGAAAAGAAGCTCCGGGAGAAGGGGGCCGGCGAGGCCGAGGCCCGCTATGCCGCCGAGTGGATGGAGGCCATCGGGGCCATCAACGACGCCGAGTATGCCGCCGCCCTGGTCCGGCACTACGGCGGCCGGGGCTACGGTCCGGCCTACATCCGCCAGAAGCTCTATGAGAAGGGCGTGCCCCGGGAGCTGTGGGAGGATGCCCTGGAGGAGCTGCCGGAGGGCGGCGGCCCCATTGACGCCTTTCTCGCCTCCAAGCTCCGGGGCCGCGCGCCGGACGAGAAGGAGAAGCGGCGGCTGACCAATGCCCTGCTCCGCCGGGGCTTCGCCTGGGGGGAGATCAGGGAGGCCTGGGGCCGGCTGGACGAAGAGCTGGAGGATGGGGATACAGCGGATATATGAGGGATTACGGTATGGACAGATGGATGGAGCTAATTCCTGAGACAATCAGGCACAGATATGAGTTATATAACTTTAACAGTGCGGTTGAAATTTTAAGCCAGACGCACAAGGATGCTTTTACGGAAATTATGAATACTCTGGATCAGTTTCATTTGGAGCTGTCCGATATATTGGAGAAGGGCGGAAACGAGTCAAACGTTCCTAAAAAGTTCAGCTTGCTATTAAGACCTCTTGGCTGGAAAGAGACTGAGATTTCAGGAGACTTGGTTGTTCGTCTTTTAGAGGGAAAGACACGGAAGATTCCCAGCCGGGAATTTCAACTGAACGATTTCATCAGCGGACATAAAATTGATTATGTCAAGGGCGAGGTGGCCGTTGATTTGGAATGGAACAGTAAAGACCAGACCTTTGACCGTGACCTGTATGCTTTCCGTACATTTTTTGAATGCGGTGTTATTTCTTGCGGCGTTTTGATTACACGAAGTGAAAAGCTGAATGTCGTGTTTGATTTTCTGGGACATGAGATAAAGAAGAAATACGGCGCAAGCACGACCTGGATGGGAAAGCTTCTGCCTCGTATTTATGCCAGACGGCATGGCGGGTGTCCTTTGCTTGTGGTGGGGATAACACCGGAGACAGTTCTTGATTGGAAGGGGGAATAACCATGGCGGCTCAAAATGAGCGATATCACATAGAGCATGACCTTGTAGAGTTTTGCAAGGGTCGAAAGTTTAAAACCATACTTGCGGATCCGCCATGGCAGTTCCAAAACCGCACAGGAAAAATGGCGCCGGAGAATAAGCGCTTAAATCGCTATCCGACTATGGCCTTAGAGGATATTAAACGAATTCCTGTAGCCGAGGTTGCCGACAAAACCAGCCATCTGTATCTGTGGGTTCCCAATGCACTTCTTCCCCAGGGACTGGAGGTATTGAGTGCCTGGGGATTTCAATACAAAACGAATATTGTCTGGGAAAAGGTTCGGAAGGATGGAGGCCCGGATGGGCGCGGCGTGGGCTTTTATTTCCGAAATGTCACGGAATTGCTGCTTTTTGGAGTCCGTGGCAGCAACGCCAGGACTTTAGCTCCCGGACGAGTCCAGGTGAACTTGGTTAGAAGCCAGAAAAGAGAGCATTCCCGCAAACCGGAGGAAATGATTACCCTGATTGAGCAGTGCAGTCCCGGCCCTTATCTGGAGCTGTTTGCACGCGGTATCCGCAATGGCTGGGAGCTTTGGGGAAATCAGGCAAACCAGGATTATAAACCGGATTGGCCAACCTACAAGTGTGCGGACTCCGACACGGCAGTGTAAGATGGTTCCCACAAAAGAAAGGTATTTTCATGTCATATAAAATCGCTTTTATCTCCCTGGGCTGCGCCAAGAATCAGGTGAACTGTGAGCAGATGATGTCCCTGGTCCAGTCCGCCGGCCACGAAATTGTCTCCGCGGAAAATCCCGCCGGGGCGGATGTGGCCGTGGTGAATACCTGCGGCTTCCTGGCCTCCGCCTGTGAGGAGGCCATCGGCCAGATTCTGGAGCTGGCAGAGCTGAAACGGGCCGGACAGCTGAAAAAGATACTGGTCACCGGCTGCATGGCCCAGCGCTACAAGGCCGCCGTGCTGGAGGAGCTGCCGGAGATTGACGGGATTCTGGGCACCGGCAGCTATGGCGAGATTGTCCCGGCCATCGGCGCGGTGATGGAGGGGGACCGCCCCTGTCTGATGGGGAATATCCACACCGCCCCCCAGAACGGCCCCCGCATTCTCTCCACGCCCCCCTGGTATGCCTATCTCCGCATTGCCGAGGGCTGCGACAACCACTGCGCCTACTGCGTCATTCCCTCCCTCCGGGGGAAGTACCGCAGCCGCCCCATGGGAGAACTCCTGGAGGAGGCGGCGGAGCTGGCGGAGGCCGGGGTGCGGGAGCTGCTGGTGATTGCCCAGGACATCACCCGCTACGGCACGGACCTGAACGGGGAACACCGGCTGGCGGCCCTGCTGCGGGAGCTCTGTAAACTGGATTTCCGCTGGATTCGCCTCCACTATCTCTATCCCGATGAAATCACGGAGGAGCTCATCGACACCATCGCCCGGGAGGAGAAGATTCTCCCCTATCTGGACATTCCCATCCAGCACTGCAACAACGGTATCCTCAAGGCCATGAACCGCCGGGACACCAGGGAGAGCATCACGGCCCTGCTGGCGAAGCTCCGGGCCCGGATTCCCGGCCTGGTCCTCCGGACCAGCCTGATTACCGGCCTCCCCGGCGAGGGGGCGGCGGAGTTCGAGGAGCTCTGCGGATTCCTCCGGGAGGTGAAGATCGAGCGGGCCGGCGTCTTCCCCTTCTCCCCGGAGGAGGGCACCCGGGCCGCCCAGATGGACCACGTGGAGAGCGAGGAGGCGGCCCGCCGGGCGGAGCTTGCCGTGGATGTCCAGTCCGACGTCATCGACGCATACAACGAATCCGTCCTGGGTGAGGAGCGGGAGGTCCTCTGCGAGGGCTTCGACCCCCAGGCCCAGATGTTCCACGGACGGAGCTATGCCGAGTCCCCGGAGATTGACGGGCGCATTTACTTCACATCAGAGAAGGACGCGGAGCCGGGGACCTTCGTCACCGTCCGCCTCACCGGCGTCATGGACGGCGAGCTCACCGGGGAGCGGGTGGAATGAAACCGGCAAAAAGTCCCCTGCGGGACATTCCCGGCGTGGGTCCCCGGACCGCCGCCGTCATGGAGGCCCTGGGGGTCCGGCAGGTCTCCGACCTTCGGGGACAGGACCCTGAAGCGCTGTATCTCCGGGAGTGCCTGATGAAGGGGTACCGGGAGGACCGCTGCGCCCTGTACGTCTGGCGGGCGGCGGTGTACTACGCGGACCATGAGACAAGGGACCCGGAGAAGCTGAACTGGTGGTACTGGAAGGACAAACCCTATCCGGAGAAGGAGGACCTATGAATCTGCCCAACAAATTGACCATGCTCCGCATCATTCTGACGCCGGTGTTTCTGGCGGTGCTGTACTGGGGATTCCCCGGCGCGGACTATGTGGCCCTGGCCATTTTCATCGTCGCCAGCATCACGGACCTGCTGGACGGAAAAATCGCCCGGAAATACAACCTGGTGACGGACTTCGGCAAGTTTGCCGACCCCTTGGCGGACAAGATTCTGGTGGTGGCGGCGCTGCTGTGGTTCGTGGAGGGCGGACGGATGCCCGCTTGGATGCTGATGATTGTCGTCACCCGGGAGTTTGCCGTCAGCGGCCTGCGGATGATTGCCTCGGACAACGGCCGGGTCATCGCCGCCGGGTGGTCCGGAAAGGTGAAAACCGCTTCCACTATGGTGTGTATTGTGGCGATGCTGGCCCTGGGGCCCCAGATCGAGGCGGCACGGATGCAGATGTATGTTTCGTCCCAGTTCCCCGCACCGCGGCCCCCGATCCTGTGGGTGGATACGATCTGCATCTGGGTTATCACCCTGACCACCCTGTACTCCGGCGTGGAGTACTTCGTGAAGAACAAGGACGTCATCCGCTCCGCCTGAGCCCCTGTACAGACAAAAACTGCTCTGAGTCCCGAGGGATTCAGAGCAGTTTTTTCATGTCCTCCGGCAGAGGGGCTGTCAGGTGCAGGACCTCCCCCGTCACCGGATGGACCAGCCGGAGGGCACAGGAGTGGAGGGCGGGCCGGGAAATCAGGTCCGGGTCCTCTCTGCCATAGAGCCAGTCCCCCGCCAGGGGACAGCCCAGGTGGGCCATGTGAACCCGGAGCTGATGGGTCCGTCCGGTCTCCGGCAGGAGCCGGAGCAGGGTGAGGGGGCCGTTCCTGCCCAGGACCTCATAGTGGGAGACGGCGGGGGCGCCGTCGGGCCGGACCATCCGGGCCACCGCGGAGGTCTCGTTCCGGCCGATGGGGGCGTCCACGGTGCCCGCCTCCGGCTGGGGACAGCCCAGACAGACCGCCCGGTATTCCCGGCGGAAATCCGGGGTGTGAAGGCGTTTCCGCAGAAGGTCGTGGACGTAGCCGCTTTTGGCAACCACCATCAGGCCGGTGGTGCCCTTGTCCAGGCGGTTCACGGGGTGGAAGATGAAGTCCGTTCCCCGGGTCCAGGCCAGAGCCCCGGCCACCGTGGGGGTGTGGGGCAGGAAGTTGGAGGCGTGGGCCGTCATGCCGGCGGGTTTGTCGGCAATCAGCAGGTGTTCGTCCTCCCAGACCACCGGCAGGGGCCAGTCGCCGGGGACGGCGGCGGTTTTGGGCGGGCGGTGGTCCCCGGTCTCCACCTCCAGCCGGTCCCCGGTGTGGAGAACATGGGGCGTGTGGGCCGGGAGGCCGTTGACCAGGATGCCGTTTTCCACCCGGGTCAGCCGGGACACGGCGTGAGAGGAGAAATGGAGCCCCGCCCGGAGGATATGGCGGACGGTGCTGCCGTCCTCCGCCTCGGTGATGATTCTGATAATGGCAGGCATGCGCGCCTCCTTGGATGTGCCTATATAGTCAGCACAGTTGAAAACCGGCAGATACCGGTTTTCAACCAGCGGCGGAGCCGCTGACGGGCTAGGTAAAAAGCCCCTGTGCTGACTATGAAGTCCACCGCAAGGCCGTTTTGCGGCCTGTGCGGCGAATCATCGCCGCACTTGTTGAAAAGAAGCAAATGCTTCTTTTCAACTGCGGTGACTATACGAGCAATGTCAGCAGGGGGATGGTGGCGATGGAGAGCAGGGTGGAGACGAAAACCAGCTGGGCGGCAAAGGCCGCGTCGCAGCCGTATCTGTCCGCCAGAATGGAAGTGGTGCTTCCGGCGGGCATGGCGGTCATCAGCAGGCAGATGGATTTCAGCAGCCCGTCCATGGGCAGGGGCAGCATCAGCCCCCAGACCAGCAGGGGAAAGGCCAGCAGCCGCAGGGCGCTGTAGTACAGCACGGAAGGGGAGAACAGGGATTTCAGCGGCGCGTCCGCCAGAATGGAGCCGATGACCAGCATGGAGACCGGGGTGGTGCAGCGGTTCAGGGCGGCGACGCTGTCCATCACGAAGCCGGGAACGGGATTCAGGGGCAGGCACATCAGCGCCAGGCCCAGGAAGACCGCGACGATGCAGGGGTGCCGGACCAGCTTCCGGAAGGCGTCCTTTTTGCTGACAGAGGTGAACAGGGACAGGCCCGCCGTCCACATGGTGAAGCGCAGGGGAATCTGGAACATGGCGGTGTACATCACGCCCAGGTCTCCGAAAAGGGCCTCGGCAACGGGGAGACCCACGAAGGTGGAGTTGCTGCATATCATGCCGTAGCACAGAACCCTGCGCTGATGCTCCGGAAAGCGCCGGAAGAGAGGCCGGTTCAGCAGGTAGACCAGCACCTGAATGGCGGAGGAAAGCAGGAGCATCAGAAGGCAGTTCCGCATGAATGCCCCGCTGGGCCGGACCCCGCCGGTGAAGGAATGGATGATGTTGCAGGGCAGAATGACGTGAATCAGAAGGTCGGACAGCAGCCTGCGGCCCTTCCCGTCTATGAAGCCCAGCTTCTTCAGCGCGATGCCCACGGCGATCAGGGTAAACAGCATCAGCTGAAGCGAGACCATTTTTGAAAATACGCCCATCAGGAAGCGCCTCCATTTCCGGACTATTCCACGCCCGCGGCCTTCCGGCTGAGATCCAGCCGCACCAGGGTTCCCTGACCGGGGCGGGAGGCAATGGTGATGCCGTGGTTCAGCCGGTCCATCACCTGGCGGCAGAGATAGAGGCCGATGCCGGTGGATTTTTTGTCCTCCCGGCCGTTAAAGCCGGTGAAGCCCTTTTCAAAGACACGGGGGATGTCCTCCTCCCGGATGCCGATGCCGCTGTCGGCAATCACCAGGGTGTCCCCATCGCCGTAGACCCGGATGCTTCCGCCCTCCGGCGTGTATTTCAGGGCGTTGGACAGCAGCTGTTCCACCACGAAGGCCAGCCACTTTTCGTCCGTCAGCACGGTTTTCCCCGTTTCCCGGAAGTCCAGGGAGATTTTTTTCAGAATGAACATCCGGGCGTATTTCCGGGCCGCCTGACGCAGCAGCGGGTCCAGGGGACAGGGCCGCAGCACGTAGTCCGTGGAGCTGCTGCCCAGCCGCAGATAGTTCAGCACCATGTCCACATACTGCCGGATTTTCAGCAGCTCGGCTTCCAGCTCCGGCCTGGACTCCTCCTGAAGCAGCAGGCCCATGGCGGCGATGGGGGTCTTGATCTGGTGGGCCCAGAGGGTGTAGTAGTCCGTCATGTCCTGGAGACGGCTGTCGTTCTCCGAGGCCAGGGCTGCCCGGTGGACGCAGACGGCCTCCAGCAGGGCCTGATAGTCCTCTTCCAGCAGTCCCCGGGGCGGCGGCAGGGGCAGGGACTGCTCCCGGGCCCGGAGGAGCAGCCATTGAAGCTCCCGGTGACGCCGGCAGAAGCGGACATAGCTCAGGGAGAAAAGCGCCGCCCCCAGCACCAGGCACAGGGCCCCGCCGTAAAGCAGCGGTTCGGCGGGCATTTGATAAAGATAGAAAACGCCGGTCAGGACGGCGGCAAAGCAGCTCAGAAGAAGCAGCAGCTTCCACTGCCGTTTCAGATAGGCAGACAGCAGATTCATGGTCTCAGCCCTCAATCAGATAGCCCGCGCCCTTCCGGGTGCGGATGAAGTCCGGCAGCCCGGCGGTCTCCAGCTTCCGCCGCAGGCGGTTTACGTTGACGGACAGGGTATTTTCATCCACGAAGCTGTCGGACTCCCACAGGGCGGTCATGATGGCGTCCCGGCTGACAATCTGGCCCTTGTGCTGGAAGAGAAGCTGGAGAATTTTCAGCTCGTTTTTCGTCAGCTCCACCTTATGGTCTCCGGCGGTCAGGCTGCCGTCGGACAGGTTCAGCACCGCGCCGCCGCAGCTGAGGAGGGCGGCGGAGGGCCCAAAGTCATAGGTCCTGCGGAGCATGGCCTGAACCTTGGCGGAGAGAACCTGAAGGTCAAAGGGCTTGGCCAGCAGGTCGTCCCCGCCGATCTGCATGGCCATCACCACGTTTACATTGTCGGAGGCGGAGGTCAGGAAGAGAATGGGCACCCTGGAGACGTTCCGAATCTCCCGGCACCAGTGGAAGCCGTTGAAAAAGGGCAGGGAGACGTCCAGCAGCACCAGCTGAGGGTCAAAGGCGGTGAATTCCTCCAGCACGGCGTCAAAGCGCCGGACGCAGCCCACCTGATAGCCCCAGCTTTCCAGGTGCCGGCGGACCACGCCGGCGATGACCTCGTCGTCCTCCACAATCAAAATCCGATACATGGCCGGCTCTCCTTCCGCATAACATAGGGGGTATGACTGAAGCCGTTTCGCACGCCGCCACAGGCGGCGGCCGCCGGCAGAGAAAGGCGTCTGTGGCTTCCGGCCCTTCGGCTCGGAAGCGTTCAACTCACTTAGGGCGGGCCGCCGGGGCGCTTTGAAAAGGCTCCGGGGGACCCGCTTCAGCTGTGCTGACTATAGCACCGCCGGCGGGAAAAGTCAAACGTTTTGCCGCCGTTTCGCGCCGGACAATGTTACACAAATGAAATATCATTCAGAGCCGGACTGTGCTATACTGAGTTAAAAGCGTATGCGCACAGGCGCGGAAAGGAGGCGCTTATGAATTTGATGGTATGGCTCTGGCTGGGCGGCGTGGCGCTGTTCGGTGTGGTGGAGCTGCTGACGGAGGGCCTGGTCTCCGTGTGGTTCGTGGTGGGCGCCCTGGCGGCGCTGGCCGTGTCGGTGGCGGGGGGGTCTGTGGCGGTGCAGATGCTGACCTTTGCCATCGTGTCTGCCGCGGCCCTGATTCTGACCCGGCCCCTGGTGCGGCGGTTTATGACGAGGCCCCCGGTCCCCACCAACTCCGACCGTGTGATCGGCGCCCTGGCGGAGGTGACGGAGACCATTGACAACCGGCGGGCCTCCGGCGCGGTGTACGTCGACGGCAAGACCTGGACCGCCCGCAGCGCCGGCGGCGGCGTCATTCCCGCAGGGGAGCGGGTCCGGGTCCGGCGGATCGAGGGCGTGAAGCTGCTGGTGGAGCCGGACCAGCTGGAACAGAGTTCCCAATTTGAAAAGGAGGCGGTATCATGATACCTCTGTGGTGGATTCCTTTGGTGATGGTGATTGTGCTGCTGGTGCTTCTGATCGGTGTGAACTTTCACATCGTGCAGCAGTCCCAGGCCTATGTGATCACCTGGCTGGGCCGGTTCTACACCGTGTGGAACCAGGGGCCCCACATCAAAATTCCCTTTGTGATGCGGATTATGAAAAAGGTGTCCCTCAAGGAGCAGGTGGCGGATTTCCCCCCTCAGCCCGTCATCACCAAGGACAATGTGACCATGCAGATCGACACGGTGATTTACTTCCAGATTACAGACCCCAAGCTCTATACCTACGGGGTGGATAACCCCATGAACGCGGTGGAGAACCTGACGGCCACCACGCTGCGGAACATCATCGGTGAAATGGAGCTGGACCAGTCCCTCACCAGCCGGGACATCATCAACTCCCGGATGCGCTCCATCCTGGACGAGGCCACGGACCCCTGGGGCATCAAGATCAACCGGGTGGAGCTGAAAAACATCATCCCGCCCCGGGAGATTCAGAACGCCATGGAAAAGCAGATGAAGGCCGAGCGGGAGCGCCGGGAGTCCATCCTCCAGGCGGAGGGGCAGAAGCAGTCTCAAATCCTGGTGGCCGAGGGCGAGAAGCAGGCGGCCCTCTTAAAGGCCGAGGCCGCCAAGCAGGCCGCCATTCTGAAGGCCGAGGGCGAAAAGGAGGCCCGAATTATGGCCGCCGAGGCGGAGGCCGAGGCCATCACCCGGGTCCAGACCGCTCTGGCGGAGTCCCTGCGGTTGCTGAACGCCGCCGCCCCCAATGACCAGGTGGTGAAGCTGAAAGCCCTGGAGGCCATGACCAAGGTGGCCGACGGCAAAGCCACCAAAATCATCATCCCCAGCGAGCTCCAGGGTCTGGCGGGCCTGGCCGCCGGGGCCAAGGCCGTGTTTGAGAGCGAGGATTCCAGGGACAAGAAATAGAAGAAGAAATAAGCGGAGGCGCGGCCTGTTGAAAGAATCTTTCAGCAGACCGCGCCTCTTTTTTGCGCCTCTTTTTTGCGCCTCTTTTTTGCGCCTCTTTTTTGCGCCTCTTTTTTGCGCCTCTGTAAGTGATTGAAAAGGCTTCGGGACTTCTGACAGATCCCGGGCCCTTTTTGCCGGTTTCCGGGGCTGCTCTGACAGCCGGAGACGGACCACCGTCCGCCTCCGCTGTGCGGAGCTTCCCGGGGACGGGGGGCGTCAGCCCGCAGGCTCCCTCAGAGCCGCTGGAAAGGCGCCTTGGGCGGGTTCTTCCGCCGGGCAGAGGTCCGGCCCTCCGACTGGATTTCCCCGGCGGCAATCAGGGCCCGCTTCGTCAGAGCCGGACCCACCAGCTCATAGACCAGTACGGAGAACAGCACCACATTCCGCACCATCTGCCCGTCGGACAGCCGCTGCGCGGTGAGGGCCATGCCCAGGGCCACGCCGGCCTGGGGCAGCAGGGTGATGCCCAGATACTTCGTGATGTTGGGGGCGCAGCGGGTCAGGGCGCAGCTGCCATAGGCCCCAAGGTACTTGCCCAGGCTCCGGGCGACGATGTACACCGCGCCAATCAGAAGGGCCAGGGGATTGGACAGAATCTTCAAATCCAGCTCCGCCCCGGAGAGCACGAAGAACAGCACGAACAGCGGAGCCGTCCAGCCGTCCACCCGGCCCATCAGCTCCTCGGAGAAGTCGCAGATGTTGCAGAAGACGGTGCCTGTCATCATGCACACCAGCAGCAGGCTGAACCCGCAGTGAATGCCGCCCACTTCGAATTCCGCCATGGACAGGCCCACCGTCAGCAGCACGAAGCCGATGGAGATGGACAGGCGCTTGCTGCGGGAATGGAAATACTTTTCCACCCGGAACAGCACCCAGCCCGCGAAGCTCCCCAGAAGCAGGGACAGCAGGATTTCCACCAGGGGCTCCACCACCACGGTCACGGCGCTGATGGTCCCGCTCTCCAGAGCGGAGGCCACGCCGAAGGAGGCGGAGAAGAGTATCAGGCCCACTGCGTCATCAATGGCCACCACCAGCAACAGCAGCTTGGTCAGGGGGCCGTCGGCCTTGTACTGGCGGACCACCATCAGCGTGGCCGCCGGGGCGGTGGCGGCAGCAATGGCGCCCAGGGTCACGGCGGCGCCCAGGGAAATCAGCTCCGGATTCATGAGATGGAGGGCAATCAGAGCCGCGTCCACCAGGACCGTGGTGGCCACGGCCTGCAAAATGCCCACGGTGATGGCCTGCTTTCCCATGTGCTTCAGCTGTTCCAGCCGGAATTCGTTGCCGATGGTGAAGGCGATGAAGCCCAGGGCCACCTGGGAAATCAGATCCAGGGCGGCCACCTCCTCCAGACTCTGGAAGCCCAGGGACATCAGGTTCAGCGCGCCCAGACAGTAGGGCCCCAGCAGAAGCCCGGTGACCAGATAAGCGGTGACGGCGGGAAGGCTCAGCTTTTTCGCCAGCCGGGACATCAGCAGCCCGCCCACCAGAGATAGAGACAGTTGAATTAAAATCTGCATTGCGGCACCTCGTTTAGAGGAGGACGGCGGCCCGGGGGCTTGCCGGCCTCAGATTCGCATTAGCTAATATAGCACTGTGCAAATGAGCGCGCAATGCGGTTTTGACGAAAAGGTACACAAAAAGACGGGGTAAAAGGACAGGATTCTTGGCAGCCACGCCGGAGGCCCCTGGGATTCGGAGGGTCCGGCCTTCCGGCCTCCGGGCAGAAGAGCGGGCCCCGCCGGAAGCCGCTCCGGCGGGGCCCGTGAAACGAGCCGGATTTGTTCAGTTTATGCCGGATTCTTCGCAAAGCCTTGCGAACCGGGCTTTTTCCCGGTGGGATACGGCGCGGAGGTCAGGGCCTCTGGCGGATGACCTCGCTCAGCGTCTGATACAGCTTGTCGACCTCCACGGGCTTGGACAGATGTCCGTTCATGCCGCACTCCACGGATTTTTTCAGGTCGTCGTCAAAGGCGTTGGCCGACATGGCGATGATGGGGATGGTGCGGCAGTCCTCCCGCTCCATGCTCCGGATGGCCCGGGTGGCCTCCAGACCGTCCATCACCGGCATCATGATGTCCATCAGAATGACGTCATAGGTCCCCGGCGGCGTGGAGCGGATGCGCTCCACGGCCTGAGCGCCGTCATAAACGCAGTCCACCTCAAAGTTCCGTTCCTCCAGAAGACACTGGGCAATCTCGGCGTTCAGGTCGTTGTCCTCCACCACCAGGATGCGGCATCCGTCGAAGGAGAGGGGCTCCTCCTGCCGGTCCTCATCCTCTGTGCACTTGCCCAGCGTCAGAGGAATGGAGAAGCTGAAGGTGCTGCCCTGTCCCGGGGTGCTGTCCAGCTGGATGCTGCTGCCCATCATCTGCACCAGGCGGCTGCTGATGGAGAGGCCCAGTCCGGTGCCCCGCTGCTTGGCGGGATTGGTCCCCGAGGCCTGCTCGAAGGAGCGGAAAACCCGTTCCTGCTCCTCCTTGGGGATGCCGACGCCCGTGTCCCTGACGGCGAAATAGACCAGGGACTCCGTTTCGGCGGCGCTTTCCTCCCGTACCGTCAGGGTGATGCGTCCCCCCGGAGGGGTGAATTTCACGGCGTTGCCCAGCAGGTTGATCAGCACCTGACTGATGCGCATGCTGTCCGCCTGGAACCAGTGGTGCGTCAGATGGACGTCCTGGACAAATTCCACCTGCTTTGCCTCCGCCTGGGAGACAATCAGCTCCCGGATGGTGTCAAGGGCCTTGTCCATATGGAAGTCCAGGGCCTCCAGCTTCATCTTGCCGCTTTCGATTTTGGACATGTCCAGAATGTCGTTGATCAGTCCCAGCAGATAGTCGGAGGAGGCCTGTATCTTTTGCAGGCAGTCCGTGACCCGCTCCGGGTCCTGGTCCTTTTGCAGGGCGATGGCCGTCATGCCGATGATGCCGTTCATGGGGGTGCGGATTTCGTGGCTCATACGGGAGAGGAATTCGGACTTTGCCTTGCTGGCGATGTCGTGCTGCTGCTGGTTCAGCTGGCTCTGAATGACCCGGCCCAGCTCCGCCAGATTCTGGTATTCCTCGGGGCTCTCCAGAAGCTCCGGCCCCAGGCCCAGAATGCAGATGTTGCCCATGTAGATTCCGCTGTCGTACAGAGGCAGCAGAATGCCGCGGTCTCCCGGCGGGACGCACAGGAAGCACTGGAGAATCTCCTGGGCGCTGTCCTCACCGGAGAAGGGACGGACCTCCTCCTGTCCCAGCCAGCTGAAAAAGTCCGCCTTGTCCTCCTCCCGGTATTTCCGCACGCAGTCCTCAATGACCGCTCCCGACCGGCGCCATTGGTAATTCAGGTAGTTGGAATTGAAGTCGGCCCGCAGCAGGGACACCAGAACCCCCTCCGCCTGACAGGCCCGGCCGATTTTCCGAATCATCAGCGTCATCTGGGCGGGGAAGTCCGCGCCCTTGCCGAAGAGGTTCAGGGCCACGGATACCAGGCTCACGTCCTCGCCGTAGCCCAGGGAGGTAATTTCCTGCTCCCGCAGCAGGGGCAGGGGCTCCGTCCCGGCCTCGTGGAACAGGATTCCGCCGGCGGGGGCCAGACTCTGGGCCAGCTTGGCCTGCCGGATCAGATTCTCGGTGTTCTGCTCCGTCTTCCCCTGGGTGAGGCCGGCGTTCAGTCGGACGCTGAAATGCTCCTCGGGAAAGGCCGCCCTGACGGCATCCAGCAGAGCGGTTGTCAGCTCCTCCGCCTGGGTCCGGTCCGCCTCCTGCCAGAGGATGAACTCGTCTCTGTTCAGCCGCAGGGCGACGGCCCGCCGTCCGGTCTGCTCCCGGAAGACCTGAATCCTGGTCCGGATCAGCGCGCCGATTTCCTCCAGAATCATGTCCCCGAAGACGATGCCGTTTTTCTCGCTGATCTCCGTCAGCTGGTTCAGGCGCAGCACGGCCATGACGCCCTCCGGACGGTCCCGGCGGCAGGCCTTCAGCTTTTCCATGCCGGTGCTGAAGCAGTACAGACCGGTTACGCCGTCAGTGGTGCTTCTTCGAAGCTGCCGGGCCTCCCGTTCCTTCTGCTCCTGGATGCTGTGGAGACTGCCCACCAGCTTCCAGCGGCGTCCGTCCGTGTCATAGAGGGCTTTGCAGGACAGGGCCACCCAGGTAAATTCGGTTTCGCCCTGCCAGCGCATCCGAAACTCCGCATAGGGATGGTCCGGGTTCTGGAGAAGCGCCTCCGTTACCGATGCCCGGTCCGCCTCATAGATGGACTCAGGATTGATGAGACCATTTTTGGTCTGGGGGCGTTTCCACTGACCGTTCATGGTCCTGTGGTTCACGATGTCCAGCATCTGGGTTTGCAGGTCGTAGGAGAAGAAGATGTCCTTGGAGGATTCCAGGGCCAGCTTGTAGCGCTCCTTTTCCTCCAGCAGGATATTCTCCGCCTTCTTCTGCCGTTCCGTCAGGTCGTTTACCACGTCATACAGGGCGTCGATTTCCAGAATGTTGGAGGACTTGAAGGCCCGGAGCCCCGCCTGTCCCTGACTGATGCAGTGCATCAGCCGCTGAACCGGCCGGGTCAGGTGCCGCACCACCAGATAGAGGCCGAAGACCCCGAAGACCAGACCGATCAGAACGGCGGCGACCATCCACACATAGAGCTGCCGGCTCATGCCGAACAGGTCCTCCTCCGTGTCCAGCCCCAGAAGGACCCAGTCGGTCTCCTCGTAGGGGACGTGGCTGCCGTACAGCTTCAGCGGACAGGATACGGCATAAATCCCCTGGTCGTTCAGGCTGATGTCCTGCACCAGAGATAAATCGTCATAATTTGTCTCTTCCAGATGGAACTGCTGGTTCTGGGAGCGAACCTGATCGTAAAGGATGCCCTTGCCCATCAGGGACACATGGCTGCCGTCCGGCTGCCGGAGCGCCAGCAGATAGCCGGACTGCTGGGACTCGTTCAGCTCCGCCGCCGGGAAATAGTCGTTCAGAAGCTGGGCGGAGATTTCCACGCCCAGGATTCCGTAAACCTGGCCCTGATGCCGCAGGGGCAGGGAATAGGTAATCATCTGGTGGGGGTCCGTCTCGTCCTGCTCCAGCGTGAAGGGGAGGGCCCAGTAGCCCAGATCCCTGGTGTCGGCGTCCGGATGCTCCGTCCCTGCCCGCCAGGGCTCATAGAAGTAGCGCTGGGCGGCGCTGTTCCCCTGGCCCTCCATGTGAAAGCGGGTGGTCCAATGGGTGTCCAGGGGGATGTTCCAGGTTCTGGAGAGCTGTTTGTTTCCCCGCTCCAGCAGCAGGTCCGTATAATTGACGGGGTTGGTGTAGGGGTCGGAATCCCGGATGAAGACCCCGTCGTATTCCCCGGCGGCCCCCTGGTCCGGTCCCGTCAGAATCAGGAAGATGCCGGTGGTGGTGTTGCTCTGGAGAATGTCCAGGCACTCGGGGAGAATCCGGCTGAGAAAGCGGGTCTTCAGCTCGTCGGAGCGGAGCACCTCGTCCAGTCCGGCGTTCTCCGCCTCCAGAAAGTCCTCCAGAAGGGCCTCGATCATTGCCTCCTCCGCGGCGACGGAGGACCAGCGCTGATTCATGTCGTTCTGCAGAATCACGCCCCGGTTTTCCACCAGCCGTTCCATCATGCTCCCGGCGTATTCCTCCAGGGTCTCCGTGGTGCGCCGGACCACCAGCGTTCCGATGGTGATGGCGCTCTGGACCAGCATAATGGCAATCAGCGGGACTAGAAAGATTTTGAATATGGTGGCTTTTCTCCGCTTTCCGGAAGCTCTGCCCGGCCCTTCCGGCGGGACGGAGGGGGGCCCGTTCCGTGTGTTCGCGTTCATGGCGCGTTCACTGGTCTGCCGCGGCGTGCAGCGCGGCGCAGAAATCCTCATACCAGGCGTCAAAGGCGCTGTCCGTCACATAGGGGGCCGCGGCCTCCTCCAGGCCGGCGCCCTGGGCAATGGCCTCCAGCACCGCCGCCCGGTCCGCCGCCGCCCGGTCCGCCAGGTGGTATTCCAGCACCTTTCTGGCGGCGGAGCCGTTTTTGAAGCTCTTGTTGGTGTACAGGGTCATGTCTTCCATCTCTGAGAAAATGGTGGTCAGGCAGTCATAGGTCTTGGGGGCAACCTCCAGACCCTGCCCGGCGATGACCTGATCCAGCTTTTCGATGCTGTTGGCGGCCTTTTGTACCGGCAGATAACCGGAGACGGAGCCGAAGCGCAGGTTGTTCTCCGCCTGGGTAATCCATTTCAGGAACTCCACAGAGGCGTATTCATGGGCCTCGTCGGATTTGGTGACCACCATGCCGGCTCCCTGCTGCACGGCGTAGTGCTGTCCGCCCTCGAAAATGGGAGCCTGCATCACGATGTAGTCAATGGGATGGCTGCCGTCGTCCAGCTCCACCTGATTGGGGAAGTACATGGCGGAGGAGGTGGACCCGGTATAGGCCAGGATGTCCCCCGTCTTCACATCGTCGGAGCGGAAGGAGCCATAGGCCCCGAAATAGCCCTTTACCATGGGGACATAGTAGTTTTCCCATATGCGGCGAAGGGCCTCCTCGGGCAGATTGAGGGTCATTTCCCCGTTCTCCACCTGGAAGAGCTCCACGCCCAGCTGCTGCATTCCGATGATGAAATAGTTCGCCACCGCGTCCCGTCCGTAAAAGGATTTGCCGTCCTCCGGCACGTCGGGAGTGAGGCTGTCCGTCCATTCATAATAGGTCTTCGCCGCGGCGGCAACCCCCTCGATGGTCTTCAGGCTCTCCAGGGAGAGGCCGCAGGCCTGGGCGAAGGGCTCCCAGTCCGTCTTGTTGAGCATCATGATTTCCGTGGACTTGGCGGTGGGGAAAATGCGCAGGGAGCCGTCGGCGGCGATGCGTCCCTCCTCGATATAGGAATCCACATAGTCCGCCAGCTCCTCCTGACTGAGGTAGTCGGACAGATTGGCCAGGGCCCCCGCCTGCTCCACCTCATAGGCCGTGTCGGCGTAGGAGGAGAAGATATTGGGAATGGCGGAAGCGCCCACCTTTCCGTTGATGGCGTCCCGCACCGCCGACTCCAGATCGGAGACGGAGCCCTGGGAGTAGCTCTCCACATAGATGCCCTGCTCCTGTCCCACGGTGTCGTTGAAGGTTTCCACCAGGGCGTCAAAGGCGGCCTGCTGGGAACCGTTGTAATAGTGCCACACCGTCAGAGACACGGGTTTTTCGGGGTCCAGGGGGCTCTTCTGGCCGCCGCCGCACCCCGCCGAGGCGGCCGCCAGAACCGCCGCCAGACAGACCGGGCAGATTGCTCTGGTGATCCGCTTGAAGGCTCCGAATGCAGGGGATTTGTTGACAGTTCCAATAAATTTCATAGCCGTACGCTCCTTTTGGGTTGATTTGTGATGTGGGTCTCACAGCCGGCGGGGGTCTGGTTCCTATATGCTTCCAATCAGTCCATCCTATTAAATAAGGTCATTCTATCATAGACGGACTGGGTTTTCAAGAGAGGTATTTCCAGGGGCGTGTCCGGCCGCGCGTTTTGCGGCGGGGATGCCCTGTAGGGGAGGGGCTCTGTCCCCTCCTGTTTTCCGGGCTGGCGCTCCCGGGGAAATGGCCTGGTCAGTGGACCAGGCCCCACAGGATGTTCTGCCGGTAGAAGAGGTGTGGGGGCGGGCCCCTGCGGGTGCTGTGCCCCGTCCTTTGGGGCTCCGGCACTCCCGGTCCCCTGACCGGGCCATCCTTCTGCATGACATCCCCGCTGTAAAACGCGACCGGATATCCCTTGCAACCTCGCCCTTGCAAACTTTCCCGGATTCTGGTATACTATACCCGTATTGCCTGCGGGCCTGCCCCTGAATCCCTGAACAGACCCCATGAAGCCCCGGTTCCGCCGGGACATCACGACAACAGGAGGAACATAATGAAGAAACGATTGAAAAGACCGGCGTCCATACTGCTGGCCCTGTGCCTTTTGGCTGCGCTGCTGCCCCAGCGGGCCCTGGCGGCGGAAATCCCTGTGCCTGACGGCGGCGACCTGGCGCAGGCGGTGGAAAACGCCGCGGCGGGAAGCACGCTGGTGCTCCAGGGCAGCTGTGTGGTGGGCACACAGGACGGCGGCGACGCCCCCTGGGTGATTGACAAGGCTCTGACCATTCAGGGCGGCTCCATCACCGTCTGGCCGGGTGGCATTGTCCTGAAAGACGACGTGACCTTTCAAAATACCGTAATTGGGTTTTCGTCCAATATGCGGAACGCCATCATTGCCAACGGACACACCCTGACCCTGGACGGTGTGACCTGTTCCGCGTCCAGTGCCTACTCCATCAATCTCTTCTGCGGCGGCCTGCTGGACAGCAACAACGAGGGCTTTGATGATTATCTTCCCGCCTCCGGCAGTACCGGCACCGTCATTGTCCGGGGGAACACGAACCTCCAGGGCCGCCAGGCAACCAGCACAGGCAACATCTACGCCGGGAATCTGTGCATGGGCCTGTCCATGGACAGCGCCGGTCCGGCAAACGCCTATGACGGGAACCCCTCCATTCAGGCGGAGGGTCTGACCGGAACGGGCAGCGGCGCTATAGGAACCATCTATGCCTGCGGAGCCCAGCAGAGGAACGGAGACGGCGGAGCGGGAAAAATCACCCTGCCGGACCCCGACAATTATACCGTGAACGGCGCGGTCAGCGTCATTCTGGGCCGGAGCGGCACACCTGCCCAGGGCCAGGCCAGCGTGGAGGGCGCAGGCGCTGAGGACGGAACCTATGTCTCCTTCCGGGACGCCAGCGGCAAAGGCACGGTTCCCCGGCAGCTGAAGTCCATTACCGGTGTGGGCGTGGAGAGCGGCAGCCTCTCCCTGAGTGCAGGGACCGGTCTGCTGCCAGATGCGTCGGTGAGCGTACTCACCGGGGCTGAGCTGAACCTGTCCGCCCTGACTGTCCCCGCTGAGACGGCTGTCCAGTCGTTTACCGGCGGCGGGTCTCTGATTCTGGGCCAGAATCAGACGCTGACGATTTCCGGTAATGTGGAGGGAACCACGACGGTGGGCATCGGCGGGCTCAACAGTGCTACCTCGAAACCGGCGGTGGAAGGCCATGTTTACATCCGGGCGACCCAGTCCTCCGATGGGCAGTTCCAGCTGGCCCCCCACAGCACCCAGCCCAATATGAAGCTGGTCAAGGCCGAAACCGGCGACTGGACTGCCGTCCAGGAGGCCGGGGAGACGCCGGACGAGCGGGTGATTGTGAAGAGTCTCCAGGTTACGGAGCCCAGCCAGAGGGTTGTGGACAGCGGCATAGATGTGGCGGTGTTCCCCTTGACAGTGGATTACGCAGACAACGCCTCGGCGACAAACTATGTGGATTTCATCCCTCTGGCCATCAGCGTCAATGGGAAAGAGGCCACTCGCACGGACGCAACGGACCACTATTCCTACACAACAGGCCCTCAGGGCGTGTCCCTAATGGTCATTGATGATGAGGTAACTATAAGCGGCGGAGACGGCAGCGACATTTATGAGGGCACATACAAGGTCATCCCGGACGGCCGCTATGAAATTGAACTGACGGTCCCCGGGACCCACACCGAGGCGGGCCAGGATATCACGACCTCCGCCGTCCTCACCGTGGGCACGCCGGACCCCAGCCAGCCCATTTCCATCGACGTGCCCCGGGCCGAAACCGGACTGCGCTGGACCGGGGCGGTCCTCACCGGCGTGAAGCAGGGGACCGGCTATACCCTCACCGGCCATACCTCGGCGGATGTGGGTGAGCACACCGCCATTGCGGCGCTCCAGAGCGGCTATCGGTGGAAGGACGGAACCGAGGAGAACAAGGAAATTATCTGGCGCATTGACAGGGCCCTGGGCCCCGCCGCGCCGGGGGGCCTTGTGGGAAGAGCGCCCAGCACCCAGGGCGGCGCGGACGGCAGCATTGCCGGCGTTACGCCCGACATGGAATATGCCGACAGAGCGGATTTTGACGGGGCGGGGGACTGCACCGGAACCGAGATCACCGGCCTTACATCCGGAACCTACTATGTGCGGGTGAAGGAGACGGCCACCCATGAGCCGGGCGAAACCGCCACCGTCGTGGTTCCGGCCTGGGGCGCACCCACGCTGACAGGCGTGTCCGTCAGCAGCACCGGGCATAAGACCGTCTACACAAAGGGAGAGGCCCTGGACGTAACCGGACTGACCCTGGCCGCCCGGTATTCCGACGGCAGCACACAGACCGTCGCTGTTACGGCGGATATGGTCAGCGGCTATGACCCGAACCGGACCGGCACACAGACCCTGACCGTCCGGTACGGCGGCCTGAGCGCCGTCTACACCGTTGAGGTGAAGGCGGGGGAGACGCCGCCGGTGGAACCGGAAAAGACCTATCATGTGCGGGTGGACAACAGCCACGCCGCCGAAAGCGGCGCGGGGGTCTACCGGGCCGGTGAGCAGGTTACCGTCCGGGCGGGAAGCTGGAGCGGCCACCGCTTCGGCTCCTGGGAGGTCCATGGAACCGTCCTGAGCGGCCTGACCAGCCCCGAGCTTCAATTCACCATGCCCGCCAACGACGTTTCCTTCCTGGCCATCTGGAGGGCTTCCTCCTCGGGCGGCGGCGGAGGCGGCGGCTCGTCCTCCGGAACCACCGCCAGCCAGCGGACGGCGTCCAGCATCCAGTCCGCCAGGGACGGCGGCACCGTGACCATGACCCTCTCCAGCGGCTCCGCCTCTGTGGGACGGGAGGTTTGGCGGGCACTGGCGGGACGGGACGTGACGCTGGAGGTGAAAAGCGGCCCTGTCCGCTGGCAGATTCACGGCAGCGCCCTGAATCAGGAGAGTCTTCCCTCTTCCCTGAACCTGGGGGCGGCGGTCAAGACCAACGCCATTCCCTCCAACATGCTGGAAACGCTGCCCCGGAGCCAGGGGCAGACCGTCATTCAGCTGTCTCTGGCCCACAGCGGGCCCTTCGGCTTCGGCCTGAATATGGCCGTTGACGCCGGCAAGGAAAACGCGGGCCGCCAGGCGAGCCTCTACTACTACAATTCCACCGCCGGCGCGATGGAGTTCCAGTCGTCGGCCCGGGTGGACAAAGACGGTCTGGCCGGCTTCCCCATGACCCACGCCTCTGCCTATGCCGTGGTGCTGGACGCGGTTGTCCATGACCCGGCTCCGGTCTGGCAGAGCCCCTTCCGGGATGTGGTTCCCGGAGACTGGTATTATGACGCGGTGGCCTATGTCCACCAGAACGGCCTGATGAACGGCTCCGGCGGCGCTTTCTCCGTCAGCGCCCCCGCTACCCGGGGCCAGCTGGCGGCGATACTCCACCGCATGGCCGGCCAGCCTGCGCCTGCCGCGGCTGCGGGCTTCCAGGACGTGGCGGCGGACGCCTATTACCGGGATGCCGTGGCCTGGGCGGCGGAGCGGGGCATTGTCTCCGGCTATGCCGGCGGACGCTTTGCCCCGGACCGGCCTGTAACCCGGGAGCAGCTGGCGGCCTTCCTCTTCCGCTATGCCAATGCCCAGGATATGGCCGCAGCGGCGGATACCGGCGCGCTGAAGGACTTCACCGACCGGAGCGCGGTTTCCGCCTACGCCGTGGAGCCTCTGAGCTGGGCGGTGGAGCAGGGTCTGGTAAACGGCTATGCCGACGGACGGCTGAACCCCCAGGGCCAGGCCACCCGGGCGCAGATCGCCGCGATTCTGTCCCGCTTCCACAGAGCTTCGGAGGAATGGAAGCAGCAGTAAGCCCTCAAATACAGATGTGCCTCTCTCTGCGGAGGGAAAGCAGGGAGACTGTCGAAAAAACGGATTGCCTTCAGTTTTAGGAAAGGAAGATAGTATGAAAGACAGCGCAGCCCTTGGCGGCTTTGCCGCTTAGGGATGCGGCGTGCCCTTTACGGGTAAACCCATCAGGGGTGTCTTTCATGTGCAATCAATAAGTTTTCAGAACTTCTCACGGGTTCTGAAAACTTGCGCAGGCTGTCGAAAAAGAATTTTTCGACAGCCTGAGGAAAGGAACCCGTCAGGGTTCCTTTCTTTGTTTTGCTTTTTTTCCAAACGGCGTTTTCAAAAAGAAGGGGGACGCGCAAAAAAAGGGGAGCGCAAAAAAGAAGAGGCGCAAAAAAAGGGGAGCGCAAAAAAGAAGAGGCGCAAAAAAAGGGGAAAAGACTCTTGACCGCGCCGTCCGCCCCGCATATAATGGCAGAAGCAAAAATACTGTGGAGAGGACCGGGTGGACGTTATGGGAACAGAACGGTTTTTGTTTTATTTTGTGAGCATCTGCGCGGCCTCCGTCATCAAGGGCGTGGCGGGCTTTGGCGACGCGCTGATTTCCACGCCGCTGCTGTCCCTGGCTCTGCCCAACAGCGTGATTACGCCGGGGCTGGCCCCCATGTCCCTGCTGCTGAACGCCGGCATTGTCTGGAAGAACCGGCGGCATTTTTCCGCCAGGGTGGTGCTGCCCATCGCCGCCTTTGTGTTGCTGGGCATCATCCCCGGCACGCTGCTGCTGAAATTCGGCTCCCCCCAGTGGCTGAAGCTGCTGCTGGGTCTGCTGATTATCGGGCTGGGCGTCGAGATGCTGACCCGGAAGCCCGGCACGGGCAGGGGGGTCAACGCCTATGTGCGGGCGGCGGTCTCCTTCTGCTCCGGCGTGATGGCGGGGCTCTTCGGCATCAACATGCTGTTCCTGGCCTATATGGAGCGGGTGGCCGTCAACCGGGAGGAATTCCGGGCCAACGCCTGCTTCGTGTTCTTCCTGGAGAATAGTTCCCGGCTGTGCCTGCTGGTGGCCGGGGGGATGTTTGGACGGGAAAGCCTGCTGCTGTTCCTTGTGGCGATGCCCGCTTCGCTGATCGGCATGAAGCTGGGGGGACTGCTGGACCGGCGGCTCAGCGACGGGGTTTCCCGGCGGCTGATTGTCTGGGTGTTCATCCTGGGCGGCGTCAGCACCACCCTGTATGCTCTGGGGCAGCTGATTTGACCCATCGCGGCGCTGACACTGCCGTTTGGATGTTCTGACACGTTTTAGGCAAGTCCCGGCTCCAGTTCCGCAGTTTCCGCATTGCATACAGCGCCCAGAAACAGACATTTTAACATATCAGAAAAGTTATGAAACAGCAGCTGTTTATACTCTTTGACGTTCTCAATCTCTGTTTGATGGCTCATTGTATAAAAATCGTGATCGACGTACACAATTTTCCCGGTTTCACACTCTAAAAATATAAGATTGTCCGCAAAACTGCCTGTAAAGATATATCCCTGGGGCGCGGTCTTCGTCCATGAAAGCCGTTCTATGTTTTCTTGCAGGCTGTGCTCACTGGTATCCGCAATTCTTTCAAGCCCATCTAAAATAAATTTCAGCACGCAGGTTTCCTGATCTTCCGGGATTTCCTCCCACTGTAAATAGCGGTCCAGCTCATGGGAATACGTCATGCCGCCTCCGGGCCAGCAATCTGTATATTCTGAGAAGAATGTTCCATAGACCACCGTTGGATCAGGGAGTATATATGATTTCAGAAACTCTTTAAAATCAGTTGGGAAAGAGAAGCCCCAGTTTGCTTCTGCTGTCCGGATATCCGCATCGGTCACCGGTGATTTTTCCAGTTGGTCGGGCCAGCCAAAGGGTTTTTGCTTTGCCAGCATCTGAAAGCAGTATTCGGAAAAAGTGTTCATGGTCCCACATTCCTCGATTCCGTATATCCATTTGGATTGTTCCCTGGGAATTGAAAAGCTTGGAAGCATCAAAGCCATGGCTAAAACGCCCCCCGGTTTCCCGGAGGGCGTTTTTCGTGCTGTGCGCCGCTGCAAAGAAACCGTCAGACCTCGGGCTCCTTGCTCAAATCCAGACTGCGGATGATCTTCCGCAGGGGCAGGACCGCGGCGGGGGAGACGCTGAGCTCATCCACGCCGTACCGGAGGAAGGTCTCCGTCAGGGTCTGGTCCGCTCCCAGCTCGCCGCAGATGCCCACCCAGCAGCCGTGGCGGTGGCCTGCCTCGATGGTGTGCTTAATCATGCGGAGAACCGCCGGATGGTGGGAATCATAGAAGTTGTCAAGCTTGGGGTTCTGCCGGTCAATGGCCAGGGTGTACTGGGTCAAATCGTTGGTGCCCAGGGAGAAGAATTCCACCTCCTCGGCCAGCTCGTCGGCCAGCAGGACGGCGGCGGGGGTCTCCACCATGATGCCGATTTCCACCTTGCCCATGGCTACGCCCCGCTCCTGGAGCTCCGCCCGGCACTCCTCCAGAAGCTCCTTGGCGTCCCGGACCTCCCGGACGGAGATAATCATGGGGAACATGACGGACACAGTGCCGAAGGCGCTGGCCCGGAGAATGGCCCGGAGCTGGGTCTTGAAGATTTCCTTCCGGGTCAGGCAGATGCGGATGGCCCGGTAGCCCAGAGCGGGGTTCTCCTCCTTGTCCAGCTCGAAGTAGTCCGCCTGCTTGTCGGCGCCGATGTCCAGGGTGCGGATGATGACCTTTTTCCCGGCCATGGTCTCTACCACCCGCTTGTACAGCAGGAACTGCTGGTCCTCGGTGGGGTAGTCCTGGGAATCCAGATAGATGAATTCGCTGCGGAAGAGGCCGATGCCCTGGGCGTCGTTCTGGAGGACCAGGCCCACGTCCCCGGCGTTTCCGATGTTGGCATAGACCTTGATTTCTTTTCCGTCCAGGGTGACGTTGGGTTTTTTCTTCAGCGTCTGGAGGAGGGCCTCCTGCTTCAGATCGCCCTTGCGCTTTTCCTCCATGGCGGACAGAAGCTCCTGGGCGGGCTCGATGTACACACAGCTGTTGTAGCCGTCAATCACGGCCAGCTTACCGTCCCAGCTGTCGTCAAAGTCCACGCCCACCAGGGCGGGGATGTTCATGGTCCGGGCCAGAATGGCGGTGTGGCTGTTGGAGGAGCCATGCCGGGTGATGAAGCCCAGCAGCTTGCTCTTGTCCAGCTGCACCGTCTCGCTGGGGGTCAGGTCGTCCGCCACCAGAATGGCGGGCTGGCCGGCCAGCATGTCGGCGTCCTCCTGGCCGGTGAGGACATTGACCACCCGGCGGGAAATGTCCTTCACGTCCGCCGCCCGGGCCCGCATGTATTCGTCTTCCATGGCGGCGAAGGTGGCGGAAAAGTTCTCTCCGGTGGTGGTGACGGCATATTCGGCAGTGGCGTTCTGGGTCTCGATGATGCCCTTGACGGCATCCAGATAGTCCTCGTCCTCCAGCATCATCTGGTGGATTTCAAAAATGGCGGCGTTGTCCTCCCCCACCTCGTCCAGAGCCTTGTCATACAGCCCCGCCAGCTGCTCCTGAGCCTTGACCCGGGCGGCGTCGAAGCGGGCGAATTCCTCCTCGGGGGTGAGGGAGGACAGCTGGCTGGTCTGGGTTTCCGCTTTTTTGTAGATGCGGAGGGGACCGATGGCGATGCCATTGAGGATTGATTTGCCGGTTGCTACCTGCATGGGAAAGCCTCCTTACAGATTTTCCTTGAAGAACTGCTCCATGGCGGCGATGCTGGCGTCCTCGTCCCCGCCCTCGGCGGAGACCGTGACGGTCATGCCCTGCTTGATAACCAGGCCCATAATCGCCATCAGCTTGGTGGCAGGGGCGGATTTTCCGTCTTCCTTGGCAATGGTGATGGTGCTGTCCAGAGCCTTGGCCGCCTTGACCAGGAGCCCCGCGGGCCGGGCATGGATGCCCGAGGGATCGGTGATGGTGTAGGTGAACTGCTTCATGAGAAATACTTCCTTTCTGGTGATGATTTATTATGATACAGAGAGCTTTTCCCGGAGAATGTGAAAGCTCCAACATCATAGCGCGTTTCGGTCTGCCCTCACGGCAGGCGGGGCTGCCCGTCTTCATCGAACAGATCGCTCATCCGGGGCATGGCGGGAATGGCTCCGCTGCGGGAGCAGGTGAAGGCCGCCGCCCGGTTGGCAAAGGCCAGGATGTCCTTCAGCTCGGAGGCGGTCAGATCGGCCAGGGGGCCGCCCTCCCGGCGGCTGAGCCGGCTGAGCACAGCGCCGAAAAAGGTGTCTCCCGCGCCGTTGGTGTCCGCGACCTTCACGGGGACGCCGGGCTGCTGCCAGGTCCTGCCCTGCCAGCGGCAGAATACGCCGCTGCTTCCCAGGGTAATCAGAATCAGGCGGATGCCCTGGTTCTCCAGAAGGGCGCTGCCGGAATCCAGGTCGCTGGTTCCCGTCAGAAGGGGCAGTTCCTCCTCCGCCAGCTTGAGAATGTCCACCAGGGGCAGGGGGAGCCGCATCCACTCCACGGCGTCCGTCCGGTCGTTCCAGAGGGCGGGGCGGTAATTGGGGTCATAGCTCACCGTCACGCCGGCGCGGTGGGCGCTGCGGGCGGCGAAGATGGTGGCGCTGCGGGAGAGGCCCGGCGTCAGGCTGACGGAACCGAAGTGGAGGATTTTGCTGCCCAGCACCGCCAGCTCGTTGACCGCGTCGGGGGAGAGCTCGGAGTCCGCCCCCCGGACGAAGCGGAAGCTTCTCTCTCCTCTGGCGTCCACCGAGACAATGGCCATGGTGGTGGGGCGGCGGTCCCGCCGGAGACCCGCGCAGTCCACACCGTCTGTCTCCAGCACGCCCCGGAGGTATTCTCCGAAGCTGTCGTCGCCCACCTTGCCGATGAAGGCGGTCCGGGCCCCCAGCCGGGAGGCCGCCACCGCCACGTTGGCGGGAGCGCCGCCGGGGTTTGCGGCAAACAGGGGCACGCCGGTCTCGCTGAAGCCGGTCTGCGTCAGGTCGATCAGAATTTCACCAATGGCCGTAATATCCATTTTGACAAGCTCCTTGTCCTTTGAAAAATTTCCGGGTGTTGGGGCGTTCCCGGCCCCGCAGCCGGGAACGCTCTTTTGATTTTATCCGTATTCACAAGATTGCTCCTGCTTATCCTATCAAATTTCGGGGAATTTGTCCAGAGTTTTGAGGAGACCAATTTTGAGGCCCCGGTTAAAGAGGATGGAAAAAGTCCGCTTTAGGCCCGCTTCCGGTGCCGGGGGGCGGGAAAACAGGCGGACCTGGGGCGGATTTCGGATAGAAAAATAAAGGCGGCGTCCCGGCTTTTTCGGCCCGGGACGGTGTGCGGCGGATTATGCAGGGTTATGGCCGCGGCCCTTCGGCGCGGCAGGAGGACGGTGAGGCACCAGGAAAACGGCGGGGAAATCCCGCCGTTTTTCAGGGCCCCCCTACAGATCGTCCGCGTCCTGCACCGGGACCTCGTTGGGGTCCAGGGGGCGGCCCGTCCAGCTGCCCTGGGGGTCGGTTTTGGGGGCCGTAAATTTGGACAGCTCCCTGGCCTTTTCCATGGGGCCGCTCTGCGGGCTGGTTTTGCGTTCCATACGCCGCGCTCCTTTCTCAAACAGGCTGGCCTTAGTGTGCCCGTCCTGCGGGAAAGATACCGGCCCCAAGCATCAAAATTCCCCGTACATCCCCCTCTTGTCAGTCCCCCGGCGCTGTGGTATGATGGGTGTGTCGAAATTCAGCGCCAACAAATTGATATAAAGAGGTGGATTTTTATGAAGATCGTCGCCATCAACGGAAGTCCCCGGAAACAGGGCAACACCGCCCAGCTGCTGGAGGCCGTCCGCAGGGAGGTGGAGGCCGCCGGTGTGGAGTTCCAGGTCTTCCAGCCCGGCCCCGGCGTCCGCCCCTGCATGGCCTGTTATCACTGCCTGAACCACGGGACCCTCCGCTGCGTCCAGGACGGCGACGGCGTCAACGACGTCATAGCCGCCTGCATCGAGGCGGACGGCATCCTGCTGGCCTCTCCGGTGTACCACGCCGGCGTCGCCGGGGGCATGAAGTGCGTGATTGACAGGCTGATGCTGGCCGCGGGCTGCGGGGACAACCGGCTCCGCCTGAAGGTGGGCGGGGCCCTGTGCACCCTCCGCCGCTCCGGCGGCACGGAGACCTATCATCAGCTCCTGGCCGCCATGGACGCCATGGAGATGATTCTGGTGACCTCCGACTACTGGGGGGTGGTCCACGGAGCGGACCCCGGCCAGGTGCTGGAGGACGCCGAGGGCATGGAGGTGGCCGCGCGGCTGGGCCAGAATATGGCCTGGATGGTGAAGGTGCTGGCGGCTTCCAGGGAGACGCCGCCCCTGGCCCGGCAGCGGACCATGACCAATTTTATCCGCTGAGCGGCAGAAAGGAAGAAGTTTCATGTTTGGCTCCAAAAAGCAGACCCCGGAGGAGCGGCCCACCGCCGACCCCAGGTTCCGGTCCGGACTTTACGGGATGGCGGCGCTGTATCTGGTCTACCTGCTCTATCAAATCGCCCGGCCCTATCTGACCGGGGACCCCTACGGCCCCACCCGGAATCAGTTTCTCCTGGGCGTGGTCATTCTGGGGGGCGGCGCAGTGTTTCTGGGCATCGTGGCGTGGCGGCTGGCCCACGCGCCCCAGCCGGAGACGCCGTCTCCGGAGGAGAATGCCGGAGAGGACGAGACCGAAGAGGACGAGAGGGAGGGACTTTAAAGTCCCTCCCTCTGTTTTCGTTGGTTGAAGCGGCTTTTTTAGATCACCCCCAGCTTCAACACATATGATTTCTGGAGTAGTCTGAACGTCCGAAGGCGAGGGGAATTACAGTCCATACAGTAATCCTTGAGCCCGCAGCTGCCAGCGATGGAGAAATTATTGGAGGCGTCCAGTTTTATAGCGGTTAGGACCATCGCGGTGAAGATTTTCATGGCTACAGGCTCTGTAATCCACTGGCTGCTGGGGAAGGCATGAAGCTCCAGGTCATCCTTGAAGTTCCAAAAACTGGAATCCCAGCGGAAGCCGGGATAGATGGTAATAAAATCCGCTGCTTTATAAAACCGGTAGGCCAGGTTGTGGTCCAAGGGCAGGGAGCGCGCGGGATTGAGGCTTTTGAGGACGGTGTCTGAGTACGTAAGAAGCTGGGAAATGTTAGGGATCATTACTTGGTCCTCCTTCATGATTTTTCAATATAGTGGCAATCTCCTGGATGGCGGCCTTGTCCGCCGCGTCTTGGGACTGGAGTATTCGGACGAAGTGCTCGACCAATTGGAGTCCGTCCAGCTGCTCTGCCGGGATTTCCAACGCGGGAGGGGGCGTTTGCGAGGACTGCATCCGGCCGTAAAGTAAGATCATACGGATGAGGTAGCTGGCCCTGGGGCGCTGGAGCCCGAGAGCAGAGCAGATGGCTTGCCGAACCTGGGTCCAGTCCTCTTCGCAAACGCTTAGAGTGAGCGGGGAGGAGACTGTCCCTTTGGCAGCGGGGGTTGCAAAACTCTGTACCTCCTGCTGGAGCTGGCGCCAGTCTATCGGAGGAGTCGCGGCCGCTGCCTGAGACACGAGAGCGGAGAAGGTGGGGGAGAAGCCTTTGAGGGGCGCGGCCCGGGCCTCGATTGCCTGTAGAGCCTGGATGTCTAATGCGGTCGCCCTGAAGCTGAGCTTGATGAGCTTAATGTCCATATCCAATTGCTTGCTCCTTTCTGTGTAGATTTTCGCTCGCAGGAATATCATACTTGAACTTACAATATCATACTTTAACTTACGGCACTTGTCAAGGGCTTTGAGAAGATTTTTTGCCGGGCGCTTGAAGAACAGAAAAGGGGCCTGTCACTTCTGTGACAGGCCCCTTTTTCTCAGGGAATGAATGGAATGCGATGTCGTGGGGCAATATAGATTTTTCTCGAAAAGGCAAAGTCGTTTGTTCTGTTGGGCTTCGCCCCCGTTTGCCCCCCGCCCTGGTGATTCCAAACAAAATGTCCCTAAAATTCGGTATTTATGCAAGGTTGAGGATAGTTCGGAGAACAAAAACAAGACCCTGCACGGTTAAGTGCAAGGTCTTGTTTTTCTATGTCGGGGTCAATTCAGATTGCCTCTCCGAGAAAAATCTATATTACCCCACGACAGCGATGTCCCAGGGCAATCTAATTTTCCTTCGGATAGGGCAAACTATTTTTCCCTGTTGCCCTCCCTGGGCCATGGGTTTTTATTTGCAGGGATAGCGTTTATCTGTGGCTTAAAAGTGATGGAAATCCCGTGCTTATGTAGGGTGAGGAACACTATATAGCGAAAAGAATCCCGCAGGCGGCCCGTGAGGGTCGCTTGCAGGATTCTTTTAATACTATGGCCGAGGGCAAATTATTTTGCCTTTTATGCCCTAGTCCGAGGGAAGATTAGATTGCCCTGGGACAAGCGATTCAATTTCAGTCCATCTCCTTGATGGCAGACTGGGCCGCGGCCAGGCGGGCGATGGGCACCCGGAAGGGAGAGCAGGAGACGTAGTCCAGTCCGGTCTTATGGCAGAACTCCACGCTGGAGGGGTCGCCGCCGTGCTCGCCGCAGATACCCAGATGGAGCTCCGGGTTGGTCTGGCGGCCCAGCTTGGCGGCCATGGACACCAGGCGGCCCACGCCGTTCTGGTCCAGCTTGGCGAAGGGGTCGTTCTCGTAGATCTTCCGGTCATAGTAGGCGTCCAGGAACTTCCCGGCGTCGTCGCGGCTGAAGCCGAAGGTCATCTGAGTCAGGTCGTTGGTGCCGAAGGAGAAGAAGTCGGCTTCCTTGGCAATCTCGTCAGCGGTGAGGGCGGCACGGGGAATCTCAATCATGGTGCCCACCAGGTACTTCATGTCGGACCCGGCTTCCTTGATGATGGCGTCGGCGGTTTCCACCACCACGCTCTTGACATATTTCAGCTCTTTGACCTCGCCAACCAGGGGAATCATGATTTCGGGAACCATCTTCCAATCGGGATGGGCGGCCTGGACCTTCAGTGCGGCCTTGATGACGGCCTTGGTCTGCATGGCGGCGATTTCGGGGTAGGTGACGGCCAGACGGCAGCCGCGGTGGCCCATCATGGGGTTGAACTCGTGGAGGCCGGAGATGATGGCCTTGATATCCTCAACGGTCTTGCCCATGTCCTTGGCCAGAGCCTCGATGTCGGCCTCCTCGGTGGGCACGAACTCGTGCAGGGGGGGATCCAGGAAACGGATGGTGACGGGGCAGCCCTCCATAGCCTCGTAAATGCCCTCGAAGTCGCTCTGCTGCATGGGCTCCAGCTTGGCCAGGGCCTTCTCCCGCTGCTCCACGGTGTCGGAGCAGATCATCTCGCGGATGGCGGGGATGCGGTCCTCGTTGAAGAACATGTGCTCGGTGCGGCAAAGGCCGATGCCCTGAGCGCCGAACTTCCGGGCCTGGGCGGCGTCGTGGGGGGTGTCAGCGTTGGTGCGGACCTGGAGACGGCGGTACTTGTCGGCCCAGCCCATGACCCGGGCGAACTCGCCGCCGATGGAGGCGTCCACAGTGGGCACCGCGCCGTCATAGATATTGCCGGTGGAGCCGTCCAGGCTCAGCCAGTCGCCCTCGCAGAAGGTCTTGCCGGCCAGCTCGAAGCGCTTGTTCTCCTCATCCATTTTGATGTCGCCGCAGCCGGAGACGCAGCAGCGGCCCATGCCGCGGGCCACCACGGCGGCGTGGGAGGTCATGCCGCCCCGGACGGTCAGGATGCCCTGAGCGGCCTTCATGCCCTCGATGTCCTCGGGAGAGGTCTCCAGACGAACCAGAACCACCTTCTCGCCCCGCTGGGCCCACTCCTTGGCATCCTCGGCGGAGAAGACGATCTTGCCGCTGGCGGCTCCCGGAGAAGCGCCCAGAGCCTTGCCGATGACGGGGGTCTCCTTCAGCTTCGCGGCGTCGAACTGCGGGTGCAGCAGGGTGTCCAGGGACCGGGGCTCAATCATGGCCACGGCCTTCTTCTCGTCAATCATGCCCTCGTCCACCAGGTCGCAGGCGATTTTCAGAGCGGCGGCGGGGGTGCGCTTGCCGTTGCGGGTCTGGAGCATGTAGAGCTTGCCGGCTTCCACGGTGAACTCCATGTCCTGCATGTCGCGGTAGTGGTCTTCCAGAATCTTGCAGACGTTCTCAAACTGGGCAAAGGCCTCGGGGAACTTGTCCGCCATCTCGCTGATGGGCATGGGAGTCCGGACGCCGGCCACCACGTCCTCGCCCTGGGCGTTGGTCAGGAACTCACCGAAGAGCTTCTTTTCGCCTGTGGCGGGGTTCCGGGTGAAGGCCACGCCGGTGCCGCAGTCGTCGCCCATGTTGCCGAAGGCCATGGACTGGACGTTGACGGCGGTGCCCCAGGAATAGGGGATGTCGTTGTCCCGGCGGTAAACGTTTGCGCGGGGGTTGTCCCAGGAACGGAAAACAGCTTTGACGGCGCCCATCAGCTGTTCCTTGGGGTCGGTGGGGAAGTCCGCGCCCAGCTTGGACTTATACTCGGCCTTGAACTGGCCGGCCAGCTCCTGGAGATCCTCGGCGGTGAGCTCCACGTCCTGGGTGACGCCCTTTTTCTCCTTCATCTGGTCGATGAGCTGCTCAAAGTATTTCTTGCCGACTTCCATAACGACGTCGGAATACATCTGGATAAAACGGCGGTAGCAGTCCCAGGCCCAGCGGGGATTGCCGGACTTGCGGATCAGCACCTGCACCACGTCCTCGTTGAGGCCCAGGTTCAGGATGGTGTCCATCATGCCGGGCATGGAGGCGCGGGCGCCGGAGCGGACGGAGACCAGCAGGGGATTCTCCAGGTCACCGAACTTCTTGCCGGTGATTTCCTCCATCTTGGCGATATATTCCATGATTTCGGCAAAGATTTCGTCGTTGATTTTCTGGCCGTCCTCATAGTACTGGGTGCAGGCCTCGGTGGTGATGGTGAAGCCCTGAGGGACGGGCAGGCCGATGTTGGTCATCTCGGCCAGGTTGGCGCCCTTGCCGCCCAGAAGCTCCCGCATGTTGGCGTTGCCCTCGGTGAACAGGTAGCAGTACTTTTTGCTCATTTTCATTCCTCCGTTTTTTTCCAGATATCAAGGAGCGGCCTGAGGACCGTCCTTGTATGGTAAACGTTTGCAAAGCGCTCTCTTATTATAATCGCTGATTTTCTGGAAAGCAATCCATAAATAGCATAAGAAATTTTCTCAAACTTCCATCATTTTGCCCAAAACATGGACAAATTCACCAAATCCTCAAAAAAGATGCCTGTTAACCCCGCCGGAAGGGCTGAAAAAAGGGAAAAGCTCCTGAAAATCATCTTGCATTTACGGCACTTTTCCTGTAAAGTATAATGGGTGAAAATAGCAGACCCGAATGTTCGGATTTAAACAAAACGGAGGCTGAACGGAATGAAACAGTTTTTCCTGCTGGCCGCGCTGATCTGCTTCGGCATGGCGGCGCTGAAGCTCTATACCGCCAGAATGCGTTCCAACTTCTCCGGCGGGGAACCGGAAAAAAACTCTGCCCGCCTCAGCGCGGAGGAGGCGAAGGAGCGGCTTGAGGCCAACCCAGCCGTCATTCTTCTGGACGTGCGGAGTCAGGAGGAGTACGACGGGGGCCACATCCCCGGCGCGGTGTGCCTGCCCAACGAGGATATTCAGGCGGACCTGCCCCTGCCCTTTGACAAGGACGCGGAGATTCTGGTCTACTGCCGTTCCGGCCGCCGCAGCGCCGAGGCGGCGGAGAAGCTGGCCGCTATGGGCTATACCGGCGTGGCGGACTTCGGCGGCATTCAGGACTGGCCCTATGAGATCACCGCCGAGTGAAACCGAATGACAGAGAAAGCAGCCGCACCCGACCGGGTGCGGCTGCTTCTTCATGCCTGCGGCGGGTCATATTAGAATCCATTCAAAAGCTTTCAAAAGCTTTTGATAGCGCTGAAAGCGCGTTGGATTCTTATGAGACGTGTTTTGCGCCATTCCGGCGCAAAACGGAAACGCAGAATGCGGTTCTGTTTCAAATAAAACGATTTCGTTTTATTTGAAATGAGTATCAGTCCTGGGGGACCGCGTAAATGCCGTAGACAAAGAGGTCGTCCGGACCTGCCGGCTCCGGGAGAACAACGATGCTGTCGTCCCCGGCGTATTCCACCTTGAGCTGGCCGCTGTGGAGGCGGTAGGTCTGGGTATTCTCCGTCCCGTCGGAGGAGGTCACCGTCACCGTCAGCGTGCCGCCGTCGAAGTAGTCCGCGTCCATCTGGCACTCGGTGGTGATGCCCAGGCCGGTGTTCACGGCCATGTCCTCAGGCGGAACCCAGAAGCCGTAGAGGGATTCGGGGTCGTAGTCCTCCTGGAGGCCTTCCCCCAGGGCGGTCATCTCCGGCATGTACCAGGTCCCGTCGTCCCGCTGGCTGATGGCGGCGGGGGCCAGGGTTCCCTCCGCCATGGCCTGGCGGTAAGCGGCCATCTCCTCGTCCGTCAGGTTGTCGCGGAGCTGGTAGCGGTACAGCCCGCCCCGGTCGATGGAGAGGGACACGCGGTGGATGTTCTCCCCGGTGATTCGGAAGAGGCAGCCGGTGAAGTCTCCAAATTCCATTGTGGTGCAGCCCTCCCCCAGGGCAAAGGCGATGCCGCCGTTTTCCGCCGGGCCGTAGGACGTTTCGGTCATGGCGGCGTAGGCCGTCAGGCCGAAGGTGGGGACCAGTTGCATGACGGGTTCCGCCGCCGGGCCGCCGGGCGCGCCGGTTCCGTCTCCGGAAACCGCCGGCGCGGGTTTCAGGGAGATGCCCCCCAGCACCAGCGCCAGGGCGCAGGCGGCGCACACCGCCGTCCGGAGGAGCCAGGGCCTGCGGCGGGTCTCCGCCCTCTGTCTCCGGGGCTCCGCCGTCTCCTGCCGGGCGGCGAAGAGCACCCGGTCATTCAGCCCGGCGGGCGTGTGGATGGAATCCATCAGCTTCCGGTAATTGTTCTGACTGTTCGCTTTCATCCTCAGATCCTCCTAACAGATTTCTCAGCAGCAGCCGGGCCCGGCGGAGCCGCCCCCGGACCGTCGACGCCGGAATGCCCAGCAGGGCGGCGGTCTCGCCGCTGTCGTAGCCCTCGCCGTAATAGAGGTGCACAGGGACCCGCAGGTCCTCCGGCAGGCGGGCCACGACATCCCAGAGCTCCGCCGCTTCGTTTGCCGGCTGGGCCTGGAGCGGTACGGCCTCCAGAGGCAGGGTCCGGCCCCGCCGCCGCCCCAGGTCCGCGCAGCGGTTCAGGGCGGCGCGGATCAGCCATGCCTTGGTGTGCTCGCCGTCCCAGCCTGTGACCCCCTGGCGGAAGAAGCCCAGGAACACGTCCTGATAGACGTCCTCGGCGTCCTCCACGCACTGGAGGCGGCACAGGGCCAGGCGGTAGACCGTGTCCCCGTACGCTGTCATGGCATTGCTCAGTTCCCGTTCTGTCAAGGCAATGCCTCCTTTCCTTGTTTGAAAAGCGCCTTTCACATACAACACGTTTGGGGAGCCGGATTTGTTTGCGGCAGGAAAAAATTTTTGCCCTCCGTTATCATGGGTCCAGGGAAGCCGTTCCAGATAAATGATAGAGCGGCGGGCATTGCCTTCCCCGGTCCGCTCTGATATAGTAGTTGTCAGAAAAAGAACCCGGAGAGCGGGAAAAAACCGGGCGAAAGGGGAGCTGAGAATGAAAGATCTGAAAAAAATCTGTAGAATCGCGGTGGTCCAGGCGGCTCCGGTAATGTTTGACAAGGCGGCCTGCACGGACAAGGCGGCGGGTCTCATCCGGGAGGCCGGGGAACAGGGGGCGGAGCTGATTGTGTTCCCGGAGCTGTTTGTCCCCGGCTATCCCTACGGCATGACCTACGGCTTCACCGTGGGCAGCCGGACCGCCGACGGACGGAAGGACTGGAAGGACTATTATGACAATTCCCTCCTGGTCCCCGGCCCGGAGACAGAGGCCCTGGCCCGGGCGGCGAAGGCGGCCCATGCCTATGTCAGCATCGGCGTCTCGGAGCGGGACCCGCTGAGCGCCACCCTGTACAATTCCAACCTGATTTTCTCCCCGAAGGGGACCCTGCTCACCGCCCACCGCAAGCTCAAGCCCACCGGGGCGGAGCGGGTGGTCTGGGGGGACGCGGACCGGGGTTACTTTCCCGTCGCGGACACCCCCTGGGGCCCCATGGCCAGCCTGATCTGCTGGGAGAGCTACATGCCCCTGGCCCGGACGGCCCTGTATCAGAAGGGCGTGACCCTTTACCTCTCCCCCAATACCAACGACAATGAGGAATGGCAGGCCACCATCCGGCACATCGCCATCGAGGGACACTGCTATTTCATCAACTGCGACCTGTATTTCACCCGGGACATGTATCCCGGGGACCTCCGCTGCCCCGAGGAGATCGGGCGGCTGAAGGACGTCGTCTGCCGGGGCGGCAGCTGCGTGGTGGACCCCTACGGGCACTATGTGACGGAGCCGGTATGGGACCGGGAGGAAATCATCTATGCGGACCTGGACATGGAGAAGGTCCCTGCCAGCCGGATGGAGTTTGACGCCTGCGGCCACTACGCCCGGCCCGACGTGCTGGAGCTGACCGTCCGCGAGTGATGCAGCTTTTTCGCGGCTTTTTCTGCGACGGAGAAAGAGAACAGAGCGCCCCTGCCCCGGTGCCGCCGGGACAGGGGCGCTTTCTGCCGGGCCGCCCCGGGGGAGGGCGGGTCAGGTGGTCCTCCAGCGCTTCAGAGTGGGGAACCAGCCCCGCATCATTTTTTCCGCCTCCTCCTGGGGGCCGAAGGGGTGGCCGTTCTCCGCGTTGAATTTCAGATTGAAGGCGATGATGTCCTCCATGGTGGCCTCCGGGGCGGTGAAGGCCCCCTTCTGGTAGCAGTAGCGGCAGTAATCTCCGCTGGGGGAGCCGTCGGCCTCGGTGCCCGCGTCCTCGGGCCGGTCCAGGGGCATGGCGCAGCACTGACAGAATTTCCGTTCTTCCATGGGAAGTACCTCCTTATGTTGGGCGGGCTGTTGGTCCCCGCCGCTGATGTCAGCATACGCCTCCAAACCTGACAGGGTCTGTCCGGTTTCATAAACCGCCGCAAGTTTTTTTGCCTCTCCGGCGAGGAGGTCCCGCCAGCAGGCCGGGGACAGCACCTCCAGCTGACTGCCGAAGGACAAAAGGAAGGACAGCAGCCATTGGTCCTCCGGGAAATCGCAGTTCACCAGCAGACAGCCGTCCGGCTCCCGGGCGATCTGCCCGGGGTGGAAATAGTCCCGCACCCGCCAGGCGGCGGAGGGGGCGAAGCGCAGACATAAAGTGTTGCCTCCCGGTATTCGCCGGGCAGAGGTGCGCCGCTCCGGAGGCCGCCGGGGCTGGAAGGTGCCCGCCTCCGGCGTCAGGTCCTCCATCCGCACCAGACGGAAAATCCGCCAGTCCTGCCTGCTCCGGCAGAAGGCCGACAGATACCAGTTTCCCCCCTTGAACACCAGCCGGGCGGGCTCTGCGGTCCGGCGGCTCCTTTCCCCGGCGGAACTGTAGTAGGTGAAGGACAGGGGCCTCCGCTCCAGAATGGAGCGCTTCACCAGGGCGAAGTTCTCCCGCTCCGCCGCCCCGCTGCCCCAGCCGGTGAAATCCACCTCCAGCCAGTCCCCGCCCTCCCGGCGGAACAGGGCGGACAGGCGGGCCAGGGTGTCCCGGTCCCCGCCGCCGCCGGTGGCCAGGGTGGCCTGGAGGGCAAAGAGGATTTCGTCCTGCTGGGCCCGGGAGAGGAGGGCCCTGTCCAGAACGAACTGGTCCATGAGGCGGATGCCGCCCCCCTGGCCCTTCTGGGTGAAGACCGGGATGCCGGCGGCGGACAGGGCATCGACGTCCCGGTAGATGGTCCGCTCCGACACCTCCAGACGCTCCGCCAGCTCCCTGGCGGTGACGGCCCGCTTCTCCACCAGCAGGTACAGAATTTCAAAAAGACGGCTGTTTTTCATGGGGCCTCCTGTTCCGTTCCATCGGGGGATTTTTCCGGCTTCGCCGGGGAGGGGGCCGCGCCCTCCTTCAGGGGGTTCCAGTTCCCCGTGAGGAAGGAGGCCGTATAAAGGACGAAGAGCAGCATATTGTGAGCAATCATGCAGCCCCAGGCGGCAATCAGCCCTCCGCCCAGAACCTGGGTGCAGAGGAAGGTCCCCAGCACCCGGACGCACCACATGCCGGTGATGTTGTACAGGAAGGGCCTCCGGGTCTGGCCCACCCCCATCATCATGCCCTCCACAATGATGGAAACGCCGTAGAGGGGCTCGGACACCGCCACCATCCGCAGCACGGCGGCCCCCAGGGCGATGACCTCGCCGCTGTCCGAAAAGAGCCGCATCAGCAGCGGCGCGGAGGCGAAAAGCATGCCGCCGGTGAGGCACATCAGGCCCGCCTCCACGGGGATGAACAGGGTGGTCAGGGACCTCATGCGCTTCCGGTCCCCTGCGCCGCAGGCGTTTCCGGTGAGGGTGGCGGCGGCGGTCTGCATGCCGTAGCCGGGGATGTAAAAGGCGGATTCCACCGTGTTGGCGATGGTGTGGGCGGCGGCGGCCGCCTCCCCCAGGGCGTTGATCATGGCGGCGAAGGCCACATAGCCCAGGGAGGACACAAAGCGCTGGAGCATGTTGGGCAGCGCCACCCGCAGGCAGGGGCGGAGGATGTCCGGGTCGGGCCGCAGGCTCTCCCCCCTGGGGGAGACGTCCGGGTGCCGCCACAGGGCCCTGGCGATCTGGATGCCGCCCCAGGTATAGGCGGCGGCGCTGGCGGCGGCGGCCCCGGCCACGCCCCAGCCCGCGCCGGGGATGACGAGGGTGCGGCCCGGGAGGGAGACCGTCCGGGTGGGATAGATCAGCAGGAAATTCAGCGCCACATTGAGGACGTTCACGGCCAGACCCGCCTTCATGGGGGTTTTGGTGTCTCCCGCCGCCCGCAGCACCGTCCCCAGGATGATGCTGGCGGTGCGGAACAGCATGGGCAGGTACAGGATGAAAAAGTACCGGGAGGCGGCGGGGCGGATGTGGGGCTCCGCCCGCATCCAGACGGGAATCCATCCGCTGAGGGAGACCGTGAGAACGGTGCACACGCCGCCGATGACCAGCACCGACAGCACCGCCTGAGCGGCGGCCCGCCGGGCGGCCCGGGTCTCTCCGGCCCCGCAGGCCTGGGAGATATAGGCCAGGAAGCCCACGCTGAAGGCCGTGATGGAGGACTGGACCAGCCAGCCGATGGTAGTGGTGGCCCCCACAGCCGCCGTGGCCTGGGTGCCCAGGGAGCCCACCATGGCGGTGTCTATGTACTGGACGGCGGACTGCATGATTTGTTCCAGCATGGTGGGCCATGCCAGAAGCAGAATGACGCGGACGGCGGCTCGGGCCTCCCGGTTCTGTTTGCGCGCTGCCATGTTCCCTCCTTTGCCCTGTGTGAACGGACCCCGGCGGCCTGCCCGCCGGGGTTTTTCGATATTTTGTGATCTTGCGATATGATGTGAAAGGTTTGCTTTTTGGGGGCCTACTGCTTCCGGCGGCTCCGGCGGATGGGGGCGCGTTCCTTCTGGAAGCAGACGTCGCACAGCCGCCCCCGGTGGTACAGGGGCAGGGCCTTTCCGCAGCGGGCGCAGAAGCGGATGTTGTCCCGCAGGCGGTGGAGCAGGATTTCGTTGATGGCGTCGGCCACCCGCTCCCGGGTGTCATAGAGCCTGTCCTGATCCACCGGGCAGCCGAAGGCCTTGGAGAAGGAGAAATAGAGGTCCAGTTTTCTGTAATACTGTTCCAGCTCCGGCAGGGTGGATTCTCCCTCGGGCAGTCCGGGCTGTTCAATGGGCTCCCCCCGCTGCCAGCGGCGCAGGAAGGAGAAAAACAGATCCCGCAGGGCCTCCTCCGTCTCGTCAAAGGGGATGTTGGCCGCCCGCAGCTCCTGTTCCCTGGTCAGCAGGAAGCCCATTTCCCGCATTTTGGAGATGACGGTGATATAGCGGGAGATGTCGAGACGGCGGTAGGGCTCCGCGGTGGGCATCCGGTTCCACTGGGTCAGCACCTCCAGCAGGTCGAAATCCGCCTGGAGAACCAGGTCGGAAAAGCCCGCCACGGCGTATTCCAGCGGGGGAATCTCCGCCTCCAGCCCCGCCCGGATGGTCCCCAGGTCCTGGGTGGCCCCTACATAGCCCCGGTTGTACATGCCGAAGCGCCCCGCCCGGCCGGCGATCTGTTTGATTTCCCCGGGCTTCAGCGGGCGGCGCTCGGTGCCGTCGAACTTTTCGGTTTCCATGAAGATAATCCGCCGGATGGGCAGGTTCAGCCCCATGCCGATGGCGTCGGTGGAAACGATATATTCCATCTCTCCCGCCAGAAAGCCCTCCATCTGCCGGCGGCGGGTGGAGTAGGGCAGGGCCCCGTAGATGATGGCGGGCTCCTTCCCGCTCTGGCGCAGGTCCTCCGCCACGCTGAGGACCCCCACCTTGGAGAAGGTAATCAGGGCGTCCCCCGGCTGGACCCGGCCCGGGTCCACGGTGCGGGTCATGCAGACCAGGGGTGTGTTCCGCCGGTGGACCTCCACCTCCCAGCTGTCGCCGCAGCTCTCAATCAGGCGGATCAGCAGCTGTTCCGCCTCCGGCGCGGCGCACAGGTGGACCTCCGGAGCCAGAACGCCGAGAATGGCCCGGGTCCAGGCGTAGCCCCGCTGCCGGTCCGCGATCATCTGGCACTCGTCCACTACCGCCACGTCCCAGCGGCGTTTCATGTCCAGCTTTTCCGCCGTGGCGGCCAGGTGGGTGTCGTCCTCCCGGATGTCCTCCTCCTCTCCGGTGGAGAGGGAGCAGTCCACTCCGGCGTCCAGCAGGGTTTCCTGGGCCTCCAGGGCCAGGAGGCGGAGGGGGGCCAGATAGACCCCGGTTTTCGCCTGCCGGAGCCGCTGGAAGCCGGCATAGGTCTTGCCGGTGTTGGTGCCCCCCAGGTGCAGCACGAAGCGGCGGCGCATGGCCCGGGCCTCCGGGTATTCGTCCTTGGGGTTCAGGGCGATGAGCAGGCTGAGGCTGGTGCGGATGGCCCTGGGGACATACCAGACGGACCAGACGGCGGCCAGCCCCTCCCGGAGGAGCTGGGAGGCGGGAAAGCCCTCCGCCCGGAGCATGGCCCCCGGGTCCGCCTCCGGCTGGGCGGCGGAGAAGTCCTCCAGGATGCACCCGGCGGCGGCGCGGAGGATATGGGGGTAACGGTCCTGGACCTGCCGGGACAGGGGGTGTCCGGCGCACTGGCCCAGCCAGGCCGCGGACCGCAGAAGGCGCTTCAGCGCCGCCGTCAGCTGCCTGTCGCCGCAGCCCTGCTCCAGGGCGAGGAATTCCATCAGGGGGCCCTTGACCTGGGCGTTGTCAAAGGCCCGGCTTCCGGATATCTCGGGAATCCGGGAGAGGAGGGCGCTGTGGTAGTGCCCGGCCAGAAGCCAGGCCGGGGAATCGTCCCGCTCCGCCTCGTCCCAGGCCTGGGACAGCAGGAAACAGGCGTGCCGCGCGCCGGGGGCGGACTTGGCGGGTCTTTTCACGGCGCCCTCCGCAAAGCGGGGGTCCCGCTCAGCGGTCCGCACGATGTCCCTGTCCCAGACGCGGACCGCGCGGCGCTCCCAATGGACCACCTGGGGACTGGGAAGCAGGTCCCGAATCAGCTCGCTGGTCCAGCCCCTCCGTTTCAGAACGGAGACGGACCAGCCGGAGCCCGGCCGCTGTCTTGCCATGGCGTTTCCTCCTGTCCTGGCAGTGTTGTTTATGTCCCGGAGCTGAGAGGAAGCAGTTCCTTCCCTTCAGCTGCGGCGGCGGTGATTGCCCCATCCGGCGTCGTGCCGGCCCGTTCTCCGTGGGCGTCGTACGGGCGGCCTGTCCCTTCGGAGGCCGAAGGGCGCAAAAGGGGCGTTCTCATCCAGTATGGCCTGAAAAGCCCCGTTTTCCGGTGGAAGATTTTAGAACCTGTATTCATAGCCGGGGGATGCCGGATGGGCGAAGAACCGGATGGGCGAGAATTTTTCTCGTCAGACAAGGAGATCTTTCGCGCCCGCGGCCATACTGACGGATTGCAGGGGAAATCGGCGCAGTATGGCGGGAAAAAGACCGACCAGACGGCGTGCAGCGGTTGTGAATACAGGTTCTTACATGCTTCCATACCTGGCAGTCATGCGCAGACTGCCGAAAAGACTTTTTCGACACGCTTCGCGGCCCCGCCGTCAGGCGGGGCCGCGAAGGGGCCGGATTCACCAGGCGTGATAGCGCCGGGACTGCTCGGGGGTCATGGCAAAATAGTCATAGCTGACGGCGCTGCCGCTGTCTCCCCAGGTGGTGTCGATGTGGACGGTTTCGCCGTCCAGCACGGCCACCGTCCAGATGTGGCTGTCGTTGGCCAGGGCATAGCACTGGATGCCCTCCAGCTTCAGCAGCATGTTATAGGCTCCGGTGTATCCGTCGCATACGGCGGCGCCGTTGGCAAACAGATTGTAGGCGATGTGGCTGAGGGAGTCGTCTCCGGCCTGGTAGTCATAGACGCAGTGGCTGCAAATCCAGTCATAGTAAATCAGGGCCTTTTCCCGGTCCGTCATATCGGTGGTGATGGTTCCGTTCTCCCACAGCTGGTCGTGAACGGCCACGGCGGCCTCCATGGCGGCGGCCCGGTATTCCTCCAGACGGTCCCCGGCTCCGGCGGCAGTGAAGGACAGCGTCACCGGCCCGGCGATGACATAGGTGCAGTTGACGGCGTTGTAGCTCTGCTCACAGTAGACCTTCACCGCCGCCAGGGCGGATTCCATGATCTCCTTGGCCCGGGGGGCGGTGACGCCGGGGTAGTACAGCAGCAGCTGATGTTCCCCTCTGGCCAGCATGTGGCGGATGGTGCTGTCCATCTCCTCGGCGCTGGCGGGGGAGGGGTAGAAGGTCCCGGGCTCCACCAGGTCGGACAGCAGGGTTCCCTGGGCGCTGTAGAGCCGGGAGAGGTCCCACTGGGGGCGGACCCGCAGGGCGGGGTCCACCATGCGGGTCAGCATGGCCGCCGCCGCCCCCCGGGTGATGGGGGAGTCCGGCAGGAAGGAGCCCCAGGCGTCGCTGCCGGCGGAGACGCCCCGGCGGTAGAGGGTCAGAATGTCGGTGTAATAGGGGGTGTATTCGGTGACGTCCGTGATGTAGCGCCGGCTGGAGTACCCCACCGTCACCAGCTCATTGTTGACGCTGGGCAGGGCCTCCTCCGGAAGAACGCCGGCCAGAACATGAGCCACCTCCGCCCGGGTGGCGGGCTCGCTCAGGCGTCTGTCCAGCTCCGGACCCAGTACACCCTCGGACTGGAGGTAGCGCAGATAGCCCAGGGCGGCAGGGCCGCTCTCCTCCGCCCACACGGCGGGACCGGCCTCGGCGTCTCCCAGACGGTAGAGGCTGCGGATGCGCCCGGCGAAAATGACGATCTGGCCCACGGTCATGGGGTCGTTCAGGCCGAAGGAGCCGTCGGACTTTCCGTTGGACAGGCCGTATTCGTACAGGGCGGCGGCGTTGTCGTAGAAGGTGGACCCGGGAACCAGGTCGGAAAACTGGTTTTCATAGGTCCTCTGGCGGATGAAGTTCTCCGTGCTGTCCTGGGCGGCCTGGACGGGGATGCTCAGCAGCAGGCACAGGGCCAGCAGCAGGGCGGGCAGCTTCTTGTTCATGGCGCTCCTTTCTTTTTTGGGGCCCCGTGTGAACGGACCCCGGTTATGAAGGGATGTTCAGGTCCTCCGGAAGGCGGTCCTCCACATAGGGGTTCAGGTACTGGTTCACCAGAGCCAGGACCTCGTCCTGATTCAGGTAGATATAGGGAGATTTCCAGTCCCCCGGCAGGGTGGAGAAGTCGATGGCCTCCGGTCCCATGCCGATGGCTTCCGCGCCCAGCCAGGCCAGGTTCCCCAGGCTGAGGTCCGTCTCCACATACTGGTGGAAAATCTTCACGAAGCTGTCCAGCTTGGTCAGATTGGACACCGTCAGGGTCTTTTTGGCCACGGCCTTCAGAAAGTTCTGCTGGGTCTGCATCCGGCCGATGTCCTCGCTGCCGTATCCGGTGCCGTCGTTGTTGTGGCGGAAGCGGACCACCTTCAGCGCCTCGGCCCCGTCAAGGTGCCGCATCCCCTTGGGGAAGTGGATGGACAGGTCCTGAAGGGGGTCGTCATAGTCCATGTCCACGGGAATGTAAAAATCCACGCCGCCGATGGTGTTCACCAGGGCCTCGAAGCCCCGGAGATCCACCAGCACCGTATAGTCCACCGGAATGCCCAGCTGCCCGGACACGGTCTGAGCCAGCAGCTCCATTCCGCCGGAGTTGTAGGCAAAGTTGATTTTCCGGTTTTTTCCGTTGATGACGGCTTTGGTGTCCCGGGGGATGCTGACGCCGTAGATATAGTCGTTTTCCGCGTCAACGGCCACCAGAATATTGGTGTCGCTTCCTCCGTTTCCGTCATCCACGCCGGAGACCAGAATCGTGTAGAAGGAGGGCTTGCGCTCGTAGTGGGAGCGGAGGGATTCCGCCTCCTCCTCGCTGAGCCCCTCCGGCAGGCTGTCCGACACGCTCTGAATAGCGCCGGGCTCGTCGGTTTTCTGCTCCGGGGGCCGGAGAAAGGCCCGGAGACAGGCGTATGTTACGGCAAGCAGGATGAAAACCAGCAGCAGCGTCCGGCCCCAGTGAGAGCTGGACCGGCGTCTGCGGCGTCGACGGGTTCTTGGCATGGGAAACCTCCACGCGCCCTGAGGCGATTTTTCTGTCTCCCGTTCCTCCGCGGGTTTTTCCGCCGGGCTTCGGGAGCTTCTGCATGGCATCAGTTTTTCTATTATAAAGCCTGTCCCGCCAAAAGACAAGAGAAAAAGTGTGAACAGCCTGCCGAAAAGGCTGAAAGGGCGAAAAGGCCGAAAAGGCCGAAAATCTCGGAAAGCTCGAAAAGCTCGAAAAGCTCGGAAAGCTCGGAAAGCTCGGAAAAGTCTCCAGGGCAGAAAGGCCCGGCGGGACCGGAGTCCCGCCGGGCGCTTCAGCCTGGGGCGTTCACTGGGCCGGGGGCTCCTGGTCCTGCTCCGACATCTGCTCCAGCAGAGCCTTGATATCCGCCAGCAGCTGGTTTTGATAGGACAGAGCGCAGCGGATATAGTGCAGGGTGGGCTCCGGCTGCTGGACGGCGGGAATGCCCTCCCCCACCGGATGAGGCCAGCGGCGGACCTCCGGCTCCGCGTAGACGGGGACGCCCTCGCCCCGGCCTCCTGCCGGAGGGCGGGAGACCGGGACGGCTCTTGCCGCCCGCCGTCTGCTGCCGTATTGTCGATTAGCCATAATTTCCTCCTCCCACGGCGGGGCCCGCCGTGATTTCGCGTCAGTCGCCTCGATATTTCTTCCGGGTGGCGATGCCCCCCCGGATGTGCCGCTGGGCCTTGTTCACATCCAGCACGGCCTTGACCTGAAAGTACAGCGGCCGGTTGAACTGGGGAAGCCGCTCGGAGATATCCTTATGTACGGTGGACTTGCTGATGCCGAATCTCTGTGCGGCGGCCCGGACGGTGGTTCGGTTCTCTATGATGTAAAGGGCCAGGCGTTCCGCCCGCTCCTCCATGTTTCCCTTCAAAACATCTTCACTCCCCGCCTCTTGTTGGTCCATCTTATGCGGGCCGGCGGCGGGATATGTGCCGGAGGGCGGAACAAACGGGATTGAGAAAAAGGCAAACGGGGAAAAAGACTCTTGACATGGAGCGGACTCCACGTGTTATGCTGGATACCGACAGGAACATCCACCGAGCGATTTAAAGGAGGCGTTTTCTATGCGATACCGCGCGTTAGGCCGGACCGGCATCCAGGTGAGCGAGATCGGCATGGGCTGCGAGGGCCTTGTGAACAAGAGCCCCGCCCAGGTCAGGGAATTCGTGGATTTGATGGAGGCATCCGGCGTCACCTGCATCGACCTTTACACCCCGGACCCCGCCGTCCGCAGCAGCCTGGGACAGGCTCTGCGGGGCCGCCGGGACAGGTTTGTGCTCCAGGTCCACCTGTGTTCCGTGTGGAAAGACGGACAGTATATGCGGACCCGGAACATCGAAGAGGTCCGGGCGGCCTTTGAAGACCAGCTGAACCGCCTGGAGACGGACCATGTGGAAATCGGCATGATTCACTATGTGGATTCCCTGGCGGACTGGGAAGCCGTGCTGAACGGCCCCGTCATGGCCTATGCCCGGGAGCTGAAGGAGGCGGGGACCATCCGCGCCATCGGCCTTTCCAGCCACAACCCCCAGGTGGCTCTGGCGGCTGTGAATACCGGGCTCATCGGCGTGCTGATGTTCAGCGTCAACCCCTGCTACGACCTCCAGCCCGCCGGCGAGGACGTGGAGGAGCTCTGGGCCCCGAAGAACTACGCCGCCGGCCTGGTGAACATGGACCCGGAGCGGCAGGCTCTCTATGAGACCTGCCAGCGGCTGGGTGTGGGCATCACGGTGATGAAGGCCTTTGGCGGTGGGGACCTCCTCAGCGAAACCCTCTCCCCCGCCGGGCGGGTCCTGACGGTCTTCCAGTGCCTCCGCTACGCGCTGGACCGGCCCGGCGCGGCCTGCGTCATGTCCGGGGCCCGGACCCTGGAGGAGCTGAGGCAGAGCGCCGCCTATGAGGAGGCCTCAGAGGCGGAAACGGACTATGCCGCCGCCCTGGCGGCCCTGCCGAAAATCAGCTGGCAGGGGCACTGCATGTACTGCGGCCACTGCGCCCCCTGTCCCCAGGGCATCGACGTGGCCATGGTCACAAAGTTTCTGAACCTCTCTCTTGCCCAGGGAGACGTCCCCGAGACCGTGCGGGAGCACTATGGCCTGCTGGCCCGGGGCGGCGGGGACTGCGTTGGCTGCGGGGCCTGTGAAACCCGCTGCCCCTTCGGCGTGCCGGTGATGGAGAACATGCGCCGGGCGGCGGAGCTCTTCGGGAGGTGAGCCTATGAGCCGTGTTCGCACCGTTTTGATTCTGGACGGCCAGGGCGGCGGCGTGGGCAGCCAGCTGGTGAAGCTGCTGAAGCCCCGCCTGCCGGCGGACTGCCGCCTCCTCTGCGTGGGCACCAATGTCATGGCCACCAGCGCCATGCTGAAGGCCGGGGCGCCCCAGGGGGCCACCGGGGAACACGCCGTGCTCTGGAACGCCCCCCGGGCGGATTTGATTCTGGGCCCCATCGGCGTCATTCTGGCGGGGGGCATCCTGGGGGAGGTCTCTCCCGCCATGGCCGCCGCCGTCTCCGGGGCCGGGGCGGTGAAGATTCTGATTCCCTCCGCCTCCTGCGGCGTCCTCGTGGCCGGGACGGAGGACTGCCGCCTGGAGGAATATCTCCGGCGGGCGGCGGAGCAGGCGGTGAAGGAGCTGGGCCTGTGAGAGTGGATTTTCTGGACGCTGCCCGGGCCCATTGGGCGCGGTATCCCCTGATGGAGCCCCGGGACTTCGCCAAGCTGGCCTATCAGAGCGAATTCGGCCCCGCCCACATGGCGGAGGGCCCGGACAGGGTGCTGGCGGCCCTGCTGGCGGAGCGGAAGGAGGCGGGGCCGGACCCCCTGCCCCCGGAGCCCATTGGAAACGGCCTGTGCCGCTTCCACATCACCCAGGCCCTTTCCACCCTGTCGGAGCTTCCCCTGATCGGACGGATGTTCACGCAGACCGTGGCCTCCGCAGAGGGAACCGCCTCCGGCCTCTCGGAAAAGCTGGACCGGCTGGCCGTCCTCCCCGTCCCCGGTCTGCCGGACTATCTGGAGAGCTGGCGGCGGGAGGGCTGTCCCCCGGTCCGTCACAGCGAAGCCTTCCGGAAGGCCTACCGTCCCCACTACCGGGTGGTCCGGCAGGACTTCGCCGGGTATCTCCCGGCTCTGGTCCCCATTGATCGACTGTCCAGAGAGCATTATGCCGCCTGGCTCAGGCTCTCCCACAGCGGGGCGCTGGAGGGCGGCGCGTCCCCCCGGGAGAGAGGTCTGCGGCCATATCTGGTGGCGGTGGACGGCCGCTGCGGCAGCGGGAAGACCGGCTTTTCCGGCATCGTGGAGCAGCTGATTCCATGCCGGATGCACGTGGCCCACATGGACCATTTCTATCTGCCGCCGGAGCACCGGGGGGAGCGCTGGACGGAGGTCCCCGCCGGGAACATGGACCTGGAGCGGCTCCGGCGGGAAATCCTGCTGCCGGTGCGCTCCGGAAAGCCTCTGACATATCCGCCCTTTCTCCCCGACGGCCCGGTGCTGGACGAATACGGAGAGGAGATTGAGATGGACCCGGACGATGCGGCGCTGATTTTGGTGGAAGGGACCTATTCCCAGCACCCGTCCCTGTCGGACTTCTATGACTATAAGATGTTCCTCACCTGTGAGCGGGAGGAGCAGACCCGCCGCCTCCGGGCCAGAGAGGGAAGCTATTACCCCACCTTTGACCGGGTGTGGCGGACCCTTGAGGAGCGCTATTTCTCCGCCTGCGGTACCCAGGCGGCGGCGGATCTGACGGTGGATACCACGGACTTTTTCGGCTGAGCCGGAAAGGGGAGCGTCCCGTTGGCAGATTTTATGCAGGGGTGTGTCCATCCGCGCGTTTTGTAGCGGGGATGCCATGTAGGGGAGGGGCTCTGTCCCCTCCCGTTCTTCCGGACTCTCCATACTTTCGGGAGATGGAACAGGCCCCTGTATAAAATCTTTGCTTTGGACACCCCCCGGAAAAAGGGACTTGGCAGGAGCCGGACCCCTATGGTATACTCTCCATATGAAATGCCGGTTTTTTTGACTGCCCAAAAAAAGATTTTCGGATTTCCGGGTGAGAGAAGGGGGCGGAATGCGCAGGGTCCCGGACAGGACCGCAAAAAACCCGGTATGACGCCGCCAGGAAGGCGGCGGAAGCGCGCCGCTCATCCTCAGGCCTCGGCGGCCTGCTGAGGCCCCGGAGGAGGACGCAGGCAAAGGGTTCCGTTCCGCGGAAGGAACGGGGCGGACAGAAAGGTATTGACAAGCAGCCAGGAAGGCCCCGCCCCTCAGAAGACGGGCAGACTTTTGAGAAGGAGTTTTTCCCATGAAAGAAACCCAAACCACCCCCAAGCGGGTCCGGAGCCTGGCCATCGCCGCCGCGATGCTGGCTCTGGGCTACGTCCTGCCCTTTTTCACCGGGCAGATTCCCCAGGTCGGAAAGATGCTCTGCCCCATGCACCTGCCCGTCCTGCTCTGCGGCTTCCTCTGCGGCTGGAGATACGGCCTGGCGGTGGGCTTCGTCCTGCCGCTGCTCCGCAGCCTCCTCACCGGTGCGCCGCCTATTTTTCCCGCTGCCGTCGCCATGGCCTTTGAGCTGGCGGCTTACGGCTTCCTGGCGGGCTGGCTTTACAGCCGGTCCCGCTGGCAGTGCGCGGTGGCGCTGTACCGCTGCCTGATTGCCGCCATGCTGGGCGGGCGCGTGGTCTGGGCCGCGGTCCGGGTGATCCTCTCCGGCGTCTCCGGCCAGGCCTTTACCTGGGAGATGTTTCTCTCCGGGGCCTTCGTCACCGCCATTCCCGGCATCATCCTTCAGCTGGTGTGCATCCCCGCCGTGATGATTGCGCTGGACCGCACCGGCATGGTCCGCTTCCGCAAAGGAGCGCCTCAGACCGCCATCAGCTAGGCCGGGTCCCCCAGACGGCCTCTGTCAGGAGGGCCGCCGTCTCCTCCAGGAGGCTCAGGTCCAGACCGGCGTAATTGACCACCAGCGTGTGGGCGTATTCCGGCCTTTGGACCGCCGCGTATTCTGATAAAAAGCTGAGACGCACCCCCAGACCCTCCGCCCGGCTGCGGAGGGTCTGGTCGTCTTCCTCCGTATCCAGCCGGAGGAGAAAGTGGAGTCCCGCCCCCTGCTCCATGATGGAGGCCCGGCCGGCGAAGGCCCGGGAAAAGGTCTCCAGCACGGCGGCCCGGCGGGTCCGGTATACCTTCCGCAGGCGGGAGAGGTGCCGTTCGTACCAGCCCCCCGCCAGAAACCGGGCCAGAACCTGCTGCTCCAGGGCGGGAACGGTGCAGGCGTAAAAGCCCAGCTCCTGCCTCCAGCGCTCCAGCAGCGCCGGAGGCAGCACCATGAAGCCCACCCGCATGGAGGGGGAAATGGTCTGGGAAAAGGTGTTGATGTACACCACCCGCCCCCGGCGGTCGATGCTCTGAAGAGTGGGGATGGGCCGGCCGGCAAAGCGGAGCTCGCTGTCGTAGTCGTCTTCAATGATGATACCGCCGGTCTCCTCCGCCCAGCGCAGAAGGGCCTGCCGCCGGGCGATGGGGGTAACGGCCCCGGTGGGGTAGTGGTGGGCGGGGGAGATGTGGAGCACGTCCGCCCCGGAGGCCCGGAGGGCCTCCAAAGATACCCCCTGACTGTCCAGGGGCACAGGGCGGCAGACAGCGCCCCACTTGTGATAGACCTGGCGGATTTTGGGATAGCCGGGGTCCTCCAGGGCAAAAACGGCCTCCCGGCCCAGGAGCTGAGCCAGCAGCAGATAGAGGTATTCCGCTCCCGCGCCCACGGCGATCTGGTCCGGCGACACCGCCATGCCCCGAAAGCTCCGGAGATTCTCCGCGATGGCCCGCCGCAGCGGCAGCAGGCCCTGATGGGGCGTGGGGGCCAACAGGTTTCCCTCCGACAAAACCTGCCGGGTGAGCCGGGCCCAGACGGCGGAGGGAAACAGCCCTCCGTCCATCCGGTTCCGGGCCAGGTCCAGCCGCCAGACCGGCGTCTCCGGAGGGCTGGACAGCTCCGGAGGCACAGAGGAAGGCGGAGAAAGCCGGTCCACCTGAGCGGCAAAAAAGCCCCGGCGGGGCCAGGCAGTCAGATAGCCCTCCGCCTCCAATTGCTGATAGGCCCCTTCCACGGTGATGACGGAGACACGCAGATGCTCCGCCAGGGCCCGTTTGGAGGGCAGCCGCTCTCCCGCCGGCAGAGCGCCGCTGAGGATGTCCTCCCGGATGCGATTGCAGAGGTATTCGTAAAGCGGCAGCCCGCCCCGGGCCTCCATGTCGTATGTCAGCATGTCCGCGCCTCCCGTCTGACCTTATAAAAAATCTCGATTCTGGATATTTCAATCATATCACAGATGGGCTATGATGGCAACAGACAAGGCGAAAGGAGCGAAAGACAGATGGAAAAAACGCTGGACCGGACCGGGGGACGGGAGCATATGCGGCAGCTTGTGATGACGGGGCTTTTCGCCGCTCTGGGCTGCGGGGCGACCATGGTTTTGCAGGTGCCCTCTCCCACCGGGGGATATCTGAATATGGGGGACGCGGTGGTTCTTTTGGGGGCCTGGCTGCTGGGACCGGTGTACGGGGCCGTTGCCGGGGGCGTGGGGCCCGCTCTGGCGGATCTGCTGTCGGGATACGCCATGTATGTGCCGGCGACTCTCGCGATCAAGGCTCTGATGGCCCTGACGGCGGCGCTGCTGTACCGGGGGCTGGGAAAGAGGGGACGGACCCTGCTTCCCTGCGCCCTGGCGGCGGAGGTTCCCATGGTGCTGGGCTACTGGCTGTTCGACGCCCTGCTGGTCAGTCTGTCCGGCGGGGGGGCCTTCGGGCTGTGTCTGGCGGGCAGCGCGGCGGGGATTCCGGGCAATCTGGTCCAGGCGGGCTTTGGCGCGGCGGCGTCGGTGCTGCTGGCGGCGGCCCTGGGGAAAAACGCCTATGTCCGGAGGGCCTTTCCCGGCTTCTGACGGCCCGGGGGCCGCCTCGGGAGCGGTCACGGGGGACGGACCCGCACCTTCGGCGCCGCCGTCCGCAGGGCGGGACGCGCCTGCCCCAGGACCGCGTTCCGGCTTTCCGGAGACTGAAAAAGCAGGATGGATGTCCATCCTGCTTTTCGTCATGCTCCGGCCCCGGTGTGCTCAGGTTTCCGCGTCCTCCGCCGCCCGGCGGAGGAACAGGTCCGTCATGCCCTCCCCCAGCTGGCAGAGCCGGTGGAATTCCTCCTGCATATCATAGCGCATGCCGTCGTTCAGCCAGGCCACCACCTGGCCGAAGCACTCACACTGATAGAACCGGATGAGGATTTCCCGGTCGGAGGGCCGCATGTTCACGCCGTGGAAGGCCGCGGAGGCGTATCCCTCCACGGTCCTGCGGCAGAGCTCCATCAGGTGCTGCTCGAACATCTCCCGGCTCACCGACTGGCTGATATGCAGCACTGTCCGCCGGTGCTCCGTGGCGAACCGGGCGGCGGTCTCCAGGCAGGCCGTCAGGCTCAGGGCGGTGCCCTGCTCCCTGATGATGCGCTCCGCGTGCTCCTCCACAATCTCATGGAGCAGGGAGGGGATGTCCCGGAAGTGGTAATAAAAGGAATTCCGGTTCACGCCGCAGTCCTGGACGATGTCCTTCACGGTAATCTCCCGCAGGGGACGCTGGTTCAGCAGCTTTAAAAAGGACGCCTTGATGGCGGCCCGGGCTTGAGAGGGCATGGGATGTCTCCTTTCTGATGTGGTCAGGTCCGCGCGAAGAGACCGGCGGCGGCCCCGTCGGCCATCCGCTGGGCGGCGTTTACCAGCTCCGCCTTGGGCAGGGCCATGCCCTGGCGGAACCATTCCTCTAAAAGGCCGATGAAGCCCCAGGTGAGGAAGCTGAGAAAATACTCGGTCCGGGCCTGGTCCCGGGTGTGGAACCAGGTTTCCAGCAGGACGGCTCCGTTCCGGAAAATCAGCTGCTGCAGGGACTGGATGAACCGGCTGGCCTCGGAGCTGGAGAAGAGAACCGCGCAGGTCTCCCGGTGTTCCACGATGAAGTCCACCACGGGGCCCAGCACCGGACCCACGCTGCCCTCCGCCACCGTCTCCGGGATGTGGGCGTCAATCAGGGCCTGCACCTCCTCCAGCAAATCGTCCTCCAGACTTTGCAGCAGCTCGGCGGTGCCGGCGTAGTGGAGATAAAAGGTGCCCCGGTTCATGTCCGCGCCGTCGGTGACGTCCCGGACGGATATCTCGGAGAAGGTTTTTTTCTTCATCAGCTCCAGCAGGCTTTCCTTCAGCATCCTGCGGGACCGCCGCGCCCGGCGGTCTTCTGGATTCTTCAGCATGTTGCGCCTCCTTTGTATGGAGCGGCCATTGCTGTTAGACAGATTCTTCCTTTTGTCTATTGACCGCTTCCCATGTTCTTACTATAATCAACTTAAATTGATAAGTCAACAAAAATATTTTAATTGACACCAGTTGATTATTTGGAGGAATGGATATGACCCGGCATGTGAGAACGGCAGGACACACACTGAGAACGCGGATGCTCTCCCTGACGCTGGCGGCGGCCCTGGCGGCGGGGTGCGCTTTGCCGGCGGCGGCAGCGGAGCCTGCCGGCGACGGCGTGACCCCCACCTATGACGAGGCCTATTACGCCACGCTGGACTACTACGGCGGCCTGACGGAGGGCAGCGTGGTGAAGAGCTATGCCCTCAACGGCAGCGCCAGCCTGACGGACTACGGCGTATATGACGAGGTGGTGAACCTCACCGACGGGACGGTTCCCACCGTTGGCCCGGGGTCCGCCGTCTTCCGCTTCGGTGAAGAGGCTCCCTCTCACTTCTACTTTGAGGGCAAGACGCAAAAGCCCTTTGAGAATCTGCCCTGGACCCTCAGCCTCCGCTATACCCTCAACGGCGTCCCCACCAGGGCGGAGGACCTGGCGGGGAAGCAGGGGGTTGTGGAAATTCTGCTGGACGCCGTGCCCAACGAACACGCCGGCGACTACGCCCGGTATAACTACACCCTGGCCGCCGCCGCCATGTTCAACCAGGACGACATCCTCTCTCTGGAGGCCCCCGGGGCCCAGGTTCAGCTGGTGGGCAACCTGCGGACGGTGCTGTTCATGGTCCTCCCCGGCGAGGAGCGGCATTTTTCCATCCGGGTGGGCAGCGACGCCTTCACCTTCGGCGGCATGACCATGCTGATGGTCCCCGCCACCCTGGCCCAGCTGGAGGAGATTTCCAAGCTCAGCCAGCGCAAGGACGACCTGGAGGAGGATTACAGAGCCCTCTCCGGCAGTCTGGACAATCTGCTGGACGCCCTCAGCGACATTCAGGGCGGGCTTTACGCCTCCGCCAGCGGTCTGGACCAGCTGGACGCCGCCCGCCGGACCGTCTCCGGCGGCAAGGGGACCATCTATGACGGCACGGACCGCCTCCGGGGGGACCTCACCGGCATCGCGGACCTGCTGGAGCCGGTGCAGGGTCAGGTTCAGACTCTCAGCCAGCTGGTAACGGATTCCAAAACCGTTCTCAACGACCTGACGGATACCGCCATTTCCCTTCAGACCCAGCTCAAGGACCTGGAAAGCGCCCTCAGCGCCCTGGAAGAGGGCTCCGGCGATGTGCGCAGCCTGCTCCGCTGCACGGAGAACCTGAAATACAGCCTGTCCCGCCTTCAGGACGCCCTGGGGGGTACGCCCTCCATCCCCGGTCTGCCTGAAAATCCCGGCAGTGCCATAGAGGCCACGGTGGACAAGGTGAAAGCGGTCCACAGCGCCTATGAGGAGCGGGACCGGCAGACCTTCTATGAAAAGATGCTGGTCATCCAGGGCGAGAGCCCTTCCGCCGCCGCTGAAAAGGCCGGGAAGGCGGCCCAGCTGGCGGCCTCCGGAGCGCTGGACAGCCCGGAGGCCAGGGAGCAGGTCATTCTGGCCCTGGCCTTCCAGGCGATGCAGGCCCAGGCCCCCGGCCTGACCCAGGAGCAGTTCGCGGCCCTGCTGGCCGCCGGGGACCCGGCGGCAGTTGGCGCAAGGGAGGCCGTTGCCCGGGAGGTGGAAGCCCAGCTGCCCGGCGTCCGGCAGCTGGAAGCCCTCTATCAGGCGGCAGGCGCTCTGTCCTTCCAGAAATTCTGCGAAAAGCTTCCCGGCGTCACGCCGGAGCAGGCCAAGCAGATGAATGACCTGTGGATTGTCTATAACAGCGGCAGTCTGGAGACGGACCGGAGCAAGGCCCAGTCCCTCTCCGGGGCCCTCCTCCTCAATGACCCGGCGGACAGAGAGAGCGCCGGGCCTTCCGGCGGCGGCAACGAGGATTTATCTGCGGACAGCGGTAAAGAGCCCTCCGGGGACAGCGCCAAAGAACCCTCCGGAGACAGCGCCAAAGAGCCCTCCGAGGACAGCGCCAAAGAACCCTCCGGAGACAGCGCCAAAGAACCCTCCGGAGACAGCGCCAAAGAGCCCGCCGGGGACAACGCCAAAGAGCCCTCCGGGGACAGCGGCAAAGAACCCGCCGAGGACAGCGGCAAAGAGCCCTCCGGGGACAGCACCAAAGAGCCCGCCGGAGACAGCGGCAAAGAACCCGCCGAGGACAGCACCAAAGAGCCCGCCGAAGACAGCGGCAAGGAACCCCCTGCGGACAGCACCGAAGAGCCTTCCCAGCCGCCCCACGAGAGCGGGTCTGTCGGCGGCGCGGTGGTGGACCTGATTACCGGCAGTCTGGACAGTGCCTCCTCCCAGATCAACCAGATTCAAAACCAGCTCACCGGGGCCATGCGGGACATCGCCGGGCCCACCGCCGAGGTGGTGGGGGACCTGGCGGACCTCTGCGGCCAGATGGACGATCTGACGGAACTGCTGGACGACGCCGGGGACGTCTCCGCCGCCCTGCGGAACGCCTCCCATAAGATTCGGGATATCCTGGGGGAGACGGACAATCTGCGGAACCTGCTGAACGATTATGAGCCTACATTACAGGAGACCCTGAACACCGTGGGTGGACTCAGCGCCGCCGCCGCGTCCACCGTCCGGGATATGGAGAGCCTTGCCGCCGACGCGGAAGCCCTGCTGAAAACCTCCGGGGAGCAGCTGGACGCCGGCGCCCGCCAGTCCCTCAGCGGACTGTCCTCCGCCCTGCGCCAGACCGCCAGGGCCCTGGGGACCACCGGCGACGTGCGGGAGGCCAAGGACGCCGTCACCGGTATTGTCGAGGACGTCTGGCACGAGTACACCGGAGACGTGAGCAATCTGCTGCTGATGGACGCCAGGGCGGAACCCGTTTCCCTGACGGACAGCCGGAACCCTGCTCCCGCCAGCATTCAGATTCTGCTCCGTACCCAGGAGATTCAGACGGAGAAGGCGGAGACAGAGGCCGAGTCCGCCCCCCAGGCGGAGGCCGATACCTTCTGGGACCGCGTCGTCCGGATGTTCCGGGATTTCTGGAGCGCCATCACCGGAATTTTCCGCTGAGGAGGGAGGACACACATTTATGGTTGAAAAAATTGCCCATAAGCTGACGAGAAAGCCCCGATTGGTGGCCCTGGCCGCGGTGCTGCTGCTGATTCCGTCTGTCCTCGGCTACGCTGCCACCCGCATCAACTACGATATCCTCTCTTACCTGCCCCAGGACCTGCCCTCCTCCCGGGGCGAACAGCTGCTGGAGGACCCCTTCCAGATGGCGGCCACCAGCATGCTCATGGTGGAGGGAATGCCGGCGGGCTATACCAACCGGCTGATTCAGGACATCAAGAAGGTTCCCGGGGTCTCAAACGCCCTCTGGATCAGCAATCTGGTGGGCATTCAGATTCCGGTGGAGATGATTCCGGCGGACCTCCGGGAGATGTTCTTTTCCGGCCAGGCCACCATGATGCTGATTCAGTACGACCACCCCGGGGCCTCCGACGAGACCATGGAGTCCATCGAGCAGGTGCGCCGTCTCTGCGGCAGGCAGTGCTTCCTGGCGGGCTTCTCCGTGGTCATCAAGGACACCCGGGATGTGATGGACGGGGAGCTCCCCATTTTCGTGGGGCTGGCGGTGCTGCTGGCCCTGGCGGCCATGAGCGTGACCCTGGAGTCCTGGGTGCTCCCCTTTGTCTACCTGGCCAGCATCGGCATGGCGGTGGTCTACAACTTCGGCAGCAATATCCTCCTGGGTCAGATTTCCTATATCACCAAGGCCATTGCCGCCGTCCTCCAGCTGGGCGTCACCATGGACTACTCCATTTTCCTCTACCACCGCTACGAGGAGGAGCGGGAACACTATGAAGACAAGCGGGACGCCATGGCCCAGGCCATCATCGCCGCCTTCCGCTCCCTCTCCGGCTCCAGCATGACCACCATCGCCGGCTTCCTGGCCCTGTGCTTCATGCGGCTGACCCTGGGCCGGGACATCGGCATCGTCATGGCCAAGGGCGTGGTGCTGGGGGTTGCCACGGTGATTCTGGTGCTGCCCTCCCTGGTGCTGATATTCGACAAACAGATTGAACAGCACAGGCACAAAACCCTCATTCCCTCCTTTGATAAGGTCAACGCCTTCATCCTCCGGGCCAGGGTGCCCCTGGTGATTTTGACGCTGGCGCTGTTCCTGCCGGCCTGGTACGCCCAGAGCCACGCGGGCATCTACTATAAGCTGGACGAATCCCTGCCCCGGGACCTGCCCTCCATTGTCAGCAACGAGAAGCTGAAGGACGACTTCGACATGGCCACCAGCCACTTCGTGGTCCTCCGGGACGATCTCTCCGCCGCGGACATGAAGGAGATTGAAAGCCGGATGGAGCAGCTCCCCGGCATCAACTCCGTGCTCTCCTACCACAGCATCCTGGGGGCGGGCATCCCCGACTTTTTCGTGCCCGGCGGCGTCAGAGACATGCTCCGTCAGGAGGGGTATCAGCTGATGATGATCAACTCCGGCTATGCCCCGGCCACCGACGAGGTCTCGGCCCAGCTGGACGCCATGAACGAGATTCTGCACGCCTATGACCCCGGCGCCATGATTACCGGCGAGGGCGCCATGTACCGGGACCTGATTGACACCTCCTCGGTGGACTTCCGCATCACCAACTATATCTCCATCGCGGCCATTTTCCTGATTATTGCCATCGTCTTCAAGTCCGTCACCATTCCGGCGGTGCTGGTGGCCACCATCGAGCTGGCTATTTTCATCAATCAGGGCTGCTGCTACTTCCTGGGCACGGAAATTCCGTTTATCGCCCCCACCATCATCAGCTGCGTCCAGCTGGGGGCCACGGTGGACTACGCCATCCTCATGACCTCCCGGTTCCAGGAGGAGCTGCGACGGGGACTGAGCCGGAAGGAGGCCATCCTGATTGCCGCCAATTCCTCCGACGCCTCCATCGTCACCAGCGCCCTGGTGCTCTTCTGCGCCACGCTGGGTGTGTCCTTCGTCTCCTCCATCGACCTGATCGGGGCCATCTGCGTCATGCTGGCCCGGGGCGCGCTGATCTCCGCCCTGGTGAGCATCTTCCTGATGCCCGCGGTGCTCTGCGTCTGCGAACCCCTTTTCAGCAAAACCAGCTGGCACTGGAAGACCCCGCCCTCCGGAGACAGCGGAGAGAAACCGGAGACTCTTCCCGAAGAGACGGAGGACGCCTGTATGGCCATCGGCGTGTGAAACAAGAGTCCGGCAGGCAAAGCCAGCCGGACTCTTGTTTCAATTAGGAATTAGGAGTTAGGAATTAGGAGTTAGGAATTAGGAGTTAGGAATTAGGAGTTAGGAGTTAGGAATTAGGAGTTAGGAATTAGGAGTTAGGAATTAGGAATTAGGAGTTAGGAATTAGGAATTAGGAATTAGGAATCAGGAACGCCGTCAAGGTTAAAAAATTCCTAATTCCTCATTCCTAATTCCTCATTCCAGGTGAACCATGCTCCCAGGGCCAGCAGCGGCAGGCAGCCGTAGATGCTGGGGATGCCCCAGTGCCTCACGCAGAGCCAGCCGTAGGCCACTCCGGCGTGGAAGCACAGCAGCGTCGAGCCGTAGAACCGGAACTGCCGCCAGAACCGTTCTTTCCGGGTGCAGAGGTATTCCGTCAGACCCTCGGCGCACTGGCGGAGATTGTTGGTGGAGAAAATGGTGGAGCTTTTAAAGCCCGCCGCCTCCGGATAGGCCGCCCACTGCACCGCCGCGGCGAAAAACACCGGGTACAGCGCCGCCAGGGGATTGGCCGTCCCGGGAATCCGGGCCAGCAGGAGGCAGACCGCCCCGTCCGCGGCCAGGGCGGACCAGCGGAGGGCCCTCCGGCCCCAGTGCCGCCGGATCAGCACCGCCAGGACAATGCCCCCGGCGTAGCACAGCATAGACCCCAGCCGCAGCAGGAATTCCGGAAGAGAGCGGCTGAGACCGGCAATCACCAGATAGATCAGGTTCCCCGTCTCGGCGGAACCGAAATTGCCGTCCCGGAGGAGAATCGCGTAAATGCCGAAGAAGCCCCCCGCCAGGGCCATGGCATGATGGGTCCGGATTTCCCGCCGGGCCGGGAGGCCGCTCTGGGGGCGGGGCTCCTTGGTCCGGCGCTGCTCCGCCGTTTCCATGGTCTCTCACCACACTTTCAGGCTTGTCGTTCCGCCGCCCCGGGGAGGCAGGTCACAGATAGGGATGCCGGTAGGGGGCCGGCTCCGGCCCGCAGTAGAGTCCGTAGGCGTCGCAGATCCAATAGGTCCCGTTGAGGTTCACACGGCACCACTGGTGGGAATACTGATTTTCATTCACGTGCTCATAGGGGATGCCCAGCATGTTCAGGCACAGTCCCGTGGCCCGGGTGCACCCGGCGCAGGAGGCCACCCCCAGGACGAAATAGCCGTAGGGGTCGTTGTAGTGGGGGGTCTCCATGGAATAGCTCATGCCCGCGTCGAACATCGCCCGGAGGGCCGAGGCCACGCCGTAAAGCTGCTCTTCCCGGCTGAGGCCCGCCAGGGGCTCCACCACCTTCCGGGCCGCCTCATAGGCCTGGGCCATCTCCGCATCTCCGGCCTTCCGCCGCAGGCTCTTCAGGTTGGCCAGCTGGCTCAGGGGCACCGGCTCGAAGGGCGCGGCCTTCAGCGTCAGGGACTTGCGGAGGCTGGGGTCCACGGCCCGGCCGGCAATGGCCGCCGCCGCGCCCCGGGTGATCTGGCCGTCGGGGCCGAAGGTGCCCTTGGCGTCGCTGCCGGTGAGGATGCCCGCCCGGTACAGGGCGTAGACCGGTTCGCCGTAGTAGGCCTGGGGAGAGACGTCGGGAATGCCGCCGTCCTCCACGCTGCTGATGACGCTCAGGGCCTCCTCCGGCAGGGCCGCCCAGAGGGCCCCGGCAAAATCGCAGCGGAGAATAGGGCTGTTGAAGTCCCGTTCGGTGTAGCCCTCAAAGCCCAGAAACTGATGGGCCACGGCGTAGTCGGCGTAGGGCTGATACCAGGGCGTTCCCGTCCCGGCGGGCAGCTCCGGGCCGTCGCCGCAATAAAGGGCGTGGACCCGGCAGGCCATCGCCACCGCCTGGGCCATGGTCACCAGGCCGCTGGGGTCGAAGCGGTCCGCGGATTTGCCGCCCATCAGGCCGTATTCATAGGCGGTCTGCACCCCGGCGGCGCACCAGCTGCCCTCGGGCACGTCGGTGAACTGCCCCGGCGTATAGGTGTTGACCTTTTCCGCCTCCAGGGCGGAAGCCGGCAGGACCAGGCCCGCCGCCAGAACCAGGGCCAGCAGGAACGACAGTGTTTTTTTCATGATGATTCCCTCCTCACAGCGCAGACGCGCCGGGTTTCAATACCCGGGGCCTCACAGCTCCCCGCTGCTCTTGAGCCGCCGGTAAACCTCCAGGCCGTCCTTCCGGCCAAAGCGCCGCAGGGCGTCCAGGTAGATCACCTTGGGACTGCCCCCGCTCTTCACCAGCGCCTCGATTTCCTCCATCCGCCCGGTGAGACCGGTTCCGGCAAAGGACTCCTCCAGCAGCCGCCGCAGCCGGTTCCGCTCCTCGCAGGCGGCGTGGAAGCCGCCGATGTCCGTCATCTTCATCCGCTGGCGGATCTGGGCCGTCCGCCGGTCGGCCATGTTGGCGCTGACAATGCCCCGCTCAATGCTCTCGCTGACCAGCACCCGGCGGGGCGTCTCCGCCCGGTTGGCCCAGTACTCCCGGAGGGACTGAAAGCCCTCGTCCCGGCTGATGACCAGGGCGGTGCTTTGATAGCCGCTGCCGAAGATTTCCCCCAGGCGGGTGGCGATGTAGAAGTCCAGGGCGTTTTTCCGGACCTTCAGCAGCTTGCAGACCTCAAAGCCGCAGCCGGAGTCCCGGATGTCCTCCAGATGCCGGGCCTCCAGATGGGGAGTGGAATCACTGTAGAACAGAATCACATGGTCTGTGGGCAGCAGGGAATCAGAGCCCCGAAGTCCGGCGTTTTTCACATTTTCAACGTCTACCAGAAAATACATGCTCCGTCCTCCTTTTGCGCCCCCGGCGCTTTCTTTTGTAATGATCATGCCTATTGTAGCACAAAAATCCGCCGCCGCCAATAGAGAAATAAAAAAGAGACTTCTTTGTACATTGTACATTGCGCGTTTTATCGGGCGGAGGGGGCTTTCGCGGGGGCTTTGCGCCTGCGGCAAACGTCTGTAGGGGCGGGCCTCTGCGCCCGCCCGTTTTCCCGACGAAACCGGCCTTCCGGCAGAGAGGCCGGGACATGGGACACTCCCATAAAAAAGTTTTTTTGCGCATCGCGCATTTTATCAGAAAACGGGACCGCCCCTTCTGATGGCGGTCCCGTTTTCTGCGGGCGCGGCTTTCTCAGTCCGCGAACATGGGTGTGGAGAGGTAGCGGCTGCCGTCGTCCGGCAGCAGGGCCACAATGGTTTTTCCCTCGTTTTCAGGACGTCTGGCCAGCTCCAGCGCCGCCCAGACCGCCGCCCCGGAGGAGATGCCTACCAGAATGCCCTCTCTGCGGCCCACCCGGCGTCCGGCGGCATAGGCGTCCGCCTCCGTCACGGTGATGACCTCGTCATAGATTCCGGTGTCCAGCACGTCGGGGATGAAGCCCGCGCCGATGCCCTGAAGGCCGTGGCTTCCGGCCTTCCCGCCGCTCAGCACCGGGGAGCCGGCGGGCTCCGCCGCCACCACCTTCACCAGGGGGTTCCGGCTCTTGAGATACCGGCCCGCGCCGGTGATGGTGCCGCCGGTGCCCACGCCGGCCACGAAGATATCCACGCCTCCATCGGTGTCCTCCCAGATTTCAGGGCCGGTGGAGGCCTGATGAGCGGCGGCGTTGGCGGGATTCACAAACTGGCCGGGGATGAAGCTGCCGGGGATTTCCGCCGCCAGAGCCTCGGCCCTGGCAATGGCCTCCGCCATGCCCCCGGCTCCGTCGGAGAGCACCAGTTCCGCGCCGTAGGCCTTCATCAAAAGCCGCCGTTCCATGCTCATGGTGTCCGGCATGACGATGATGACCCGATAGCCCCGGGCGGCGGCCACAGAGGCCAGGCCAATGCCGGTGTTGCCGGAGGTGGGTTCGATGATGACGGACCCGGGCCTCAGCAGGCCCCGGCGCTCGGCGTCGTCAATCATAGCCAGGGCTGCCCGGTCCTTCGCGCTGCCGGCGGGGTTAAAACACTCCAGCTTGGCCAGGACCCGGGCCTTCAGGCCGTCCTCTTTTTCAATGCGGACCAGCTCCAGCAGCGGGGTTCTCCCGATCAGCTGGTCTGCGGATGTATAGATTCTGCTCATAGCTCTAAAACCTCCCGATGGTAGGATGACAGGTGGTTACAGAATTATATACCCGCCGCCGTCCGGTGTCAATCAAAGCGGGTCCCCTGAGGGACCCGCCTTTGTTCTCAGATAATTTTTGTTCTCAGATGGTTACAGTCCGCCGAAGACGGTCTGACCCCGGAACAGCACCGCTTTCAGCTCCAGGTTCCGGTCCAGCACGGCGACGTTGGCGTCCTTGCCTGCGTCCAGACTGCCCACCCGGTCATAGATGCCCAGGACCCTGGCGGGATTCACCGCCGCCGCGGTCACAGCGTCCTCCAGAGGAATCCCGAAGGAAACCGCCGTCCTCATGCAGCTCATCAGGTCCGTGACGGAACCGGCAATGGTGCCGTCCGCCAGAGTGGCCAGCTTGCCCTGGACCCGCACCGCCTGGCCGCCCAGGGTGTAGTCCCCGTCGGGCATTCCGGCGGCCCGCATGGTGTCGCTGATCAGCACCATCCGCTCCCGGCCCATCAGACGGAAGGTGGCCCGGACCACTGCCGGGTGGATGTGGATGCCGTCGCAGATCAGCTCGCAGTACACCTCCGGGCTGTCCGCCGCCGCCCCGACGACGCCGGGGTCCCGGTGGGCGAAGGGAGGCATGGCGTTATAGAGGTGTGTGACCTCCCGGGCCCCCGCCTGGAAGGCGGCCAGGGCCGTGTCATAGTTGGCGGTGGTGTGGGCCACGCTGACGGTGACCCGTCTGCTGGCCTCCCGGATGAAATCCAGGGCTCCCTCCAGCTCCGGCGCCACCGACACCAGCTTCACCAGCCCCTGAGAGGCCTCAATCAGCGCCTCCAGCTGAGGCAGGTTGGGCTTTTGGAGCCAGGCGCCGTTCTGAGCGCCCTTCTTCGCCTCGGAGAGGAACGGCCCCTCCAGGTTCACGCCCACCAGCTCGGCCCCCGGTTTTCCGGCGGCGCGGTGAGCGGCGGCGGTTTGGCAGATGGTCAGAAGCTGTTCTGCCGCCAGGGTCATGCCGGCGGGGCAGATCTGGGTGACGCCCCGGCTGAGCTCATAGGCCGCCATGGTCTCCAGACCCTGGGGGTCGCCGTCGGAGAAGTCCGCCCCCCGGCAGCCGTGGAAATGGAGGTCCGTCAGACCGGGAATCAGGAAGCAGTCCGCCGCGGCGATGGGGTCCCCGGCATCGGGGACAATTTTTCCGCCCTCGATGCACAGGTCCCGCTCCACAAAGCCCGCCTGGGGGTCAAATACCCGTGCGCCGGTGAGTCTCATACGGTCATGACCCCTTCCCGGTTATCCAGACGGCTCAGGGCCGCCTTGTCCGCGACCAGCACCACGTCCGGGTGGAGCCGGAGGATGGAGGCGGGAAGCTTGGGGGTGACGGGGCCGGTGAGGGTCTTGGCCAGGGCGTCGGCCTTGTCCTCGCCGCTGACCACCAGAAGAATTTTCTTTGCCTGCATGATGTGCTTGATGCCCATGGTCAGAGCCTGGCGGGGCACCTCGTCCTCAGAGGCGAAGAAGCGCTTGTTGGCATCAATGGTGCTGGGGGCCAGCTCGATGATATGGGTGCCCAGCTCAAAGCAGTCTCCCGGCTCGTTGAAGCCGATGTGGCCGTTCCGGCCCATGCCCAGCAGCTGGAGGTCCGCGCCGCCCAGACTTTCAATGAGCCGGTCGTAGCGGGCGCACTCCGCCCCGGCGTCCTCCGCCAGGCCGTTGGGCACATAGGTGTTTTCCGGCAGGATGTCCACATGGTCAAAAAGGTGCTCCTGCATGAAATAACGGTAGCTCTGGGGATGGGTCCCGCTGAGGCCCCAGTACTCGTCCAGGTTGACGCTCTTCACCCGGGCGAAGGACAGGTCTTTTTTCCCGTACCACTCCACCAGCTGCTCATAGGTCCCCACAGGGCTGGAGCCGGTGGCCAGACCCAGGACGCAGTCCGGCTTCATGATCACCTGGGCGGAGATCACATTGGCTGCCTGACGGCTCATGGCGCGGTAATCCGCGCATTCGTAAATTCTCATGGCAATCTCTCCTTTTGACGTTCTTGACGTTGGTTTCGGCGCTTCATCCCGCCGCCCGTGCCCCGGCGGAAGCCGGCTTTCAGGACTTTTGTGCTTTTCGCCAGAATACATGAAAATACTATACTAAATTTTGTCAATCCAATCAATGGATTTTCGTCCGTGCTTTTTGTTTTTTTCTCCGCCGGGCCGGGGAGCCGGTCTGCCGTTTAAATGCTGTTAATTTCCCTCTGCCGCTTGCAATTCCGGAGGAACGTGCTACAATGGAAGCCGGAAAAGTCCCGGCGTCGGTTTGGCCGGGGGCCGGGAGACCGATTCTAATTTTTCTAAAGAGGGTGACTCAGGAACTATGGAATGGACGATGACAGCCAACGCGCCGGGCACGGTTGCGCTGATGCAGGGCAACGAGGCCATCGTGCGGGGCGCGGTAGAGGCGGGCATCCACTTCGCGGCGTCCTATCCCGGTTCCCCTTCCTCCCAGATTCTGGGGATGCTGGGGAAGATTGCCCGGGAGCGGAATTTTTACGCCGAGTGGTCCACCAACGAGGTCTGCGCCATTCAGGCCTGCATGGGCGCGTCCTTCGCCGGGGCGCGGGCGCTGTGCGTGGTAAAGCAGAATGGTCTTCTCTGCACGGCGGACGCCCTGCACTGCGGGGCCCAGCAGGGCGTGAAGGGCGGTCTGGTGGTGGTGACCAGCGACGACCCAAGCGCTCACTCCAGCACCAATGAGTTCGACTCCCGCTGGCAGGCCCAGTCCGCCAGCGTGGCGCTGCTGGAGCCCACCACCATGCAGGAGGCCAAGGACATGATTCCCTATGCCTTCGAGCTCTCGGAGCGCGTCGGGCAGATTGTGATTGTCCGGCTGACAACCCGGGTCTGTCATGGCCGGGGCTGCGTGACCCTGGGGGAGCTGCCGGAGGAGAACAGGCCCCTGGAGCGGGTCCGGGAATGGGACCGGATGGTGTGCGTGTCCTACATGCACGGCCCCATGCTGGAAAAGCTGGAGGCCCTGCGGGGGGCCTTCAATGAGAGCCCCTATAACCACTATTCCGGCCCGGAGGGGGCCCGGGACCTGATTGTGGCCGGCGGCACCGGGCGGCTCTACGCCCAGGAGGCCGTGAAGCGGCTGGGTGTTCAGGACCGGGTGGGACTCCTCAGCCTGGGCGCCCTGTGGCCCCTGCCGGAGGACTACATACTCAAACACCTCCGCGCCGCGGAGCGGGTTTTGATTCTGGAGGAGGTGGACCCCTTCCTGGAACAGGGCCTGGAGGCGCTGGCGGGCAGGGAGAGGCTGTCCCTGACCTTTTGCGGACGCTCTGACGGGGCCCTGCCCAAAATCGGAGAGCTGGACCCGGACAATGTGGAAAAGGCCATTTCCGTTCTCACCGGCGCGCCCCTCCCGGAGAAGCGCCTGCCGGAGGGGGCGGGGAAGACGCCTCTGCCTGTCCGGGAGCTGACATTCTGCGCCGGCTGCCCCCACCGGGCCACCTTCTACCTGCTGAAAAAGGCTCTGCGCCAGGAGAAGAACCCCGGCATTGTGGTGGGCGACATCGGCTGCTACTTCATGGCGGGCCAGTCCGCCGGGCAGTACGGATATCAGGCCTGCAACTGCATGGGCTCCGGCGTCAGCATGGCCGAGGGCCTGGGCCAGCTGACCCACTACGGACTGGACCAGAAGGTAGTCACCATCTGCGGCGACTCCACCTTCTTCCATACCATCATGCCCGGCATTGTCAACGCCGTCTATCAGAGCGCCAACATGCTCCTGATTGTGCTGGACAACTCCGCCACCGCCATGACCGGCTTCCAGCCCCATCCCGGCACCGGCCTCACGGCCATGGGGGACCGGGCCAGACCCATGGACATTCAGAAGATTCTGGAGGCCATCGGCTGCGAGGTGGAGGTGGCCGATCCCTTCGAGACCGTCCAGGCGGAGAAGACCCTCCGGCGGATGCTGGCCCGGCCCGGCATGAACGTCCTGATTATGCGCCAGCCCTGCGCCACCCTGAAAACCAAGGAGCGCAAGGGGAAGAAGCCCCGGGTCTGGGTGGACCAGAGCAGATGCATCGGTGAGGGCTGCGGCTGCGACAAGCACTGCAGCCGGGTCTGGGGCTGCCCCGGCAACACCTGGGATTTCTCCACGGGCAAGGCCCGGATCGACCCGGTTACCTGCGTGGGCTGCGGCGTGTGCGCCAAGCTCTGCCCCGCCGGGGCCATTCAAGTGGAAGGAGGAGAGGAAGCATGATTCAGCTGAAATACGACCCTCTGAACATCGTGGTCTGCGGCATCGGCGGCCAGGGCAACGTCCTGGCGGCGGAGGTGGTGGGCAGCGCCATGATCGACCGGGGCTGCCGGGTGGCGGTGGGTGAGACCTACGGCGCTTCCCAGCGGGGCGGCTCGGTCATGAGCCATGTCCGGGTCTCCCTTCAGGACGACCCCAGCGTGCTGATTCCCTCCGGCGAGGCCCACATCATCATCGGCTTTGAGCCTCTGGAGACCCTGCGCATCGCCCGGAAATACGCCGGGGCGGACACCGTGGCGGTTTACGACCCCCGGCCCGTCTATCCCCTGGGCGTTCTCCAGGGCGTCCAGACCTATCCGGATCTGGACGCGCTCCAGGAGGAAATCCGCAGTCTGACCACCCTGGCCCTGGCGGTGCCCGCGGCGGACATCGCCATGGAGGCCGGGGACTCCCGGGCCGCCAACATCGCCCTGCTGGGGGCCTTCAGCCAGGTCCCCGGAGCGCCCCTGAGCCGGGAGGACCTGGAGAAGATTCTGGCCCGGCGCTTCAAGGGCCCGGTGCTGGAGCTGAATCAAAAGGCCTTCGCCATGGGCTGCGGGGCCGCAGGGAAAGGAGGGGCGCGGTGATGAATTCCATTCAGGTGCGCTTTCTCCACCCCTTCACCGGCGAGGCGCTGACCGTGTCCCTGCCCAGGGACACCCGTTTCTCCGGGCTGACGGCGCTGCTGTATGAAAAGGGCTTTCTGGAGCCCCAGAAGCCCGGCTACCGCTATCTCTATCAGGAACACCTGTGCGGCACGGGCCGCGTCCTGGGGGACTATATCCCGGAGAGCGCCGGGGAGATGACCCTGGAGGTCTTCGCGTTCCCGGAAGTTCTGGTTTAAAGGAGGGAGAACGACCATGCTGAGTACGATTGCGCTGGATACCCAGGTGCTCCGGCCGGGCCTTTGCACCGGCTGCGGCGCCTGTCAGGGGCTGTGCCCTTATTGGAGCTCCGTGAAGGGACGGACGGTTCTCCTCTTCGACTGTGAGCGGCTGGACGGCCGCTGCCAGCGGTTCTGTCCCCGGATGCCCACGGACCTGGACGCCCTGCGGAGGAAATTTTTCCCGGCGGAGACCATTCTCCCCGAAATCGGCCCCTATCGGGGTCTGTACCTCACCCGGGCCGCCGGCGAGAACATCCGGGCCTGCGCGCAGCACGGCGGGACCATGACGGCCCTTGTGGAACTGGCGATGAAGGAGGGCTTCATTGACGCGGCGGTGCTGACCCGTTCCCAGGGCGGACTGGACCCCGAGGGCGTCCTGGCCGCCACGCCGGAGGAGGTCCGGCAGTGCGGGGGGAGCAGCTTCCAGATTCCCCCCACCCTGGCGGAGCTGAACCGGGCCCTGAAAGAGGACCGCTACCACAAAATCGGCGTTGTGGGTACCCCCTGCAAGACCCTGGCGGTCTATAAGATGATGGCGAACCCCCTGCCGGACAACGACAACCACGCCGGAAACATCGGCATGGTCTTCGGCCTGTTCTGCGGCTGGGGCCTGGACTGGGAGGGCCTCAACAATCTGGCTCTGTCTCACTGCAGCCAGAACATGCTGTGCCATATGGACATTCCGCCCAGCAAGTACCATTCCCTGGAGCTTACCGAATACAAGAGAACCGTGTCTGTGAATCTGGATGAAGTCCTGCCGCTGGTCCGGTCCGGGTGCCGGTACTGCGTGGATATGACGGCGGAGTTTGCCGACCTCTCCGTGGGCGGGGCCAGAAGCGCCGACGGCTGGGACGTGGACAAGGGGTGGAACCAGGTGATTGTCCGGTCCGAAAAGGGCGAAGCCCTGCTGAAGCTGGCCCGGGAACAGGGCGTGCTGGAGTTCAGGGACCCCATGGAGGGGGGCCTGGAGAAGCTGAAAAAGGCGTCTCTGGGCAAGAAGCGCACCGGCGTAAAGGCCCTGCGGGATCTCACCGGCGGCCTGGGCTATCTGGAGCCCAGCGCGGCGCTGTTTGAGGACCTGTGAGACAGGAGCGTCATAGGATTTCGGAAAGGAAAGGGAGTTTGAGGGGGAACCCATCAGGGGTTCCCCCTCATGTTTAATCAACAGCATTTGGGCCGGTGCCCAAATGCTCCCCGCCGGGTCTTGCCCGGCGGGAATGCCGCTCGCAGGGTCTCTGCCACGGTCCGGCAGCGGTTCGGGATTTTCTCCCGGAGCGCTGGAGCGGCGGTCTCCATGATGTAGGGCTGTCCCGCAATGGAGAGCATAGGCAGGTCGTTGTAGTTGTCCCCGAAGGCCATGACCTCCTCCAGGCCGATGCCCAGGGCGGCGCAGAGCCGGGTCAGCCCCGTGCCCTTGTCCGCCAGGGTGAAGTCCACCCAGGCCTCTCCGGCGATGGCGGCCCGGAAGACGCCGCCCCAGCGGGGGGACAGGGCCTGCCAGGTCTCCTCCAGACAGCCGGGGCACCAGGCGGAGACCTTGACGATGTCCTCAGGGACCTGGTCCGGCGAGGCCAGGGTCACGGTGTGGTTGCCCACGAAATCCCGGACCAGCTCCAGCATGCCCGGTCTCTTGGGGAAGATGTAGCTGGTGTTTTCCCCGGAGACCAGAGCCTCCGCCTCCGGCAGGGCGGCGATGTCCCGGCACAGGGCTTCCGCCCGGGGGCGGTCCATGACGGTCTTGGCCAGAACGGGGCCGGGGCTGCCGGGGCCGAAGACCACCGCCCCGTTTTCACAGAGAAAGGGGAGCCGGTCCGCCGCCGGGGCGAAGAGCCGCCGGAGGCTGCTGTACTGCCGCCCGCTGGCGGGGCAGAAGAGAATGCCCCGCTCCGCCAGACGGCGGATTTCCTGAAAAATTTCCTCCGGGATTTCCGTGGCTCCGTTTTGAAGCAGGGTCCCGTCAATGTCGCTGGCAATCAGCCGGATCATACCGCGTCCTCCTTTTCCTCCGCCGGCGCTACCGGCAGGTATCCTGATATTCCGAGGGGCTCATGCCCGTCACCTTCTTGAAGGTGGCGGAGAAATGGGTGATGTCCCGGTAGCCCACCTGCTCCGCCACCTCGTAGACCTTCACCCGGCAGTCCCGCAGCAGCTCCATGGCCTTCTGAATGCGGTAGCGGGTCAGGTAGTTCAGCAGGGTGTAGTCCGTTTCCTTCTTGAAGGTGTGGCTCAGGTGTCCCTCGCTGAGGCCCAGGTTCTGGGCAATGGCGCTGATGGTGATGCCGGGGTCGCTGTAGTGGACGCCGATGTAGTCCATGGCCTCCAGAACGTATTTGCTCTTGTCCCCCTTTTTCAGCCCCGGCAGGGGGAGGGGGCCGCCGCCCCGCTCCGTCCGCCGCCGCAGGGCCGTCACCGCCTGCTCCAGGTCGCCGTCGTGGAAGGGCTTGAGAAGGAAGTCCACCGCCCCCAGCCGCAGGGCGCTCCGGGCGTAGGTGAAGCTGTCATAGGCGGTGAGGATGATGACATAGACCTGGTTCCCCCTCTCCCGGAGGCGGCGGACCATCTCCAGACCGTCCATCTGGGGCATTTTCAAATCCGTGATAATCAGGGAGGGATTCAGCCGTTCCACGGCCTCCAGGCCCTCCAGACCGTTGGAGGCCTCTCCCACGACGACGCAGTCCAGCGCCGCCCAGTCCACCGCCAGGACGATGCCCCTGCGGATCATCTCCTCGTCCTCCACTACCAGCACTTTCAGCATGCTTGTTCCTCCTCCCGCCGGGCGGGCAGCAGGGCCGTCACCGCGGCGCCTCTGCCGCCGGGTCCCGCTGCCAGGTACAGGCCGCAGTCCCCGCCGTAGTGCTTTGTCAGGATGGTGTCCACGTTGTAAAGACCCAGGTGCTTGCGCTCCTCTCCGCCGGGCCGGCGGTACCGGCCTGAGGCCATGTCCGGGGGCAGACCCCGGCCGTTGTCCGTGACGGTGATTTCCAGCATCCCCGCCGTCTCCCGGGCCGTCACCGCCACCACGCCGTCCTCCACGCCGTCCAGCCCGTGGAGGATGGCGTTTTCCACAATGGGCTGGAGAATCATCTTGGGAACCAGGCAGTCCTCCAGGTCCCGGGGCAGCTCCAGTTCGAAGGAGAAGGCCCCGGACATGCGGATGCGCTGGATTTCGATGTAGCGCCGGAGAATCGCCGCCTCCCGCCGCAGGGGGACGAACTCGTCCGGCGAGATGCAAAAGCGCAGGATGTCCGCCAGATCCGTGGACATCAGGGCCACCTGGGGCAGCTTGTTGATTTTGCTGATCCACTTCATGGTGTCCAGGGTGTTGCAGAGAAAGTGGGGGTTCAGCTGGGCCTGAAGCATCCGGATCTGGGCCTCGTTCAGCTCCCTCTGGTTGTCAATCAGGGCCTCCCGGTTCTGCTTCAGGGCGGAGACCATGCCGTTGAACCGCCGGGCCAGCTGGCCCAGCTCGTCGTCCCGCTCCGCCGGGACGGACACGTCCAGGTTGTCCCGCTCCACCTCGCCGATGACCCGGTGCAGCCGCTGGATGGGCCGGAACATCTGGCGGCTGAGCTTCCAGCTCATGAGGATGGAGATAGCCACGCAGATCACCGCGCAGCCGAGGCTGACGGTGTACAAAAGCCGCCGGGTGGCCCGGGTAAACACCTGGGGCTGCTGGAGCACCAGCCAGAGCCCGCTGGCGGCATGATGGGCCTGGGCGTACAAAAAGGCCTCCGAGTCCCCCTCCAGACTCTGGCCCGCCAGCAGGCGGCTCCGCAGCCGGGGGGCCAGCTCCTCCGCCAGAGAGGGCTGCTCGCAGTACACCGGACGCCAGTACCGGCTGAGGAGAAGCAGGTCGCTCTGAGCGCCGTGGGTCCCCGCCAGCAGCTGCCGGAAATGGGAATCGTACAGACTGACCAGCAGATAGCCGGCGGGGCGGCCCCGCCCGTCCGCCAGCAGGACGGCCCCCTGGAGCAGGGGAGAGGCGGCGTCCGTCACGTCCTCGCAGGCCGTGAAGACCGGGGGCTCTCCCGGCCCGGCGGCGGCGAAGAGCGCGCCCCAGTCCGTGGGCAGTCGCTCCGCCTGGGGAATCTGACGGGTGGAGTACCGCCAGAGGCCCTGAAGATCATAGAGGTCGAAGCTGGCCCAGCTCCGGGCCTGAGCGGTGGCGCTGAAGAGCTCGTTGTAAACCAGGGTGTCCTCCACGCCGCCGCCGGCCAGCGCGCCGGCGATGATGGGGTTTCCCTGGAGGCGGGCCGCGGTCTGGGCGAAGGCGTCAAAGGCGGCGTCCAGAGACTGGGCCGCCGTCTCCAGACGCTCCTCCATGCCCCGGCGGGCCTCGTTGGTCATCCGCAGGCGGAAGATTTGCAGCAGCATGGCGGAGCACAGCAGCAGGGGCACCAGAGACGCCACCAGAAAGCCCCAGAACAGCCGGGTCTGAAAGGAGTGCCGTTTCATGACGGGGCCTCCTCTCCTCCGCTGAGGTAAAAGGCCCAGGACATCAAAAGCGCCTCCCGGCGGCCGCTGGCCCCGGCCACGTCGTAATCCACCAGAGGGATGTCCGCCAGAGGGGTCAGGGTTTCCGCCGCCCCGCCGGGCTCCCGGACGGAGCGCCGGCAGAGCTGCTCCGTCAGCAGCCGCTGAACCTCCGGGCTGACGGTGAAGTCCAGAAACCGCCGGGCGTTGTCCCCGTGGGCGGCGTTTTGAATCAGGGCGCTGGCGTCCGGGACGCAGCTGGTGCCCTCCGCCGGATAGACCATGGCCACGTCGTCCCCGGCGGCGATGCGCTTCAGGGCGGTCTCCTCCAGGGTCACCCCCGCCAGGGCGGCCCCGGAGGCCACGGCGCTGAGGACCTCGCCGGAGCCCTCCAGCTGCCGCCCGTCCAGGTGGGCGGCGAAGCGCCGGAGGGTGTCCCCGCCGCCGTCCTCCTCACCCAGGGCCTGGAGCAGGGTCACCAGGGCGGTGAAGCTGGAGCCGGAGACGGCGGGGTCCGCGAAGGCCACCCGTCCCCGGAGCTCCGGGGCCAGCAGGTCCGCCCAGCCGGTGAGCCGGCCGGGGCGCAGGAGCTTGGTGTTGTAGACCAGCACCACCGGCAGGGCGGAGAAGGGGGTCCACAGGTCCTGGGCGTCCCGGAACTGGGGCTGGAGGTCCTCCGCCTGGGCGCAGGCATAGGGGGTGAAGCAGTCCCGATAGGCCTCCAGACTCTCCACGCCGCCGCCGAACATCACGTCTGCCCCGGGGGCGTCCGCCTCCCGGCGGATGCGCTCCAGAAGCTCGTTGGTGCCGCCGGTCACCACCTCCACCCAAATGCCGGTACGCTCCTCGAACTCCTTGACAATGGGCCAGTAGACCTCTTCCTTGTGAGAGGTGTAGAGGACCAGGCGGTTCTCCTGGCCGGGAGCGCCCTCCGGGGCCGCTCCGCCGCCCCCGGCGCAGCCCGCTGCCAGCACCAGGGCCAGAAGGACCGCCGCCAGCCGTATCCGCTTCATTTCCGGCACCTCCTTCCTTTGGCACTCAATCAATTCGACTACAGTATACCATATTCCGCCGGGGGTTTTCATCTGAATTTCACAAAAATCTCAGAGGGAGACAAAAAACCGCAGGTTTGTCCCCTGTTCTTTTTTTTCAGAACCCGCTAGAATAAAATTACCAACCAGCAAAGACTTTCCTATTTTCATTTTGTGGAAAACAACGAAGGAGGACCTGTATGAAAAGAATCACAGCTTTGTTCCTGTCTCTTGCCATGCTTCTGGCTCTGGCCGCCTGCGGCGGCGGAAGCAACCCGCCCGCCCAGACCGGCGGCGACGCCCAGACACCCCCTGCCCAGACCGGCGGCGACGAGCAGACCCCGCCTCCCGCCGATGACAAGGACCTCACCGAGACCCAGAAGATTATCAGGGAAGCCGAGGGCATGACCCTGGAGGAGCTGGCCCGGAAGGCCATCGAGGAGTCCAACGGCAAGATGTTCTACGGCGTGGGCAACTCCAGCCGCGGCAAGAGCGCCCTGCCCCTGTTCATCGAGTATCTCCAGACCATCGACCCCGGCTACAGCATGGAATTCGAGTGGCAGCAGCCCAAGAACAACAAGATTTTCGACCAGCTTACCGCCGACTCCCTGAAGGACACCGGCACCTTTGCCATGACCCTGATTCAGGACGGCAACCAGATTGAGAGCAAGATGGTCCAGACCGGCGTGCTGGACACCTTCGTGCCCAAGGACTGGGCCGACGCCAACGGCACCAGCGCCGACGCCTATGAGGGCTATCTCCCCCTCCAGACCCTGAACAAGGTCTTCATGTACAACAATACCGGCTCCAAGTCCTATGACAACTGCTGGGACTTTGTGGCCGAGGGCGAGCACGGACTGTACATGGACATCGACTCCGAAATCGTGGGCAAGAACTTCCTGTACATGCTCACCGAGGATACTTACGCCGGCTGGCTGAAGGACGCCTTCAACGCCCTGCCCGCCGAGGAACAGGCCTATTTCCAGCCCACTATCAAGGCCATGGAGTCCGAGGCCGCCGACTTGGGCCTGGGCGCCGACGGAGCCTATGCCCTGGCCTGGATTAAGCTCTGGGTAGAGAGCTACAACGCCCAGACCGACGACGGCCCCATCTGCAACACCCTGGTGGACAAGTCCGCCACGGACCAGTTCGGCCTGCTGGTGTATTCCAAGCTCCGCAGCGTGGAGGAGTCCAGCTCCGTTTCCGTGAACAACATCAATGTGGCGGCCTATGACGACGGCTTCACCGGCATCGGCGGCTATGGCTACTGCCACTACCTCTTTGTCACCGACAACTCCCCCCTGCCCTGGACCGCCTGTGCCTTCATCGCCTACATGACCTGCACCGTGGACGGCTTCTCCGCCTGGGGCAAGGACATGGGCGGCTATTCCTCCAACCCCACCGTGGCCGAGGGCACCGAGGCCCAGTATGGCCACTCTAAGGGCGGCATGGCCGAGGACGGCACCACCGTGGAATTCGAGGCCAAGAACGACCGGGGCTATGACTGGTGGACCACCGACGGCAAGCTGGTTCTGGAGGACCCCGAATACTGCGCTTCCGTCTCCTTCACCGTGGGCAGCTGGATTGAGATGCTGAGCAAGTATTCCGCCGGTTAAGAGCCGTCGGAAATGACGCTCCTTTGCCCCTCATTTCCCCGGCGGAACCGTTTGCCGGGAATCCCGGCCCCGCCTGAGCGGGCGGACCTTTCAGCGCCATGAATCCGAAGGGGAGGGGACAGCCCCTCCCCTTCATTACTTCCAGGTCTTTCGAACCGAACAGCCGGAATGAAAAACCCGGAAAGCATACATACCAGACATACCAGAAAGGAGAGAGGCCTATGGGCGCCACCGTGGTATTTGACATGGGCGGCGTGCTGATGGACTATGATACCCGGGGCCTGACGGCGGCGGTTACCGCCGGCGGGGCGGACGCCGCGCTGCTGCACCGGGAGATGTTTGAGGGCCCCGACTGGCTCACGCTGGACCGGGGCGGCACGGAGGAACAGGCCCTGGCCCTCATGAAGCGGCGTCTGCCGGAGCGGCTTCACCCGGCGGCGGACCGGGCAATGGCCCGCTGGGACGAATTCCTGACGCCCGTTCCGGAGATGAACGCCCTGGCGGCGGAGCTCCATGGGCTGGGCGTGCCGCTGTATTTGCTGTCCAACACCTCCGCCCGGTTTTACAGCTTCCGGGAGCGGGTGCCCGCCTGGCCGCTGCTGAAGGGGGCGCTGCTCTCCTTCGAGGAACATCTGCTCAAGCCGGACCTGGACATCTACCGGCGGCTGTTCGCCCGCTTCAACCTGCCGCCCCACGACTGCTTTTTCGTCGACGACGTCAACGAGAATATCGAGGCCGCCCGCTGGTGCGGGATGCAGGCCTTTCAATACCGGAGGAACCCGGAAAGCATCTCCAAGCTGCGTGACGCTCTGCGGCAGGCCGGTATCCCGGTCTCCCCGGAAGCTGAGAGGAGAGATCTATGAATCAATCGACTGCCGGCAGGGGCGCCATCCTGCTCAACAAGGTGAAGACGTTTTTCTCCAAGCCTCACAACGTCATTCTGGTGCTGATGGGCATTGTGCTGACCTTCAGCACCGTGGCCCCGATTCTGGCCATTGTGGAAGACACGTTCAAGATTCACCCCGGCACCATCGACGCCCACCTCACCGGCCAGGCGGCGGGCTATACCACGGTGAACTATGTGGACCTGTTTACCAGCCGCCTGGCAAAGACAAATCTCTGGACGCCCCTGCTGAACACGGTTCTGCTGGCGGTGGGCACCTGCGTGGTGTCCATCCTCTTCGGCGGCGTGTTCGCCTTCCTGATTACCCGGACGAATCTGGCCTGGAGGAAGTACCTCAGTTCCATTTTCATTTTCCCCTACATCATGCCCCAGTGGACCCTGGCGGTGGTGTGGCAGAATCTGTTCAACTCCAACGCCGTCACCGGCACCTCCAACGGACTTCTGGCGGCCACCCTGGGCGTGAATATGCCGCTGTGGTGGTGCCAGGGCCTGTTCCCCAGCCTGGTGGTGCTGGGCCTGCACTACGCCCCCTTTGCCTACATCCTCATCGGCGGCATCTTCCGCAACATGGACGCCAACCTGGAGGAGGCCGCCACCATCCTGGATACCCCCAAGTGGAAAATCATGTGCAAGGTCACCCTGCCCATGGTGAAGCCCGCCATTCTCTCCACCATTCTGCTGGTCTTCGGCAGCTCCATGGGCTCCTACCCGGTGCCCCATTACCTGGGCCTCACCACCCTGTCCACCAAGTACGTTTCCATGAACTCCAAGTATACCGGCGAGGCCAGCATCCTGGCCATCATCATGATGTTCTTCGGCGTGGCCATTATGCTGCTCAATCAGCTCTCCCTGACCAGCCGGAAGAGCTATACCACCGTCACCGGAAAATCCGGCCAGATTTCCAAGATTAACCTGGGCCGGGCGGGGAAGTACGTCATTGCCCTGGCTCTGGTGATTGTGACCTTCTTCACCAGCATTTTCCCCATCGTCTCCTTCGCCTTCGAGACCTTCCTGCCCAATCCCGGAGACTACTCCTTCCTCTACACCGGCGACGCCGACAACCTCACCACAAAGTGGTGGGTGACGGATGAGAACGTCTCGGAAAACGGCATGTACGGCCAGAAGGGCATCCTCCACAACGAAACCATCTGGCACGCCTTCCGGGGCACCGTCTGGGTCAGCGTCTGCTGCGCCCTGATTGCCGGCACCATCGGCACCCTGATTGGCTATGCCGTGTCCAAGAACCGACGAAGTAAATGGGCCAATTACGTCAACAGCGTGGCATTTCTGCCCTATCTGATGCCCTCCATCGCCGTGGGCGTGGCCTTCTTCATCCTCTTCTCCAACGAGCATGTGAACCTGTTCAATACCTATACCCTGCTGATTATCGTGGGCACCATCAAATACATCCCCTTTGCCTCCCGCAGCTCCCTGAACTCCATGCTCCAGCTCTCCGGCGAGATTGAGGAGGCGGCCATCATCCAGGACATTCCCTGGATCAAGCGCATGACCCGCATCATCATCCCCATTCAGAAGTCCTCCATCATCAGCGGCTACCTGCTGCCCTTCATGACCTGCCTCCGGGAGCTGAGCCTGTTCATGCTGCTGTGCACCCAGGGCTTCATCCTGTCCACCACGCTGGACTACTTCGACGAAATGGGCCTGTATGCCTTTTCCAGCGGCATCAACCTGATCCTGATTATCACCATTCTGGTGTGCAACACCCTGGTGAACAAGGTCACCGGCGCCAGCCTCGATAAAGGAATTGGAGGATAATATCATGCCTGAAATCAAATTGGAACATATTACAAAGCGCTGGGGCAGGTTCTACGCCGTGGACGACCTGAACCTGACCATTCAGGACAACGCCTTTGTGACCCTGCTGGGCCCCTCCGGCTGCGGCAAGACCACCACTCTGCGGATGATTGCCGGTCTGGAGACCCCCACCAGCGGCCGCATCACCATCGGGGACAAGGTGGTGTTTGACAGCGCCCTGGGCATCAACGTCCCCGCCAACAAGCGGAAGGTAGGCTTCCTGTTCCAGAACTACGCCCTGTGGCCCAACATGACGGTGTACCAGAATATCGCCTTCGGCCTCTCCAATATCAAGGAGGCCCTGCCCAAAGTGGACTTCGAGACCAAAAACGCCGCCCGTCTGGCGGAGATTCTGAAGGAGCCCGGCGAGGTGGCGAAGATTGTGGAGGACTGCCGGGACAAAACCGGAAAAATTGACGAAAACAAGGCCTGCATCAAGCTGATTGACGCCTTTACCCTCTCCATGTACACCGCCAAAAAGCTCTTTGCCTATCACCTGGAGTCCGGCAGGGACGTATCCGGCGAGATTGCCGCCCTGGAAGCAAAGGTCAGCGCCGCCAGGGCGGGGCTGAACGAGGAATTCCAGGTGGTCCAGGGGGGCCAGGTGGTGACGGAGGTCCGAAAGCTCACAAAGGAGGAGATCGACCTCTCCGTCCGCCGGGTGTCCCGCATTGTGAAGATCGGCATGTTCATGGACCGCTATCCGGCGGAGCTCTCCGGCGGCCAGCAGCAGCGGGTAGCCATTGCCCGGACCCTGGCCCCGGAGCCCTCGGTGCTGTTCATGGACGAGCCCCTCAGCAACCTGGACGCCAAGCTGCGGCTGGAAATGCGCTATGAGCTCCAGCGGCTCCACGTGGAAACCGGGTCCACCTTCGTCTATGTCACCCACGACCAGATGGAGGCCATGACCCTGGCCACCCAGATCTGCCTGATTAACAACGGCGTGCTCCAGCAGTATGACGCCCCCCTGACCGTCTACAACCGGCCCGGCAACCTCTTTGCCGCCGATTTCGTGGGCAATCCCTCCATCAACTTTGTGGAGGCCCGGGGGACCCAGCGGCCTGACGGCGGCGTGGCGCTGACCATCTTCGGGGACCGTCAGGCGGTCTTCCGGCCCGCCCGGCCCCTGAAGCTGGACGAGTGGTTCCGGGACCGGGACGCCCAGGACGCCGCGGCGGAGGAGGAGCACAGGAAAAAGCTGGCGGACAGGTCCTATGTGGAAAAGGGCAACAAGGATGAGACCTTCCGCTATCACATTGCCAAGGTGGACGAGGAGGACGACTCCCTCCAGGAGGCCCCCGTCCTGACCAACGAGGATTTTGTTCTGGGCATCCGGCCGGAGTTCATCGACATTGTGGAGGGCGGGGCCCTCTCCGGCGAGATCTACGGCGCCATGCCCACCGGCATGGAGTCCACCATCAAGGTCCGCATCGGGGACTTCCTGCTCACCGGCGTGGTGTTTGGCAGCACCCTGTTTACCATCGGCTCCCGGGTCCATATCGACATCTCCGGGGAGAACGTCATGCTCTTTGACCGGAAGAGCGGAAAATGCGTCGCCTTCGGCGCTCTGGAGTGCTGACGCGGCGTAAATGAAAGAAACACAGCAGCCGGAGGGAGAGAGGAGCGGTCCTCTCTCCCTCCGGCTGTGCCAAAACCGGGCGGGCCGGATGGAGGCAGGCCTCCGGTGGCCGGTCGGTCCGGGCAGGCATCGGCAGCCCCGGAATGGCCGCCGGCCCCTGCCGGGAAGGGCGTCCCCGCGCCGTTTGGCGCGGTCCGGTGATGAAAACGAGAGGAACCCCCCAGGGGTTCCTCTCGTCTGTTTGTCTTGGGATGCCCGCATTTTCAGGAAAACCGCTTTCTCCCGATGCTGTGAGTCCGCCCCGGCGGTTACTGGGGCTTCACAATGAGGTTAATCAGGCGGTTCCTGACGAAGATGGTTTTCACCACCTTCATCCCCGCTGTGGCCTTCTGGACCTTGTCCACCGCCATGGCGGCGTCCGCCACGGCCTGTTCGGAGCTGTCCGTGGGCATGGTGACGGTGCCCTTCAGCTTTCCGTTCACCTGGACGGCGAACTCCACGGAGGAGGCCACGGTCTTGCTCTCGTCGTAGACCGGCCAGTCGCTCTGACAGCACATTTTGCCGCTTTCGGCGGCGAAGCCGAAGCGCTCCCAGAGCTCCTCGGTGATGTGGGGGGCGAAGGGGTTCAGCAGCTGAATCAGAATCTTCATGTCCCCCTTGGTGACGCCGTTGGCCGTCAGCTCATTGACCGCCGTCATCATGGCGGCAATGGCCGTGTTCATTTTCAGGCTGTCAATGTCCCCGGTGACCTTTTTGATGGTCCGGTGGAGAATGGCCTCGTTGGCGGGCGTCGGGTCAGTGGAGTCCCTGGCGTTCTCCGCCAGGTTCCACACCCGGTCCAAAAAGCGCTTGGAGCCCTTCACCGCCTCGGTGGACCAGATGGCCGCCTGCTCGAAGTCGCCCACGAACATGATATACAGCCGCATGGTGTCCGCGCCGTACTGGGCCACGATGTCGTTGGGGTTCACCACGTTGCCCCGGGACTTGGACATCTTCTCGCCGCCCTCGCCCAGAATCATGCCGTGGCTGGTCCGCTTGCCGTAGGGCTCCCTGGTGGGGACCACGCCGATGTCATAGAGGAACTTGTGCCAGAAGCGGGAATAGAGCAGGTGCAGGGTGGTGTGCTCCATGCCGCCGTTGTACCAGTCCACGGGAGACCAGTAGTTCAGAGCCTCCCTGCTGGCCAGGGCCTTGTCGTTGTGGGGGTCCATATAGCGGAGGAAATACCAGCTGGAGCCCGCCCACTGGGGCATGGTGTCCGTCTCCCGCTGGGCGGGGCCGCCGCAGCAGGGGCAGGTGGTGTTTACCCAGTCGGTCATCTTTGCCAGGGGGCTCTCGCCGGTGTCGGTGACCTCATAGCTCTCCACCTCGGGGAGAAGCAGGGGCAGCTGGTCTTCCGGCAGGGGGACCCAGCCGCATTTCTCGCAGTGCACCAGGGGGATGGGCTCGCCCCAGTAGCGCTGGCGGCTGAACACCCAGTCCCGGAGCTTGAAGTTGGTCTTGGGCCGTCCGTAGCCCTCTTTGGTCACGTGCTCCTTCATGGCGGGAATGGCTTCCTTCACCGTCATTCCGTTGAGGAAGCCGGAGTTGACCATGATGCCGGTGTCGTCCTTCAGGACGAAGGCCTCCCTGGTGATGTCGCCGCCCTGGACCACCTCCACAATGGGCAGGCCGAAGGCCGTGGCGAAATCCCAGTCCCGCTGGTCGTGGCCCGGCACGCCCATGACGATGCCGGTGCCGTAGCCCATGAGGACGTAGTCGGAGACGAAGAGGGGCACATGCCTGCCGTTGGCGGGGTTCACGGCCTCGATGCCCTGGAGGCGGACGCCGGTTTTCTCCTTGTTCAGCTCGCCCCGCTCGAAGTCGGATTTTCTCGCGGCCTCGGCCTGATAGGCGGATACCTCGTCCCAGTTCTGAATCTGGTCCTTCCACTGCTCCAGATAGGGGTGTTCCGGGGAGATGACCATATAGGTCACGCCGAAGAGGGTGTCGCAGCGGGTGGTGTAAACCGTCAGCCTGTCGCCGTTGGTGGCGGTGAAATCCACCTCGGTGCCCTCGGACCGGCCAATCCAGTTCCGCTGCTGAATCTTCACCCGGTTGATGAAGTCCACATCCTCCAGGTCGTCAATCAGCCGGTCGGCGTATTTGGTGATGGCCAGCATCCACTGGGCTTTCTCCTTGCGGATGACCTCGCCGCCGCAGCGCTCGCAGACGCCCTCCACAACCTCCTCGTTGGCCAGGACAATCTTGCAGCTGGTGCACCAGTTCACAGGCATGGACGCCTTATAGGCCAGGCCCTTTTTGAACATCTGGAGGAAAATCCACTGGGTCCACTTGTAGTAGTCCGGGTCGGTGGTGTTCACCTCCCGGTCCCAGTCGAAGGAGTAGCCCAGCATGTGCAGCTGCCTGCGGAAGTTCTCCACATTGTCCCGTGTGACCTTGGCGGGGTGGATTTTGTGCTGGACGGCATAGTTTTCTGTGGGCAGGCCGAAGGCGTCATAGCCGATGGGGAAGAGGACGTTATAGCCCTGCATCCGCTTCTTCCGGCAGATGATGTCCATGGCGGTGAAGGGACGGGCGTGTCCAACGTGGAGCCCCTGGCCGGAGGGATAGGGGAACTCAATCAGGCCGAAGAATTTTTCCCGGGTCGTGTCCCCGTTGACGGCAGTGAAGGGCTTTTCCTCCAGCCATCTGGCCTGCCATTTCTTCTCAATGGCGGTAAAATCGTATTTCATCATGCGTTTCTCCTTTATTTCACTGAAAACTTTTCAGATGCTTGCCGTTTGGGCCCTCAGGGCCCGCTGACGCCCTCCCCGTCTTTCAGAAAGGAAATATATCTCCGTTCGGGAAGGGGCGCTTCCGGCTGAAAGGTCAGCCGGCCCCGGTCCCCCTCCGACAGGCGGCGGTATTCCTGTTCGCTGACGCTCAGCCAGACTTCCGTTCCGTCCGCCAGACGGAAGCCGATGTGATGAGAAATCTCCGGGCGGCTTCTGGGGCGCTGCCTGGTCTTGGTCCGTCTGCCGGTCACGGCGGCGGGGACGGTCTGCGGGGGAGACGGTTGTTTCCGGGCTTTTTGCCAGGATTTTGGCGCGGGGATTTCCTGCCCCTTGGATTGCAGGTATAAACGCTGAATCCACCGCTGAAGGCCATAGACGATGCCCAGCACGGCAACATTCAGAAACAGCTCAAAGAAAAAGCGGCCAAATTCAGACCCGAGGAAAAACCGCAGCAGCCACGGGGGAAGATGGGGCGTGAAGGCTTTGACCAGCAGGATGGCGAACAGCCAGGTCGAAATCAGAACGACGATCCAAAACGATCTTTTCAGGAATTTCAAAGCAGGTCCCCTCCCTAGAGTCTGTTTTAAAACAGACTCTTAGACAGCCGGAAAGAAAACGCCCCCAGCCAAACCGGCCAGGGGCGTCAATCAAAAACGCGGTACCACCCTGTTCAGCCGCCGGGGAAACGGTGGCGGCCCTCATGGCCCGGTAACGGGGGCAGGCCGTTCCGCCCTACTGCCGGTTCAGGCGGGAGACTCCGGGACCAGTCATCCACGGACTTCCCCCGCCGGCTCGCAGCGTCCGCCGGCTCTCTGAGGGCGGGAAGGCCCGTCTTTTTTCCCTTCATCGTCTTTCAACAGGCCCTATTGTACGGGGAAGGGGGCCGTTTGTCAAGGGTAAACAGGGAGATTCTTTGCTGTTTTTCGGAATTTCCGGGTCCTCCGAAGGGGAATTTCAGAAAACGCACCGGGCCGTGAAGCAAGAGCCCCGGGGTCCCAGGCCCTCCATCTGGTAGACGTCCGGACCCTCCCGGACGCCCTCCAGCTGCAGCTCCTCCCCCAGACCGGCCTCCCGGCTGTAGTTGATGTAAAACTCCCTGGGGACCCGCACCTGCAAGTCCTCCGGCAGGGCGTCCCACACATAGTCGCCGTAGTTGCCGCTGAACAGGTGGCCGTTTCCGTCCAGATCCGACCAGCGGACCGTCCGGGAGCCCCGGTCCTCCCGGCCCTCCCTGGGCAGGGTGATTTTCCGGGGCTCCGGGCAGTCGATCTCCTGGGGGCAGACGGTGATGGCCTTGGCGGTGAAGGCGCTGGGGCGCAGAATCTTCCGGGTGACGGGATCCACCAGAATCCAGTCGGTTTTGGAGGAGACCCGGAGGGCTCCCGTCCGGTCCCGCATCTCGTAGACCCGCTGCATGTGGGCCCCTCTGGACCCGTTTTCCCATGTGGTGATGTCCAGCACGTCCCCGGCGTGAGGGCAGTCGTGAATCCGAAGAACCGCCCGGGAGATCAGGAAGACCTCCCGGTTGGCCCAGAGCACGTCGTGAGTCAGGCCTCTGGCGTCGTAGTCATAGCCGGCGAAGGCCCCCAGCTTGCTCAGCAGGGCCGACGCCCGGGCCCGCTGTTCCCGGTCACAGTCCCAGAATACCAGTTCCTCCTGGCGGGAATAGCTGTTTTCCGTCAATGTCTGTCTGAATGCTTCCATAGTATCCTCCGGCAAAAAATGTTTTCCGGAGGACAGTATAGCACCATTCGCCCCTTTTCTCAAGAGAGCATTTGTCAAGGGGGATTTCACCCAAAAGGTGAAATCCCCCTACAGGCCGGAAGTTATTCTCAGGAGCACTTCAGTTCTTTCGTATGTTCTCTCGTCAATCTGCTTATCCGTTGAAAAAACTTGCCCAAGTCTGAAATTGCTCATACTGTTCCGGGGTGTTGAGACGCCGGGCGGAATCGTCCTCAATGTCCGGTGTCCGGTCGTCATCGGACATCGAGATGAAGCAGAGGGTCTCCGGGGCGAAGACGCCCTCCGCCTGTAGCGTTTCGAAGACCAATGCCACCGTCTCCAGAAACTGCTCCTGGAACTGCTCATGAACCTCGTCATAGGCATCGTCGTCCGTATCGGAGAGGGTCGCCTCTTGGTCGTAGAGTTGCCGGCTGACCTGATTGAGTTCACTGTTGGTCCCATCGGAGTAGCCCCACTCGTCGGGAATATAGCGGTTCAGACTGAAAGAGCCGTCCGCCACATGGCTCACCAGTTCCTCGGACCAGTACTTCCGTAACTCCGCCAGACGCTCCGGTGTCCGGTCCGTCTCGTCCCGCCTTGCCAGGGCCTCCTCGGTGTTCACTGCCAGGAAAAGAGTAATACAATCGCTGTCGGTGACCAAGGCCGCACTGTAGATATGCTCCTTCCCAATTTCCAAGCGAATCTTCTCCATTGCATGCCGTACCGCTTTCTCAATGGCGGGCTGTAGGTCTAAGAAAAATTGTTCCACCTCTGATTATCCTCCTATTTTGCGAATTGATATGAGCAAAGTATAGCACAAAGCCAACTGGCATTCAACTTCTGTTACAGGGTCTTCACCTACTTTTGCAAGCAATGCCCTGGTATATACCGAGGCCCGCTTGTTGGTGGCTGAAGGCCCCTAAGCCCCCGGTGATCGGCGCAGCTGCGTCCGATGCACAAGCCGCCGTTGGCGTCTGCTGTATATACCAGCAGGGGAGGACTGGCAGCGGAGCCACCCCCGCCCCCGGAGGGCGCACGATGGCCGCAGGCCATACCACCACCAGCTTGCGGGTGGTGAGTAAGTGCGCTCTTCGCAGAGGGCCGGCAAAGAGAACGGAGCGCCCAGGTCATTCCCAGACGCTCCCGCTTCGGTTCCCTCCTGCTGGTCGATCACCGCCTTTCCAGCCTGTGTCATTCTGCCACAAATGAGCCGCCAGCCATGTAATGTATTCGGTGGTGAAACCACCCTTTACACAATACATCTCAATAGGCATTGCCGGTCCTGCTGTCCGGTTCTTACAGTACGTTTTCCATCAGCCGGGTGAGGATGACTGCCGCCTGGGCCCGGGTGGCGCTGCCGCCGGGGGAGAGGGTGGCGGCGCTGGTGCCGTTGACCAGACCCTGGGCGTTGGCCCACTGGAGAGGCTCCACGGCATAGGAGGCAATCTGCCCCGCGTCGGTGAAGGCGGAGAGGTCCGCCCGGTCCGACACGTCCCCGCCCTTGTAGCGGACATAGCGGAAGAGGAAGGCGGCCAGCTGCTCCCGTGTAATCCGGTTTCCGGGGCGGAAGGTGTTGTCTTCATAGCCGTTGACTATGCCGTTCTGCACGGCCCAGGCCACGGCGGAGGCGTAATAAGCGCCGGGGGCCACGTCGGAGAAGCCGGAGGAACCGGCGGCGGGAGAGCCCTCCAGCCGGTAGAGAATGGCCACGATCATGCCCCGGTTGGTGGCTGCGTTGGGGGTGAAGGCGGTGGCGGAGGTGCCGTTCATCAGGCCCATCTCATAGACGCGGCGCACCGCGTCATAGCACCAGGCCCCCGGCTCGATGTCCAGGAAGGGCAGGCTGCCGTCGCCGGGGGCGAACACGGCCTGGACCTCCACGTCCCGTCCCGGCATGGTGAAGGTATAGCTGCGGGCCGCGGCGGAGACGGTTCGGATGCTCCGGCCCTGGCTGTCGGTAACGGTGAGACTGTCCAGGACATAGCCTCTGTCCGGCACAGGGGTGATGGTGACGGTGGCGCCCTCCGCCGCCGAGGAGGGGCGGACGGAGAGGCTGCCGTGCTCGGTTTCCGCCGTCCGGACCCGCCAGAGGGGCCTGCTGCCGGAGGAGGAACCGCCGCCGGAGCCGCTGTCCTCCCGGAGCTGCACCCGGATGCTCCCACCCTCCAGAGGACGGAGAGAGCGGTCCAGCAGCACCAGAGAGGCCCGGGCCGGCAGGGTGCAGCTTCCTCCGGGGTACAGGGTTCCCAGAGAGAGGGAGCGGCCCTCCATCAGGCTGTCCCCCTCCGCCGTCAGGCAGATGGTGACGGAGGTCTGGCCCTGACCGGCATTCACCAGGCAGTCCGGGCTGTAGACGTCCCGGGAGGCGGGGGTGAAGGAGGCGTCGGGGCATTCTCCCTCCAGGGTCAGCTCCGCCTGAAGGGCGGAAAGCTTATCTTCCAGCCCCTTCAGGGTCAGGACGATGCCGTCGCCCTCCTGACGCCAGGTGAGAACCGGGTCCTGCCCCGCCGCCAGGGCGGGGGTCCAGAGCAGGCACAGGGCCAGAAGGCCCGCCAGAAATCTATGAATGTTCCGCATGGTCTCAGCCCTCCTTCAACTCAAAGACAGGCAGATCGCTGCCGCCGGGGCTGTCGATCCACAGGGTTTCCGCCGTGATCCGCTGGCTCTCCGGAGCCGTGGGCAGGTCCGTCCGGGACAGCACCGCCCGCATCCGGCTGGGCAGAAGGCGCTCCGCGGCGCAGCCGCTGACCTCGCCCTGAAGCTCCGCTTCCCGCTGGACGTTGGGGACGAAGAGGAAGAGTCCGTCGCTGATGTCGCTGACCGCGCCGTCCTCCGGAATCTCGGCCAGAAGCAGAGCCTTGCCGTCCAGGGGCCGGACTTCCTCCGTGGTGGTGAATTCGCCGTTCGCGTCCACTGTGGTCTTGACGAACTGGCCTTCAATCCGGACGATCTGGTACAGGGGATTGCCCCGGTAGGTTCCGGCGATGACCAGGGTTCCGGCGGGGAGCTCCTGGTTCGCGCCCTCGCCGTAGCGGTAGGGCTGGGCCAGGATGCCCGCCGTGCAGCCCTCCAGGAAGGCCACGTCATCCCCCGCGTAGCTGACCAGCTGGATGTCCGCGTCGGAAATTTTTTCCGGGTCCTCCGGGATGCCGGTGATGACGACGGTTTTGGCGTCGTAGGTCCAGATGCGGGTGTCCGTCTCCGGTGCGCCGGGCTTCTGGAAATAGGTGAGATAGCTGTCCGCGTCGTCCTCCGCCTGATTGCCCTGGCTGAAATCTCCCTGGCGGGCGGAGACGGTATTCCCGGCCCCGTCGGTGATGGAGACGCTGAACGCGCCTTCGGCGGGGAACCGGGTGAGCTTCAGGCCGGAGACAGGGGTCTCCTCCTTCAGCGTCAGGGTGACGGTATCGCCGTCCCGGGTCAGCTCGTAGGCGTCGGGGTCCACGGTCTTGTCATAGGCGATTCGGAGCTCGGGCGCCTCGTCCTCGGCAAAGCAGCTGCCCAGGGTGTCGTAGGCCCGGACGGCGTAGGTATAGGTGCGGTGGTTGGCGGAGCCGATGATGTCGGTAAAGGTCCCGTCCACGGTGAAGGCGATGGGCTCATTGTTGCGCAGAATCTCATAGCCCTGGACCTGGTCCGGCGCGGCGGTGGAGGAGATTGTCAGAAGGACTTCCCTGTCTCCCTGCTTTTCCGCCGTCAGGGACACCGTGCCGGAGGCAGGCGTCTTTCCCGCCAGGCGGTCCCGGCGGCTCTGGTCGCTGAGGTACCAGACCGCCCGATCCTCCGCCGGATAGGCGGCAAGGGCGCTCTCGGTCTCCTCGCTGAGGCTGACGCCCCAGCGCTGGAAGAATTCCGTCAGATTCCGCCCGGCGGTTTTGGAGGCCGTCAGGGCCAGCCGGTCGCCGTAGCTGCCGCTGCCGGAAGAGGACTTCCACTCCTTGAAGAAGCGGTTGTAGAAGTCCATGTCTCCGTCGTCATAGGCCAGATGGAGCTGCCAGTAAAGGCCCAGCTGGGTGAATACGTTGCTGGACTCCCCGGGGAGGCCAGCCGCCGTCTTGGAGAAGACGGAGGGCCAGCGGTTTTCCTTTTCCAGCCGGGAGGGGAGGATGTTTTTCCCGCCGTCGGCGGTCTGGACCATGAGGGAGTAGAGGTTGTTGGTGATTTCCGCCTGTCCCAGCTTATCCATGTTGTGGCCGATCTCGTGGGCGATGCCCCAGCCGAAGAGCCGGTTGATCTGCGCGCCGGGCTCCAGGCTGCTGAGGGGCTTGCCGCAGACCATGCCGCTGCAGGAGCCGTAGCCGATGCCGATGTGGCTGCCCGCCGCGTACATGAAGGCCCCGGCGAACATCTGCATGCAGCGGATGTTCTGGCGGGAGGTCATGCCGCCGGCCCCGGTCTCGTCTATGCCCTGGGTGGTTTCGCAGATGCGCATGACGTCCTCCCAGGCCAGCACGTTGTCATAGAGGGTTTCCACGGCCTCCGCCCGGTTGGGGCCCAGGGCGCTCTGCACCGCCGCCGCCGGCAGGGACAGCAGCACGGAGGGCAGGGACAGCTCCGTGACGTTGAGGCAGTGGGTGTCCCGGTTGGCGCTGGTGATGCCCTGGGCGGCGCAATAGCCGGTCAGGGCGTCCACATAGAGGCCAATTTCCGTCTGCCGGTCTTTTTCGCTCATGTCAAACCAGCCGTCCAGAGCCAGCAGGGGAATCTCCACCGTCCGGCGGATGTGGAGCTGGATGTCCTGAGGGGCGCTGCCGCCGTAGGTGACGTACAGACTGCCGCCTCTGGGCGTGTTCTGGCTGCCGATCTGGGGAACGGTCAGCACATTCCGGCCGTTTCTCAGGGTCCCCATGGAGGCCCGCCAGGTGGAGGCCTCGGCGTTGAACTGGGTGGCGTACACCGTCACCGTCTCCCCGGCGGGGATGCCGGCGGCGTAAATCGTGATGTCCTCCCCGGCCTTGGCGGCGGCTCCCAGGGGCTGGAGGTCGCTGGCGCTCTGGCCGAACTGCTGGCCGTCTGCGCCGCCGCTGCGGCTCCGGAGCCCCCGGAGCACTCTGCCGGGGCCCTTGCCCTGAAGCAGGTCTTCCGCCAGATTCAGCTCGTCGGCCAGAATCTCCGGGTTGAGATAGTAGTTCCCCTCGTCGCTGTTCAGGCGGGTCCGCAGGGCGTCGATGTCCGCCTGGGAAACGCCGGTGCGCAGGGTGGTGCGGAGCTCGTCGGAGAAGAGGTCCGCGATGTTGTCCGGCAGGCACCGGGCGGGGTCGTATTCCAGGAACATCAGCTCAGAGAGGCTCACCGCCGAATAGCCCGCCTGCTCGATGGTGACAGCCGCCCGGACCACATCCGTCACCGGCTCAACAGGCAGCACGGCGAAGCGGGTGGAGGCGGGATTGTTCCGCACCGGCAGCCAGGTCTCCGCGTCGGAGGCGCTGCCGCCCTCCAGCGGGTTCGGGGCCAGCAGGGTGCCGGGGCCGTTCAGGTCGTCTCCCTCCCGCCAGACGGTGACGGTGTAGAGCCGGAGATTGGAGGCATAACTCCCGTCCAGCCGGGGCACCCAGATCACGGCGCTGATGTCCGCGGGCTCCTTGAAGTCGCAAAGAACCTGCTTGTTGTCCCACCAGTTGCCGTCTCCGTAGGAATGAGAGGTCCAATGGGTGGAGAAATCGCCGTCGGCCATGAATTCCGGCTGGAAGGGCCGGCTGGCCGGGTAAGAGGTGGGCGAGACATTGTTGGGCGCGGCCAGCCAGACCCGTTCAAGGTTCTGCCAGTCCAGCACGCCCGCCGTGGGAATGCCCTCGGGGCGGCTGTAGTCCGGCGCCTCAGGCGTACCCAGAGCGGTGCGGGAAGGGCCGCTGAGACCGGCGGAGTTGCCCGCCGTGATGTAAATGGAATAGGTGGTGCCGTTCTGCAGTCCGGTGATGACGGTGCTGGTGCCGGTGAGGCGGCTGCCCCACTGGACAAAGCTCCCCGTCTCTCCGGCCCGGTACCAGACTTCATAGTAGGACGCGGATTTGGAGGCCTTCCAGGACACGGACAGGGCGCTGTCCAGAGGACTGACGCTGACCATATCCGGCGCGCTGGGGGCCTTGACGGGCTGAGGCGCCGCGGTGACGGCTTCGGAGGTCCGGCCCTCCCAGCTTCCGTCCACAGGGGTGACGGTGAAGACATAGGTTTTCAGATTCTCCAGGCCGGTGACTTCCGCGCGGGGCACATCCACCCGCAGAGACCGGGGGGTTCCGTCGTCCCGCAGCCAGTAGTCCACCCGGTAGCCGGAGACGTTGGGCAGCTCCTGCCAGCGGAGACTGACCCGGCTGTCGCCGGGGTCCGCCGTGAGATTTTTGATTTCACTGTTGGGGGGCACGGGGTTCTCGGGGACGATATCCCGGAGGAACTGGATGGACTCCAGAACGGTAAAGCCCGTGCCGTCCTGGGAGCGGGTGACGGTAATGGTAATCTCCTTGACAGCCGTCCGGCGGCCCAGGGGAATGGTCACCAGGGTCTTTCCGGGGAGGGGGCCGATGGCCCGGACGCCCTCCGGCAGGCTGTGGTCAAAGGGGATTTCCTCCAGACTGCCGTCCTCATATTCCACAGTGACGGAGCCCGCCTCCGGCGCTCCGGAGCCCTCGGGGGCGAGGATGCGCAGCTCCGCCAGCTCCTGAGGCTCCCTCAGGGGAATGGTCAGGCTCAGGTTTTCGCCGGCGGGGGTGAAGGTCACCGCCTGGCCGTCTCCGCTGAACAGAGCCTCCGGGTCGCCGTTCACGGTGACGCCGGTCCGGTTCAGGGCCTCCCACATCCCGTCGGCGTCCACCGGCGGGGCCAGCAGGGCGGTGTCCCGCACCTGAGAGTCGCCCTGGGCGTTCAGATTGCGGCTGGCATAGGCCAGGTCGTAAATATCAATGGCCCCGTCGCCGTTGAGGTCGTACTGGAGCAGGTCCCGGCGGGATTCCGAGCCCAGGGCGTCGGCAACGAGCTCCCGGTCCGCTTTGGTGATCCGGCCGTCGCCGTTCACATCGCCCAGGGTGAAGGTGGCGTCGCTGGTGCCCAGGGTGATGTGCTGGGAGCAGTCCTCCAGGATTACGTCCTGGCGGAAGGGGACAAAGCCCACGCCGGTGAATTCCAGCGTGTAGGCCCCCTGGGGCAGGCCGGAAACGCTCAGGTCCAGAAAGCCGGGCCAGTTTCCGCCGCCCAGCTCTCCGCCGTCCTGATTCCGCAGGGTCACGGCGGCGGGGAAGCCGTCCAGGTCCGTTTCGTCTTCGCGGGTCAGGTCCAGGGTTCCCAGGGAGCGGCGGCCCTGGAACAGCTCCGCCTGAACCGACCGGTCCCGCAGAGCCTCCAGGCTTTGGGGATAGTCCACCCGGAGGGTGGCGCTGACGGAGCCGGTTTCCCCCTCCGCCGCCCGGGCCGGCGGGAGGGCGGGCAGCAGCAGTGCCGCCGACAGCAGCAGGGATAGGATTCGTTTGTGCAGGCGCATACAGGCGTCCTCCGTTTCCATACTGCCGGGAGGAGGACTGGGCTCCCGCCGGCAGACGCAGTTATATAGGGGCACGTTCATGATATGAACAGTTCCCCCGGCTGATTATAGCAATTTTTCCGGAACCTGGCAAGCCATTCACTGGCTTTTTTTGACGGAAGGCGGAAGCGTTGGAAAAACCGGTGTTTGAGGGCCGGCAGGGCCCGAAAACAGGCCGGGCACCACACTTTTTCTGCCGGCAGAACACCCTGTGGGGCCTGGTCCCCGGACCAGGCCATTTCCCCGGGAGCGCCGGAGCCCCAAAAGACGGGGCACAGCACCCGCCGGCAGAACACCCAGTGGGGCCTGGTCCCCTGACCAGGCCATTTCCCCGCCGAAGCCCATCCCCGTTCTTCCCTTGCAAAGCCCGCGGGCTTATGGTATACTACCAGTCTGGATTTTCAGGAGCCGTGCCCGCCGGCGGACCCATGTCCCCCGCCAGTCCCCCGCGTCCGCCGGCGGCTGCGCTTCTTACCCTACAAAAGGAGGGCTTTTATGGCCACTTTACAGGAAGAGATCTCCCGGCGGCGGACCTTTGCCATCATCTCCCACCCGGACGCCGGCAAGACCACGCTGACGGAAAAACTGCTGCTTTACGGCGGAGCCATCGCCCAGGCCGGCGAGGTCAAGGGCAAGCGGGCCCGGGCCGCCACCAGCGACTGGATGGAGATTGAGAAGCAGCGGGGCATTTCCGTCACCTCCTCGGTCATGCAGTTCCAGCACGACGGCTACTGCGTCAACATCCTGGACACCCCGGGGCATCAGGATTTCTCCGAGGACACCTACCGCACCCTTATGGCGGCGGATTCCGCCGTCATGGTTATCGACGCCGCCAAGGGCGTGGAGCCCCAGACCCGGAAGCTCTTCCGGGTCTGCGCCCTGCGGCACATCCCCATCTTTACCTTCATCAACAAAATGGACCGGGACAGCCGGGACCCTCTGGAGCTGTGCGGCGAGGTGGAGGCGGAGCTGGGCATCGACACCTATCCCGTCAACTGGCCCATCGGCTCCGGAAAGGAGTTCCAGGGGGTCTATGACCGGGAGTTGGCCCGCATCCTCTTCTTCTCCGGCGAGGGACACGCCAAAAAGGCCGAGGCCACCGCCGTGGACCTGGACGACCCCGCCGTCGGGGACCTGATCGGTGAAAACCGCTGGCGGCAGCTCCAGGAGGAAGTGGAGCTGCTGGGGGCGGGCCGGGACTTCGACCTGGAGGCCGTCCGGGCCGGGACCCTCTCCCCGGTGTTCTTTGGCTCCGCCCTGACCAACTTCGGCGTGGAGCCCTTCCTGAAAGCCTTCCTCCGCATGACCACGGCTCCCCTGAGCCGCAGGGCAGGGGAGGAGGAGATCGGCGTCTTCTCCCCGAAGTTCTCCGCCTTCGTCTTCAAGATTCAGGCCAATATGAACAAGGCCCACCGGGACCGGCTGGCCTTTATGCGCATCTGCTCCGGCCGCTTCCAGCGGGACGCGGAATACTTCCACGTCCAGTCCGGCCGGAAAATGCGTCTCTCCCAGCCCCAGCAGATGATGGCCGCCGAGCGGGAGATTGTGGACGAGGCCTATGCCGGGGACATCATCGGCGTCTTCGACCCCGGCCTCTTCTCCATTGGGGACACCGTCACCGTGCCCGGCAAGAAGTTCCGCTATGCCGGCATTCCCACCTTCGAGCCGGAGCACTTCATGCGGGTGGCCCCCAAGGACACCATGAAGCGCAAGCAGTTCATCAAGGGCACGGAGCAGATTGCCCAGGAGGGCGCGATTCAGATATTCAAGCGCCCCGGCGGCGGCCTGGAGGAGGTCGTGGTGGGCGTCGTGGGCACGCTCCAGTTCGACGTGTTCCAGTACCGCATGCGGGCGGAGTACGGCGTGGAGCTCTATATGGAGGGCCTGCCCTACGACCACCTGCGTCTCATCACAGCGTGTCCCTGCAAGCCCGACGAACTGGTGCTCTGCACCGGCGCGGCCATTTTGGAGGATTTCAGGGGCCGGCTGCTGGTGGCCTTCGGCGGCGAGTGGTCCGTGGGCTTTTTGACGAAGCACAACCCCGGCCTGACGCTGGAGGATTCCCTTTCCGTCTCGTAAGCGGTCGGAGCCTCCCGCCGCGGGCGGTTTGCCGGGGGGGCCTGAGAGGTGCGATATGAAATCTGTTTTGATTGTGGAGGACGACAGGGCCCTGGGGGACGGGCTGTGCCTGGCCCTGAAGAGTCCGGAGCTGGACCTGACCCTCTGCCGGACTCTTTCCGCCGCCCGGGCGGCTCTGGCGGCAGGGGACTTCGGGCTGGTGATACTGGACGTGAATCTCCCCGACGGAAACGGCCTGGACCTCCTGCGGGAGATCCGGCGGACCAGCGGGGTTTCCGTCATCCTGCTGACGGCCAACGACCTGGAGACGGACATCGTGGCGGGTCTGGAGTGCGGGGCCGACGACTATGTGACCAAGCCCTTTTCTCTGGCGGTGCTCCGGGCCAGGGTCAACGCGCAGCTCCGGCGGACCGGCGGCCCCCGGCCGGCCGGGCCGGTGGAGCAGGGCCCCTTTGTCTTTGATTTTGAGAACATGGAGTTCCGCCGGGAGGGGCAGCCCGTGGAGCTGAGCAAGACGGAACAGAAGCTGCTGCGCCTTCTGGTGGAGAACCGGGGCCGGACCCTGACCCGGGCCCGGCTGGTGGACCGGGTCTGGACCGACGGGGCGGAGTACGTGGATGAAAACGCCCTGTCGGTGACGGTGCGCCGCCTCCGGGGCAAGCTGGAGGAGGACCCGGCCCATCCCCGGTATCTGAAAACGGTCTACGGCATCGGCTATACCTGGACCGCCGCCCCCTGAAACCCGGCGCTCCCGGGCCGGGGAAGGACAGACAGAAAAGCCTGCGCGCCGGAGGGGAAGCAGTTCCCCCTGCTCCGGCGGCTGCGGAGGAACAGGAAAGGAGTCCGGTGTGATGGACAGAGGGTGCTGGCTGTGGATTCCGGCGGCGGCTGCGACGGCGGCGGTTCTGCTTTTGTGGTGCCGCTGGCGGATGAACCGCATGCTCTCCCGGCTGAACGATATGCTGGACGCTGCCGTCCGGGGGGAGTTTCAGGAAACGCGCTATGATGAGAGCCGCCTTTCCGCCGTGGAAGACAGGCTGAGCCAGTACCTGGCCGCCTCCGCCGTCACCGCCGGGCGTCTCCGGGAGGAGAAGGAGACGGTCAAGACCCTGATTGCCGATATTTCCCACCAGACCAAAACCCCCATCGCCAACGTCCTGCTGTACGCCCAGCTTCTGGAGGAGCAGGTTCCGGAGGACTGCCGGCCCTATACGGCGGCGCTGAACGCCCAGGTCCAGAAGCTCCGTTCTCTCATTGACGGCATGGTGAAAACCTCCCGGATGGAGGCGGGGGTGCTGGTGCTCCACCCCCGGCCCGGCTCTCTGGGGCCCCTGCTGGAGGAGGCTGCCGCCCAGTTCGCCGTCCCGGCGGCGGAGAAGGGTCTGACGCTGACCCTGGTTCCCACGGAGGTCCGGGCCGTCTTTGACGCCAAGTGGACCGCCGAAGCGGTGTGCAACCTGCTGGACAACGCCGTGAAATACACCCCCGCCGGGGGGCGCGTCACCCTCAGCGCCGTGCCCTACGAGCTGTTCTGCCGCATCGACGTGGCCGACACCGGTCCCGGCATTCCCGAGGAGGAGCACGCCGGGATCTTCCGGCGCTTTTTCCGGGGAGAGGCCGCCTGGAAGACCGAGGGCGTGGGCGTGGGGCTGTATCTGGTCCGGCAGATTGCCGCGGGCCAGGGGGGCTATGTCAAGGTGTTTTCCCGGCCCGGAGAGGGGGCGAGGTTCTCGCTGTTCCTGCCCAGGCGCTGAGAGTCCCGGCGGTTTTTTCCCGTGAAGCCGGAAAGGCTGAAAATTCGGAAGATTTGAAAAAGTGTAGGATTGTCAAACAAATTGGACAAGGAAGTCGATTGGAGAAAGCCAGGAAAGAGGGCGCATCGGCAAAGTGTTG
>ERZ808051.113-NODE-113-length-108180-cov-5.577930_pt1 | contig 108180 bp, 86 predicted proteins | sample MGYA00380199_ERZ808051 | MGnify/ENA primary metagenome ERZ808051 (study PRJEB31490, sample SAMN06133391) | mouse gut metagenome | isolation source: J11 | host: mice | place: China: Chengdu | collected 2015-05 ... | reverse complement strand
TTGCGAGCGCCAAAATGAGTTGAAAACTCATTTTGTGTGCATCAGTGTAACAGTTTAGCCGAAGGCTGAACTGTTACTGGAAAAACAGGGAAGACAGATAAATAGCTTGCTATTTAGGGGGCAGTTATATTATACTAGGATCATGTCGGCAACGAGGCCGTATGCCGTACAGATTATATGAAGATACAGGAGGTTTATTATGACACTGAAGGAGTGCTATGAAATATTGGGAGCCGATCTTGACGGGGCGTTAAAGCGTCTGAGCAATGAGAAGCTGGTGGAAAGATTTGCTCTGAAGTTTTTGAACGATACAAGCTTTGAGGAGCTGGAGAAAGCGCTGGGGGATAAAAATTATGAGGAGGCCTTCCGTGCGGCGCATACCCTGAAGGGCGTTGCAGCCAATCTGAGCTTTTCAAGGCTGCATGATGTGAGCGCGGAGTTTACGGAGATGCTCCGGGGCGGGAACGCGCCTGCGGACGAGGCGTATATGGAGGTTGTCAGGGCAGAATATACGCGGACCGTGGAGGCATTAAAGCAGCTGCAGGGAGCTTAAAACGGAGCAGGGTAAGACACCGGAGAAATGCCGGGCGGGAGGGCAGGTCTATAGGACAGGTCTATAGGACAGGCCTTTGCTGCTCCGTGTCCTTCACCGTTTTTTTAAACTGCGGAAACTCTGCCCGGAATTGCCCGATGATTTCCGGCTGCTCCCAATAGTGCATGGGGAACACCTGCTTTACGTTTATGTTTTTTATAAAGTATAAAAAGCCGTCGGCATAGCACCCCCTTAAGCGGGGGTCCAGGGGAAGGAAGGCAGCGTCGATGGCTTTTCCCTTCAGCTTATTTACGGCGGCGCGGTAGCTGCCGGTCATCTGCCGGCGTTCCTGCTCGGGGGTATCGGGGCTGTTCCATTCGTTCAGGTCTCCCGCGTGGAAGATAGTTCCCTCAGGGCAGGAAACCAAATAAGCGACGCCGCTGTCGGTGGAAAGCAGGGTCTGCACGCGGGTGTGAAAGGGCAGGTCGTACTCCGTGCTGTGGCGGGCTTTCACCACGGGTATGCTGCCCGCGGGCTGCAAAAATGCGGGCCAGCGCTTTTGGGGAATATCCTTGGCGAGGACGGCGGTGATCTGTCTCATGCCCCGGGAACGGAGTAAGGTAAATATTTCCGGATTATAATGGTCTGCGTGGCAGTGGCTTGCAAAGACAAAAACAGGCTTGGCCGTATCCAGCGCAGGCAGACCGCCCTTCCAGTAATCGAAAATATAATAGCATTCGCTTGTTTCTATCAAAAAACCGCTGTGAAAAATATAGGTGATATTCATGGCTTCGTTCCCTCCTGCTGTAATTATAGCTCACAATCCGTAAAACACAATGCCTTACTTTAACAGCGGGGCGTTTTTTCTTATATTGAAATTATACGGCATATGCGCTAAAATATAAAGTACAATTGTCATCAAATTGATTCATATGGGCAAAGGGGCATCAATATGGCAAATTATAATTTCAAGGTAGATTTAAAGGGTATTATCCGTCTTTTAAGCGACAATCTTTATTCCAGCGACAAGGTCTTTCTGCGCGAGCTTCTGCAAAACGCGGTGGATGCCATTGGCGCGAGAAAAAGGGCGGACGCCTCCTGTCCGGAGGGAAAGGTGACGGTTACGTACCGGAAAAACACAAAAGGCGCGAAGCTCGTTTTTGAGGATAACGGCATCGGGCTGACCAAGGAGGAGATCCACTCCTTTCTGTCGGTTATCGGGCAGTCCTCAAAACGGCAGGACACGGTGCGAAACAGCTTTATCGGGCAGTTTGGCATAGGGCTTTTATCCTGCTTTCTTGTGACCGGCGAAATTAAGGTTTTGACCCGCTCCGCCACGGAGGAAAAGACATATCAATGGGTCGGCAAAAGCGACGGCTCATATGTTATAACGGAGCCGAAGAAGCAGATGGAGCCGGGAACGCAGGTCCATCTGCAGCTGTCAGGGAGCAAGTATGATTTTTTTAAGGAGCAGGAAATCATAGACAATCTGGCGGAGTATGCCTTTCTGCTGCGCACGCCTGTTTTCTTTGACGGGGAGAGCGTTCAAAAAATCGTCAACAGCAATTTTATCCCCTGGCGGCAGCAGATCAGCATGGCGGAGGACATGATGGCCTTTGGAGAGCAGGTCTTTGAGGAACAGTTTTTTGACGTCATTCCGCTGACAGGGGACGGAATGAAGGGATACGCTTTTGTTTCCGCCATTCCGGCCAGCGCCTCCAGGACCACGGCGCGGCATAAAATATTTTTGAAGGATATGTATGTGTCGGATGACGGCAGGGATCTGATTCCTCAGTGGGCGTTTTTTACGCGCTGCATCATAAATATGGACGACCTGACACCCACGGCGTCAAGAGAGGGCTTTACCCGGGACGGGAAGCTCCTGAGGGCAAAAAACCAGATAGAAAAGAGCATTTTTGATTATTTCGTAGCTCTGTCCCAGTATGATGTCAGAAAATTAAAACTGCTGACACAGATTCACAATGTGGCGATTAAGTCCCTTGCGATGGAAAACGAGCAGATATACAAGCTGTTCTTTCCGTTTCTGACGTTTCCCACGAATCAGGGGTCTATGACGGGCTTCCAGATTGTCAACGCGGCAAAAAAGGTTCCGGTCAGCTATTGCGTGGAGCTGGATGATTTCAGGCGGATCAGCCCTTTGCTGGAGGGGACAAAGAGCCTGCTCATCAACGGCGGCTATATCTATGACGCGGGGCTGCTGCAGAGGCTGACGAAGTTTTATAAAAATGTCCGCATCCAGGCGTTTGACAACGGCTCCTATGAGCATATTTTGGAGGATGCGCCGGAGGAGCTCTCACTAAAGCTTGCGCCGTTCCTGAACTGGGCGCGGCAGGGGCTGGAGGCCTTTCGGTGCAGTGTCCAATTTAAGAGCTTTTCGCCCAACAGCCTGCAGGCCCTGTATGTGCCGGGCGAGGATACGGCTTTGACGGATTCGATGGACGAGAGCAGCTATTCCGGGTTTTTTGAAGGCTTTGATTTCGGCGCGGAGGAAGCGCAGGAGGGGAACCGGCTGTACTTAAACAGCGGCAACGGCTTTATCCAAAGCCTTGGGCAGGTGAGGGACCCGAAGCTGGCGCAGACCCTGATTCATGTGATTTACATACAGGCCATGCTGGCGGGACACTACACTCTTTCGGCAAAGGAAACGGAGCTTATGAACCAATGCCTGCGCAGCCTGATGGAATACGCGCTGCATGGAGAGAAATAAAGGCTTTGGGAGCAGAGACGGAACCGGAATAGGAGGATTGAGAATGGTATATGAAAAGGTGCGTTTTGCCCAGATAGCAAATCAGGAGCTGGTGGATTTGATGCGCAGGGCCCAGAAGCTCACGCAGGGAAGCTATGAGCTGTATGAGAAAAATTATAAGGCGTTGTCCGCACTGTTCAAGAAAATTATAAATATTTCCAGGCAGGAGAAGGAATGGTATATCTATTTTAACACCCTGTATAATTTGATGTATGCGGACATGCGTACTCAGAATTACCGGCAGATCGTAAAATATGCGGAGGTATATTACAGGGACAGCGAGCTCTATATGGACAGCGCGCTTCCGAACTATCCGGGGACGGATATGGCGCTTCTCAATGTCTGGATATGCACCAGGATTTTTCAGGCCTATGTGGGTTATTATCAGATAGACGATGCGAAAATGGAAGATTTTATGCGCAGATATGAGGAAACGGCGCAAAAATACGGTCATCTGTATGAATATTATCAGGACGAGATGTACCTGAGCTGTCTATATCGTGACTCGGACAGGGCGCAGGCGGCGGCGCGCAGCTTCCTGAAGCATGAAAAGGAAATCACCAATTGTTATGTGTGTGCGCATACGGACTATTTAGAGCAGTTGATTTTGAACGGTCAGTACAGGCAGGCGGAAACGCTGATGCTCGACCTGATTAATAAAAATATTCCCCAAAAACATGTGTGGTGTTACAAATACTGTGAGGTGGCGGAGCCGGCGTCCATGTACTCCACCGTGCTGCAGGCCTGCGTCTGGAACGGGAAAAAGGATATGTTTGACTATTTTTACGGGAAATACTGGAGCACGCTTCCCGGGGAAAGCCAGCGGCACGAGGACTCCAACAGCTTTGACAGGCTCCTGTGTGCCGCCGGAGGGAATTTTGAGGGGTATGAGGATGATCTGCGGGTGGCGGCCGAGGATGCCAAGGATGAGGAAAACAGGGATACTACGGAGAACAATATGCAGGCATTTTTAAGATGGTGGCGTTATTTTATTCTGCTTGACAGAAGCGGCGTTCATACGTTGCCGCTTACCCTGCCGGGGCTTGAAACAGACGAAGACGGGCAGGTGCGGACACTGGCGGTCAGCGATTATATGGAAGCCCGGGCGGATTACTTCGGAGAGCAGTTTGCGCAGGTGAGAGCGGCATTTGATTACAAGTTTGCGAAGGATGCCTACAAGAAATGTTTTCTGTAGGGAAGGCGTAAGCGGCCGCTCATAATTGCAAATCAAAACAGCATGTGGGGCTGTTGTAAAACAAAGATATCGTACGATATATGGTGTATACAAACGAATTGGGAAAACCATGTTTTGTACTTTCTCTGAGTTTTGCGGCAGTCTCTTTTTTGTTTTTTTACGCTGGGGCATGCGCCAACGGGAAAAGTACTTAATGAGCGGCATAAAATTTATTAAAGATGAAAAAATTACTTGATTGGTTGAGGGTAATCAAGTATAATAGCAGATACGGTAGACAAATAATACAATTGATATAAACAAAAACAAAGGATGAAATGGGTAAAAAGAAAGGACGAGCACAGAACAATGGGAAAAATATTAGACGCATTTGCGGACGGCAGTCTTTGTGTGGAGGAGGAATTTGAGAGGCGCAGCCCGGAGCATATGGAGCTTTCGGAGAAGGCCTGCAGGCTGCAGGAGGATCTGGAGGAAAAGCTGAATGACGAGGAGAGAGAGCTTTTGAGCGACCTTGTGGACACGGTTTATGAGGAATGCTGCAGCTATGCGCAAAACCGTTTTATACATGGGTATCGTCTTGGCGTTTTGATGACCATGGAAATTTTTGACGAACAGGATACATATATTATGGAATGACAGAATGCGGGGATTTTGGCAGGCAAAAGGGATTTGTCTCCGTCCGGCGAAGGAACGCTGTGAATAATATTTCCCACACCGTGCAATGCTAGTACTGCGTTATTTTAAGAAATTTATGCAGAAGCTTCGGATGCGCGGTACGGGCCTGAAAAGCTTTATGAGCTTGTGAGACCCGGGCTTGTACGGCGGATGCCGGTGTGGGAAAGGTGCGGTTAATATATGTTAAAGCAAGTGGACGACAGGGGAAATGTCAGGACGGACAAGAGCGGTTCGGAGCGCCCGTTTGGGCTGCCTGACAAGATCGGCTATATGTTCGGTGATTTCGGAAACGATTTCAGCTTTCTGTTTGCCAGCAATTATCTGATGGTGTTTTACACAAAGGTTTTGGGTGTAAGCGGTTTTGTAGTGGGGCTGCTGTTCATGGGGGCAAGGATTGTTGACGCCTTTACCGATGTGACCATGGGGCGTATCGTGGATCATCTGCAGCCCGCAAGGGACGGGAGGTTTCGGCCCTGGATACGGAGAATGAGTATTCCCGTGGCCGTTGCAAGCACCATAATGTATCTTTATTTTGTACAGGGATGGGCATATTGGGCAAAGATCGTCTATATGACGCTGACCTATCTTTTGTGGAGCAGCTTTTGTTACACGGCCATCAATATTCCCTACGGCTCCATGGCGTCGGTCATCAGCACGGATATAAAGAACCGGGCGTCCCTGTCTACCTTCCGGAGCATTGGCGCCAGTCTTGCCGGGCTGATCGTGGGCGTGCTGGTTCCTCTGGTGGTCTATGAGACGGGAGAGGACGGCAGCCAGATCGTAAAGCCGGTGAGCTTTACCGTGACGGCGGCAGTGTTTGGCGTATTGTCCGTTTTATGTTATGCGCTCTGCTATTTTCTCTGCAGGGAGCGGGTCTCCTTTGAGAAAAAGGAGGCGAAAAAGGAAGGCGTGGGAGCCATGCTTGCGGGGCTGGGGAAAAACCGTCCCCTTCTGGCGCTTGTCTGCGCGGCGCTGGTGCTTTTGCTCGCCAGCATGATGGGACAGGCCATGAATAATTATCTCTTTTTGGATTATTTTAAAAACGCCAAGGCGCTTGCCGCCGTCAATGTGGTGAGCATCGCGGGCGTGTTCCTTCTTGCGCCCTTTATCTCCAAAATCGCCGCTGACGTCGGCAAGAAGGAGGTGGGAGCCCTGGGGATGCTGCTTGCGGGAATCGTCTATATCGTGCTTTTCTTTCTGAGGATAGAGAGCATTCCCCTGTTTATGGCGTTCCTTTTCTGCGGAACCATAGGTGTGGGGCTGTTTAACCTGATTATCTGGGCGTTTATCACGGATATCATAGATTATCAGGAGGTTGCCACCGGTAAGCGGGAGGACGGAACGGTTTATGCGGTGTATTCCTTTGCCAGAAAGGTGGGGCAGGCGCTGGCAGGCGGCTTGGGCGGCTTTGTGCTGACGGCTATCGGATATGTCTCGGAGGCGCCGTCCCAGACGGAAGCCGTTTCCCAGAGAATCTATACGGTGGCGACGCTGGTGCCGGGAGTATGCTACCTGATCGTGTTTTTGATCATGCAGTTTGCTTATCCGCTTACCCGCAGGGAGGTGGAAAAGAATACCGCGATCCTTCAGGAGAAAAGGGAGAAGCAGGAGGGCGGAAGATGAGTCTGGCATTTGACAGAACGGCACAGGATGAAGGCGTTGCCACAGGTCTGCGGCTGGAGGCAGGAAGGGCTTATTTTGAATGGCAGCTTTATTATACGGGTGTCCCGCGGGCAGAAACGGTTCATATTTGGCTGAGGGACGGGCGGCAGGAGACGGTGCTGGAATGTCTTGGATTGGCGGCGGATGAGGAACCGCTCAGGGCGATTCTGCTGCAGGCGCACTTGTGGAATGGGCTCAGAGATCCGTATCTGTATACCCTGGAAGCGTCTATACGGGACGAAAACGGGATCTGTACAGACAGGCTCTGCCGCCCTATGCCCCTGCGCAGCATGGGACGGCAGGCAGGAAAAGGGTTTGTTTTAAACAATGCGCCCTTTGAGCTGCGGACGGTCCGGTACGCAATGCCTGCGGAGGCAGCCTCTGCGGCCGGGCAGAGCCTGATTATGGGCGATATGCAGAAGCTTTTAAGCCTGGGGGCAAACAGCGTTTATTTGGAGCGTGGAGAAGGGCTGGTCAAGCCCTTTTTGCAGTTGTGCGACAGGCTGGGAATTATAATATTGACGGATGTGTCATGCCTGCAATACAATGAGGAGACGGAAAGCTTTGGAGGCATTCCCGTACTGCGGGGCGGTAAGGGAAGCCTGGTTCTTGCGGACAGCGGCAGGCTTACCTCGGAGTTTTACCGGTATAAGGCAAGGTGGAATCCGGAGCCCTTTGTGTATATTGTGCCTGAAAGCGTAAAAGGGCAGGCCGACGGCAGCTTCTGCGCCACCGTTTACAGCAGCTGCCACAGGCTGGCGCTGTATTCGGACGGGCATTTATTTGAATTTATGAGCGGGCAGGAGAAATTTGAATTTCAGGGCATTCCGGCAAAGGGTCCCTGCGTCGTGCTCACCGTGGAGGGAGACGGGTGCAGCGGGGCGCTTTCGGTTCACAAAACGTTCACAAAGTTATCACTAAATGGTGACATTTAATTTATACAATAATCAGGGTAAAACATAATGGAATTGTGCATTGCATCCGGGCAATCGGTGAAGAACGCATACCCTGCGTTCTTCCGGTTACATAGATTAGTTTTCGGGGACGGGTGTCTGTACACCCTCTTACAGAGCGGACAGGGAGGTATGAATCAAAGACATGATTGAAGTGACAAATCTTACGAAAAGGTACGGGGAGCATGTGGCCATAGACAATCTTTCCTTTCGTGTGGAAAAAGGGCAGATTTACGGCTTTCTGGGTCCCAACGGCGCGGGAAAATCCACAACGATGAATATTCTCACGGGATATATTGCCGCATCCGGCGGAACGGTGACCATAGACGGAAAGGATATTCAGAAGCAGCCGGAGGAGGCAAAGAGAAAAATAGGCTATCTTCCGGAGCTGCCTCCGCTGTACATGGAGATGACCGTGGAGGAGTATCTTGCCTTTGTCGCCCAGCTGAAAAAGATAGAGGCGAAGGAGCGGAGGGCACAGATACAAAAGGTCATGGAGATGACACAGATTTCGGATATGCGCGGACGTCTGATCAGGAACCTGTCCAAGGGCTACAGACAGAGGGTGGGTCTTGCGCAGGCGGTTTTGGGAGACCCGGAGGTCATTGTGCTGGATGAGCCGTCCGTAGGGCTGGACCCCAAGCAGATCATAGAAATCCGCGACCTGATCCGCGAGCTGGGCAAAAATCATACAATTATTCTCAGCTCCCATATTTTGTCCGAGGTCAGCGCTGTATGTGACCATATCATGATTATTGCCCACGGGCAGCTTGTGGCGAGCGATTCGCCGGAGGGGCTTCAGAAGCTGATGTCGGGCTCCATGGAGCTTCAGCTGACGGTAAAGGGTGACGAGGAGGCGCTGAAGGCGGCGTTGGAGGCGGTACCTGCCATCGAGTCCGTGAAAACGGAAGCGGGGCATACGCCCGGACTGGCAAAGGCGGCCGCGGTCTTTAAGGAGGGAGCCGACGCCAGGGAGGAGATATTCTATGCTCTTGCGCAGGCAAAGCTGCCTGTTATGGAAATGATACCCGTTCAGAAGTCCCTGGAGGATATTTTCCTTGAGCTGACGGAGGACGTAAAGCCCAAGGAGAAGACAAGGAAGGGCCTGTTCGGAGGAAGGCCTTCAAAGAACGCCCAAAAGGATGAGGAGTCCGAAGACGCCGCGGCAGGAGAGAGTGCGGCGGAAAGCGGGACGGAGCCCGCGGATGCAAAGGAGGAGCAGTAGTATGTTTGCAATATATAAGAGAGAGCTTAAATCCTATTTCCGTTCTTTTATCGGCCTGCTATTCATTGCGGTTACACTGTTCTTTATCGGGCTGTATTTTTTTGTAAATAATATGCTGAACGGATATCCCTATTTTTCATATTCCGTTTCAAGCGTAATGATTATGTTTTTTATTGCCGTTCCCGTGCTGACCATGAGGATACTGGCGGAGGAGAGGAAAAATAAGACCGACCAGCTTATTCTGACGGCGCCGGTTTCCGTGGGCGGTATCGTCATGGGCAAGTTTCTGGCGCTTTTGACTATTTATGCCATTCCCACCGCTGTCATCTGCGTTTATCCCATGATCATGAGCAGGTTCGGGACAGTGCCCATGGCGAATGCATATGTGGCCATTCTGGGCTTTTTCCTTTATGGGATGCTGGCCATCGCCATCGGCGTAATGGTGTCCTCCCTGACGGAGAGTCAGGTAATATCTTCGGTGCTTACCTTTATTATATTGTTTTTAATGTACATGATGACCGCGATATGCGGTCTGATATCAAGCACGGGAAATCTGCTGACAAAGCTTTTAAGCTGTCTGGACACGTCCACGCCTTACGCCAATATGCTCAACGGCACCCTGGATCTGAAGTCGGTGGTATATTTCGTTTCCATGACCGTGCTGGCGTTGTTTCTGACGGTGCAGTTTATACAGAAAAGACGCTACAGCGTATCTGCCAAGAATATGAGCATGGGCGCTTACAGTACCGGTATGATTGCGGTGATGATCGCCATTATCGTGGCGGTAAACTTTGTTGTTGGCGAGATTCCGGCATCCTGGGTCACCGTTGATGTGACAGCGGAAAAGCTGTACTCCCTCACCGACCAGACAAAGGAATATGTCAAGGGAATGGAAGATGACGTGACTATCTATGTGATTGCGGCGGAGGATGCCTGCGACGGCACCCTTGCACAGACTCTGCAGCGCTATGATGATCTCTCAAAGCACATTACGGTTGAATATGTGGACCCTAATGTAAACCCGCGGTTTTTTACCCAATATACAAACAGCAGCATCAGCATGAACAGCCTGATCGTTGTGAGCCAAAAGCGCAGCAGGGTCATAGACTACAGCGACATTTACGCCAGCAGCTTTGACTATAATACCTATTCCAGCGTTACCACCGGGTATGACGGAGAGGGACAGATCACCAGCGCACTGGATTTTGTGCTGTCCGACGACATGCCCAAGATATACCTTACACAGGGGCACGGGGAATATGCCCTGAGCGGCAGCTTTACAGCCGCATTGGGAAAAGAGAATGTGGAATATGAGTCCATAAGTCTCCTGAACTATGAGGCGGTTCCTGATGACGCGGCGTGCCTGGTCATCAATGCGGCCGGAAAGGATTTTGCCGCGGCGGATGTGGATAAAATAATCTCCTACCTGGAGCGGGGAGGCAGCGTGATTCTGGTGGCGGGCTATACCGAAGGCGGCAGTACGCCGAATCTGGATAAGCTGTATACGCACATGGGTCTTGAGCTGGTAAACGGAATCATAACAGAGCAGAATACACAGAATTTTGCAATGCTTCCATACTACCTGCTTCCCAAGCTGGCAAGCAGCGTTTACACCGCGGGTATATACGGTTCGGGACAATATTATATCTTTGCGCCTTTTTCTCAGGGCATCAGAATTTTGGATGAGGCGGCGGAGGATATCGCCTATGATGAATTTATGACCACCTCCGATAAGGCGTTTTCCAAGACGGATACTCAGAATATACAGGGCTATGAAAAGAGCAGCGATGATGTTGACGGACCCTTTGCGATCGGCTTGTCGGCGGTTAGGACATATGAGGACGGCAGCCAGGGCACTATGGTAGCCTTTGGCTGTGATCAGATATTTACCGATGACGCAAACAACTGGGCGAGCGGCAGCAATCTGGTCTTGTTTACCAACACGGTGAGCAGCTTTGTGAATCATGAGGTCAGCGTTTCCGTTCCTGTGAAAAGCTATGAGCTTTCTTATCTTATCATTCCTCAGGGAACGGCTACATTGATCGGGCTGATTACGGTGATAATCGTACCGGTTGGCTGCCTTGCCGCAGGCTTTATCATTTGGTTTAGAAGGAGAAAGCGCTGATGAAAAAGCAGAAAATACAACTGATCGTATTGATATTGGTGCTGGCTGCGCTTGCAGGAAGCCTTTTCGGGATAAGAAAATATAAGGAGGCGCAGGCGGAGAAGCCCGTGGAGGAGGACGGGATTGCCGTTCTGGAAGTCAGGACCGAGGATGTAATAAATATAATTTACGACTATGAGGGAGAGACCTATCAGTATGAGAAGGTGGATGGCACATGGTATTTTGCGCAGGACCATACCCAAAACGTCAAGCAATATTATTTGAGCGGAATGGCCACGGGCGCATCCTCGCTCATAGCTTCGCAGGTGCTTGAGGACGTTAAGGATTTAAGCCAGTACGGCCTGGACACCCCGCAGCAGACCATTATTTTTGACACGGCCGTTCAGAGATTTCGGGTCAATGTGGGCGATGCGAATTCCTTGACCTCCAGCTATTACATTCAACTGCCCGAAAAGCCGGATACGGTCTATATCGTTCCTAACACATGCATTACCCCTTTTCAATACGGACCTGAAAATATAATTGAGGTTCAGGAGGACGAAGCGGGTACGGAGGGAACAGAGACCGAGTCAGGAACAGAGACCGAGTCGGGGGCAGGAACAGAGACCGAGACGGAGTCAGGAACAGGGACCGAGTCGGGGTCAGGAACGGGGACCGAGTCAGGAACAGGGACCGAGGCAGGCGCAGGTACGGACACAGGAAGCGATGTCGGTACGGAGTAGAGAGTATTAGGACAGAAAAGCCATGCCGCTGATGATATACTTTTATCATCGGCGATGGCTTTTCTTTTTGCGTATCTATTTTTATTCCTGCGCTGCAGGCTTGATACCCCGTCAGCTTGCTGCGGGGTTCTTGATTTCAGAAAAGTAGAAAAGTTATTTGAGTTTTTTATTGACAATATATGGACGTGCGAGTACCATTTTATTAATATACTACCACTCTGACCATAGGGAAACAGTTTGTATGCTCGGGGTGGCATGGAGGATAAAATGAAATTTAATACGTCAAGGATAAATATCTCGAATTTGTGGGATGTCATAGAAATACATGAAGGCATGGAGTTTGCAACGAAAAAAGGGCTGCCCTTTACCTATACGATCAAGGGCGGGGAGCTTTTTACCGACAGGAGGGAGCGTTCCATTACGCGAAGCACCTTTGAAAAGGCGTTTGAAAAGCTTTATAGGGATCAGGTGGGTGATGCGGCGCCCCGCAAGATAGTGGGACCTAAGACATTGAACGTGTACGGGGCACCTTATGTGTGGGCGGTGTTTACGGGTATCGGGCTGATTGAGGAGGAATATTATATTCAGCAGGAGTTGGAGCTGTAACGGTAAAACCACATATTTTTAATTTATCATGGTAATTAAAGACCCCGCAGGAATAAAATATAATTTGACTAGCTGCTATATGTTATGCTACAATATCGATACGGAAGTTCCTCATGTTGACTTCTGATTTCATGTGCGCTGGAGAGCATATATCAAGTGAAAGCAAATGCTCGCTGCGTTCATGCCGGATATCAAGCTGATATGTTATATTTTGGGTTAAGCTGTATGGAAAACAGATAGAAAGAGTCTTCCATGCAAATATTTTTGGCAACTGGGTTGCCTTATTGATTGAGTTAAAAGCTCAAATTTTATAAGTTGGTTACTATAAACCGGTGCAGATGCACATCTAACTTGTGAAACGGTCAATAAGAGTAGTAAAAGTAAAATATTTGCTATATAGACTCTAAAAACCATATATCTGTTGCTTTCATACCTGAAGGAATGGGAGGGCATTTTCTCCTAATTATATGCGGAATGAAGGAAAATGGAGAGTAAAGGCAAGTGATGTGGTATCGCTTGTCTTTTATTTTTGTATTGGAAATAAGCGCACTTTAATATTGGCCGGCAAGTGTGCCAGAGCACTCAGGGGGTATATATGAGCGAGAAAATTTCTCTTTATGGTTTTAATAATTTGACCAAGTCCTTAAGCTTTAACATTTATGATGTTTGCTATGCAAAGTCTCAGCGGGAGCAGAAGGACTATATTGCGTATATAGACAAACAGTACAATTCAGAACGTTTGACAAAGATTCTGACGGATGTGACAGATATGATCGGCGCTACCGTACTGAATATTTCCAGTCAGGACTATGAGCCTCAGGGCAGCTCCGTAACCATTCTGATTGCGGAAAAAAGCATGGTTCCCGTGGGAAACACGGAGGTCGCGCATTTGGACAAGAGCCACATTACGGTCCACACCTATCCCGAATATCACCCGGAAACCTGTCTTGCCACCTTTCGAGTGGATATTGACGTGGCAACCTGCGGAGAGATCACGCCTCTCTCTACCCTGGATTATTTGATTGGTTCCTTTGACTCCGATATTATTACCATGGACTACCGTGTCAGAGGGTTTACCAGGGACGTAGGCGGGCACAAGCTTTTTATGGATCATCGCATTACCTCTATTCAGGATTACATTGACCAGGGCACCCTTCACAAGTATGATGCGGTGGATATCAATGTGTACGATGCAAACATTTTTCATACCAAGATGCTCATAAAGGAGATCGACCTGCAGAATTATCTGTTTAACAGCGACGTATATGAGCTGCCCCCCAAGACCAGGCTGGAAATTATGGACAATCTGCGGAGGGAAATGATAGAAATTTTCAGCGGTAGAAATGTGTTTTGACAGAGGGGTTGTTTTCCTGGGAAAGCATAGTGATTCAGGGGACATTTTCCTGGGAAAGCATAGTGATTCAGGGGACATTTTCCTGGGAGAGCATAGTGATTCGGGGGACGTTTTCATGGGGAGATATAGTTATTTGAGGGGGCGTATTTATGGGTAGGTATAATCAGTCGAGGGCGCCTGTTTATGAGGCGCTGGAGGAATTCAGAAGCAACAGAATAGTTCCCTTTGATGTTCCCGGGCATAAGCGCGGACGGGGAAATCCAGAATTAGTGCGGCTTTTAGGGCAGCAATGTGTGGGCATTGACGTCAATTCCATGAAGCCGCTGGACAACCTCTGCCATCCTGTGTCCATTATCTGCGAGGCGGAGGAGCTTGCAGCGGAGGCTTTTGGCGCGGCATACGCCTTTCTGATGGTGGGGGGCACTACCTCGTCCGTACAGAGCATGGTTTTAAGCGCCTGCAAAAAAGGAGACAAGATAATCCTGCCGCGGAACGTACATAGAAGCGTTATCAACGCACTGGTGCTGAACGGCGCCATTCCCATTTATGTCAATCCCGAGCTGGACAGCAGGCTGGGCATTGCGCTGGGGATGAAGGTATCCCAGGTGGAGAAGACCATCCGGGAAAATCCGGACGCGGTGGCGGTGCTGGTCAACAATCCCACCTATTACGGCATATGCTCCGACTTGAGAAGCATTGTAAGGCTGGCGCATGCCCACGGCATGAAGGTGCTTGCGGACGAAGCCCACGGCACTCACTTTTATTTCGGGGAAAATATGCCCGTGTCCGCAATGGCGGCGGGGGCGGATATGGCGTCGGTCAGCATGCACAAGTCCGGCGGCAGCCTGACTCAGAGTTCGTTTTTGCTGACGGGTCCGGATATGAATCCCGGCTATGTGAGGCAGATCATTAATCTGACCCAGACCACCAGCGCGTCCTATCTGCTGCTTGCCAGCCTTGACATTTCCAGGCGCAATCTGGCGCTTCGGGGCAGGGAGGAATTTGCCAAGGTGACGGCGCTTGCGGAGTACGCCAGAGAGGAGATCAACAAGATCGGGGGCTATTATGCCTATACCTCGGAGCTGGTGAACAATGACAGTATTTTTGACTTTGATAAGACCAAGCTAACGGTAAATACGCTTGATATCGGGCTTGCGGGTATTGAGGTCTATGATATTCTCAGGGACGAGTATGATATTCAGATGGAGCTGGGGGACATAGCCAATGTGCTTGCCTATATCTCAATCGGCGACAGGGAGCGCGATATAGAGCGCCTGATCAGTGCGCTGGTGGAGATTAAACGCAAGTATTTAAGGGATAATACGGGCATGTATACCCAGGAATATATTGAGCCCAAGGTGGCGGTTTCTCCTCAGAACGCTTTTTACGCGGAAAAGGAGGCTCTGCCTCTCATGGAGACAAGGGGGCGCATATGCAGCGAGTTTGTTATGTGCTATCCTCCCGGAATCCCCATTTTGGCCCCCGGCGAGGAAATTACGGAGGAAATTCTGGAGTACATTGTTTATGCCAGGGAAAAGGGCTGTTCCATGACGGGACCCGAGGATGCCGGCATAGGAAGGCTGAATGTTCTGAAGGAGGAGTGGATAGGGCGTAAGGAACCTTCGGTTTAACGATATAGGCAGAAAAAGGCAATAAATTATCAACCAATATAAACTATATAAATATAGAAAGGATGTGTAAAGTATGGAATTATGGTTTTCGGAGCCTCACACGCCGGATGTAAAGCTTTCCATTCGGGTGGACAGGCAGCTTTACAGCGGAGAGAGCGGGTTTCAGAGGATCGACGTGTATGAATCCCCGGAATTTGGGCGTTTTCTGGTGCTTGACGGCTATATTATGCTGACGGAGAAGGACGAGTTCATCTATCATGAGATGCTTGTTCATGTGCCCATGGCGGTGCATCCTCATGTAAAAAGGGTGCTTGTTATCGGCGCCGGCGACGGGGGCGCGGTGAGGGAGCTTGTGCGTTATCCGGAAATAGAGCATATCGACCTGGTGGAAATCGACGAGGAGGTCATTCAGGTATGCCGGGAATTTCTGCCAAAGACCGCGTGCAGGCTGGACGATAAACGGGTCCACATTCACTATGCGGACGGACTGAAATTTGTCCGTTCCAGGGAAGACGAGTATGACCTGATCGTGGTGGATTCCACGGACCCGTTCGGGCCCGGGGAAGGGCTGTTTACCAAGGAGTTTTACGGGAACTGCTATAAGGCGCTGAAGGAGGACGGCATCATGGTGAACCAGCATGAAAGCCCCTTTTACGAGGCGGATGCAAAGGCGTGCATGCGCGCCCATAAGCGCATCGTGGAGAGCTTCCCCATCAGCCGTGTGTATCAGGCGCATATTCCCACCTATCCATCGGGACACTGGCTGTTCGGCTTTGCCTCCAAAAGGTATCATCCCGTGCATGATCTGGACGCGGAGAGATGGCTGGCGAGAGAGCTGGAGACGGGATATTACACGCCCAGACTCCACGAGGGGGCGTTCTGCCTGCCTGCATATGTGGAGAAGCTGCTGCGGCAGGTGGAGATACAATGACAAAATCCGCCCTGTCCGGCGCATGGTTTTTCGGGCGGAAGGATGAGTGTTCACAGGGGGAAAATTAAATACGCCAGGCTTGCTGCCGCGCGGCGCCTGCAGGCCTGGCGGGGAAATTGCCGCGCAGAAACGAGGGAAAAATGTCGAAAATTTTAATTATAGGCTGCGGGGGCGTGGCGTCCGTGGCAATTCAGAAGTGTGCGGGAAAGGCGGATGTATTTTCGGAAATCTGTATTGCCAGCCGCACGGTCAGCAAATGCGACGATTTAAAGGCAAAGATAGAGGAAAACTGCGCCAGGACGGGGCAGAAGGCGCCGGTCATCACCACCGCGAGGGTAAAAGCGGATGATGTGGAGGATCTGACCGCGCTTATCAAAAGGGAACAGCCCAGGGCGGTGCTGAACCTTGCGCTGCCCTATCAGGATCTCGCCATAATGGATGCCTGCCTTGCCTGCGGCGTGGACTATATTGACACCGCAAATTATGAGGCGGAGGATACGGAGGACCCCGAGTGGCGTGCCGTCTATGAGAAGCGCTGCAGGGAGGAGGGCTTTACCGCGTATTTTGATTACTCCTGGCAGTGGGCATATAAGGAGCGCTTTGAAAAGGCGGGAATCACCGCCCTTTTGGGCAGCGGCTTTGACCCCGGCGTCACCGGCGTTTTCTCCGCTTATGCGTTAAAGCACTATTTCGACGAGATTCATTACATTGACATTATGGACTGCAACGGCGGCGACCACGGCTATCCCTTTGCCACCAATTTCAATCCTGAGATTAATCTCAGGGAGGTCTCTGCCAACGGCTCCTATTGGGAGAACGGTCACTGGGTGGAGACAAAGCCCATGGAGATCAGGAGGGAATACGATTTTGCCCAGGTGGGAAAGAAGGATATGTATCTTCTGCATCATGAGGAGATAGAATCCCTGGCAAAAAATATACCCGGCATCAAAAGAATACGCTTTTTTATGACCTTTGGGCAGAGCTATCTGACTCATATGAGGTGTCTGGAAAACGTGGGCATGCTGCGCACTGATCCGGTGATGTTCGAGGGAAGGGAGATCGTGCCCATCCAGTTTTTGAAGACCCTGCTGCCCGACCCTGCATCTCTTGGTCCCCGCACCGTTGGCAAGACCAACATTGGCTGCATTTTTACCGGCGTGAAGGACGGCAGAGAAAAATCAATTTATATTTACAATGTGTGCGATCATCAGGAATGCTATAAGGAGCTGGGCTCCCAGGCGATTTCCTACACCACCGGCGTGCCTGCCATGATCGGCGCGATGCTTGTGCTGAACGGCACATGGAAGAAGCCCGGCGTATTCAATGTGGAGGAGTTCGATCCGGACCCCTTTATGGAGGCGCTGAACGCTTACGGCCTGCCCTGGGTGGTGGAGGAGAATCCCGTACCGGTGGAGTGAGACCGCCGGGCGGTTTTAATGCGTGTTTGGGTGAGAGAATGGTCATATATCAGTAATGAGCTTACAAGGAAAGAAGCTATGAAACCGTTAAATCCAAGAATTCAAAATTATTATACGCAGACGGGTGTGGGAGATGAGCTGATATTCCTGTGGAAGTATGGAATGGGCGAACACACACAGACGGCTTATAGAATTGAAATATTTTATGGCGACAGTGTGGTATATTCCACTGATAAGGTCATGTCAGGCGAACAGAATAACATTGGGCTCTCCGTTGATTTAAGGGAGCAGACCAAATACAGCTTCGTGATTTCTGTTTGGGATGAGGATGATTTCTGCGAACGGTCGGACAGAGCGTATTTTATAACAGGAGTCAAAAGCTGGCGCGGCGAGTGGATCGGAAACGGAACGCCCAAACCGTTTGCCGCCAGGTATATTTTTGATGCCCACGAAACGGACAGGGCAGTTTTGTCGGTATGTGTGCCGGGGCAGTTTGAAGTGAAAATTAACGACAAAAAAATCACTCCGTATGCGTATGAGGGCAGTCAGACGGATTTTCACAGGCATGTTCATTATTCTACCTATGACGTTGCCGGGTTGATCGCTGATGGAACCAATATAATAGCCATTGAAGCCGCAAACGGCTGGTACATTGGAGACGATGACAACGGCAGCCGCTATTTCTATACAATGGATAAGGGCTATAAAGCCTTCGGCGAATGTCTGGCAGTAAAAGCACAGCTAAAAATCGATGATGAATATATTGTAACGGACGGTTCATGGCAGGTAAGCCGGAGCAAAACCGTACTTGCCGATATTTACGGCAGCGAGGATATTGACAATACCATAGAATACCAATGGAATCATGCAAAAGCGGTAAGCGGGCCGAAAGGGGCGCTTGTTCCGCTTAATTATCCGCCGATTATTCGTAAATATTGTTATATACCTAAAAGTGTGGATAGGGAGAGGAATATTTTTGATTTCGGGCAGAACATGTCCTCGCAGTTTTATTTGAAATTAAAGGGTGTGCGAGGTCAGAAAATAAAGCTGATACCTGCTGAAAAGCTTTCCGCAGACGGGGATATCGAGCAGACGACAGGAACCTATTCCTTACTTACCTTAAGCGGAAACGAGGATGTCTTTGAGCAGAAATTTTCCGTAAACGGCGCAAGGTGGTATAAGCTGGAAGGCGCGGAGCATGAGCAGATCCTCGAATTCAAGTCATATTTTGTCACCTCGTCGGCAGAGGACTGCGGATCTTTCCAATGCTCGGACGAACGCCTGAATAAGATTTATCATATGATTCTGAAGGCGATTGAGAGCAATATCAATCACTCTCATACGGACTGCCCGACGATCGAAAAGCTGGGCTGGCTTGAGCCGGATCATTTAATGGCCAGGGCGGTTATGTACAATAAGGATGTTGATATGCTCTGGACGAAAATTGCCATGGATATGCGCGATGCCCAGTATGCCGACGGTGAGCTTGACCTTGACAACGGAGCGTTTCCTCACGAATATAAAAGCGGGCTTGTACCGTCCATAGCGCCCCGGTATGCGAAGTTTATTACTGATTGTCGAGAGGGCAGTTTTTGGGATATTATCCCCTGGGGCAGCTCTATTATTCTGGCTGCCTATGAGCAATACCTTTTTTACGGCAACAGAAAGGTGCTGGAGGATAATTACGAAAGCGCGAAAAAATATATTGCATATCTGACGGAGCAGTATGAGGCTTACAACCGCCTGTATGGTAAGTGCGGCGAGGAACGATTTATCTGCGCAGGTCTTGGCGATTGGGGTATTGAGCAGAATAAGGGATGGGGACGCGAAAATATCGAGACCGCGTTTTATTTTCATGACCTTTTGATGATGGCGGAGATTTCTGAAATACTGAAAAAGGGTGATGAGAAAACATTTGCGGAGCAGGCGGATAAAGTCAAAAGCCTGTATAACAGCTCTCTGCTTGTAATCGAAAAGGATGTGTATTATAGAGATTATCAGAGCGGAAGGCTGTCGCAGGCAAATCAGGCAATACCGCTGTGCTTTGGGCTTGTTCCCGAGGAATATATATCCCACGTGCGTAATACATTAATTAAGCTATGCGAGGGAAGGCATTTAGAATGCGGTGAAATCGGGCTTGTGTATATTCTTCGGGCGCTGGCGGAGTCCGGCAGAAATGATATAATATATCATATGATTCTAAAGGATACCCATCCGTCCTACCTGCGGTTTGTGAATATGGGAGAAACCACGCTTCCCGAATTCTGGAGAGATGACGCAAGAAGCCGTAACCACGATATGATGGGGCATATAATGGAGTGGTTTTTTGCGGAAGTGGCAGGAATAAAGAGCAGCGACGGCTTCAAGACCGTGAGAATCAAACCGGCTTGTGCGGAGCTGATAAACGAGTTTGAGTGCATATATAAAGGCATTCGAGGCGAAATTAAAGTGAAACGGGTCAAGGGCAGCTTGCAGATATCTGCGCCGATGAACTGTACCGTAAAAACGGATGATTCATTCAGCTCTCCCTCAGGCGGTACTGTATAAGTCCGGTCCGTCTGAGGGAGAGCCTATTTTGATACAGCCGGTTTCGCAGGTTTCAAGCTTTAGGCTATAAAATCTATTTTACATTCATCAGAGTCCCCATAAACACAGGGATATTTTCCTCACAGTCGATAATCAGATAGACAAAGGGGCGGTCCAGGTAGACCTCTTTTTCCTCCTGAGGCATAAGGGCGCCTGTAGCGTTCACCTCTACGGCGGTTGCCGCTCCTGCCTTAGTACCCCGCTCGTCCACGGCGATATAGGTCTTGTGGAGGATGCGGTTGATAAAGATGCTTTTGCCCGAAAATTCTCCAAGGCGTGAGAAATCTGCGGCGTTGGCGTCAAAGGCGTCCGTCATGCCGAGGGTCTTGAAAATACCGCTCATTTCTATATTGTACTCGGCTTCAAACTTGGGGATTGCCGTCTTTACGGGAATATTGGCAGTGTTGGAGAGCATTTCCCGAAGCGATGCGGCATCCAGCGATTTCACATATTCGGAAACGGTGACGCCCTCATTTGGCAGCAGCGCGGCGAAGGCATATTTTCCGTCCTTGTAATATTTTAAAAAGCCCTGGGCATTGGCGTCCCTGAGATAGGCGTTCTCATTTGCGTACATCAGCTCGGTCCTGCATACGGTTCCGTCCTCCTGGGTAAAATCCGCCTCCCGGACCTGATACTCCCGGTAAACGGTGCTCCACTCCGCGTCAAAGGCAATTCCGTTGATCAAATACATGACAGCATCGGCGGAAATGCTGTCCAGAATCTCAGGTATCATTTCGTCGGTGCTGTCGGATACCCACCTGTTGATTGCCTTCAGCGTGGAGGCGTCGAAGGCCGCCTGGTAAATATCGGCGTCGTACCAGGCTTCATTTGCCGCCAGAAAGTCCTGATTTACGGTGAAATCCGGGTTATCCTTGAACCACACGGAGTTTGCGATACTCAGCTTGTAGCCGTCGCCCATTGGCAGAGATGTGCGGTATTCATGTAAATAGGCGTTCAATTCGGGAACGGACGCCCCCAATACCTCCTCCATCTGCGCGAGCGTGTTCTGGTCCGCTCCGTTAGAGGTCATGGACAGGGCGAACAGCACGGATGCGGGGGAAACCAGGACGTTTTTCCCTGCGTCCTTTTTCTGCTCCTGTGACAGGCTTTCCTGAAACAGTCGAAGGGAAAATTCCGTGACCGTGGAAGCGTCCGCAGGTGTGCCGCTGCCCTGGCTGTGGGCGGTTACGTCCCGGACGGAAGCGCCGTCGGCTTGGGAGCCGCCCTGTGTGGAAGCTTCGCCGGGCAGTGAACCGCCCTGCTCCGGGGCAGGGGCGCCGGATAATTTTTTGACGCCCGCGGGCTCTGTTCCGCCTTGCTGGCCGGAGCATCCGCAGAGGGCGGAGAGCGTTATTGCAGCGCAAACCCCCATGCACAGCGAATTCCGTTTGATTTTTGATTTCCTGTTCATATCGTCCTTTTTCATATTGTCATTTTTCATAGTGACCTCCGTTCCTGCCTGCGTCTCTCGGGCCGGCATAAGGTAGTTTTCTTTGTCAATATAGACGACATATACCGGAAAAAGTTTCAAATATTCATTTCATTCGGCCTATCCGCGGTAATCATTTCGGATAAAGGGGCTGTCGATTTTCGTTTCGGTCAAAGCTCCGTATTTCTTCGGACGCCGGTAGGCGTTGCCGTGAACCTCGTTTTCGCGATAGCTCCGCAGCCGCTCCAGGTCCAGCTCCGCCATAAAAATATCCTCTCTTTCATCCGCCAGTAAAATACAGGTATCCCGGGAGGAATCCGCGCCGGGAACATAGACGACGCCGTCAAAAACGCTTGAGCCGCCGTTGCAGTCGGGGACGGTTCCCGGATAGTTGCAGGTGGCGATTGCCAGCATGTTCTCATATGCCCTGCCGCGCAGCTGCGAAAGGCGGTTTATTTCCATGGGGCAGGCGTTGGGAACGAGGATAAGCTCCGCGCCCTTCAGCATCAATATCCTTGCGCTTTCCGGAAATTCCCTGTCAAAGCAGATCATTGCGCCTACCTTAACCTCTCCGCAGGCGGTGTCAAGGGTGGCGACATAAAAATCCTCTCCGGGCGTCAGGTTCCGCTCCACATCGAAATCGCAGGTGTGTACCTTGGCATAGGTTATTTTTTTCTCTCCAAACCGGTCAAAGAGGATAAGGGTATTACGGGGATTGCCTTCATGCTTTTCAAGCAGGGTTACGCCGATGGCGAGCCCCAGCTCCTTTGCCAGCGAGCCGTAGAAACCGACAAATTTGCTGTCCGCGGAAATGGCTTCCGCCTGCCATTCATCCACAGGGCGGTTATAAATGTTATAGCCGTTGCTCCACATTTCGGGAAATAAAGCGATGTCCGCGCCAGCCGCTTTTGCTCTCCGGCAGGCGGATAGCCCCTTTTCAAGATTTTTTTCCAGGGCGCCGCAGGGAGCGAGCTGCAGCAAGGCAATTTTTAGTGTGTTCATAATCGAGAGCCTCCTTTTTGGATAATCAGGGAATAGCTATTTTGTGTGCATCGGGCAACAGGCGAAATATAAGTATTCCTTATAGAATGATACTGCAAAAAAGCGAAAAAGTCCATGATGATTCTGTATTAATCGGCGTTGCTGTTATAGTTCAGGGATTGAGTCCATTTAGTTTTATATAGGTGCGAAGGACGGTCCGGCTACAGAAAAAGCGGGTCTGGCGCATTATAAAATGCCACAGACCCGCTTTTCAGGTTTTCCGGTATTTCGGTTATTTAACGGTGAAATCAGTCAGGACGCTGTCCTTAAACATGTCCTGGTTGTTTTTCATTTTATCGGAGTGAGCGCGGTCATAAAAGCTCTGATTTACATATGCCTTGGTGAGCTTTTCACATTGCTTGAATATGCCGTCTATGTATTTCAGGCTGCCGGCGGTGAAATGGCTGATATCTACCTGCTGCAGGCTGCTGCAGGACTCGAACATGGAGCTCATTTGCTCCACCTTTCCGGTGTCAAAGCTGCTGATATTCAAGGTGGTCAGGCCGGAGCATTCCGAAAACATTTCTTTCATGGTTGTGACGTTGGAGGTATTAAAGCTGCTGCAGTCTAAACTTGTGAGGCTGCTGCAGTTTCTGAACATTGCCGACATGCCGTTTGCCTTGGAGGTGTCAAAGCCGCTTACATCCACGGAGGTCAGAGAGCCGCAGTCGTGAAACATTGCGTCAAACGCGGTGGAGCTGCTTGTGTTGACACCCTTTAAATTGACCTTCTGCAGACTGCGGCATTCGTAAAATAAGCCGTAAAAGGACTCCACCCGGCTTGTGTCAAGCATGGAAAGGTCCAGCTCTGTCAGGGAACGGCATCCGCTGAACATATTGTAGAAGGTGTCGAGCTTATCCGTGTTGAAGCTGGACAGGTCCACCGCCTGCAGAGAGTGGCATTCGCCGAACATAAAGCTGAAGTCGGAACAGCTGCCGGTGTCCAGGCCGCTTAGATCCACAGTCTCCAGATTGGTACAGTAGGAAAAGAAATGACTGCAATTGTCCAGCCTTACGCCGTCTACAAAGGAAATGGATGTTACCGTGGTGTTGTTACGAAAGGGTGAAGCCTTGGTATTGTCTACGACGCCGTCCTGCAGACGGGTCTTGTATTCCTTTCCGCCGATCTTGTAGGAGCCGTAGACCGTGACCTGCGCCGCCTGGCCGATATATTTGGTCAGCAGCACGGTGTTTTCTCCCTCTACTAAGGTATATTCAAAGTATTCGTCCAGCGATTTGACCGCTGCTTCCTTATCGGGATTGGAGCCCGAAGCGGAAGAATTTGCGGGGGTGCCTTGACCGGAAGCGTTTTGGCCGGAGCTTCCGGGATTGCTGTTGGATGAGCCTGCGTCCTCTGTTCCGCAGCCGCTCAGGGCAAGGGAGCCAAGCAGTGCGATAAGCATGCCGAGCTTCAACGTATTTTTAAAGCATTTTTTCATATAATTCCTCCTTAAGATAATAAGCTAAAGATACATTTATATTTTAACAGAACAAAAGGCGTTTTTGCTTAAGACAACGTGAGCGGCATAGAAAACGGAGTAAACGGCCCGTTCACCCTAAATTTTTGGTTGCAATTTGCCGGGGATGCTTCTATACTGGGAGACGGCGTTAAACGGCCCGTGTGAATGCGGGGAGCTGTTTGCCCGTGTTTTGGCGCGCCGGAGAGTATTTGAGGCAGGTGTGGAGGAGAATGCTTTTATGGAACTGGATATGACTAAGGGAACGCCGTCCAAGCTGATTGCGCGGTTCATTATCCCTATTATAATCGGAAATATTTTTCAACAGCTTTACAATATGGCGGATACCATTATTGTAGGGCGTTTTGTGGGGATGAAGGCTCTGGCGGCGGTGGGAGCCACCGGCTCGGTGGTCTTCCTGATCCTGGGCTTCACCCAGGGGCTGACCACAGGCTTCACCGTTATGACCGCCCAGAAATTTGGAGCGGGAGACAGGGAGGGGATGAAAAAGAGTATCGGCAGCGCCGCTGTTTTGTCTCTAATTGTCACGGTGCTTATGACGGCGCTGAGTATGGCGGGAATTGATCTTCTGCTGCGCTGGATGAACACGCCGGAGGATATTTTTGATATGGCAAAGCGGTACATTATGATTATCTGCGCGGGAATATGCTGCAATGTGCTCTATAATCTCCAGGCGAGTATCCTCCGCGCCATCGGAAACAGCGTGGTGCCGCTGGTGCTCCTTTTTATATCTTCGGTGGCAAATATCGTTCTGGACTATGTGTTTATCGTTTACGGAAACATGGAGGTGGAGGGAGCCGCCCTGGCAACCGTGATATCACAGGGCTTGTCCGGCGTGCTTTGCCTGATTTATATTGTATTCTTTGTTCCGGCGCTGCATGTGGGAAGGCAGCATTTCCGGCTGGAGGGCCAGTGCGTGAAAAATCAGGTTTCCGTGGGAATTCCGATGGCGCTGCAGTTTTCCATCACCGCGGTGGGCACCATTCTGGTGCAGACGGCGCTGAATCTGCTGGGCTCCCTGGCAGTGGCTTCCTACTCCGTCTCCTGCAAGGTGGAGCAGCTTGTGACGCAGCCCTTTGCCGCCATGGGAGTCACCATGGCTACCTACTGCGCGCAGAACCGCGGCGTCAATGCGCTGGAAAGGATTCAGAAGGGCGTCAGGGTGGCGAATGTGATGTCAGCCGTGTATGCCGTTATTATATATGGGGTGATTTATCTGGCGCTGCCGGCGGTCATTCCGCTGTTTGTGAACGAGGATGTGGAGCAGATATACGATTATGCCCAAATTTACATTGTCGTCTGCGGAGCGTTTTTTATTCCCCTTGGGATGATCTTTATTTTCCGGAATGCCCTTCAGGGCTGCGGCTTCGGTCTGATGCCCATGCTTGGCGGCGTTGTGGAGCTTCTGGGCAGAAGCGTAGTGGCGTTTATCGCCGCCAGGATGCTGAGCTACACGGGGGTATGCTTTGCCAATGTGGCGGCATGGCTGACGGCGGGAGTGTTTTTATGGCTGGCATACCGGGTACTGATGAGGCGGATGAAGGCTGCGCTTCCGCCGCCGGCGGAGCAGGAAGTACCTGCGCATTAGTTAAGAGTTTTTTTTCCTGATATTTTGTGATATACTTTATGTGTCCGTTTTAACGGGCACATGGGAGGCCGGTATGAAAAAAACAGCTAAGAGACTTGTGGTGCTTCTTATTATTGTGCTATGCGCCTGCGTTTTTCCGATATCCTTGGTAAGAAAAAGCGATACTATAGATTTTGCAATGAACACTGATTATTACGTAATATCCGATCCTAATATTAAGGATTTTAGACAGACGTTTATTGCGCTGACCAGCTATCTGGATGAAATTGCCTTCGATGTGGGGATTCCGGGAGAAATATCCGGGGAGGAGAAGTTGGTCATATGTATAAGGGAAGAAAAAAGCCGGAAAATACTTCTGGAGAAAACGGTATCCATTCAAGACGTCAACGATCAGGCATATACGTTTATACCCGTAAAGAAATGGATACATAAAGGGGGCTTATACTCCCTTTCCGTCACGGTGGAGGGGTTGGAAGGCGTAAGCGTTGTATACAGCACAGAGACGGCGGGTGTCCCGGCAGACCAGATCCTGTATTTTGAGGGAGAGCCTGTTCAGGGACAGGCGGTGCTCAGGTGTGTGTACACGTTTCCGTTAAATATAAAGAATGTATTATGCCTGTGGGGCTTTGTTCTGACAGTGGGCTTAGCCTTGCTTGAGATTTTAACGCATGAGGAGTGGGGGCATAATAACGCCGTTATAAAGAAGATAAACGAGCTGTTAGACAAATATCAGATCCCCATTCTTCTGACGGAATTCGGGGTAATTCTGCTTCTGGTAATAAGGATATGCAGAAATGAGGCGGTTGATTGGGATGAGGCCTATACCTGGATGCTTGTAACCAAGCACAATATTCCGGATATGCTGAGGACCACAGCATCGGACGTGCATCCCCCGCTGTATTATCTGCTTGTAAAGGCAGCGATGGGTATTTTCGGGGAGAGTATTTTTGCAGCCAAGATGGTGTCTGTGGCAGGGATGGCCGCCACATGCCTGCTTGGAATTACACTGATCAGAAAGCGCTTTGGATTCAAAGCTGCTTCACTGTTTTTGCCGGTGGCCGGATTGGGCACACAGCTTCTATATTTTAACGTAAATGTGCGTATGTATTCGTGGATGATATTTTTTGTGCTGGCGGCGGGGCTGTCGGCCTACGAAATCATTCGGAACGGCAGGGGCAAATGGTGGATTGCTTTTACCTTGTCCGCCTTAGGGGGGATATATACGCAGTATTTTGCCGTAGTGCCCTTGTTTTTTATGTATCTGTTCCTGCTTATTTGGCTTGTGATTCAGGACCGGAGGCAGATAAAAAAATGGCTGGGGTGCTGTCTGGCTACAATCGTCGGCTACGCTCCATGGCTGACGGTGGTTATTGACACACTCAGACGGGATTCCGCCAATGCTGTGGAAGAAAAAGCAGAGGGCGGATTCGGCGTATTGTGTGAATGGGCCTTTCAAAGTAATATTAAGTTCTCGGAATATATGCCGATTGTCATGTTTGCGGCAGCACTTATATTTCTTTTGCTGGAATGGAAAAAATACGGGCGCGCAGAAAAGGCATTTATTGTTCTTTCCGGCTCTCTGTTCTGGCTTTCCTATGTGGTATGTATGCTGCTTGTGTCCCAAATGCATCATTTCTGGCATAATCGTTATCTGGTGGATGCATTGCTGTTTATCTGGCTGTTTATGATAGTGATTCTTTCGCGGAGAAGCCTTGCAGTTTGGAGTGCGGCTGCCGTATGGCTGGGAATTTCGGTTATGTCCTCGTATGTTGTCATACAGGCAAAGGAGTTGAATACGATTCCCTGGACGCAGCAGGCAAAGCAGCTGTTGAGCCAGGTACAGGACCAGGAAAAAATAGTATATACATTTGTGAAATACGATATTTTTTATCAGTACTGGCTGCCTGATGCGGAGTTTGTCTGGTACGAGGATGTGGATCTGAATGAAATGGGCGGGGAGTTTTATGTAATCGCATGGGGCGGCAGGGATTTTTCCCGCACATTATATGAGGATGGGACTTTGAAGAAGGAAATCCTGGGCCAGATGAGGTTAGAAGAAGGGGTTGTGGGAGTGGAATTGTGGAAAATATCGGTCCGCCTGCAGGAGTGAGGCAGGGTGAGGGAGGAAGGCTATGAGGTTTGATGAACTGCCCACGCCCTGTTATGTGGTGGATGAGGGCTTGATTCAGCGGAATTTAAGTATATTACAGGGTGTGACGGAGCGGACGGGAGCGCGGGTCCTTCTGGCGCAGAAGGCTTTTTCCATGTATGCGGTGTATCCCATGATAGGGACGTACCTGTGCGGCGCCACGGCCAGCGGGCTGTATGAGGCGCGGCTGGGGGCGGAGGAGATGGTGCGGCCCCTGAAGCTTCGGGGAAAGCGCTGTGAGAACCATGTCTTTTCCCCGGCGTACAGACAGGCGGATTTTGCCGAGATACTGAAATATTGCGACCATATTGTGTTTAACTCATGGAGGCAGGTGGAGAAATTTGCCGCAGACGCAAAAGCGGCGGGCAGGAGCGTGGGTCTGCGGGTCAATCCGGAGTGCTCGACGCAGGAGGGGCATGCCATTTATGATCCCTGTGCGCCGGGCTCCAGAATGGGCGTGACCAGGGAGGAATTTGCCGCCGGCCTTTTTGAAGGAGAGGGGGGAGGCAGCCTTTTCGCCCTGCTGGACGGTCTGCATTTTCATACTCTCTGCGAGCAGGATTCCGACGATCTGGAGAAGACGCTGGATGCCGTGGAGGAAAAATTCGGCGCATATTTATCCGCAATGAAGTGGATCAATTTCGGGGGAGGGCATCATATTACCCGCCGGGGCTACGATATGCCGCGGCTGGAGAGATGTATTAAGAGAATGCAGGATAAATACGGCTTGACGGTCTATCTGGAGCCGGGGGAAGCCGTTGCCCTGAACGCGGGGTTTTTGGCGGCATCCGTGCTGGAGGTCCGCCCGCCAGCGGCGTCCGGGACAGGCAGCCTTCCTTACGGGCTGCAGACAGTCATTCTGGACACCTCCGCGGCATGCCATATGCCTGATGTGCTGGAGATGCCTTACAGGCCGCCGCTTCAGGGGAGCGGTCAGCCCGGTGAAAAGGCGCATACCTACCGTCTGGGCGGACCTACCTGCCTGGCGGGAGACGTTATCGGGGATTACTCCTTTGACATGCCCCTGCAGGAAGGCGACAGACTGGTATTTGAGGATATGGCGATCTATTCCATGGTGAAAAACAATACCTTTAACGGTATGCCGCTTCCCGCCATTGCGCTGAAAAGAAAAAGCGGGGAGTGCGAGATCATAAGAGAGTTTGGCTACGGGGATTTTAAGGGGCGTCTGTAGAACGACAAAAATCCCGGCATTGCCGGGATTTTTGCGGCATTCGCCGGGGGTCCGCGGATGTCTGTATCCGGGACCGGGTCAACTGGGTTGGCCCCGGCTCATTGCCTGTAGAAAAATTACAAAGGAGGGAAGTGTATATGGGAACCCGCAAATAGCGGGATTGTTTTTTGGCGAAGCTGTCAGAACCCTAAGCCCTTGCGTTAAAACTCCGCAGCTCCTTTTTATGTTTTAATCATACATGGAAAATGTGTCCAAAGTTTGATCTTGGGCTAAAAGAATTCTTAACATTATTAAGAAATCGGAAGAATAACAGGAGACTTGTCATGAGAATAATAAAGGATTCCACACCGGGACGGGACGGCTTCCGCATGCCTGCGGAGTTTGAGCCCCATGAGGGCTGCATTATGATCTTTCCGGAGCGCCCGGACTCCTGGCAGTACGGAGGCTATGCGGCCAGGAAGGCGTTTGTGCAGATAGCGGAGGCGATCGCCCTGTCGGAGAAGGTGACGGTCTGCGCCGGCGCGGCACAGTATGACAACGCAAGGGCGCTTCTGCCTCCGCATATACGCGTGGTGGAGATGAGCAGCAACGACGCCTGGGCAAGGGACTATTGCCCTACGTTTGTAAAAAACGGGGAGGGCAGTGTCCGCGGCATCGACTGGGGCTTTAATGCCTGGGGCGGTCTGCACAACGGTCTGTATTTTCCCTGGGACAGGGATAATCAGATGGCCAGGAAGCTTTGCGATCTGCTGGAGAAGGATGTATATTGCAAGCGGGATTTTATTCTGGAGGGAGGCTCCGTTCATGTGGACGGGGAAGGCACCTGCATGGTGACGGAGGAATGTCTTTTGAGTAAGGGGCGTAACCCGCAAATGACAAAGGGTGAAATTGAGGAGACTCTGAAGGAATATTTGAATGTATCCACGGTTCTCTGGCTGCCCTGTGGAATTTATAACGACGAGACGGACGGACATGTGGATAACATCTGCGCCTTTACGGCGCCCGGCGAGGCAGTGCTGGCCTGGACGGAGGATAAAGAGGATGTGCAGTATGAGATGTCCAGGGCGTGTCTTGCCTGTCTGGAGCAGGCGGTGGATGCCAGGGGAAGGCATATCAGGGTGCATAAGCTTCCTCTGCCAAAGCCGGTGAGAATTACGGAGGAGGAGTGCCAGGGGCTGGACGCCTGCGGGGATGAGCCTGTCCGCACGCCTGGAGAGCGGCTGGCGGCGTCTTATGTAAATTTTTATATTGCCAACGGAAATATTGTGATGCCGGGCTTCGGGGACGCAGCGGACGCGCAGGCAAAGGAGATACTGCAGGGGCTTTTCCCTGACAGAAGGGTGATTCAGATATATACAAGGGACATATTGATAGGCGGCGGGAACATCCACTGCATTACGCAGCAGATTCCGGGCGCAGCGAGGTAAAGCGGGTATTTCCGGGAAGGGCTGCACACCGCTCCTTCCGAAGGCAGGGGCTGGCGCCCCGGAGACGTGGGCTGAATAACATAGAACAGGAGAACAGAATGAAACAGGTAACAGTTGCCGCGGTGCAGATGTACTGCAGCCGTTCCAGGGAAGAAAATATAGAAGCGGCGGAAAAAAGAGTGAGGGAGGCGGCGGCAGGAGGCGCGCAGATCATTCTTCTGCCGGAGCTGTTTGAAACCTGGTATTTCTGCCAGGAGAGAAATTATGATTCTTACGGTCTTGCCAGAACGGTTGAGGAAAATCCGGCGGTGAGGCGCTTCTGTCAGGTGGCGGCAGAGCTTAAGGCGGTACTCCCGGTCAGCTTTTATGAGCGGGAGGGGAATGTGACCTATAATTCCGTGGCGGTAATCGACGCGGACGGCAGTATACTGGGCGTATACCGCAAGACCCACATCCCCGACGATCATTTTTATCAGGAGAAGTTTTATTTTACGCCGGGAAATACGGGCTTTAAGGTGTGGGATACCGCATACGGGAAAATCGGCGTGGGAATCTGCTGGGATCAGTGGTTTCCGGAGACGGCCAGGTGCATGGCGCTGATGGGTGCGGAGCTTTTATTTTATCCTACGGCAATCGGCTCCGAGCCTATTATCGAGTGCGACAGCATGCCCCATTGGCGCCGCTGCATGCAGGGGCATGCCGCGGCAAACGTGGTCCCTGTCATAGCGGCGAACCGCATAGGGCAGGAGAGAGTAGAGCCCACCCGGGCAAATAATCACCAATCCTCCGCCCTGACCTTTTACGGCTCCTCCTTTATCACGGACGAGACGGGAGAGGTTCTGGAGGATGCGGGAAGGACGGAGGAAAAGGTGATTTTGCACACCTTTGACCTGGAGGATATTGAAAATATGCGATTCAGCTGGGGACTGTTCCGGGACAGAAGACCGGAGATGTACCGGGGGATAAGCCGGTGACCATAAGGGTTACACCGGGAGCAGAGGGAACCTTAATCCACCAGCTTTGCATTGGGATAAATGCGCTCTATGCGCTCATCCGGGAAGCGGCTGTCCAGAAAGGCGTTTACAGGATTTTGGGCAGGGCCTTCCGCGGCGGAGGGCGTGTTCCGCTCGGTGTACCGGGCAAGAGCCATGGATGAAATAAGCATATTAAAGAGCATAAAAACGATCAGGCAGTTAAAGAGGAACTTTCCCTGCTTTACGGGAATTTTCTCTATCAGCCATGAGAGCCTGGGGTATATGAGCTTCAGCCATACAACGGCGGCAATGCCCCAGAAAAAGCAGAACAGCAGATTGATGCGTCCGCCCAGGTTGAAGGTAAAGCCGCTGTAATCCCAGAAGACGGTTCCGAAAACCAGCTCCGTAAAAACGCTGCATATGTATTCGTAGGCGCCTCCAAGGAGGGTGCCCGCAATAAATATGTGGCGGTCTTTTTTATTGCGGTAACGGTACAGGAAGAAGGTCAGCAGGGCGCAGCCCAGTCCCCATACGATGCTGAAGGGACCGTACACCACGCTGCTGCGGCTCATAAGCCTGCCGGTGGTGAGCAGGCAGAACAACGTCTCCACGATATCTCCCAAAAAGGCGCCGATGAAAAACAGTGCGATCAGCTTGTAAAAGCTGCAGCCCTGGGCAAAAACCTTTTTTTCCGTCTTTGAGGCCAGCCTTTGCCGGAAGCTATCAATAATGGCATCCTTATCGATAGAGGGGAAGGATTTCTGCATGCGCTTGCGGATGGCGAGAGTCAGCTTGTTCTCGAGAAAGCTGGAAGTAAACTGCATTCCCTCGGAAAGCTGCGCCAGCCGCTTTGCCGTTATCTTCATCCCCAGGACCACCATGGCGGTGGTCAGAAAATCCAAAAGCAGGAGGGCTACGGCGGTCCACTGGATTATCAGTGTGATCGGGTAGGGTATCATGCCCAAAATTCTGCAGATGAAGGGATTGGAAAACAGCATCGTCACAAGAGCCAGCACACCCCACAGCAGGGAGTAACGGGCGCAGACATAGCCGCTTAAATTAAACCGGATGCCCGAGTAGTCCCAGAGCTTTTTCTGGAAAATTTTTTCCATAAAAATACCTGTGGAATATTCCAGCATGGTGGCGAGAATTAAGCCGCCCAGAAACAGGAAAAAGGGCTTTTCCGTCAGCTCCGGCAGAAAGACTGCGTAGAGCACGGCGCCAAAGCCGTAAATGGGACACAGAGGACTGTTTACAAAGCCCCGGTTTACAAACTTTCTCTGCCGGAGGGCGGAGTAACAGACTTCGATGCACCAGCCGATAAAGGAATAAATAAAGAACAGCCATACCAGATCCTTAAGCGTATATATCATTGTCAAATCTCCCGTGTTTTTCTGATGTAAAGGGCGGCAATATCCCTGTTTTGCAATGTGCCGCCGGATATTTCAGACCGCGAATCAAATACCCCGCAGCAAGCTGACGCATCCGCTTGGCTCATTGCCCGCAGGAATAAAGCTATTTTAACATATATATTCATAAAACTCCATAAAATGATTAAAAACGCAGATTATCCTTTTTTTGTCTGCGGAGCCGGACAAGCGAACAACCGATGTTTGGGAAGGAAGGTACTATTATGCTTATTGGCAAAAGTAATATATTATGCTATACTGAGCCCACGGGATAAAGAACAAAAAAAGCCCAAAAGAGACATTATCTGCAGGGGCGGGATTACTGATTTGACTTATACAACGGCGCGAAACGGAACATAGAAAGGAGATCGTTTTCCATGGCATTTTGCCCTAATTGCGGACGAAATAATATGAAATATTTCAGAGAGCCTGTAGAAATACCTGATCATAATTATGATCCTGTAACCGGTATCAAAGGCGGCAGACCTTTCCCTTCAGGCATAAAGAAGGGAAGGCAAAAGATTGTTTATAGAACGGTCGGTCTTTGCAGTAATTGCGGATATACAAAGGAAATTGAAAGTGAAAAGGGGCACTCCCGCTGGTGGTACATATTGTTTTTTGCCTTTCTGCCAATATCGCTTTCTGTGTGGTTTTGGCTGACCGACATATTTTCTCTTGAGAAAAAGTGGCGTGCGCTTATATTATTTATAGCCTGGCTGAGTTTTATTATCAGTGTGCGGTATTATCAAGCGAGAAAAGAACCCGAACCAGAGCCTGAAGTAAAATCTGTCTGGGCGTCAGACCTTACCGGCCTGAACGATTTTGAATATTATACTGACGGCAATGAAATATATATTAAGGATTATAAAGGACGCAGCAAAAAGATTCGTTTTGATTCTTCGTATGATATAGAAGGAACCGTTATGCATATTGTGTCTTTCGACGAGACCTTTGCCCTTGAAAAGCTGGTAAGCGTAATTATTCCGGACGGAACCCGGTATATGTCCAACAGGGTTTTTAACGCCGGCAGGATTGAATTTTTATATTTACCTGCTTCATTGGAAAATTTTGATGGCTGGTCCAGCTTCCGTGATGTCCAAAAGATTTATTATGGCGGCACGGAAGAACAGTGGAACGCGCTTTGTACCGTTGACAGAACGGAGCTGGATGTTGTTGAAATTATCTTTGACACTGATCCCAACGATTTGAGATAAATTTGATAAAGTTGGGGGAGGGATTAGCTACGCCCTCTCCCAAACCGTCGTCACCGTAATAAACGCCCCTTCGATCTCCGCAAAGATTTCCCCGTGCATCCTGTGCATCAGCTGTCTGCATATATACAGCCCCAGCCCGCTTCCGGGAACGCTCTGGGAGTTTGCGCCTCGCCAGAAGCTCTCGAAAATATGGGGCAGCTCGGACCTGTCAAGGGTACAGCCGCCGTTTCGCACGGCGATCAGGACGCCCTCGTCTTCCTGGGGAAACAGAAGCTCGATCTGTTTTCCGTCACCGTATTTAACTGCGTTTTCAATTATATTCTGCAGCACCTCCACGGCTCGGTTTAAGTCGCCGGAAAGCAGGAGGTCCTTATATTTCCCCACCATAAAATCCGTTTTGACAAGTGACAGCTTTTCGGAATAGAAGGCGGTGATGCTTTCTATTAAATCCGACAGATAAAACTCGCTGTCGGCTACGTCGAGGCTGAGAAAATCCTCCCGGGAGGCGGTAATAATCCTTGTGATATATTCTTCTATCTCGTCTGCGTTTATGCTGATACGGTGGGCAATTTCCCGCTGCCTTTCCGTCTCTGCGTACAGGTTTTTTGACAGCGCTTTTGCATATAATTTAATGGCTGAAAGAGGCGTTTTTATATCGTGGGAAAGTGACAGCAAAAGCGTTTTTTTTTCCTTCTGAAGCGCAAGCTCATGCTGCCTCTGCTGCTCGATATTCTCCCGGAGAAGGTCTATACCCCAGAGAAATTTTCCGAAGAAGCGGCTTTTGTTCTCCTTGACCGGCATAATGAGATTCCCCTTGGAAAGCTCAAACGGAACATCCGTAAGGCGCTCGAAGGGGCGGAGTATTTTTGCGCGCACGTAAAGTAATATTCCCAAAACTACCGCTGACATTACTGTCAGAAGGATGTTTACGGAGATATTTAACCAAAGGCCGCCGCTGCCGCTTATATAGCTATAATCAAAGCGGTACAGCTTCCCGTCGATTTCACGTATGGCGTAATCGCTTCCGGAATTGTAAAAGTCATTGCCGTATTCCTCAATATGATACACATATCTGCACTGGGAAAGGTCTGTATTTTGAATGCCTTTTTCTTGGATTGCAAGGGCAAGCCTGTTTATTTCAACACGCCAGGGTCTGCCGCTTTCGGGGGATTTGGAGATGCCCAACAACAGATTTGCGGCAATGAAAACAACCCCAATCAGGCCAAGGACCGACGCAAATAACTTTTTGAATAGATTCATAGATATCTGTACCCCACGCCCCAGACCGTCAGGATTTTCTGCGGATTCTTTGGGTCTTCTTCAATTTTTTGGCGCAGCCATTTAATGTGAACGGTAAGCGTCTGCTGCTCGGAGTCGCTGTCGCTGCCCCAGATCGTGTTAAACAGGTATTCCTTGGAGAGCGTTCGTCCCTTGTTTTCCAGAAGCAGCACAAGCAGGTCAAATTCCTTAGCGGTCATATCAAGCGGCAGCCGGTCTTTGTACGCGGTGCGGTTCACCTTGCTTATGCGGATGCTTCCGTCGATCAGCTCGTCAAGGGAATACCTGCGCCTGAAAATACCTTTTATTTTTGCCAGCATTATGTCGATATCATAGGGCTTTTCAATATAGTCGTCCGCGCCCAGGTTTAAGCCCAGGAGCTTGTCCTCCTTTGCGGTTTTTGCACTTACGATCAGTACCGGCGTATTCCCTGTCCCGCGAATCTTATCCAGTATATAAAAACCGTCCTTACCGGGCAGCATGATATCAAGCACAATCAGCCTTGCGCCGTATTTTTGATACAGCAGCAAGGCTTTTTCAGCGTTTTCGGCGGAGGATACCACATATTTTTCCGCCCTGAGGAAATCGCACAGCACCGTGGACAGTTCCCTGTTGTCCTCAACAATTAAAATGTCGATCAATCCGTCTCCTCCCATCTGCCTGAAAGACATCCATGGTTACCAGCCCATCTCCATCAGCCAGCCGTTCAGGGCGCGCTCACGTTCCCGGAGCCTGGAGCCGTCGTATTGATCCGGATTAAATTCGCCCTTGATATTGCCGTCCACAATGTAGAGGACTCTCGTGCATTTTGCGGCGACCTTTACATCGTGGGTGACAAGCATGATCGTGGTTCCTTCGGAGTTTAATTTTACAAGCTCCTCCATGACCTCGTCGGAGGAGGAGCGGTTGAGCGCTCCGGTGGGCTCGTCGGCAAAGATCATTTTCGGCGCGTTTATCATGCTGCGGCATATGCAGGCGCGCTGGAGCTGACCGCCCGAGACCTCGTTGATGTCGTTGTCGGCAACGTCGATAATCCCCAGCTTCCGCATAAGCTCATGCCCGCGCAGAGCGGTTTCCCGGCGCGTTTCCCTGCATTTGCGGGAATGGCGCGCGGGGAGGAGGATGTTATCCAGAATAGTGAGGTTTTTCAGCATATACATCTGCTGAAATATAAACCCCATCTCGTCCAGGCGCAGGTCCGCAAGCTCCTTTTCGTTCATTTCCGCAATGTTTCTGCCGCAGAATTTTACCTCTCCGGCAGTTATTCCGTCCATTCCCGACACCGCGTACAGCAGCGTGGATTTCCCCGAGCCGGACGGTCCCATGACCGCCACCATCTCTCCCGGGGCTATGTGGAAGCTTACGTTTCTGAGGACGTTGTTCTGCCGCTTGTTTACCACATATGTTTTGCAAAGATCCTTTACATCTAAAATATTCGTCATATCGCTCTGCTCCTTATTTAGTGAGTGCTATTCGTTATTGGAAATTTCCGAGGCGGATATTTTCCGCAGGCCCTGGGCGGAAATAAATGCCGCAAGCGCCGTCACAGCCAGTACGATCGAAGGGAAAACCAGGTATACCTCCGCCACGTGTATATCATACTGAATGCTGTACGCCCCCATCATTCTGAAGATCGGAGTGATGATCAGCGGGGACAGCGGAGAGGAAAGCAGTACGCCTGAGATAACAGAGATCAACAGCACGATACCGATGCGCAGAGTCTGCCAAAGCGTCAGTGTCGTGTTTCTGAAGCCTATCGCCTTCAACAGCGCTATCTCGCTTTTTTCTCTGGCAACAAAGCTTTTTACCATGAGAACCGCCACAAGGGCGTTAATACCGAGTATAATGCCTAAAATCAATGTTTTCATGCTCTCGAGCTGTTCCGTAACGTCGCTGCCTATCATATAGCCGATGTATTCTCCGGGAGTATAAACCTTGGCGTCGGGATACAGTTTCTGAAGCAGAGCCTTCCGTTCGGCCAGCGCTTCCCTGTCGGGTGCGTCCCTGTAGCTTACCTGAATGCCGAAGCTGCCTCCTGCGTAGCTGTAGTCAAGCTCCGCATCCTGGTGAAACCGGACCCCCTCCCCCATGTTGTTCATGCTTTGAGTGATGGCGGTGACTATGTAGATACCTGTGTCCTCACCCACTTTTATTTCCACATTGTCGCCTATCCGGGCGTCGATCTGCCCCGCCGTCAGATAGGTCAGGGCGACCTCGTGGACGTTTTGCGGCGGCGTTCCGTCCAGATAAGTATACATATCCGTGGTCACTCCGCCGCGCCCCTGGAATGTTATGGAGTTTGTGAGCTTTCCGTCCTTTGTGAGGTTGCTGCGGAATATCACCTCCTGGTATACGTCCACGTCGATACCGTTTTCGGCAAACATTTCCCTTACCTGGGAAAGCTGCCTGTCAACGTTTGCCTTGTTGTCGCCGGTCAGGTGGAACAGTGTTTCCCTTGAGACAATATGATCGCTTTTGGCCATATTAAAGGTTGTTATCAGCTCGTCGGAGCGTAGGGTATTAATAGTGTTTAACGGAATGATTACCAGGAGTGTTCCCAGTATGAAAATTATTATCATGGAAACATAGCTTTTGATGCCGCTTAAAATGTCGTTTACCGCCATGAACGGTACCGCCGGCAAATGCGAGCCCGATAGGCGCAAAAATCCCTTTTTCCTGAAGCGCTCGCCCGTTTCGCCGCTGCGGATGGCGTCTATGGGTGAGAAGCCGCGTATTCTTCCGGTACAGAAATAGCTGAAAAGAACCACTGCCGCGCCTGCCAATATGGCCGCGGCAATATTGATAAAGAAATTATCCTCTCCTGAAATAATTATTTTCTGAGAGATATCCCCGAGAAGCATTTGGCTGAAGGGCAGGCTCAGGCACAGCCCGATTGTCGTTCCGATAGCGGCGATGGCAAGATATTTTGCTATGTACAGCCCACGGATGGCGCCGTTTTTGATGCCGATGGCCTTCATAACGCCGATTTCATGGAATTCCTCAGTGATGGTAAAGCTGATAATAAACCGCAGGATCACCATGGAAATCAGTATCAGGCACACGCTGACCACCATAAGGACAGCCGCGATAAGAATATCCATAAGGTAGATCATTTTAAACATGGAGCGGTCTACGGACATTATGGTGTTTATGCCAAGCCTGTTAAAGCTGTCCTGGTAGCCGGGGTCCGTGGTGTGGACCTCTACCGTGCTGCAAACGGCGGCGCTTTCGCCGTCGAACAGGGCGAGATCGTTTTCGCTTATAAGAAATCTGGTGATTCCCACCATAGCCGAGCCAAACAGCGCGTCCTTCGTATAACCCCTTACGGTAAATTCCTTTTCAACACCGTCCTGAACAATACGGATTTTTCCGCCCTCATGAAAGTCGTTTTTCGTTGAGTGGAAAATAAAGCCGGGCACATAGATCTCGCCGTCGTTCACATGGGTGAGTCTGTCATTGCTTTTGTCAAAAATATTTATGCCTCCGAGGGTCGACAATGCCAGAGTATTGGCATAGTTAAGTTTTTCTCCCTCTGCGGAGACGTTTTGGGGATCAATCTGAATCAGCCTTGATATGTGATAATCATAGCCGTTTGCCCCTGCAAACTCCTCAAAGCGTTGAATGTCGGAGGAGCTCGTCGAGGCAAACCAATAATCGGGTATGTCCGCCCTTTTGAAATAATTGTCAAGCGCGTTGCTGACGGTCAGCAGGTTACTGGCGCTGCTCGCTATGAAGGTCGCCGCCAGGGCTACAAAAATCAACAGTATCACGTTCATTGTCTTCTTGCGTTTTAGATCTTTTTTTAATATTCGTAGATACATTCTGCCGCTCCTTTGCTTTTATGAGCTCATTATAGCAGGAAAATATTAAATAATCCTTAAATGTGAAATTTTACAGCGCCTGAAGACGGGAATGTAGAAGATGTGTCTATAGCGGTGATACATTTTTAAGGAACTTCTTGAAAGGACCCTGTTAAAGCGGGAAAAGGGCTGTACAGTACGTTCCAGCCTGTGGTATGCTATCATTGTCCGGACAGAATAACAGGTTAAACAGATATTATGAAAGGGAGCCTTTACAGGCTATGGTCACAGCGACATGAAAAAAATCTTAGAACATCAGGTACCTTTTCCGGTTAATGCGGAATCGGACAACTTTACTGCGGCACTTGCATCTGCGTTGGTCATTGCGCGCGGATATACGGAAGAAATGCCATATTGGTGTGTGCCTAACCGCCGCTATTGCGTCCACTGCAGCCCCTGCGGCGAGCATCCGCTGGAAAACCACCAGGGCTCTGTATACCATTGTCTTTTGACAGCATCGACACTGGCGTTCGGTTTCGATTATCCAAGTGACGACACCGTGGACCCTCATTCCCTGCCGGGATTTTCCAAAGGCTGGCGCTGGGATGACGGTTTTGTAAATACACTGGCGCGGTTTGCGGGATTTTCCTATCTGCGCTTTAACGGTGCAAGCCCACGGGAGGAAGTGCTTTCCGCAATAAAAAGCTCTGTGGATAACGGTTTCCCGACCCTGCTGCGGTTGGAAAACGAAACGGAATGGATTCTTGCAGTGGGCTATGAGGCGGATACTGTATATGGCTTGGATTCACAGCTTCATGCCTTGTCCGGCAACTGGCATTCCGTGATGCGCGATGCCATTGTAATTACAGGCAACACTGCGCCTGATATGTCCTACAAGGAGCTTCTGGAACGTATCGTATCTGCCCTGTCCTATGAGGAGCATGATGCGCTTGAAAAAGTGATTATGGATGCCCTGGATCATGTGACACCGGAAAACGCCATGGACACTGCCGGCATGATGTGCGGCATCAACGGTGTGCCGATTGAAGCACGATGGCATGCGGCGGAAAGCTTCGGCGGAGCCGAAAACCTGATTAGCGATATCTGCACAAATAAAGAAATACATAGCCGGCTGAGCGAGGTTATTTCGGATCGGTATGTCACGGAAGGCAAGGATGAAACACATGGTATCGGATGGCAGATATGGGCGGCGCTTGGTGTGGGACCCAAGACCGGATATGATATCACCGAACAGTCCGCTTCCCTGATCTTACAAAAGGAAACACAGGAAACGCTGAAACGACTGTTTGCGAAGATTTTTGAGAACGACCGCGCAGTATGTGCCGAAATCCGGGCCTGCCTTGAACAATTATAATATATGTGCCCCCTCTTTGTTAGACCAAACAAAGGTCTAACGAAGGGGAGAGGCTGCCTGCAATCTTTAACTCCCTTTTTGGAATTGTGTATCCATTAAAAACAGGCTTATAAATATACATTGCAAGCAACAGGCAAATATTTTATAATCAAGTGTATAAATCGCAATTATTGGAGATAACTTATGAATATTTATGAAAAATGCCCAGAATTTGAAAGCGAAAGATTTTTAGTTAGACTATTTCATGACAAAGATTGCGATGATTTATTAAAAGTATATAGTGATAAAAAAGCATTGCCTTTCTTTAATAGTGATAATTGTGATGGAGATAATTTTTATTACGCAACAAAAGAAAGAATGGCAGAGGCTATTAGTTTTTGGCATATGTCATATGAAAATGGTTGGTTTGTTAGACTTTCTATTGTTGATAAGGCAACATCAAATGTAATTGGAACAATAGAATTGTGCTTGAGAGTGTCACAAGATAAATTCAACAATATGGGAATTTTAAGAGTAGATGTGAGAAGTGATTATGAACAAGAAGATGTATTGTGTGATATTTTTTCACTTATTACGCCAAAGCTTGAGGAAATGTTGGGATGTAAAGGCGTGCTTACCAAGGCTCCAATATATGCAGTAGAAAGAATTAAAGCGATTCAGAAAGTAGGTTTCACTAAATCTGAACATTTGTTGATTGGAAAAACTGGATATGCCTATGATGGATATTGGGTAATCGAATGATTGAGACAACTTCCAGTTTGAAGAGGTGTCGGGTAAATGTGAATCCATGACCATATGTGAAAATATACATTGTCCTTCAAATTTTAAGCAGTGGATACACTTTTCCGAAAAGGGAGATCTTTAATAGGATTGCTCATTATTCTATTTCTCCAATTCACATCCACTCGCCATTAATGGTAGACCATTTATGAATTTATCTCAAAATCAGCCATGCGGAGCATAATAAAAAGTACCAAAACAGAAGAAGGGAAAAAATAGCACAAATCGTTTTCAAAAAGAAAATGGCTACAGCCAGCATAATTACTGGGTTTGTAGCCTTTTTTTGCTTTCACAAGTGTCAAACTCGGGATTATAACATACCGTTTTAAGATTGCAACAACTATATGCAGACATTGTTTTTAACTTGTATGCTAAAAGTAATTTAGCATAACGGTTTCAAGGAATGTGCAAAGTACGAGCCGTCAGCTTTAGAAATCTGTAAAAGCAAGCCGATACTCTATAATGCCTATCAGGAAGATGTCCGAGAAGCCGAAAATTTCAGCCGCAGTCCCTACTATATGGATGATTATTTAAGGCGGAAAGGCTATATTACCGACTTTACGGATAAGCATTTGGGGCACCTTCCTTACGGAGGGTGCCCCAAGGGGCTATTTCTTATTTCCATGATTCTGAATTGCCGCAATAAGCAGCGCCGCGGTGAAAACAATCAAGATCCTCCGAATATGAAGGGAAGCAGGTCCTTACAGGCTGCGCGTATCGCTTCACGCCTTGAAATAGGCAGGAAAATATTGTATAGTAGATATGACCCTTCCCCCGTCCAGGCACTGAGCCGGGCGGAGGTCTATGGGTGGAATGTATGGGAGGGACAGGCATGAAGCTGCTGTATGGCACCGGTAATCCGGCAAAGCTGGAGGTTATGCGAGAGAGATTATCCGGTCTGAATCTGGAAATAATAGGATTGACGGATATGAAGGAGGCCCCGCCCCAGGTACCGGAGGATGGCAGTACTCCTCTGGAAAATGCCAGACAGAAGGCGCTTGCTTATTTTGAGGCGTATGGGAGGCCGGTGTTTTCCTGCGATTCCGGGCTGTATTTTGAGGGAGTACCGGAGGAAATACAGCCGGGGGTCCATGTGCGGACGGTGGGCGGAAAATATCTCACGGATGAGGAAATGCGCGCCTATTATGCCGGTCTGGCAGAGAAGTACGGGGATTTAAAAGCATATTATAAAAATGCCGTTTGTCTGGTGCTGGATAAGGAGCACGTATTTGAAAGAATGGACGCCGGACTGGAGAGCGGGCTTTTCCTGATTACCGCCAGACCCTGCGCCGATATACGGCACAGGGGATTTCCTCTGGACAGCCTTTCAAAGGATATAAGGACCGGGAAATATTTTTATGAGATGGATAAAAAAGAGGCGGAGCGGGGGGCGGTGCAGGACGGCTTTCTGGAGTTTTTCCGGAGCGTTCTGGAAAGCCGGATGATTTAGGGTAAAAACATTTCACTATTCTGGCTTGAATACCCGATGAGGGAGGTATTCAAACTACCGATTGAAGCGGGCGCCAAGGCGCGCAAAGAGGTATGGTTATGAATGACGCAAGTAAAACGCAATTATTTGAGGAGATGCCGGTTCCCAGGGCGGTGGTGAAGCTGGCGGTACCCACAACGATCAGCTGTCTTGTAATGGTGCTGTATAACCTTGCAGATACCTATTTTGTGGGAATGCTGAACGATCCGGTACAAAACGCGGCGGTCACGCTTGCCGCGCCTGTGCTTCTCGCATTTAACGCGGTGAACAACCTTTTCGGCGTGGGCGGGTCCAGCATGATGAGCCGTGCCCTTGGAAAAAAGGACGATGAAACGGTCTACAGAAGCTCTGCCTTTGGCTTTTACAGCGCGCTTTTCAGCGGGATATTGTTTGCGATTGCCTGTACGGTCTTTAAGGACCCGCTTTTGGCCCTCCTTGGAACGGATTCGTACAACCTTTCCGACACGGCCGCCTATATGTTTTGGACGGTCAGCTGCGGCGCTGCCCCGGCCATCCTTAACGTTGTGATGGGCTATCTGGTCCGGGCGGAGGGGTCGGCGCTTCACGCCAGCATAGGAACCATGAGCGGCTGTGTCCTGAATATTATTCTGGACCCTGTTTTCATCCTGCCCTGGGGGCTGAATATGGGCGCCGCCGGAGCGGGCTGCGCGACCTTTATTTCCAACTGTGTGGCGTGCGGTTATTTCTTTGTGCTTTTGTATGTCAAGAGAAAGCGCACCTATGTGTGCATAAACCCGAAATATTTGGGCTTTCGCAGGGAGATCGTGCTGGGGGTCTGCGGCGTGGGCATTCCCGCCGCCATTCAAAACCTGTTGAATGTCACAGGCATGACCGTTCTGAATAACTTTACGGCGGAGTACGCCTCGGATGCCGTTGCGGCAATGGGTATCTCCCAGAAGCTCAATATGATTCCCATGAATATTGCCATGGGGCTTTCCCAGGGGATCATGCCGCTCATCAGCTATAATTACGCTGCAAAGAACCATGAGCGCATGAAGAAGACGCTTGTTTTTGCCGCAAAGCTGACCGTAGGCTTTCTGGGCATAACGTCTCTGGGCTATTATCTGGGCGCGGAGGGGCTGGTGTCCCTGTTTATGAAAAATGATGCCGTTGTGGGCTACGGCGCCCGCTTTATGCGGGGGTTATGTCTTGCGACGCCCTTTCTTGCAACGGATTTCCTGGCGGTGGGCGTTTTTCAGGCGTGCGGTATGGGGAAAAAATCCCTTGTCTTTGCGGTGATGCGAAAGATCGTGCTGGAGATACCGGCTCTTTATATTTTAAACGCGCTGTTTCCGCTGTATGGGCTTGCCTACGCGCAGTTTACGGCGGAGATCATTCTTGCGGCGGCAGCCCTGTTCGTGCTGGCGAGGATGTTCCGCGGGTTTGCTTCCGCGGGCAGGGAGCCGGGGGAGCGGGTGGACGGCGTATAGTTGAACTGCGTGTTAATGCCCTGGGGGTATCCGATTAAAAATTGACAGTAAAGCGTTTTTGTGCTAAATTAGTAAAATTAAGGTATCAAAAGGAATCAGGGGCATGAGCGGAATCCGGCTCATTGCCTGCGGGAATAGGCATGCGCCGAACCGGGCGGGAGGTAGGGGATTTGAAAAGCATTACGCGGAGAAAATTTGGGGCGGCGTTGGCTGCCGTTTCGGTTTTGGGTCTGGTCCTGCGGCTTCTGGGTTTTAATTTCGAGGGCGTGGACTATGAACAGTGCCTTTCCGCGTGGTTCAACCAATTGAAGGAGATCGGCGATATCAGTGCGCTGGCGGCATATGAGGGCAATTATAATTATCCCTATGCCACGATTCTTCTGTTATTGACCTTTTTGCCCGTTCCCTCGCTGTACAGCATTAAGCTGGTATCGGTTCTGTTTGACTTTGTGGAGGCGGGGATTCTTGCATTGACCGTGATGCACGGAGCGGAGGGTGAGAAACGCTATGGGACGGGGCTGCTTGCCTATGCGCTTGTTTTGTGTAATCCGCTGGCGGTCATGAACAGCGGTTATCTGGCGCAGTCCGAGGGCATCTGGACGGCGCTGGGGCTGTTGAGCTTTTACCTGGTTGTCGTGAAGGAGAAGCCGGGGGCTGGAATGTTTGTCTTCGGGGCGGCGCTGACCTTTAAGCTTCAGGCGATATTTATCCTGCCGATTATTCTTATCGCCTATTTTTATAAAAAGAGGTTCTCGATTTTAAACCTCCTATGGGTTCCGGCTGCAATTGAGATTCTATGCATTCCTGCAATTATCGGCGGCTGCGGCTGGGGCAGCGGATTCGTCAAATTTTTCCGTCTCATGGGGGAGTATCCCTTTATGTTTTATTATTATCCCAATATCTGGACCTTTTTTCAGGAGGCTCCGTACTATGTTTTCGGAACGGTGGCAGTGGCATTTACGTTTACCGCGCTTCTGCTGTTTGCGGTGCTTTTTGTCAAAAGCGGGAAGAAATATGCCGTACAGGATTATATAACGTATGCGGCGTGGACGGCGATGACCTGTACCATGCTGCTTCCGTGCATGCATGAGCGCTATAATTACATGGCTGAAATGCTGCTGCCCGTCAGCGCAGTATTTGACAAGAAGCTTCGTGTTCCCGCGCTGCTTCTGATTCTGGTCTCCACGCAATGTATCGGGCAGCAGTTTCTGGATTGGCCGAGGTTTTCCTATTATGCCCTTGCCGCCGCCAATATTGTCATATATTTTTATTTTTCCGCCCATTGTTTTGGCAGCCTGTACAGAGAATACAGAAAGAACGGAGGAGCCGGGGCATGCTGAGGATAGAGAGAAAGCTTTTGGAATGGATAGAAAAGCATATGTATATTCTTATCCTGCTGCTGGTTTCCGCGCTGGCTCTTTATATCCGGCGCATTCCTATCTGGTGGAATCCGGAGAATGTGGCCGCGTACTTTGACTGCCATGAAAACACCGTACAGTCCTTCCTGTATTATCTGCTGGTCCGGGGCGTGCAGTATCTGCCTGCCCTGCCGGTTCACAGTATAAAGTGGATCTCCGTGGCCGGAGATTTCGGAACGGCGGCGCTGTGTCTTCTCCTGGCGGGGGAAAACAAAAAGGGCAATGAGCTTGTGCCTGTTTTTTGCTATATTGGATGCCTGTTTTCCCCGGTATTGATTTTGAGGGGCTGCGTATGGGCGCAGATAGATTCCCTGGCGGTAATGCTTTTTTTGCTGGGGCAGCTGTTTTGGAGGAGGGAAAGGAAGGCTTTTGCCGCGGTCTTTGTACTGTTAGCCGCGCTTCTTTATCCCTCGATGCTTGTCTTTGTATTCCTGCTTGTGTGGAAGGCGGGGGAGGAGGCTGAGGCAGGGAGCTTATGGCTGAAGGCGCTGGGATTTTTTTCGGTATGGGTGCTGGGCTGCGGACTGGCGGCACTGCCCCTGGGGAAAGAATTTACAGAGGGCGTCAAAAACGGTTTTGCCTGGCTGAGCTTTGAACCCGTAACAGGCGAGGGCTTTGCTGCGGGACTTGACTGGATAATGGAAATGCTGGTAAATCTGGGGCTTGCGGGAAGCGTGATCGGAGGACTTACGCTTGTCCGGCGCCGCAGGCTTTATCTGTTTTCCATGCTGGGAGTTCATTTCTTAATTACGGTTCTGTATGGAAGCCGGCTGTTTTTCGGCTGAACACGGGAAAAGCAGCGGCGGAACTGCTACGATTTAACAGCGCACATAGGATTGAAAAATTATGAATATCATGATATTATAGGCATAAAAGGGTTGAGAAGCTTTTTTAAACTGTGACGGATCACAATGGAAACGGAGCCTGATATGAGAATAGAGAGAATAGACGATAAAACAGTAAAGTGCTTTTTGTCCAACGAGGAGCTGGAAGAGTATGATATCGATTATAAGGACTTTGTAATGCGCAGCGACAAGGCCAAGGAGATCGTGCAGGAGATTATGGTGCACGCCGAGGAGGAGGTCGGATACAAGCCGCCCAGGTTTGCCTTTGACCTGCAGATTATGATGCTGCCCGAAAAGGGGCTGGTACTGACCTTTTCCGAGAAGGATTCGGAGATGAAGGACGGGGACCAATTGATAGAATGCCTGAAGGAGATGAAGCGGCTTCTGCAGAAGACCCGGGAAAAGGTCAATATGATCGGGGCAAAAGAGGGAGATGCACAGGCTGATAAAGCCGCGGCAGGAAATGACGCCGCAAGGCCGGGGGAGAATAATGCCGGAAAAGAGAAAAAGGCGGCTGGCAGTCAGCCTGAGAATCGTCCGGGCGTTGCGGTATTCGCCTTTTCGGGCATCGGCAAGGTGATGGAATTTGCCGCGGCGCTTCCGTCAAATCTCAGGGTGGACAGCATTCTATATCAGATGGAGGATCTTTTTTACCTGTATCTGGCGAAGGGGCACGCGTCATATGAACGCTATAGCAGGGCATGCATTCAGGCGCTGGAGTTCGGCGGGCTGTATACCGCCGACGAAAGACAGATCCTGCTGCTGCAGGAGCACGCCCAGTGCCTGATTGCAGAGAAAGCCCTGAAAAAGCTTAAGGGTTAGGCTACATAGCTTATTTGGCCAAAAATTTCACGGCGGTGCCGTAGGCGATGACCTCTGCGGCGCCGGACATGACGGAGGAGGTGCCGTAGCGGATATTGATGACCGCGTCGGCGCCGAGAGCCTCGGCCTCGTCTACCATGCGCTTAATGGCTATCTGCCTTGCCTCGTTGAGCATTTGGGTGTAGCCCACAAGCTCGCCGCCCACAAGCGTTTTCATAGCTGCCATGAAATCCCGTCCCACATTCTTTGTGTGTACTACAGTGCCCTTCACAATATCAAGCGCCTCTATTTCCTTTCCGGGTACATAATCAATATTTAGAAGCTTCATATAATTCTCCTCCTTCGATTTCCTTGAATCTTTCTCTTAAAACATAGATAATGCTGGCAATAACCAGAACCGGTCCTGCCAGAAGAACCAGAACGGCGCCTAGGGGGAATGCGGGGGATGTAAAGGCGCCCCACAGGACGATCCCAATAAACAGCGCCATGAAAAAAATAATCAGGAATGCGCCGACGAGCGCTCCGCGCTTTTTCGTTCTTTTATCCTTGTTTTTGAAGTCCATGAATCTTGTGCCTCCTTCCTCCATATTGCCCATTTCCGTAAGGAGCTGTTCCACGGAGAGCATGCCAAGCTCAGTGTCCTCCGCCAACAGCCTTTTGCAGAAGGCTGTGACGGTGTCCAGATTCTTTGCCCTGCGCTCCAGAATGATCAGGTGCCTTTTGAGACAGTCCTCCAGGGTCAGGCCGCCCAACAGAAGGCGTTTGATCTCCTCCAGAGGGATATCCAGCTTTCTCAGAAGCTTGATCTGTCTGAGAGCTTCAATGTCGTCGGAGCTATAGTCCCGGTATCCGTTGGAGGAGCGTGAGGGCTTGAGCAGCCCCTGGTCCTCATAGAAGCGGATATTGTTTTTTGCAATGCCGGTCTGCTGTTCCACCTCGTTGATTTTCATGTGCAGGCATCTCCTTGAAAATGTGCTTTTGGTTTGGTTCATATAAACCATAAACCCTCTATCAAGTGGAAGGTCAAGTGTTTTTACGAAAAAAGCCGAAAATATCAAAAAATGATCTGGTCGTTATTTAATATGATAGCCCGGTTTTATTTTATTCCATAAAAAATCCCCTCCGGTATAAATTATGCGCTTTAAAATACCGGAGGAGGAAGATGAAGATATGCTTTAGGGTCACTCGCCGATTTCGTCCACACAAACGTCAGTAATCGTCATATTTTGGATATAGTCAGGAGAGAAGCCGTTTTCATTGGCAGTAATATGTAAATTTTCAAAGGTAAAGTCCGAAAGCCGGTACTGCTCCTCATTGGGGGTGACATGGAAATATTTCCGGCAGCGGCAGGTGCAGTTACGCATGGTTATGTGCTCCGCTACGGACAGAGGCTTATCCTGGCGTCCCTTAAGATCATAAAACTGTGTCCAGGGATTAATGTTGATGAAATTCTTAAGGGTGCCCTGAATGTCTTCCACCGTGATATATTCGTAATGCTGGGGCGTATCCGGGCGCAGCTTAAGCCAGAGCAGGTTGCTGCCTGAGGATACCGTAATGCGCCGCAGGACAATATTGCGGTTGTGTACGGCTTCCGAGCCGCAGGTCAGGCATCCGTGGCAGAAGCCATAGGAGCAGTCTTCTATGATAATACGCTCATTGGAGCCGTTTTCGGGAGCGGTGTCCGCCCAGGGGCCTTTTCCGCCCTTGAGGACAACAGCATCATCGTTGACCTCCATGTAACAGTTTTTAACCAGAAAATCCGTGCAGGCGTCAATGTCGATGGCATCCGTGCTGGGCGCCTTCACCGGGGAGGCAGGGGCATAAATCCTGCAGTTTAAATATTTTACATGATTGCTTTTGTAAATATGGTTTGTCCAGAAATGGGAATTCTGTAAATGGAGGTCTGCAACTATGACATTGGTACAGTTGGATATATATACCAGGCGGGGGCGCTGTTCGTCCTTGTTGGTGCATTTGGGGTTCCAGGACCGTCGCTGCCAGAATGCCTTCCATGCCTTGAGGCCGTTTCCGTCGACGGTTCCGGGGCCGCACATGGTAAAGCCGTCCAGCCCGTCCGCATTGATCAGCGCTGCAAAGTACTGGCATGTCTCGCCCTCGATGCGGGTTTCGCAGACCTTATAATCGGAAATGTCGTCGCTGCCCTTGAGCATACCGCCCTCCCCCACATAGAGATTGACGCCCTGGCGGAAAAAAAGCGAGCCTGTGAGGTAGGTTCCGGCAGGCACTACGATAACCCCGCCGCCTTCCTCTGCCGCGGTATCGATGAGCTGCTGGATCTCCGCGGTGTGTACCCTGCCGTCGTCCAGAATATTGTGCTGTGTGAGAACATACTGCCTGCCCAGTTCCTCGAGCCCGGGCACGTCTGTGCCGTAAAACCATTGGTCAATGGGCGTCCCATCCGGGAAAAATTCTTGTGTCCTGTCCATAATTCACTCCGTCTCTGCGCCGCCCTGTTGCGCAAAGCCATATGCGGCTTACGAGATTGTGGCAGGCGGCGCGCAGGCACGAATCTCGCGATCGAAAATTTTAATTCTCAATCTTGTCCTTTGTAAGGTTTGATAAAATATTTTTTTGATAAAAATATTATACTCTAACTTTGAAAAATCGGCAAGAATAAGATAAAATGGGATAAGACCGGATATAGACCAATCAAAACGGAAGGGTAAAAAAGAGATGAAGGAAGCTCCCGGGGAATCTGTCATAAGGCAGAGGATGCGTAAAATACACTGGAAGGCGCAGTTTACAAAAAGCCTGAAAATTGCCGTCGCCGCCGCCTTGTCCATTGCGCTGGCGGGAGAGCTGGGGTTGAATTATTCCTCGACCGCAGGCATTATCACCATACTGAGCATTCGGAATACCAAGCGGGAAACCTTGAAAAGCGCCGGAAACCGAGGGCTGGCCTTTTTGTGTGCGCTTTTGCTTTCGGCGGCCTGCTTCCGGCTGATAGGCTATAATCTATGGGCATTTGGGGTATATCTGCTGCTGTTTTCTCTGTTTGTCCTGAGCGTGGGCTGGGGTGAGGCGCTTGCCAATGTCTCCGTGCTGGTCAGCCATTTTCTCACGGAGAGGAATATGGGCTTGGGAGAGGTGGCAAACGAGACCCTGCTGTTTCTGATAGGCACCGGAACGGGCATTCTGGTGAATTTACATCTTCATAAAAACCAGATCAAATTTGACAGGCTGGCGGAGGAGGCCGACGCGCAGATAAAGGAAATTCTGCGCCGCATGTCCCATTGGCTGCCCAGGGAGGATAAGTCGGAGTATGATTCCGAGTGCTTTGCTCATCTGGAGAAGGCGCTGGATGCCGCCAAGATTTGCGCAGCGGCAAACTATAACAATGCGGTAAGGTCCGGCAGCCAGCTTGAGCTTGATTACATCGAGATGAGAGAAAAACAGAGCGTGCTTCTGCGTGAAATATATAATAATATCGTCAGAATCCAGTACCTGCCGGAGCAGGCGCTGCAGGTAGCGGCGCTTCTGGGGCAGATAGAGCGGGACTACCACCGGGAAAACACGGTGGAGGGGCTGCTGGAAAGGCTGGAGGCGCTGCTCCTGCAGATGAAGGAACAGAGCCTTCCCCAAAGCCGGGAAGAATTTGAGGCAAGGGCAATTCTTTTTTATATATTAATGCAGATCAGAAACCTTCTGGAGCTTAAAAAAGAATTTTTAACGTGTCATTTTTCCCGTACAAACACATCCTAATCCGTGTCCGCTCCTCCCCGGATGTAGTCGCCGCTTTTCCGTCTCTATTATGGGATATATGGGATACTCAACATTTTCATTGTCTTCCCCGCAGGGGGGGTGTTCTGTGTGCCTTCGCTTTTGTTCAGTATATTATTTTCAGCCTCCTCAATGGCGTTCAGCATGTTTTGGTATTTTGTCCGGCGGTCATTCAATATCCTTAAGATAAATTGACTGTCATATGGCTTGCTGAGGACATCCTTTATCTCCTTCAGGGATAGCCCGGCCTGCTTTAAGAGCGTTATTTTGTGCACACGCTCCAGCTGGCTGGCAGAATAATACCTGTAGCCGGTGAAGGTATCGACATAATCAGGGCTTAACAGCCCTTTTAGATCATAGTGCCGAAGCACGGATATGGGCAGCCCCGCCACCTGAGCAAATTCACCTATTTTCATGCTTATACCCTTCTGCGCGCTCTGGCGCGTATGTCAATGTAGTGCCTGCATACAGATTTGTGTGTTCCTGTTTTTACTCCGGTATGGTATGAATCGCTTCATGGGTATAGTTTAAACCTGAAGTATGATTTAGAGTCAAGGGGAGGCAGATAATTTTCTTATAAAAATTTTCCGCAGGTTTTCCTTGACAGCCGCGGGAGGATGCACTACAATCACTTACATAAAAAGACTGTGAAAAGGGTTAGTACGGATTGGAGGCATATCCAGAGAAGGGACGTGGCATTGTGCGCGGCAGGCGGCAGTGCGGCTGAGAGGTCCTTATGCGGAGGGTCCGGAACCTGCCTTGGAGTTTTGCGCGAGGAACCTGACGTATGGCGGCTGCAGCGTACGGTGCGGCGGGGACGGAAGCGCGACGCAGGCCGGCGTTATCGGCAGCAGAGTGGGATACTTCAGTGTGCTGAAATTATATTTGCAGGACAGCACACAGGTATCAAGCAGGGTGGTACCGCCGGATTTCCGGTCCCTTTGGGGATTGGAGGTCCGGCGTTTTTTGCGTAATGCAGTGAATAAGGCTCATGTTGTATAAACGAAAAAAGGAGAAGAAAAATGGCACAGGAAACGAAAAAAATGGTGGAGGAAATCACATCCATGGATGTGGATTTCGCGCAGTGGTACACGGATGTGGTAAAGAAGGCGGAGCTGATCGACTATACCTCCGTTAAGGGATGTATGGTAATCAAGCCGGCGGGCTACGCTATCTGGGAGCTGCTTCAGAGACAATTGGACGAGAGGTTCAAGGCGGAAGGGGTGGAAAACGTATACCTGCCCATGTTTATCCCCGAGTCTCTGCTTCAGAAGGAAAAGGACCATGTGGAAGGGTTTGCGCCTGAGGTTGCGTGGGTGACGCACGGCGGGCTGCAGCCCCTGCAGGAAAGGCTTTGCGTGCGTCCTACCTCCGAGACGCTTTTCTGCGATTTTTATAAGAATGACATCCATTCTTACAGGGACCTGCCCAGGATATATAATCAGTGGTGCTCCGTAGTGCGCTGGGAGAAGGAGACAAGGCCTTTCCTGCGCTCCAGGGAATTTTTGTGGCAGGAGGGGCATACCGCCCATGCTACGGCAAAGGAGGCGGAGGAGGAAACCATCCGGATGCTGAACGTATATGCGCAGTTCTGCGAGGAGGTGCTTGCGCTTCCTGTTATCAAGGGACAGAAGACGGAGAAGGAGAAGTTTGCGGGTGCGGAGGCGACATATTCCATTGAGGCGCTGATGCACGACGGGAAGGCGCTGCAGTCCGGCACCAGCCATAACTTCGGGGACGGCTTTGCAAGGGCGTTTGACATTCAGTTTACGGATAAGGACAACACATTAAAGTATGTGCATCAGACCTCCTGGGGCATGACTACCCGGCTGATCGGAGCCATTATCATGGTACACGGCGACAACGAGGGGCTGGTGCTGCCTCCTAAGGTGGCGCCCGTACAGGTGTGTATTGTACCCATTCAGCAGAAAAAGGAAGGGGTACTTGACAAGGCGTACGAATTAAAGGATACTTTAAGCAGAAGGTTCCGGGTGAAGGTGGACGATTCCGACAAGACTCCCGGCTGGAAGTTTGCGGAAGCAGAGATGAGAGGCTATCCTATCCGTGTGGAAATAGGGCCCAAGGACATCGAAGCGGGCAAATGCGTCATCTGCCGCCGGGATACCAGGGAGAAGCTGGAGGTTGCCTTGAGCGAGCTGGAGGAAAAGGCGGGTGAGCTTCTGGAGACGATTCAGCAGGAGATGCTGGAGCGGGCAAGGGCGCACAGGGATGCCCATACCTATACAGCGAAAAACATGGAGGAATTCAGGAAGATCTTCCGTGAAAAGTCCGGCTTTGTAAAGGCAATGTGGTGCGGCTGCCGGGAATGCGAGGATGCCGTTAAAGAAGAACTGAGCGTTACCAGCCGCTGCATTCCCTTCGAGCAGGAACAGCTTGGGGACACCTGTGTATGCTGTGGAAAGCCCGCAGGGAAGATGGTTTACTGGGGACGCGCCTATTAAGTAGGAACCGGAACGGAGAAGGCTATGAAGAATGAAGTATTTTCTATTAAGGTCGGCGGCTCTCTGCCGCAGACAAGGCTTACAACCTATATTCAGGAGTATTATAAGGAGATTGACATTGAGGACAGACCACTGATTCTGATCTGTCCGGGAGGGGCATATGCGTATACCTCGCCCAGGGAGGGCGAGGCGCTTGCCTTTCAGTTTCTGTCTATGGGATATCATGCGGCGGTGCTGAATTATTCCTGCGCGCCGGCCGTGTATCCCACCGCGCTGACGGAGCTTGCGTACAGTATCAAGCTGATTCGTGAGCATGCGCGGGAGTGGCATGTGAATCCCGGGCAGATTATCGTTCTGGGGTGCTCCGCAGGCGGGCATCTGGCGGCTTCGATGGGCGTGTTCTGGGAGGAGAGCTTTTTGGCGGAGGCCCTTGGAATAACCGATCGTGAGCTGCTTCGTCCGGATGGACTGATTTTGTGCTATCCGGTCATTACCTCCGGTGAATTTGCCCACAAGGGCTCTATTCAGAATCTGCTTGGAATCGGAGAGGAGGAGCGTGAGGCGGGAGAGAATCCGCTGATTGCGAAGGTGTCGTTGGAAAATCAGGTGAGCTCCAAGACGCCGCCCACCTTTATCTGGGCCACCTTTACGGACGGCTCCGTGCCTGTGGAAAATTCGCTGATGTTTGTGGGCGCGCTGCGCCGTGCGGGCGTGCCTACGGAGTTTCACATGTATCCCTGCGGAGGTCATGGTCTTTCTCTTGCAACGCGTCTTACGGGGAGCAGGGCAGTGCAGGAGGAGGTCAGCTCCTGGATCACACTGGCTCATACCTGGATCGAGAGCCGGTATGTAAAAACCGACAAAAAGGACAGTGCCGACTCCCAAAGCTGAAAAATATGGTGTAAAATGTCCGGTGAAACAGGCAGACGGGGATTAAATGTGAAAAAGAGCCTTTCACAATCCTGATTGGGATGTCCGCTTGGGCGGGCGAAGGGGAGTTTACATGAATTATATTGTTTTGGATTTGGAATGGAATCAGAGTAATACAGGTCTGGAAGAAGCCGTGGAGAAGCTTCCCTTCGAGGTCATTGAGATCGGCGCCATCAAATTAAGCGGGGACAGCGTAATGGTGGGAGAATTCAGTGAGCTGATAAAGCCTGAGGTGTATCATGAAATGCACCAGATTACCAGCAAGCTGATTCATCTGCAGATGCAGGAGCTGGAACGCGGCAAGCCCTTTGAGGAGGTGGCGGGGAGATTTTTTAAATGGTGCGGAGAGGAGCCATACCGGTTTTGCACATGGGGCGGAACGGACCTGACGGAACTGCAGCGCAATATGAGGTACTATAATATGCCGCCCCTGTCAGGCGAGCCCATTGTTTTTTATGACGTGCAGAAGCTGTTCAGCCTTGCCTTTGAGGACGGGAAGTCCAGGAAGGCTCTGGAGTATGCCATAGATTTTCTGGAGATAGAAAAAGACATTCCGTTTCACAGGGCATTCAGCGACGCGTACTATACTGCGGAAATTTTAAAAAGAATCCTGGCTGAAAAGCCTCAGATTCTGAAAAATGTTTCCTATGATGTCTTTCATCCGCCTGCGGACAGGAAATCGGAGGTTAAGGTACAGTTTGACACCTATGTGAAATATATTTCCCGGGAATTTGCCGACAAGACGGAAGCCTTTGCCGATAAGGAGGTCATTTCCAGCAAATGCTATCTCTGTCATCGAAACCTGAGAAAAAAGCTGAGGTGGTTTACGGCAAACGGCAGGCATTATTACTGCCTTGCTTATTGTGAGAAGCATGGTTACCTCAAGGGAAAAATCAGAATCCGGCGCTCGGAGGGCGGGAAAATCTACGTCGTTAAAACCACCAAGCTGATAACCCAGGAGGAAGCGGCGGCAGTCAGGGAGCGCAGCGCGCGTGCCAGGGAGCTTCACAGACGCCGCGGCCTGAATGCGCACAGGCAGGAGGAGAAATAATATAGTCAAGGGAGTGAAGGGCAGGAAGAAATACGGTCAGGGGGATGCCTGGAAAGGCAATACTCCCGGGCAGTAAAAATAAGGACTATGGCTTACAGGTCATAGTCCTTGAATTTGCTTCCGGAGCGGTTTCTTCTGCTCCGCTGCCGGTCGTTTTCGTATCGTCTTGTGTGCCGGATGCCCCCAAACGCATAGTTTTTCAGCGCGGAGTGAAGCAGAAGCCCGATAAAAACGGCAACGGCCACAACGGCAAGAAAGACCAGTATTTTGGTCACATCAATAAAGATAACGGAAGGCTCCTCGGAATTCTGCAGGTCGTCGCTTGTGTCTATAACCATGCCGAAAAGATGGGTCTCGTTACCGCTTTTGGCAAAGTTTACGCCCACCGAACCGACATCCATACCGTGATAGGTGTAGTTAATGGAGGCCGCCTGCCCACTGCTGTCTGTGTCGTAGGAAATGTAGGAATCCAAATTTTCAAAGGAGGTCGTTCTGGGGAGAACAATGTAATCTTCCCTGTCCAGGCTCAGGAAGGGCCGGGAATTGCCCAAAATGTCATTCCCGCTGTAAAACAGTCCCATATTGTCAAGATTATATTTTGTCTCTGTCTGAGAGATATTGATCTTCTGGAAATTGGAGAAGCCATAATCAAACAGTGCGATGGTGTCGGTGTATTGGTAAGGGGGTTCGTCCCGCAGGACCACGCAGATCAGCCGGAGGCCGTCCTTTTCCGCACAGGAGACAAGACATGCCCTCGACACGCTGGTGTAGCCGGTTTTACACCCTATAATGTAGGGATAGGCGTAGGCGCCGGTGGGGATGATCTGCATGGAATTCAGCTCCAGCTTGGCATTGGGCAGCCGGTCGGAGGCAGGAATCTCCATACGCCGCGTCAGGGAGATCTGGCAGAGCATCTCGTTTTCAAAAAAGGCTTTGCCTATCATGGCAAGGTCATAGGCGGTGGTGTAATGATTTTCGTCCGGCAGTCCGTTGGGGTTTGTGAAGTGGGTGTTCAAAGCGCCCAGCTCCGCCGCACGCTTATTCATTGTGTCGGCAAAGACGGTCCAGTCCGTGGTTCCGGAAATATGCTCCGCCACCGCGAAGGCCACCTCGTTTGCGGAGCGGATCAGAATTGCGTTCAGGCACTGCTCCATGGTAAGCGCCTGCCCCACATCCATGGCAATACCGCTGCTTCCCGGAGGGTTGTCAAAGACCGCGTCATGGGAAAAGCTGACAATCTCGTCCATTTCGCATAATTCGGTGGCGAGAAGCGTGGTCATGATCTTGGTGGTGCTGGCAGGGTATTCCGTTTTGTGGATATTTTTGGCATAGAGGATAGCGCCGGTTTCCGCCTCCATCAAAATGGCGGAATCGGCGCCTACCACCGGACCGACGGGCCAGTTTTCCACCTCGTTGGACTGGATGGGCATGGCGCGCTGGGCTTCAAGACGCGCTTCAAGGTCCTCGTCGGCGGATGCCGCAAGGCTGTTGCTTAAAAGCATGCTGCCGGCGCACACTGCGGCTGTCGTTGTAAAGATACATTTATATAAAAATTTATAAATCTTTTTTTCGGGACGGCGAAACATAGTGCTACCTCACGGTGGGTTTTTGGTATTCTGCTTTTTAATTATACACTATTTTCCCGTAAAACCATAGGGGCATAATTATTAAAATAAAATAATGTGGGAAGCATGACACAGACATTGACAAGCGGTGCAAGATAAAGTACATTTATGACAGGAAAGTGTGAGAAGAATTTCTAAGCGGTCAAAGGACGTCTTTGATGGCGGAAGTGTGGCAAAGCGCGTGAAGGGGAATAGATATGAGATTGCGCAATATTACGGGCTCTCGCGAAGCGATTGCGGAAAGCCTTTATGTTGTTTCGGAGTCGGTGCAGACGGAGTGCCCCGGCAAGTGGAAGGAAATTTTTGGGAACGACTCGCCTGTTTATATTGAGATTGGTATGGGAAAGGGAAAATTCATACATACTATGGCTAAGGAGCATCCCGATATCAATTATGTGGGGATTGAGAAATATTCCAGCGTGCTGCTGCGCGCCGTTCAGAAAATGTCTCAGGAGGAGCTGCCTAATCTGAAGTTTCTTCGCATGGACGCGGAGAATATTACCGGGGTGTTCGGCGCAGGGGAGGTGGACAGGATTTACCTGAATTTTTCTGACCCTTGGCCGAAGGACAGGCATGCAAAGCGCAGACTGCCGTCCAGAGAATTTCTGGCGCGCTATGACACGATTCTCAAAAAGGGCGGACGCCTGGAGTTTAAGACAGATAATCGGGCGCTCTTTGACTTTGCGCTGGAGGAACTGGAACCCGCAGGGTGGAAGGCGGAGGTCGTCACATACGATCTGCACAGCGATGAAAAGCTGATTCAGGGCAATGTGATGACGGAATACGAGGAGAGATTCTCCGCTCAGGGCAACCCTATATGCAAATATATTATATACCGCTGAACCCGGCAGAAGGGCGGCGCTGTGTGCGGGTTATTTGATGCGGCGGGGCGGCCGGGTTTTCGGTTTTGGCGGCGGGAGGTTTGACGGAGCCGCCCCGAAACCACAATTATATTTTGCGCGGAAAGCGCGGAAAGGAACAGGTTATGGAATACAAATTTACGACCGACAATTTTGAAGCGGAGGTTTTGCAGGCGGATGTGCCTGTGCTGGTGGACTTTTTTGCGGATTGGTGCAATCCCTGCAAGATGATGGGTCCGGTGGTGGCAAAGCTTGCAGAGGAGTATGACGGGAAGCTGAAGGTGGGTAAGTGCAACGTGGACGAAAATATGCAGACCGCGCAGCAGTACCGTGTGTCCAGCATTCCGGCATTTGTTATTTTTAAGGACGGTAAGCCGGTAAGCTCGTTTGTGGGCTCCATGTCCGCGGCTGAATTAAAGGCGAAGGTAGAGGAAGCCCTGAGATAATGAATAAGGAAATTGTGATCAACGAAGGAAGAAGGACCCTGGGAAGTCTTTTGGGTGCGTTCGTATATGCGGTGGGAATCAATCTGTTTGTGGTTCCTGCCGATCTGTATACGGGCGGGCTTATGGGTCTCTGCCAGGTCGTCAGGACGGTTCTGGCGGAGAAGTTCGGAATGAATTTTACGGGATTTGATATTGCCGGAATTATCTATTATGTGATCAATATTCCCATTTTTATCCTTGCTTTTACCAGAATGGGTAAACGCTTCTTCTTCAAGACGCTGGTATCGGTGACGGGAATGACGATATTTCTGTCGGCGGTCCCCATTATTACCGTCGTGGAGGATGCCATGGCTTCATGTATGGTAGGCGGAATCGTTGCCGGAGCGGGCGTGGGTATTATGCTTCGCATGGGCTCCTCCAGCGGCGGCATGGATATTCTGGGCGTGCTTCTTATGAAGTGGAAGAAGGATTTCAGCGTGGGCACGGTAAATCTGATGGTAAATCTGGTATTGTACGCCGCCTGCCTGTTTTTGTTTGACATGGAGATCGTGGTGTACTCCATCATTTACTCGGCGGTCCATTCCCTGGCCATGGATAAGCTGCACACGCAGAATATCAATGTGGAGGTCAACGTAATCACAAAGGCGGACACAGCCGAGCTGGAGAAGGCGGTGTTTAAGGAGCTGGACAGGGGAATTACAAAATGGACAAGCATGGGCGTCTATACCAACGAGCAGTCTCATGTCCTGTATATTCTCCTGTCCAAGTATGAGGTACATAGGCTGAAGGCGATTATTCACAGGTACGACCCCTACGCGTTTATGGTGGTCAACGAGGGGGTCAGTGTAATCGGTAATTTCCGAAAGAAGCTGTAGGACGCTTTTTATTCCTGCGGGAATTTTATCCGCTATATTAATAATATTTTCTCTTGGTCTGAATCGGCTCGCTGGTCAGGTCCACACCCAGCTTCTTGTATATTTTGATGTCAACCTCGGAGAGCATGACGGAGGTATGTGCCTGACAGCCTCTCAGCCTTGGGAGCTGTTCCAGAGAGCGTCTGGCATTCTCGTCGGTGCAGGCGGCAAGAGTCAGGGCAATCAGCACCTCGTCTGTGTGAAGGCGGGGATTTTTGCCGCCCAGGTAGCGGACCTTCAGCTCCTGGATGGGAGCAATGGCCTCCGGCTTTATCAGCCTGGTATCATGAGATACGCCTGCCAGGTATTTCAGTGCGTTCAGCAGAAGTGCCGCGGAAGCGCCGAGAAAATCCGAGGTCTTGGAGGTGATTACCTGTCCGTCGGGCAGCTCGATGGCAGCAGTGGGCATTCCCAGCTCCTCCGCGCGCTTCCTGGCGGCAACGGTCACCTTGCGGTCGTCTGTGGTGATCCGCGCGTGCTTCATCAAAAGCTCGATTTTGTAAACCTCGTTCTCCGCCGCCTCTCCTTTTGCCACCTTATTCAGCGCGGCGTAGTAACGCCGGAGGATCTCCATAAGGGAGGCTTCACAGCACGCCTCATCGTCTATAATGCAGTTTCCGGCCATGTTGACACCCATGTCGGTTGGAGATTTGTAGGGATTTTCACCGTAAATGCTCTCGAAAATGGCGTTCAACACGGGATAGATCTCAATGTCGCGGTTGTAGTTTACTGCGGTGACGCCATATGCCTCCAGGTGAAAGGGGTCGATCATATTGACGTCGTTTAAATCGGCGGTGGCCGCCTCATAGGCAAGGTTTACGGGATGCTTCAGAGGAATATTCCATATGGGGAAGGTTTCAAACTTCGCGTAGCCCGCCTTAATACCTCTTATGTTGTCGTGGTAGAGCTGGGAGAGGCAGGTAGCCATTTTTCCGCTGCCGGGTCCGGGGGCGGTGATGACCACAAGGGGCCTTGAGGTTTCTATATAATCGTTTTTTCCGTACCCGTTTTCACTGACGATCAGGGGCACGTTTGCCGGATAGCCCTCGATGGTGTAGTGAAGGTATACCCGGATATTCTTCTTTTCCAGCTTTGCCTTAAACTGGTCCGCGCTGTTCTGGCCGGAATAGTGTGTTATGACCACGCTTCCCACATACAGGCCCCTGTTCTGGAATTCGTCCCGCAGCCGCAGCACGTCCACGTCATAGGTGATTCCCAGGTCGCCGCGCATTTTGTTTTTTTCAATGTCGGCGGCGCTGATGACAATAACGATCTCCGCGCAGTCGGAGAGCTGCATCAGCATCTGCAGCTTTGCGTCGGGCTCAAAGCCGGGAAGCACCCTGGATGCGTGGTAGTCGTCATAGAGCTTTCCGCCGAACTCAAGGTAAAGCTTGTCCCCAAACTGACCGATGCGTTTTTTGATATGATCCGACTGCGTTTTCAGATATTTTTCGTTATCAAAACCGATTCTCATGTATCTCCCTCCCGTCCGCTTCAGCGGGCATTAAAGCAAAATCTGAAAGCTTCCGTAAGCGGCACCAGCAAACAGTACCCGGTACTTTTTACATCAAACATTCTATCACAGCTTATCTTATAATGAAATAGAAAAAAAGTCAGATTTTTATCCACTTCATCCATTGCCGGCGGACCCGGCATTACAAATTAGTAAAAAAAATAACTTCTAAAAAAAGAATTAAAAAAATGTAAAAAAATAATTTGATATTTCATTGTGTTTTCAGAAAAAAAGTGTATAATTTATATTAAGATACAATTTACAAATTAAAAGAATATTTCTTTATGGTTCAGGGCCGCCGGAGGCAGATGCGGAAGTCGGCTCTGACATATCGGCGTCCCGTTTTTGTTAAACATCCTGATACGATTTTCGCAGTAGCCAAAGACACGGCATATATAAAGAGGGCGAGCATTATATCGCTATTGTCATTGCATTAAGGGTAGAAAATAAGGGGAATAATGGCATGTCGATATATGGCGGCGGTGAAGTCTATTCCGATTATTTGAAAATGTGTCTAAATGTCAATCGGCAGGAGGAAAACTAAATTATGCAGGATAACGTAAACAGAGGCAACCAGGGTAAACGGGAAGGAATTGAAAAAAAGCTGACTATTTCTATCTTCAGGGTATCGACTATTGCGGCTGGAGCGGCATTGCTGGGACTGATCGCTCTTATTATCATTTCAAACAGATATTCCTACGCTTTGAAAAATTTCGGCTTTGCTCAGGGAGATATCGGCATGGCAATGTTTGAGTTTGCGGACAGCAGGTCGTCTCTGCGCGCTGCCATCGGATATGACGACGCGGATGCTATCGCGACGGTTGTGGCGCAGCACACAAACAGCAGGGAGAAATTCGAGCAGTATTTTGCCAAGGTGGAAACTACCATTGTCTCGAAGGCGGGAAGGGAGACCTATGATGCCATATGTGCCGAGCTGGTCGCATATTGGGAGCTGGATGCCAGGATTATGGAGCTGGGCGCCACCACGGACAGGGAGCGCTGCCGTGAGGCGCAGGAGCTGGCGCTCAGTGAAATGGCGTCTAAGTACAACAGCATTTACGATAAGCTGGAAAGCCTTCTGGATGTGAAGGTGGACGAAGGAAACGAGCTGTCCGTAATGCTCACCGCTATCACGGCGATTTTTTCGGTCGTCATGCTTATTGTGATTGCAATTGCCCTGGTTCTGTCTCTCAGGATCGGAAAAAATATTGCGCGTAAGATTGCGGAGCCTCTGGGTAAGCTGGGCGCGCGTCTGAAGACGTTTGCAACAGGAGACCTGTCTTCGCCTTTCCCGGCGGTGGATACCGGAGACGAGGTGGAGGACATGGAGAAGGATGCCACGGAGATGGCAAAGAATCTGAACGTTATAATCGGCGATATCGGCGAGGTGCTGGGAGAGATGGCATCGGGAAATTATGCGGTGAAGTCCAAGGCGTCTGAAAGATATACCGGCGATTTCGAGAAGCTGTATCAGTCCATGCGCGGGCTGCGGGATCAGATGCAAAAGACCCTGGTTGCTATCGGGGAGGCTTCCAGTCAGGTGAATTCCGGCTCAGGAGATCTGGCGAACGCGTCGCAGAGTCTTGCGGAAGGCGCCACCGACCAGGCGCAGGCAGTCCAGGAGCTGCATGCTACCATTTCCGATATTACCACGGCAATGGAAAGGAGCGCGGAGCGTTCGGACGAATCTTATATGAAGGCGCAGCATTTTGCCAATGAGGCAGACCAGAGCCGCGAGGAAATGAACACCATGATGGCGGCTATGGGACGTATCAATGAGGCTTCCGCCAAGATCGGCAATATTATTTCGGAAATCGAATCCATTGCGGCACAGACCAATCTGCTGTCCCTGAACGCGTCCATCGAGGCGGCAAGGGCAGGAGAGGCCGGACGCGGTTTCGCGGTGGTGGCGGACCAGATCAGGGAGCTGGCGGATCAAAGCGCCAAGGCGGCGGTGGATACCAGAGGGCTGATCGAGGGCTCTATCAAAGAGGTTTCGGAGGGAAATTGTGCGGCAGAGCGCGCTGCAGGTTCGCTGGAGGCCGTTGTAGCCGGAATCAAGGAGATTGCGGAGTTCTCAAAGGATCTGAAGGTCATGGTTCAGGATCAGTCGGAGGCAATGCGTCAGGCGGAGATCGGCGTAAATCAGATCTCGGAGGTGGTACAGAGCAATGCGGCAACGGCCCAGGAGGCTTCCGCTACCAGCGAGGAGCTGTCGGCGCAGGCAATTATATTGGACAATCTTGTAGGGCAGTTCGTACTGTCCGAGTAGGAGGCTTACATAAAACACAGGCTATATGGAATAAACGGGGCGGTGAACCGCCCCGTTTTAGTGTTCCGCCGCCATAAAAATTTTTGGGACATTCTGTTTTGTGTCGAAATGTATCAAATTTGGCAATAGTTTAGAAATCTTTAAGAGATGACACGCATTTTTCACATTTACGGTATTGATTTATCAATTTATTCTTTCTATAATAAAATAGATTTGATATAATTGGGGAATGTAAAAGGGTAAGCAGTTTGAAGGTTCCCTTAAAATACGGAATGTCCGCCCCGGCGGGCATAAGGCGTAAGCTTTTGGCCGGAAATGTTAAAAAATATGGAAATGGAGTTACTATGGACAATCAGACAAACCAGTATGATAACGGCGGGGGATATGATAACGGCAGTCACGGCAATATGCCGGGAGGAAACGGAAACGGCTCCAATAACGGAAACGGAGGCGGCAACGGCTCGCCCAGGAAGCCCAGTATTCTGATGCTTCTGCTTGCCGGATTAAGTACGCTGTTAATTATTTTTATGCTGTGGAACATGCTGTTCGGCGGCAGCGGAAACACCAGAGAGGTATCCTATACGCAGTTTCTGAAATACGTCAACGAAGACCGGGTAGAGGCCATCGACGTGCAGAGCAACGGGCAGATCCGTTTTACCCTGAAGGAAGGGGATAAGTCCGGCACCGTGACGCCCAATCCTTATGCGGCGCTTTACGGAAATATACAGGTGACTTATTCCACCATTATGATGGAGGATTTTGATACCCTGACGGCGCGCATGATAGAGCACGGAATCGATGCCAACCGGACGTTGAACGACAATTCTGGCAGAATTATGGATGTGGTGCTCTATGTGGTGCTGCCGGTTGCGCTGATGTGGATACTGCTGGGCGTCGTCTTTAAAAAGATGGGCGGCAGCGGCGGTCCTATGGGCGTGGGCAAGAGCAATGCCAAGGTCTATGTGCAGAAGGAAACGGGCGTGACCTTTAAGGACGTGGCAGGCGAGGACGAGGCCAAGGAATCCCTGGTGGAGGTGGTTGACTTCCTGCACAATCCCGGAAAGTATTCCAAGATAGGCGCGAGGCTGCCCAAGGGAGCCCTGCTTGTGGGACCTCCCGGAACGGGTAAGACCCTGCTGGCAAAGGCGGTGGCGGGAGAGGCGCATGTGCCGTTTTTCTCACTGACGGGCTCTGATTTTATCGAGCTGTATGTAGGCGTGGGCGCCAGCCGTGTCCGCGACCTGTTCAAGGAGGCGAATAAGAACGCGCCCTGTATTATCTTTATCGACGAGATAGACGCCATCGGACGCAGCCGTGATTCCAAATACGGCGGCGGCAACGAGGAGCGGGAGCAGACCCTGAACCAGCTGCTCTCCGAGATGGACGGTTTTGACAGCTCCAAGGGAATTTTGATTTTGGGGGCAACAAACCGCCCTGAGATTCTGGATAAGGCGCTGCTGCGTCCCGGGCGTTTCGACAGGCGTATTATTGTGGATAAGCCCGATTTAAGGGGGCGTGTCGAGATCCTGAAGGTTCATGCGAAGGATGTGAAGATGGATGAGACCGTGGATCTGGATGCCATTGCCCTTGCCACCAGTGGCGCGGTGGGCTCCGACCTGGCCAATATGATCAACGAGGCGGCAATCAATGCCGTAAAAGAGGGCAGGGAGTATGTCTGCCAGAAGGATCTGTTTGACGCGGTGGAGGTCGTGCTTGTAGGTAAGGAGAAGAAGGACCGCATCATGAGCAAGGAGGAGCGAAAGATCGTCTCCTATCATGAGGTGGGGCATGCGCTGATCAGCGCGCTGCAGAAAAATTCCGAGCCCGTGCAGAAGATCACCATTGTGCCCCGGACCATGGGCGCTCTGGGCTATGTCATGCATGTGCCGGAGGAGGAGAAGTACCTGAATACCGAGGATGAGCTGAGAGATATGCTGGTGGGCCTTGTGGGCGGGCGCGCCGCCGAGGAGGTCGTTTTTGACACCGTCACGACAGGCGCGGCAAACGATATTGAAAAGGCAACGGATATCGCAAGAAATATGGTAACGCGTTATGGCATGAGCAAGAAGTTCGGGCTTGTAGGGCTTGCCACGGTGGAAAGCCAGTACCTGGAGGGAAGGACGGCGCTGAACTGCAGCGACGCCACGGCTGCGGAGATCGACGACGAGGTGGTGGCGATTTTGAAGGAGAGCTACGAGAAGGCTCTCGCCATGCTGCATGAGAACCGCGATGTGATGGATAAGCTGGCGGAGTTCCTGATCGAGAAGGAGACCATTACCGGCAAGCAGTTTATGGAGATCTTCCGCAAGGCGAAGGGGCTGCCTGAGCCTGAGGAAAAGGAGAGTGAGGCCGGAGCCGGGAAGCCTGCCCGGGAACCCGCTTCTGAGGCGCGTGAGGCCGGAGCTGCAGGTGACGACGCCGGAGCCGGGAACATCGGTTTGGGAAAAGCCGGGGCGGCGGAAGGCACGGAGCAGAGCGAGGAAGCATCAGGGAAACAGGAGCCAGCGGGATTGACGCAGGCGCAGGAACCGGAACCCGTGGAAGCAGAGAAGGCGCAGGAGCCTGCGGAAGCAGAGAAAGTGCCGGGAGAGCAGGAGTCCATGGGATTGGCGCAGGCACAGGAAGCCGCAGAAGCAGAGAAGGCGCCGGGAGCGCAGGAGCCCATGGGATTGGCGCAGACGCAGAAGCCTGCGGAAGCAGAGAAAGCGCAGGAGCCGGAGAAGGAGGAGCGCCCTGTAGGCCGGTTTTCTAACGGCAGGATGGAATAAAAAATAAGTTTTTATACTAAACCCCGGAGAGGAGTCAGGCGGTTCCTTTCTGGGGTTGATATTTCCATATGGCGTTTTCGTCCCGCTGTCAGTATAGAGGAATTATTTTTCATACTAATATAGCTATGTACAGTCTTAAAATGCAATATTCAGCATTTATTGCTTTTTATTCCTGCTGATAAGCAACGGGAAATATACATATTTTTCATTGTTTCCTAAATGCAAAACAAATGTTTCTGCATCTGGTGATCTAATACTTGCTTGGGATTACCAAGCCTCTATAACATATATAGAATTAAATCGTTCAAAGCTTACAAGAATACTGATTGGCAGAGGTGGAAAAGTGGAAGATAATTACGGTCACATGGAAATCCGGCTGAATGAATTGCTAAAGGAAAAGGGCTTGAGCAAAAATAAGCTGTCACACAAAGCAGAAATGAACTGGAAACAGATAGACAGTTATTGCACTAACAGCATTACTCGTTTAGATGTATTCGTGTTATGCAAACTTTGTACTGTCTTGGAGTGTGGAATAGAAGATTTGCTTGTATTCTATCCGCCTGAATAACAGTAGCTTGTACTTATCCATTCCATTCCATTGAGCAGATTCAAAGTCCGGGATTCAGTTATGGTATTTCCAGCCGTAATCCCAGACTTTAGTTCTGCATTATCGCACTGTTTGGAAAACATATTTTGAGGATGGATGGCATCTGCCTTTATGGAAACATGGGCAGCTGCCGTTTTTTATGTACGCGGCCACACAAAGGAAAGTATATCTTGATCATAGAAATGCGTTCCTTTGGGACGCGTTTTTGTACGGTTTTTCATTATTTACATGAGGTAAATGCCCTGCACAAAGTACTGGAAAAAAATTTGGATAGTGTATATACTAGTGAAGGAAAAGATTTGTTGTAGGGGCAGCCCCGTTGGTATGAAACTGCGCAGGTTATTTTGGCGGGAGGGTTTAAATAGAATGTTTAGGAAAGTATTAAAAAATTCAACATATAAACTGGCGTCAGGTCTTGCGGCGGCGGTCTTGCTGCTTACGGGCTGCGGACAGCAGGGAGAGCCTGATGCCAGGCTGATTCCCACGCCGCTTGAAACCCCTGCGCCTGCGACGGAGCCTTCCCTTGCGCCGATAACGGCGCCTCAGGAGACAAGGGAGCCGCAGCCGTCCCAGGGGCCTGGGTCCGGCGTGACTGCCCAGCCGCCGTCTGCTCCGGAGTCTCAGCCGCCGGCGGGTCCCACGGCAGCTGCCGTGGAGGGAGACCTGGAGGCGGAGAACGGTCTTCTGGTGGTTATTGACGCGGGGCACCAGCAGAAAGGCAACAGCGACCAGGAGCCCATAGGACCCGGCGCAACGGAGACGAAGAAGAAGGTATCCGCGGGGACTGCGGGAAAGACCAGCGGCCTGAATGAGTACGAGCTGACCCTGACGGTAGCACTGAAGCTGGAGACGGAGCTGACGAGCCGGGGCTACCGGGTGATCATGGTGCGCACGACTCATGATGTGGATATAAGCAACAGTGAGCGGGCGAAGGTGGCGAATGATGCAGAGGCGGACGCGTTTATCCGTATTCATGCCAACGGCTCCGAAAACACCTCTGTAAAGGGGGCAATGACAATCTGCCAGACCGCAAAGAATCCTTACAACGGGAATCTGTATGAGCAAAGCAGGGATTTGGCGGCCTTTATCCTGGACGAGCTTGCGGCGGCCACAGGCTGCGAAAAAAGGCGTGTGTGGGAGACGGACACCATGAGCGGCATCAATTGGTGTCAGGTGCCTGCCACCATTGTGGAGATGGGTTATATGAGCAATCCGGAGGAGGACGCCCTTATGGCCACGGAGGATTATCAGGATAAGATTGTCCGGGGCATAGCAGCCGGCGTAGACAGATTTTTGCAGCCGGGCAGCGGACAGTAGAGGCGGGGTTCAGGCTTTGCATGAAGACATGTACTCCGGGCAAAGGCCACGGGGCAGAGGAAGCGGAGGGCACAGGAAGGTATTATGTTTGTCATAGAGGAAGAATTGAAGAAGCTCCCGAAGGAACCGGGAGTTTATATTATGAGGGATGACAAAGATGTCATTTTATATGTGGGAAAGGCGATAAACCTTCACAACCGCGTGCGCTCTTATTTCCGGGAAAACATCGGACGTGGTCCTGCCATCGACAAGATGGTTACGCTAATCTCCCGTTTCGAGTACATTGTGACGGACTCGGAGCTGGAAGCGCTGGTGCTGGAAAACAATCTGATTAAAGAGTATTCTCCCAAATATAACACCTTGCTTAAGGACGATAAAACCTACCCTTATATAAAGGTGACCGTGGGAGAGGACTATCCCCGGATTCTCTTTTCCAGGACGATGAAAAAGGACAAGTCGAAGTACTTTGGGCCTTACACCAGCGCGGCGGCGGTAAAGGATACCATAGAGCTGTTGAACAAGCTTTATTTCCTGCGAACCTGCAACCGTGTTCTGCCAAGGGATATCGGGCTGGAGCGCGCCTGCCTGAACTATCATATCAAGCAGTGCTCCGCCCCCTGTCAGGGCTATGTGAGCAGGGAACAATACCGGGAGCAGGTAGGGAAGGCGCTGGAATTTCTAAACGGCAATTACAATATGGTTCTGAAGGAGCTGGAGACAAAAATGAAGGCTGCGTCGGAGGATCTGGACTTTGAGACGGCGGCCGTCTACCGGGATTTGTTCAACAGTGTCAAACAGGTTTCCCAGAAGCAGAAGATCACAGACAGCGTTGGTGAGGACAAGGATATTATCGCGCTCTATCAGGATGACAGAGAGGCGGTGGTTCAGGTGTTTTTCGTGCGGGACGGGAAGCTGATCGGCAGGGAGCACTACTACATGACACATGTGTCGGAGGGCAACAAGCCGGAGATCCTGGAGAATTTTGTAAAGCAGTTTTATGCGGGTACACCCTTTATTCCCAGGGAGCTGATGCTGCAGTATGAGATAGGAGATCAAAAGCTTATAGAAAAATGGCTGACGGAGCGCAAGGGAGGAAGGGTTTACATCCGTGTGCCGAAGATCGGCTCCAAGGAAAAGCTTGTGGAGCTGGCGGCGGAGAATGCCAGACATATTCTGGAGCAGGACCGGGAACGCCTGAAGCGGGAGGAGGGCCGCACCATCGGCGCGGTCCGGGAGATCGCCGGTATTTTGGGGCTTGAGCGCATAGAGCGGATGGAGGCGTTTGATATTTCCAACATCAACGGGTTTGAGAATGTGGGCTCCATGATCGTGTTTGAAAAGGGAAAGCCCAAGCCCAGCGATTACCGGAAGTTTCGTATCAGAACGGTCTCGGGCCCGGACGATTACGCCTGTATGCGGGAGGTACTGACAAGACGCTTCACCCACGGCATGGAGGAGAGCGCGGAGCTGGAGGAAAAGAATCTGGAGAAGGAGTACGGAAGCTTTACCAAATTCCCGGACCTGCTGATGATGGACGGCGGCAGGGGGCAGGTGAACATTGCGTTGTCCGTGCTGGAGGAGCTTCATCTCAGCATTCCGGTCTGCGGCATGGTAAAGGACGATAATCACCGCACCCGGGGCTTATATTTCAATAATGTGGAGCTGCCCATCGACACACGCTCGGAGGGCTTTAAGCTGATTACCAGGGTGCAGGATGAAGCCCACCGCTTCGCTATCGAGTATCACCGCTCGCTGCGCAGCAAATCTCAGGTAAAGTCCGTCCTGGATGATATTCCGGGAGTGGGTCCTGCCAGAAGAAAAGCCCTGATGCGGCATTTCAGATCCATCGCGGAAATCAAGGCGGCCTCGGTGGAGGAGCTGGAGCGGCTGCCGGAGCTGAACAGGCGCGCCGCGGAGGAAATTTATCGTTTTTTCAGGAAAAAGGATGAAGCAAAAGAGTAACAATATCTTTTCATAAATGCTGTGTTGTGATAAAATAACATTATTTAAAGGGACACATTCAGGGACAGGGAGGTATGATTTATGGAAAGTATCGCATTGACACGGGTGATTGAAAAAATGAAGCTTGAGAATCTCACGCCGGAGGTTGAGGTTAAGGGCATCCGCCTCGCTCAGTCGGACATCAACCGCCCTGCCCTTCAGATTGCGGGATTTTTCGAGCATTTTGACGCCACGCGCCTTCAGGTTATCGGCTTTGTGGAATATGCCTATATGGAGGATATGGAGGAGCACAGGAAGCGGGAGGTATACAATGAGCTGATGGATTACGATGTTCCTGCCTTTGTATTCTGCCGTGACTTAAGACCGGACCCGATTTTTACGGAGTGTGCCGTGGCTCACAAAATACCCATTCTTTCCTCCAAGGAGGCTACCTCCGCTTTTATGGCGGAAACCATCCGGTGGCTGAATGTGCAGCTGGCGCCCTGCATTTCCATTCACGGCGTGCTGGTGGACGTGTACGGCGAGGGAGTGCTTATCACGGGTGAGAGCGGCATCGGTAAGTCCGAGGCGGCGCTGGAGCTGGTCAAGCGGGGGCATCGTCTGGTGACGGACGACGTGGTGGAGCTGCGGAGGGTCAGCGAGGAGACCCTGATCGGCTCTGCGCCGGACGTGACTAAAAATCTGATCGAGCTGCGCGGCATAGGCATTGTGGACGTAAAGGCGCTGTTTGGCGTGAGCGCGGTGAAGGATACCCAGTCTATCGACCTGGTCATTCACCTGGAGGACTGGGACAAGGATAAGGAGTATGACAGGCTTGGGCTGGAGGAAAACTATGTGGAATATCTGGGCAACCGGGTGGTCTGTCATAATATTCCCATTCGGCCGGGAAGGAGCCTGGCAATCATCTGCGAGAGCGCGGCGGTAAACCACCGCCAGAAGAAGATGGGCTATAATGCGGCGCAGGAGCTGTATTCCCGCGTTCAGAATTCTCTGGCCAGAAAAAGAGACGAGGACGAGGAGTAAGTGTGAAAATGGGAAGGTTTGCGTTTGGTATTGACATCGGCGGCACTGCGGTAAAGCTGGGGCTGTTCGGGGAAGATGGCTGCGTAACGGATAAATGGGAGATTCCCACAAATAAGGAAGATGAAGGAAGCTATATTCTGCGGGATGCGGCGAAAAGCATTCTGGCAAAGCTGGAGGAGAGGAAGCTTCGGACGGAGGACATTCAGGGCATTGGCGTAGGGGTGCCGGGAGCGGTGGATGACGATGGCACGCTGACAGCCGGCGCCGTGAATATCGGCTGGAAGGTTTTTAACATACCGGACGCCCTGAGGGCATATATTAATGTACCGGTGAAGGCGTTAAACGACGCCAATGCGGCTGCCTACGGAGAGCTGTGGCAGGGCGGCGGCAGAGGCTTGCGCAATATGGTGCTGGTTACGCTGGGAACCGGTGTGGGCGGCGGGATCATTGTGGACGGAAAGATTCTTACGGGGGCCTGCGGAGCCGCCGGGGAGATCGGGCATATTCATATTCAGGACGGCGAGACCGAGGAGTGCGGCTGCAAAAATAAGGGCTGTCTGGAGCAATATGCCTCTGCGACAGGCATAGTACGTCTGGCGGGAAGACGTCTTGCGCAGGATGACAGGCAGAGCCTGCTGCGGCGGGGCGCCCTTTCGGCAAAAAGAGTGTTTGACGCGGTGAAAGCGGGGGATGAGGTCGCCATCGAGGTGGCGCGTCAGTTTGGCGATTATCTGGGAAAAGGTCTGGCGGCGGTGGCGGCAGTGACCAATCCGGAAGCCTTTGTCATCGGAGGCGGCGTCTCAAAGGCGGGAGAGATCCTGCTCTCTTTTGTGGAGCCGGGCTTCCGCAAATATGCTTTTAAGCCCTGCAGAGGGGCAAAATTTGTTCTTGCAAGGCTGGGAAATGATGCGGGCATCTACGGAGCGGCAGGGGTGATACAGCATGGCGGACTTTTGCCAGCAGAGCCGTAGCAGGCCCGGGCGGCGGAATGATCACGCACGGCCGCATGGAACATTTTTGTGCGTGGCTATGTTGCGGTTTGGCAGGGGCTGAATCGTAACGAAAGAATAAGGGGACAATAATTAGATGATTAGTGGAGCGGTTGTTGAAGCATTACAGAGATTTGTACCCGGAGAGAATATCCGCTTGCAGGAGCCAATGGCAGGCCACACTACCTTTCGGATAGGTGGACCTGCTGATTGCTTTTTGCAGATAGAGAACGAGGAACAGCTTAAGGGAGTGCAGCATTATCTGAATTTGGTGGGAGTGCCCTATTTTGTGCTGGGAAACGGCAGCAATCTGCTTGTGAGTGACAGCGGTTACAGGGGGATTATCCTGCAGATAGGACCGAAGATGAGCGAAATCGTTGTGGCGGGCGGGCGTATGGTCGCTCAGGCGGGCGCTCTGCTATCCCAGGCTGCTCATGTGGCCATGGAGCACGGACTGACAGGTCTGGAATTTGCATCCGGGATTCCCGGGACGGTAGGCGGCGGGGTCATGATGAACGCGGGCGCTTACGACGGGGAGATGAGCCAGGTGGTAACTCAGGTCAGGGTGATAAGCAAGGATGGCGAGACAATGGAGCTTGACAGGGCAACCATGGAATTTGGCTACAGAACAAGCACGATCCGCAATAATTCGTTTATAGTGACAGAGGTAACATTTGAGCTGCAAAAAGGTGACAAGGATGTCATTAAGGCCAGGATGGAGGACTTAATGGTGAGGAGAAGGGATAAACAGCCCTTGGAGTATCCCAGCGCAGGCAGTACATTCAAGCGTCCGGAGGGGCATTTCGCAGGAAAGCTGATAGCGGACGCAGGCATGAGGGGCTTTCGGATAGGGGGAGCGGAGGTATCCCACAAGCACTGCGGCTTTGTTGTCAACACGGGCAGCGCAACGGCACAGGATGTCAGAAACGTTATAAGCGAAATACAGACCCGGGTGAAGGATAAGTTTCGGGTGGACCTTGAGACAGAGGTAGTATTCTTAGGATAGAGTAGGTACGCAAAGAGGTATAAAAATGAGATTTGTAGTAGTGACCGGAATGAGCGGCGGTGGCAAGAGCACCGCCCTGAAAATGCTGGAGGATGCGGGCTTTTATTGTGTGGACAACCTTCCGCTTTCTCTGATCGAGAAGTTTGTGGAGCTGATATCCATGCCCAACAGCGAGATCAGCAAGGTGGCTTTGGGGCTGGATGTGCGTTCCGACCAGTCCTTTAAGGACGCTACTCTTGTATTGAAGCAGCTGAAGGGCAGGGGCTATCAGTTTGAGATATTGTTCATGGATGCCAACGACGACGTTCTTATCAAGAGATATAAGGAGACACGGCGTGTTCACCCTCTCGCCCAGGACGGCAGGCTGGAGGACGGTGTAAAAAAAGAGCGCAGTGTGCTGGACGATATCAAGCGCAACGCCGATTATGTGATCGACACCACCAATTTGCTGACCAGGGAGCTGAAAGAGGAGCTGGACCGTATTTTTGTGGGCAACGGGGAATATAATAGTCTCATGGTGACGGTAATGTCCTTTGGCTTCAAGCACGGTATTCCCGCGGATGCGGATCTGGTGTTTGACGTGCGTTTTCTGCCCAATCCCTTTTACATCGAAGAATTGAAGCATAAGACAGGAAACGACAGGGAGGTACAGGATTATGTGCTGTCCTTTCAGGAGTCGGAGGAATTTTTGGCGAAGCTGGCGGATATGATACGGTTTCTGATGCCCAACTATGTGAAGGAGGGCAAGTACCGTCTGGTAATTGCCATCGGCTGTACCGGAGGAAAGCACAGGAGCGTGACTCTTGCAAACGAATTGTACAGGCGCATGAAGAATGAGGGAAAATACGGTATTAAGCTGTTTCACCGGGATATTGGCAGCCAGGGGACTTAGCGTTTTTACGGGAGATATGGTCACATGTCATTTTCAGGCGAGGTTAAGGCAGAATTGGCGAAGCACGTCAGCACGGCAAGACATTGCCAGATAGCGGAGCTGGCGGCGATCATGAATTTCTGCGGTCAGTACGGCAGAGACGCGGACGGGAATTATACCGTCGGATTTCAGACCGAAAATGAAGCTCTTATTAGAAAAGGCTTTACATTATTGAAAAAAACATATAATATAGATGATGGCGTTTCATTGCAGGAACAGGAAATCAAAAATATATTGCAGAAGCTTGGAAATCCTGAGGAGCCGGTAAGCCCTCTCCTGATAAAAAATTCCTGTTGTCAGAGAGCGTTTTTGAGGGGGGCGTTCCTGAGCGTCGGTTCCATGAGCGCTCCGGAGAAGGGGTATCATCTGGAGTTTGCCTGCCCGGGCGAGGCGAAGGCAAAGCAGCTCCAGAAGCTGATCAAGGGCTTCGATATCGATTCCAAGATCATTCTTCGCAAGAAATATTATGTGGTTTATTTAAAGGAGGGCTCCGGCATTGTGGATCTGCTCAATGTCTGCGGAGCGCCCATATCGCTTATGAACCTGGAAAATCTCAGGATACTTAAGGAAATGAGAAATTCCGTGAACAGGCGGGTAAACTGCGAGACGGCAAATATTGCCAAGACAGTGAATGCCGCCGCAAGACAGGTGGAGGATATAGAATATCTCAGGGACCACTATGGATTTCAGAATCTGCCGGAGGCGCTTCGGGACATGGCGGAGGTTCGTCTGGAGAATCCCGATGCGCCTTTGAAGGAGCTGGGAGGATACTTTAACCCCGCTATCGGGAAGTCCGGGGTCAATCACAGGCTGCGCAAGCTCAGCGAGCTGGCGGAAAAAATCCGGTCGGCGCAGCGCTGACAGGCAGGTTCGGAAAGGCATTGTGAAAATTTGAGATTTCATGTGCGCCAAGGCGCAGAGCCGGAAGGTATATGGAGAGATAAGAAAAGGCAAAAAGAGGAGGAATACCATGACAAAGAGGAGTGTCCAGATTAAGTTGGAAAACGGTCTTGAGGCAAGGCCCGTGGCGTTGCTGGTTCAGGAAGCGAGTAAATATGACAGTACGATTTATATTCATTCAGGAGATAAGCGCGTGAATGCAAAGAGTATTATGGGGATGATGAGCTTAAGCTTAAGCAACGGCGACGAGCTGGAGGTTTCTGCGGAGGGCTTCGACGAGAAAGCGGCAGTGGAAGGAATAGAGGATTTTCTGAGCAGCCAGAGGGCATAGGAACCGTTCATAAATAATTCTTTATGCTATCCTGCGTCTAAGCGTAAAGCTATTTATGAACGGCTTCTCAAGGCAGGGAGATAAAGGCGGAATCAACGGAGACGCGGTTGGTTCCGCCTTTGCTGCAAGATGTGAAGGCGTCCGGCGGACGGCGCCGTCCGTTTGCCGCAGGGCTTTTGATTGGGATTCAGGGCTGGGGCACAGCGCGGAATGAGAGGTATTATGGGAAAGAAAATGTTGTTTATATATAATCCCAAGGCGGGGAAAGCACAGATAAAGAGCAAGCTTGCCGGTATTTTGGATGTGTTTGCAAGGGCGGGATACGAGATGACGGTGGTTCCCACACAGAAGCGGGATGACGCCCGGAGAATCGTGGCGTCGCGCTCGCCTGAATACGATCTGGTTGTCTGCAGCGGCGGAGACGGCACGTTGGACGAGACGGTGACGGGCATGATGCAGAGCTTTTTCCGCACGCCCTTCGGGTATATTCCGGCGGGCAGTACCAACGATTTTGGCAGCAGCCTGGGGCTGCCGAAAAACATGCTGAAGGCGGCGGAGATCATTGTTCAGGGAAAAACCTTCTCCTGTGACGTAGGTTCCTTTAATGAGGACATTTTTGTGTATATTGCCGCCTTTGGGCTGTTTACCAATGTGTCCTATGAGACCAAGCAGGATATGAAAAACCTGCTTGGATACATGGCGTACCTTCTGGAGGGGATGAAAAGCCTGTCCTCCGTCCGCTCCTTTCCCATGCAGGTGAGCTGGGAGGGTAAGACCATAAAGGACGATTTTATTTTCGGAATGGTGACCAACTCCGTTTCCGTGGGAGGCTTTAAAAATATTACGGGTAAAAACGTGAAGCTGGATGACGGCGTCTTTGAGGTGACCCTGATAAAAACGCCCAGAAATCCCATAGAGCTGAATAACATTATGCGCTCCCTGCTCAACAGGGACATTGACACCAATTCCATGTACTGCTTCCGCACGGCGGAGCTGACGCTCACCTCTCAGGAGGCGGTGGCCTGGACCCTGGACGGAGAGTATGGAGGCAGCCATACGTCAGTGACCATACGCAATGTGCATCAGGGGATTGATATTCGGGTAAAATAAGAGTAGAAGCGGGCTTTTCCAAAATTTTACAATATATATTTTCAATTAAAAATAAACATGCTATAATTATTACAGGTTCAAAGGCGGCGTCAGCCGCTGTCTATCAAAGAAAAACGGAGGTAATTCAAATGTTAGTTTCTGCAACGGATATGTTGAAAAAGGCAAAAGCAGGCCATTATGCGGTGGGTCAGTTCAACATTAATAACCTTGAGTGGACAAAATCCATACTGTTGACCGCAAAGGAGTGCAAATCTCCCGTCATTCTCGGTGTGTCCGAGGGCGCCGGCAAGTATATGGGCGGATATCATGCGGTAGTGGGAATGGTAAACGGGCTTCTGAAGGATCTGGATATCGATGTACCTGTGGCTCTGCATCTGGACCACGGCACCTATGACGGCTGCTACAAGTGTATCGAGGCAGGCTTTTCATCCATTATGTTCGACGGCTCTCACTATCCTATTGAGGAAAATGTGGCAAAAACCACGGAGCTGGTTGCGGCGGCACATGGGAAGGGAATGTCTATCGAGGCTGAGGTAGGCTCCATCGGCGGCGAGGAGGATGGTGTCGTAGGCATGGGCGAGTGCGCAGACCCTAACGAATGTAAGGCAATCGCAGACCTGGGAGTGGATTTCCTTGCGGCTGGCATCGGCAATATTCACGGAAAATATCCCGAAAACTGGAAGGGCTTAAGCTTTGAGACCCTGGACGCAGTACAGCAGCTGACCGGAGAGATGCCGCTGGTGCTTCACGGCGGAACCGGAATTCCCGCTGATATGATTAAGAAGGCAATCTCCCTGGGCGTGGCAAAGATTAATGTAAATACCGAGTGCCAGCTTGCTTTTGCGGACGCGACCCGGAAATATATCGAGGCAGGCAAGGACCTGGAAGGCAAGGGCTTTGACCCTCGTAAGCTTCTGGCTCCCGGCGCCGAGGCTATCAAGGCTACCGTAAAGGAAAAGATGGAGCTGTTCGGTTCCGTAGGAAAGGCGTAAGCTTAAATATTAAAGGGGGCTGTTTTGCAACAGTCCCCTTTTTAATGCATATTGGAAAAATAGCTGATCAATATTTCTTTTATGTGGTTGTATCTTCTGGCATAGGAATTCTCCACGCGTATGATCTGCATGTTATGAGCGCGGCAGATCTCGTTTTTCTTCCGGTCGCGGTTTTTTACCACCTCATCCTCAAAATGCTCCCTGCCGTCCAGCTCGATGGCCAGTACCGGAATGTCGGCCTGTCCCTGGCGCTCGTAGACCACAAAGTCAAACCGCCCCGAATAGAACAGGTCGCTGTAATTCACATTATTTTCAAAGACCTGAGAGATCGCAACTTCTTTCTTTACCTGAAAGCGATTCTGGGACAGCCAGATATTTTCCAGCGCGTGGTTCAGGTTAGCCATGAAGGCTTCCTCCGTTGCCGTGCTGAAGGGCTTTACGCCCAATGCCCTGGAGTTGGTGTGTTTTTTGGTGATCTGGGTCTGTCCGTTCCTTTTTACATATTCAACAAGCTCGAAAAGGTCGTCTTCGCCGTCCTTCTGATGGAGGCGAGCCAGGTTTTCCTGATCGGAGAGCACGATCAGCTTATCTCTTGCACGGGAGGTCGCCACATTGATGAGCTCTCTGTTATTCTTCAGCCATTCGTAGGTGCCGGCCTGGGTCTGAGAGGTAATTGCCGTGGAAAACAATACCACGTCCTTTTCGTCGCCCTGAAAAGCGTGAACGGTTCCGCATACCACGTTTTGAAGTCTTTCCTGCTGTAACGCCTCCTCGATCAGCTTTTTCTGATTGACAAAGGGAGTGATCACTCCGATGGCCTTGTCTCTGTTTAAGCGCGCATACCGGATAATTTCTTCCACCTCCCGGTCCGCCGTGTTTTTGATACCGCCGGGGCTGCTCTTTACATCCATGTACACCAGGGGCTGGGGGTCGGTGCTGTTGGAACAGATATTGAGCTTGGAGTTATAATATTTTTGGTTGTTAAAATCAATAATCCTTCTGTTGCAGCGATAATGGTTGTGTAAGAGAACCTCGTCGCTCACCGCATCGCAGGCAAGAAATGTTTTGTAAATAGAGTTTTTCCTGTAATCGTACTCGTCGCTCACCTGATAGCGCTTGCGCAGCTTTTGATTTGTCAGCTCATCCAGCAAAATCACCGGATTGAGCTGTTGAGGGTCGCCCACAAGCATCAGGTTTTCCCCGCGGATAATGGGCACAAGGGACACGGCCGTATTACACTGACTTGCCTCGTCGATTATGGTCATGTCAAACATGGGCTCCGGGTCTCCCAGCTTATGGGCGGATATGCATGTGGTGATCATGATGGGAAAGATTCTTTGAAGCTTCTTTACGTTGTCAATATTGCCAAGATATTTGTTAAAGCTTGCGACCTGGGTATCCTCATCCTCTTCAAACAAAATATACCGAAGCTCCCGGTATTTCTCCTCGCCCAGCTTTTTTATATAGCGGGCCGAGGTATAATAGAGATATTTGTACAGCTCCTCCAGGTCGTTGTCCAGCAGTGCCAAGGCTTCCCTGTCCGTTATTTCTCCCAGGTCGCTGATTTTTTTACGGACCTGGTTTAGCTGTCTGCCCTGCAGGTCTGCCTGAAAGGGAACCATTTCCAGCGAAGCCTTTATCCTGCTCTGGTATTCCATCATTCTGTCCAGGGTTTCATAACGCTCCTTTAAATCCAGCACGTCCTCATATTTTTTCAGAAGGCTTGACAGCTTTTTTGCCCGCTCTGTCCGGTCGCCCCTGTTTCTGTCCAGAGTGGACTCGTAAACGGTGACGGTCTGTACCTGCGTGTATATATTTTTGATGTATTTGACGGCTTCCTTAACCTTGTCTGTATTGCCCACGCGCAGTACGGGAAAGGGTATTTTTTTCCCATGGTATTCCATATTCAGGAGCTTCTCAAACACGCTGTTGATAGGATGGTTATTATAAGAGGCAAAGAGAACCGTCCGTTCGTTAAAAAAGGCCGTTACAATGGTATTGATAATGGTATTTGTCTTGCCGGTGCCGGGAGGCCCCTGAATATATGCCACCGGGTATTTCATGGCGTTGTTGATGGCAAGAAGCTGGTCCAGATTGATCCGCTTATCGATCAGGGTAATGGGATATTCCTTCAAGCGCCGGGGGCGGCTTAAAAGGTCTCCGAAAAAGGCCTTGATGGGCACGGTAGCCTTTCCCTCGTTGTACCTGTTTATGACTGCCCGGTATTCACGGTGCAGGTCCAGAACCACTTCCATTCCCAGACCGATGATATAAGGCATATCGTCCACGCCTGTGACCTGTTTTGTATGCCTTGTCACACAGTCCTTGATCCGCTCCTGATTTACCTCAAAATCCGTTAAAAGCTCAAACTCCTCCGCGTCCAGGTATTTTCTGATATTTTCTTTCGTATCGCCCAGCACAAACTCCGTACATATACTGATCTCGTCATCCGGTCGGAGAATCCTGTTTTTTACGTCAAGCTGAAGCCTTCGGTAGGCAAGCACATACAAGCCCCTGCCCGTATGTATACTCAGAACGTTCATGGCAAGCTGTTGGATAATAAGCCTCCCGTCCTTTCTTTCCTGCCCGTCCGGCTTAGCTTGAAAATTCTTTACAATCGTCTGGAACTGCTCTGAGGTGAGCTGGTACGCTTCTCCCGTGAAGCTCTCCCTGTCCAGATAGCGAATCAGCTCAAATTCCGAGTAATAGGGCGTGGTGTCCATGCGGTTGCACATTTCCAGGTAGTTCAGGACCTTCAGGTTGGCTATGTTGTCAAACAGCGGCTTGTATTTATGGGGGTTCATGTAAATGTCCCGGACCAGCTCATTGTTTACCGGGCAATAGGAACCCTCTACGACCTGGGAGGATAAAATGGAATCTATGTAGATCGTGTCGAAGGAATCGGTTGTGTATTTTGTTAAATGCAGACCGTCCACAGCCAGCGTGCGTTTTAAAACGTTCAGGCTGCGGATTCCGATCCAGTATTTCGTGATCTTTTCTTCTTTGTTTTTGTACTCGATCTTCAGCCATTTTCCCTCGTGGATGGCTCTGAAGATATCGTGGCATATGCTGTTCATGAGTGCTCCCGGAGCGTTAATTTTTTAGTGATTATGCCAATCGCAGGACGTAAAATTCTCGTCAAAGCGGTCATAAGCGCATTCCAGCAATTGGCCTCCCCATCCGTCGGAAAATTGGAATTCCATGAATCTTCCGTCAAAAGAAATACCCTCTTGAATAATGGACTGAAATAAGCCGTCAAAATTAAACATGGGAAACATTTTTCTGAGCTTGCCCTCCACGTCGGTTTTGGGTATCGTCCCGTTGTTTGGCTTGTGATAAAAATCGCTTTCCCACTGGTACACGGATTCCTCCGTATCATAAACGGCATCCGTGTCGCTTTCCTCCAGGCTTCCCGGCAAGACGGCTTCTTCTATTTCCCAAAACGGGTAACCGCAGGCTTCAAGATTCTCAAATAAATGATACAGAATGCAGTCGTTGATCTGCTTTATATTTTCTGCGGCTTCCTTTTCCTTCTGATTGTAGTAGTCCGCCAGCCCCCCGGCAATCGCGGCGGCATCCTTCCCCTTTCCCTTCAGGTAGGGAAACAGGGGCATCATGTCCCAGGAGTCCTCCTTTTCCAGCTCCTTCAGGATATAGGGGAGGGTTGCCTTGATTTGAATTTGGTCATCGTCAAAATCCTTGTTTTCATATGTACCCGCAATGCCCAGGGAAAATGTCCCCTTGGCAAGAAACCTGCCGTCAGCATAAATCACTTCGATCATTTTTGTCCTCCTGCTTTGCTCGATTCAGCATTTTTGTGCGTCCTGGCGCACGCGAAATCATAGGGTGAATTAATGGGTTTTGTGTCAACATTGTAGCATATTTTTCCTGGTATTACAACCACGCTGCCCGGTGGGTTTTATCAGTCCGCCGGAGCAGGGGCTTAACATTAAAATCTGTCTTGTGTCAGGCAGGTAAGCGGAGTATAATTAGGGAAACGCTGATTGAATCAGCGCTTCCTAAGAAAAGAACAATGCTTCTGTGGTGAGAGAGTGATAGATGGGAGGTTAGCATGGCAAGATTGTGGTACAGGCAGCCCGCGTTGGAGTGGGAGGAAGCGCTGCCTATCGGAAACGGAAGGCTGGGCGCCATGGTATATGGCGGCGTGGACGGAGAGCAGCTGCAGTTCAATGAGGAAAGTATGTGGTACGGGGGCGCGGTCAACCGCATCAATCCGGACTTTGCGGAGAACCTGCCCAAAATCAGGGAATACATAGAAAAGGGGGAAATCGGCAGGGCGGAGAGGCTGATGGATATTGCCATGAGCGGCTGCCCGGACAGTATGCACTCCTATCAGACGCTGGGGACGGTGAGCTTTATCTTTGAAAATATTGCGGATAATCCGCCTAAGAGGAACGGTAAGCTGGGTAAGCTCACGGTTCCCACAGGAGTGACGGGCTATGAGAGAAGCCTTGAGCTTGACAGCGCGTTGTGCAGGACCCGGTTTACGGACAGTAAGGGGCAGTACCGCAGAGAGTTCTTTGCGTCCAAGCCGGCGGACTGTATTGTCATGCGGTTTACCGCACAGGGGCAGGCGGAAATCACCTTTAATGCCCGGCTGCGGCGCGGCAAGGCGTTTGACGGGGTGAGGAAGCTTGGGGACGACGGGATTCTTCTGCACGGGAATCTGGGCAGGGGCGGTTCCGAGTTTGCCATGGCGCTCCGCGCAAGGGCCAAGGGCGGCTCCGTGGCGGTCACGGGAGAGGTGCTGCGGGTAGAGGGCGCCAAGGAGGTGACGCTTGTGTTTACGGCGGATACCACCTGGCATTATGACGGAAAAGAAAAAGACACTTATGTCAGGAATTATCTGGCAGAAAAAAAGAACGTGTCGGCAGGGGGGCGCGGAGAGTTCTCGGGGCAAACGAAGCCGTTTGAGAGGCTTTCGGAGCCGGATGGGCTCTGGGGGGAGCTTTCGGAGCTGGAACGGCAGGAGTATCTCTATCAGGAGGCGCTGCAGGCATTTCTGCGTGAGAAGCTGCAGGCACGCTTTGATAAGGCGGCGGAGAAAAGCTATGAGGAGCTCTTGCAGGAGCATCTTGAGGATTACCGTGAGCTCTATAACCGGTTTGCTTTTAACCTTGAATATGAAAATGCCGGAGAAATGGAGGCCATGCCCACTGACCTGCGGCTGCAGCAGGCGAAGGAGGCGAAGGCGGATGTGGGGCTGAGCGGGCTGCTGTTTGATTTCGGCAGGTATCTGACTATCGCCTGCAGCCGTAAGGGGGGCTTGCCGGCCACCCTGCAGGGGCTGTGGAACAAGGAGTTTTTCCCGTCATGGGACAGCAAGTATACCATCAATATCAACACGGAGATGAATTACTGGCATGTGGAGAGCTGCAATTTGTCCGAATGCCATGAGCCCTTGTTTGAGCTGCTTGCCAGAGTCCGGAGAAACGGGCGGGTTGCTGCGCGGCGGATGTACGGCTGCCGGGGGTTTGTGGCGCATCACAACACGGATATCCACGGGGATGCGGCGCCCCAGGACATCTGGTATCCCGGCTCCTACTGGACCATGGGCGGCGCGTGGCTGAGCACGCATCTTTGGATGCACTACCAATATACCCTGGACAGGGAATTTTTAAAAAGAGCTTTTCCGGTTATGGCGGAAGCGGCATTGTTCTTTGTGGATTTCCTGACGGAAAAGGACGGATTTCTGGTGACAAACCCTTCGGTGTCGCCGGAAAACAGTTATATCCTGCCTAACGGAGAGAGGGGCGCCTGCTGTATGGGGGCAACCATGGATAACCAGATTCTGCGGGATCTGTTTGGCTGCTGTGCCGGGGCGTGGGAAGCCTTGGGCGGCGCTGCGCCGGAGGGCTGCCGCATTGAAGGCGTGGACAGCGTGGAAGCTCTGATGAAGCGGATTGCGGACTGTGAAAGGCGGCTGATGCCTACCCGGATCAGCGAACGGGGCACTATAATGGAGTGGATGGAGGATTACAGGGAAGCGGAGCCGGGGCATCGGCATATTTCCCATTTATACGGTTTGTATCCGGGGGAGCAGATCACTGTGGACGGCACGCCCGAGCTGGCGGAAGCGGCGCGCAAAACCCTGGAGTACCGTCTGGCAAACGGCGGCGGACATACGGGCTGGAGCCGTGCGTGGATAACCAACCACTATGCAAGCCTGTGGGACGGGGAAATGGCATATGCAAGCATTGAAAAAATGCTGGAAATGTCCATTTATCCCAATCTGTTTGACAGGCATCCGCCCTTTCAGATCGACGGAAATTTCGGCATCTGCGCTGCCATGAGCCGTATGCTGGTACAGAGCAGCCATGAGCGGGTGGTGCTGCTGCCGGCGCTGCCGGGAGCCTGGAGGAACGGCTCTGTCAGGGGCTTATGTCTGGTTGGAAACGCCCGGATCGACCTGAGCTGGAGGGAGGGGGAGGTATCTGCCTGCAGAATCAAGGCGAAATCAGACTATGACACAACTGTCATTTGTCACGGAAAGCGCCGGAGCGTGTGTTTGAAGGCGGGCGAGAGCGCGGAGATTTTGTTTTAAACGGAATCGGTAAAGACCCCATAAAAGGGAGGATGCCAAGGAATCAGGATTCCTTGGCATGATATGAAAAAGTTTATTGTAAATAGTAATGGAAAATGTCAGTTTAAAAGTTTGGAAAGCTATCAACCTTATGTCTATAGTATATCCCGCAGATTTGGATAAATGATGTTGATTAATTGAAATTTGATTGAATGAATTGTAAATAAAATGTGAACGAAGCCGCTCCGGAAGAAAATTTCATAAATGTAGAGCTGCCCTGAATTTATGAAATTTTCTTCCTCTCAAAGGGGCACAGAAATTCGGAGACGGAAGCAGAAAACAGACTCGGAATCGGAATAGGAGGACATATGAGCGCGTATTTATTTGTACATTTTAAGGAAAAGAGAACCCCTGACGGGGAACAGGTTTACTTTGGTATCAGCAGGGACGGCTTTCATTGGGAGAGCGTAAACGGAGGAAATCCGGTTTTGTGGAGCTATGAGGGGGACAGAGGTGTCCGCGACTTCACGATTACCCGCACAAGGGAGGGGAAGTTTGTGATCCTTGCCACGGATTTAAGCCTTTCCTACGGCATGCCTTACAAGTATGAAAATGCATGGGCGAAGGTATCGAGAGAGGGCAGTAAGTGCCTTGTGATGTGGCAGTCGGAGGATCTGATTCACTGGAGCAGGCAGAAAATGCTTAAGCTGGGGGACGAGAGCTTCGGCTGTCTATGGGCGCCCGATATCATATATGACAAGGAAAGAGAGGATTATGTAGTCCATTGGTCCTCCTCCCATGCCTGCAACGATTTCGGGCCCAAGGCGATCTTTTACAGCCGGACAAAGGATTTTGAGACCTTTACGGAGCCTGCGGAGCTGTACCGCAAGGAGGACGGGGGAACCGTCATCGATTCCGCCATGTACGAGGAGGACGGCGTTTACTACTGCTTTTTGAAAAGCGAGGGGGAGCCTTCCCATGTGATTCTTGTGAAGTCGGAGCATGTGACGGGGCCCTTCGAGAGAGTGGAGGAGTTTGACAGATGCATGGAGGAGCTGCAAAAAGGAAAATATGAGGCGCCTACCGCCTTTGTCACCGCCGACGGACGGTGGTGTCTGATGCTGGATTTCTACGGCTGCAAAGCGGCGGGACAGGGCTATGTGCCCTTTCTGGCGGACAGCTTAAAGAGCGGCAGATTTGTGCGTTCCGACGCTTCGTTCTCCTTCCCTTACGGTTTTAAGCATGGCACCGTGCTTGCGATTACGGACGAGGAGTACGACAGGCTGAAGGGATTTGTGAAGTCGCCGGACGAAATGTGACGGAGGGGATATGCAGCAGTGGGGGCTGTTCTGGGAGACTGCCCTCTAGCCGCGGCGAAAACGGGATTCTGAACGAAGGCTTGGGGAATAGGCCGGCTTAGACGAGGAGGGCACAGGAATGTGGGAGAAAAAGAAGGTAACAGGAAAGCAGCGCAACAGCAAAATGTGCTTTGTTTGCGGATTGGACAATCCCATCGGGCTGAAGGCACATTTTTATAATATGGAGGACGGCAGCGTTTTAACGCCCTTCCGGTATACGGAAAATAACCAGAGCTTTCCCCAGCGTGTACATGGTGGGCTGGTGGCGACCATGCTGGACGAGCTTGGCCTGCGCGCCCTATGGGCAAAATACTCCGAGGAGACCCTGGGGGTGACCATGTCCATGGAGGTGAAGCTGAGAAAGCCGGTTCCTTACAATGAGGATTTAATCGGCAGAGGCGTGGTAGAGAGGGATTCTCCCCAATTTGCCACAATGAAGGCGGAGATTTTTGACGGAAAGGGAAGTCTGCTTGCGGAGGCGGTTTTAAAGTACATTAAGATGGACGTGGAGAAAATAGCCCAGGGCATCAGCTTTCACGAGGAAATGTGTTATCTGATAGAGGATGACATAAGGGAGCTGTGATCCGTGCTGCCCTGATTTATGGGAAATGCCGCGGTTATGGTAAATATGTCTCCCTCAAGCGCTGCTTTAAGCTCTCCGTCCAGGCGTTCGGCAAGCTCTCTGGCGATGGTGAGTCCCAGACCCGTGGAGGTGTCTGTGCGGGCTGGGTCCGCTTTATAAAATTTAGTGAAAACTCCTGATATGTCTATTTCGTCAGGAGTTTTACATTTGTTTGCGCACCGGAAGACCGTCTTGCGTCCCTCCGTATGCAGGGAGACGGCAATGCTTTCCGTGCCGTGATCCAGGGCGTTTTTCAGGATATTTTGAAGAATCCGGCGCACTGCCTCCGGATTGCCCCGGATATACGCGGGAGCTTCATCCATATCTATGCGGGGCGTGATTCCTTTTTCCGAAAACTGCCCGTAAAAGGCAAGGGTAGTATCGATCACGGACTCCGTGAAATTAATCCGGGTCATGGTCAGAGCGTAGTCGCTGTCCTGAAGCTTTGTGTAGCTGAACAGATTTTCAAGCATGGTCTCCAGGTCTTTGATGCGCGCCTTGATAATTCCCGAGTATCTTGCCCGCTCGCCGGGGTCCTCCGTCCCCTCAAGAAGCTGAAAATAGCCGCTGAGAGATGTAAGGGGTGTGCGGATATCATGGGAAATCCCGGTCAGGGATTCCTTGAGGCTGCGGTCTTCCTTCTCCACTGCACGGCGTTCCTCGGCAGTTTCCGAAAGCAGTCCGTTAATATTGTCTATGAGCCTGTTGAGCGCTCCAAGGGGTGTGGCGGACGGAAGCAGCAAATTGGTCTTGTGGTATTTGATGAAATCAAGACAGCGGCAGATAATGTCTATCTGCCGTAGAATCATAACAATAATCAGGATTAAGATGATGCAGATTATCGTTGCTGCCGCTGCCCAAATCAGCATAATTTATCTACTCCTATCTGCCCCTTTAGCGGGCGCATCAATCAGGATTGTGAAGTGTAAAAGCCCAAAGCCTTACACGATATCCTTTCTAGTGATAATTACAAATGCCCCGGCGGAGCAGGCCACGAGATACACTGCGCCGACAACGAACCCCAGGGTCAGGGTCTTCGTGTCCGAGACCGTGCTGATGGACATGAGATGCGTGCTTAGAAAACAGCGCGTAATGTCAAAGCTCTCGGGCACATGCAGGTAGGTCCACAGCACCTTGTTGATCAGCGTATACACAAGAGGCATAATGCCTGCGCTTAAAGCGATGCCTGTGATAATACCTGACGCGGCGTTTCCGGCGAGGGTACAGATCATCAGAATAAGGGAGCAGAAGCCAAACGCCAACATCAGCTGGACGGCAAGCGCGCCGGCAAGGGCAGAGAGGCTGCCCAGGGTAAAGCTGGAAAACAGAAGCCTTCCTGCCAGAGCGCAGCTGAAAACGGCAGCGGCCAGGACCAGGATGCATTCGAGCAGCATTCCGGGAAGCTTCGCCACGGTCAGCATACCCCGCGAGGAGATCTGCCCGGCAACGTTTTTGATAAATCCGTTTTTCTGCTCCGCATTTGTGATTATTGCGGCGGCTATGGAGATAAAGATCATTAACATGCCGCTGCCAAATATCTCATCTATAAATTCCGTCAGCTTGAATTCCTCGGTTATGAGAATCGACTCGATTCCGTTGGAGCCGTCTGGCCCCACGGTTATCTGAAACCCTGAATCGGTGGCAAGGTTTTCCATTCTGGGAGTCAGCCATATGAGATATACCATCAGGCAGCACATGATTGCAGTGGAAATCGGTATGATATAGAAAGCCTTCTGGCGGAAAAGTCTGTAAAGATTCATTTTTATTATATTAAACATTTTGTTCACCTCCGATTGTTATGCCTTTTGCGAGGCTATGCCTCCTGTGAGGCCAAGGAAATAATCTTCCAGTTCCTGCTGCTTGAGCTGTATGCCGTTTATGGATATTCCCGCGTTGACAAGAGTTTTTGTGAGCCTGGGGATTTCGTCGAGATGCTCAAAAATTTCTATTGTGGCCTGGTCGGTAACCTTATAGCGGGTGATGCCCAGTTTTTCAAGCTGTGTACAGGCTTCGGGGGTATGGGGGGTTTCCAGAATGATACGGTGGGAGCATTTCTCCAAAAGCTCCTCCATGGAAAGCTCCTCCAAAAGCTGCCCGCCGTGAATAATTCCGTAATTTGTGGCAAATTTCGCCAGCTCCCCCAAAATGTGGCTGGAGATGATAAAAGTGATTCCTTTTTCCCTGTTCAGGCATTCGATGGTGTTTCTGACCTCTACAATGCCCTGAGGGTCCAGGCCGTTAATAGGTTCGTCCAGAATTATCAGGTCCGGGTCTCCCACCAGGGCGAGGGCAATTCCCAGCCGCTGCTTCATTCCCAGCGAAAATTTTCCCACGGGCTTATTTCCTGTGTCTGCAAGTCCGACGGTCTGCAGCAGCTTCTGCTCCGTATTTGTGCCGCGCACGCCGAGCGCCAGGCATTTTGCATGGAGGTTGGCATAAGCGGACATGTCGGCATAGATGCCGGGAGTTTCTATCAGGGCGCCTATCCGGTTTGTGGCGGCTTTGGTCCCGCAGGCGTTTTTTCCGAAGATGGAATAGCTGCCCGCAGTGGGGGTGGAAAGTCCCGAAACCATTCGCATAAGGGTGGTTTTACCTGCGCCGTTTCTTCCGATCAGCCCGTAAATGGCGCGCTGCTTTACATGAATGCTTACATTGTTTACGGCTTTTTGCTGATTGTACTGTTTGGTGAGATTGTCTGTTGAAAGCAAGTACTCCATAAAGTTCACAACCTTTCTTATTTTAGTTTTAAAGGCTGGCCGGAGCCGGACCAACAGAACCGGGGAGCCTTCCTGTTTTAACGGTTCCGCCCTGCGTCCGCATAGACGGAACTGTCTTTTATGAGAATATGATAACTCATAAATTTCAAGATAACGCAAATAAAGGTTAAAATCAGGTTAAAATTAGCTTAAAGAAAGGTTAAAGAAAGTGTCAAGATTTGGCCTTAAAGCCGATTCCCCAGACTGTTTCAATGTATTCCTCCTCTGAAGCAGCCTTCAGCTTCCGGCGTATATTGCTTATGTGCATGTTTATGGTTTTATCCTCGCCGGCATAATAGTTATCCCAGGCATAATTATATATGTCCTGCTTGGAGAAGACCCTTTTGGGATTTGAGAGCAGGAGCTCCATAATCTTGAATTCCTGCCTGGTAAGGCCGATTTGTTTTTCGCCTATTTCTGCCGAAAAGCTCCCGGGGTCCAGGACAAGGTTTTTCAGGACCAGCTTTGCAGTGTAAGCGGTCTCCTGCACATCTTCGGAGGCACAAGGGCTGTCCGTTCTGTGCAAGCTGTCCGTTCCGCATAAGTCGCCGGCTCCGGAAGGCATATGCTTTCTCAAATGCACGCCTACCCTGGCGATCAGCTCGGCAATTTCAAAGGGCTTGGTCATATAGTCCTCCGCGCCGGAATTTAAGAGGGAGAGCTTGCTGTCCAGGCTGTCTTTGGCGGACAGCACGATGACGGGAATGTCCTGCTTTTCGCGCAGCTTCGGAAGAAGCTCCTCCCCGCTCATTCCGGGCAGCATCAGATCCATGACGGCAAGGTCGAATTTTTCGGAAGACACGCAAAAAAGCCCTTCCGTTCCTGAAAAGGCCTGCATGTATTCATAGCCCGCTTTTTTTAACGACTCTGCTATCAGATTGTTAATATCCGCGTTGTCTTCGATAATAAGAATTTTTTTCATGTTCTATACTTGGCAATCTATTTCTATATCCAGCTCTGTTTTGGTTTCTGACGCTTTACTTTTCACATGGCTTTCCGGTATATTCTTTGCACTTTTTTCATGTGCCGCCTTTGCGCCACAGGGGCGGCACATGCGGTGCGGCAGGTCAGCAGCGCTCCGGTTCAGGATACTCCGTCCCAAAGGTTTCCACGGTGACGGTCTCCATCCTCTGAGCCTCCAGAGGACGGTCGGAATAGTCCGTGGGTGTCTCGGCAATCATGTCAACAACGTCCATGCCTTTGATCACCTTGCCGAAAGCGGCGTAGCTGCCGTCCAGATGAGGGGCATTTTTATGCATGATGAAAAACTGGCTTCCGGCGGAATCAGGGTCCTGCGCCCTTGCCATGGAGAGTACGCCCTCGGTGTGCTTCAGAGGATTTTTAACACCGTTTCTGTCAAATTCCCCCTTGATCTCATAGCCGGGACCTCCCATGCCGCTGCCGTCCGGGCAGCCGCCCTGTATCATAAAGCCCCGGATGACGCGGTGAAAAATCAATCCGTCATAGAAGCCCTTGTTTATAAGACTGATAAAGTTGTTTACCGTATTCGGTGCGGTTTCGGGATAAAGCTCCGCGCGGATCACAGATCCGTTCCCCATGGTAATGGTAACGACGGGATTTTGATTGGAATTATTTACAGAATTTTTATCCATTATAAGCTTTCCTTTCTTATTGAAATATTGTATAATTTAAAATATTGTATAATTATACCTGCTTAAATTTCTGCGGACGGATACGGATGGAGCTGTTGCCTGTACCCATATGCATGGTATTATACGGTTTATTGTAACTCAAAATATAGCTGACGTAAAGGGAAAAGTGAACAGGGATGGTATATCATAATGTTTTAAATGAAAAGATGAGGGAGTCCGTCTTGTCAGTGCTGCCGATTACGCTGATTGTGGCGGCTCTCTGTATTTTTTTTATTCCGATTGAAAGCGGATTAATGCTCTCTTTCCTGATAGGGTCTGTTATGATAATTGCGGGAATGGCCCTGTTTACCCTGGGCTCCGAGCTGTCGATGACGCAGATCGGGAACCACATCGGCGCAAAAATGACCAAATCCCGGAAGCTGGGGCTGATTCTCCTGCTCAGCTTTATTCTGGGCGTGGCAATCACCGTGGCGGAGCCGGATCTGCAGGTACTCGCCACAAATACTCCCGACATTGATACCGCGGCCTTGATTATAACGGTTTCCGTAGGCGTGGGATTTTTCCTGATGGTCAGTATGCTGCGTATTTTGCTGGGAATACAGCTCAAATGGCTCCTTATCGTCTTTTATGCGGTGGTTGTGATTCTTGCTGCGGTTTCGGACCAGAATTTTCTCTCGGTGGCTTTTGATTCGGGCGGCGTTACCACCGGTCCCATGACTGTGCCGTTTATTATGGCTATGGGCGTGGGTGTCGCGTCTATCCGAAGCGATGAAAAGGCAAAATCGGACAGCTTCGGTCTGGTTGCTCTCTGTTCTATCGGTCCCATATTGGCGGTGCTGATTCTGGGATTTATCTATCCCAGCGAAACGGCGGCGTCATCGGCGATTATCGTAAACGAATATGAAAGTACCGTGGACCTGGGTTGGGGTTATCTTCGGGCGTTTCCGGATTATATCGGAGAGGTCGCCATTGCCCTGCTGCCGATTTTTGCATTTTTTCTCCTGTTTCAGCTTTTTGCACTGAAGCTGAAAAAACGTCCTTTTCTGAAAATTCTGATAGGAGTCGTCTATACATACATTGGGCTGGTGCTGTTTTTGACAGGGGTGAACGTAGGCTTTTCGCCCCTTGGCTATGTGCTTGGGGGAGCCATCATCGACAACGGGATGAAATGGATTCTGGTGCCTCTTTCCATGCTTATGGGCTGGTTTATCATCAATGCGGAGCCGGCGGTCCATGTGCTGAATAAGCAGGTCACGGAGCTCAGCGCGGGCGCCATTTCCGAGAAGGTGATGGGGCTTACGCTGTCCATCGCAATTTCGGGCGCCATGGGGCTTGCCATGATCCGGGTGCTGACAGGGATTTCTATTCTGTGGTTCGTGCTTCCCGGCTACCTGATTGCCCTTCTGCTGGCGTTTTTCGTTTCGCCCACCTTTACGGCCATTGCCTTTGACGCAGGCGGAGTTGCCTCCGGTCCATTGACGGCCACCTTTATGCTACCCTTCGCCATGGGGGCCTGCTCCGCCATCGGCGGCAACGTGATGACGGATGCCTTCGGCCTGATAGCCATGGTCGCAATGATGCCGCTTATCACGGTGCAGATCATGGGAGTGATCTCGAAGCTGAAATCCCACAAAAATGTGGCTGTGGATTTTGTCAGCCGGTATGCCGATGACGAGGTTATAGAGCTGTGGACGGCGTGAGAAGCGTAGCCGAAGCTCAAAGGCGGAACTGGAATAAAAAACGGCCTCGAAGCGCAGAGGCGGAACTGGAATAAAAGACAGCCTCGGAGCGCAGGCGTCCCGGAAGGATTTTTCAGCTGATGCCTGTCCAGATGAAAAATGCTTCCATCAAAGGGGGAGCCGGAGCGCAGAGGCGGAACTGGAATAGGAGACTTTTTATGGAGCTGTATTATGTCCTCAGTATTGTTGATCGCAACAGGGCAAGGGCGATGCTGGATATTCACCAGAGCCTGCAGCTTTCCCTGGCCCTGACGAATCTTGGGAAGGGTACCGCAACCTCGGAGCACCTGCTGCTGTATGATCTGGTGGAAACCGAGAAGGCAATTATCGGCACGGTGGCAAGCGATTCGTCGGTCAGGCAGCTGATAAGAACCGCAAAGAGAAAGCTTTTTATAGATATTCCCGGCAACGGGGTCATGATGGTCATTCCCATGAAAAGCATCGGAGGGGGAAGAAGCCTTGCGTATTTAACGGACGGTCAGACATTGGGAGGTGAGACACCGGATATGAGCTTTGAAAACGAACTTATTATCGTTATATTGAACGAGGGCTACTCGGACATGGTAATGGATGCGGCTCGGGATGCGGGCGCCACCGGCGGAACGGTGTTTCATGCCAAAGGAACGGGAAGGGCAAAATCGGAAAAATTTTTCGGCGTATCCCTTGCGGAAGAAAAGGATATGATATATATACTTGCTTCTGCAAAAAAGAAAGCGGCAATCATGAAAAATATCAATCAGGAATGCGGACCGGAGACAAGGGCATGCGCAATTTGCTTCTCCCTTCCGGTTTCGGAGGTTGCCGGAATCCGGAAGCTGGACGAGGATTAAGGAAGGCGGCGCAAAGAAGAAAGATGGCGGTCATGGCTGATTTGGGTAAGGTGTCAGACACGGGAGGATTGAAGGCGGAGGCTTTAATAGATATACCGGTTGTTATAGACGGAGCGGAGCGGAAGCTGTATGTCACGGACGACCTTCCGACGGCACGGGGGCTGAAACACAGGGGCGAGGCAGTAGCGGTCTATTTCCATGAGAGTAACAGAGGGCAGGATTTCAGCGAATTCCCCTATGCGGTGGAGGAACCGGAGACCTTGGATGCCGCGTATGCGGAGCGGGTATATCGCAGGCTGAAGGGTCTGCCATGGAACATTTTAGAGACTGACAGATGTGTCATACGTGAGACGACACCGGAAGATGTGGATATTTTTTATAAAATATACAGCAATCCGGAGATTACGAAATATATGGAGGGCTTGTATTCGGACGTCGAGCAGGAAAAGCAGTATGTAAGGGAATACATTGAAAGGGTCTATGCATTTTATGAGTTTGGCGTGTGGACCGTGCTGGAGAAGGAGAGCGGAGAGATCATCGGCAGGGCAGGCTTTTCTTACAGGCAGGGCTATGATGACCCGGAGATAGGCTATATTATCGGAGTGCCATGGCAGAGGCACGGATACGCCCAGGAGGTGTGCCGTGCCATTTTGGAGTATGGCTGGCGGGAGCTTGGCTTTGAGAGGGTGCAGGCGCTGGTGGAGACGGAAAACGAGCCGTCGCTGACACTCTGCGACAAGCTGGGTTTTACCGCTGTGGAGGAGTTGGAGATAAACGGGCGCGGCTATTTCCGGCTGGTGAAGGAGGCAGCTTCCCAATAGGCATTTTGCCTCGGCGGTCACCGGGGCAGGAAGTGTCCCTTGCTTCTTATCTGTTTGTCGGCTCATTTTTGTAATAACACCTTGTTTTATGAGGCTCAAGGCTGCTTTGCTGCCGCATAACTCAGAAAAAGTACAAATATGGCGTTTAATCCGTATATACATGCCATATGTTGTATTAAATCTTTGTTATGCAGCAGCCCCTGTACTGTAAATGATTGCTTTTTTATGCCCCTGTCATCTTGCTCATCTTTTTTGCTTTTTTTCGGCATTGCAGCCCCAAGGCATATAACCGCGGCTCAGCTCGGTTCGTATTAAAAGGGAAACATACCATTTTATGGCTTAGGGCCTGAGTCCCATGCCGCCTTCCAGAGTGAGGGTCTCGCCGTTCATATATTTGAAGTCGGGGGAAGCCAGCTGCACGCAGACTCTGCCGATTTCCAGCTCTACATCGCCGTAATGTCCCGCAGGCGGCATTTTTACATTTGCCTTAAATGCGTCGGGATATGCTTTTTCAAAATTCTCAAGCTGTACGGTCCATGCAAGGGGGCAGACCACGTTTACATTGATTCCGTCCTTGCCCCATTCGGTGGCGGCAACCCTGGACAGACCGCGGATGCCTTCCTTTGCTGCGGCATAAGCGCACTGACCGAAATTGCCAAACAGCCCTGCGCCGGAAGCAAAGTTGATAACGGAGCCCTTGGTTTCCTTTAAGTGAGGATAGCAGGCCTTCATATAATAAAATGTGGCATAAAGTCCTGAGTACAGGGCAAGATCGAACTGCTCGGGGGTGTGGTCCGCGAGAGGCACTCCGGATGCGGAAGCCTGTGCGTTGTTTATAAGTACATCGATTCGCCCGAAGGTATCCATGGTCTTTTTCGCCACATCCAAGGCAATGGCTTCATTGTCCGCGCCTGCGCTGATATCTGCAGGCAGCGCCAGCACCTGAATCTTGTAAAGCTCCTCCAGCTCCTTTTTGGCGTCCTCCAGCTTGCTAACGTTCCGCCCGGTAATCACCAGGTTTGCGCCCTCTTTTGCGTATGCGGTTGCAATGCCGTAGCCGATGGAACCGCATTTTCCGTTGCTGAGCACGGCGCGGCCTCCTCCTGTGATAATTGCGGTTTTTCCTGTCAGAAATCCCATAATAACTCTCCTTTCATGTGATCTTTCCCGTTAGGGTGCTTTTTGTCAGCTGATCAGCCGGCGCATGACCTTAAACATTTTGTTGATGTCCACCGGCTTTGCCAAATGCTCGTTCATTCCGGCGTCCTTTGCCATTGCCACGTCTTCGTCAAACGCGTTGGCAGACAGGGCAATGATGGGAACCGCTCTCGCGTCCGTTCGGTCCAGGCTTCGTATGACTCTGGTTGCTTCGTATCCGCTCATAACCGGCATCATCAGATCCATAAGCACGCAGTCAAACGTCCCCGGATCGGATGCCTCGAAGGCGTCTACCGCAGCCTTTCCGTTATCCGCGGTCACGACCTCCGCGCCCGCCTGCTCCAGCATGAACTTCACGATCTCGCAGTTGAGCTCGTTATCCTCCACCAGAAGCACCCGCAAGCCGGAAACATCGTTCTGTACATTGGGCTCCTCATCCGGAGGCTGTGTGCTCCATGTACTGTCAATCTGAATGGGCAGCGTGACCTTAAATACGCTTCCCTCTCCAAGCCGGCTGTCTACCTCAATGGTGCCCTTCATCTGGGCTACCAGCCTTTTTACGATGGACATGCCGAGCCCGGCGCCGTTATAGTATGTCCGTGCACCCTGATGCTCCTGGGTAAACGGTTCAAAAATGTGCTTTTTAAATTCCTCCCCGATTCCGATACCGGTATCCTTGACTATAAACTGAAAGCTTGCAGTCCCGTCCTGGCACGGGATTTCCTTTACCCGGATAAATACCGAACCGTCTGGCCGGTTATATTTGATTGCATTGTCCAAAATGTTCATCAGGATCTGCTTCAGGTGCAGCGGGTTTCCGACCAATCTGCTATGCCGCAGATCCACCTCCTCAAGCAGCAACCGGATACCGGCCTCCTGCGCCTGGAAGGACAGGATACTGATACAGTTTTCCAATGTTTCATTAAGGTCAAAGGGTTCCGCCGCTTCCATGGGTCTGCCGCTGTCCAGCTTGCTGATCAGAAGCACATCGTTGACCAGGGACAGCAGGTGCTCCGTTGACACACGGATCTTCTCCCGGCATTCCTTCTGCCGCTCCGGCTCATCGGGGCTTTTCTCCATGATTGACAGCATTCCCAGAATTCCGTTGATGGGTGTGCGGAGATCGTGGGACATGTGTGAGAGGAATTCGCTTTTTGCCGAGTTAGCGTGCCTTACCTTTTCAAGCAGCTCCATAATGGCCTGCTCCTGCTTCTTCCTCGTCAGCATGATCTCCGTTATATCCTGATGGTATCCGTTCAGGCAGGCGCCCGGCTTTTTGAATTTTTTGTCCGGCACACCGCCGCAGCGGACGTAAATTTTTCCCAGCTTTGGATGATTCCATGGATAGATAACCTCTGAACGTCCGGTCTCCAGCATTTCCCGCACCGATTCCTGCACCATCTCCACATAGTCGGGTTCCACGTTTTCAAACCAGTGCCGATAGCACTCCTCCGGCTTGATATCGTCCGGCACTCCCAGAAGGATTCGCATGGTTCTGTCCGCGTACATCCTGGGCTGGCAGTCATCCTCCAGCTCGATGGTCCAGATTCCGGTTCTTGCGCCCTCCAGGATGTCCTCCAGGCTCTGTCTTGCTTCCAGCTTGTATTTTTCTTCCTGCTCCACTACGGCATTGACATCCCTCTGGGCAAAAATAACACAGTTGTCTTTGCCCATGCACTCCGTGGCGGAGAAATGGATCTCCAGATATTTCAGCCCATAGGGATTATCCCGGACCTGATATCGGACATAGAATTTTTTCTTTGTCTTGAGCTGGTCCAGCACGTAGTCTCTTTTTGTAACGGCACGTAGACGCTCCTGATCCCCGGAGACAACAAAACGGGAAATATACAGCTCCATGGCTGCCGGATAGCCGTTTTCAAAGCTCGCTGCCCAATCCATCTGCAGCCTTTTACTTGTTCGGTATATCTCGCATTCTCCGGTGTCCAGGTTCACCTGACAGATTCCCAGATAGTCCACGCTGAGAGCATGTAGGACATTATAGCTCCGTTTCTGAAGCTGGCGGAACAGATTGCGGCGTTTCAGGGATGATACGATAAAGTATGCCGCAGTCTGAAGCATATTGGACGCGTATTCCAGCGATCTGGCGGGCGGGTTATCCACGCCGTAGAAGCCGATGGGCTTCCCGGCGTCATAAAGGGGGACCACCACAAGAGAATGTATATTCTGAGGCTTCAGCTTCTCGTACATAAGGGGGTCATTCTCACGGGTATCTTCCAGATCCTTGATGACAATATGCTTGCCGATTCTGAAGCTTTTATACCAGAACGCGCACACCTCCGGGGGAACATTCTGCAGGTTATCCTTCTCGGGCTGCACACCGTGGGCTACCCATTCGTAGGTGTTGTCGTCGCCTCCGGTTTCGTTTCGTTCAAATATGTAGGTACGTTCCCCGTTCAGCGCTTTGCCCAGGTGCTCCAGAAGCACCTCCAGAGACTGGTCCGGGGTCTCCTCCAGCAAGGCGGTGCGAAGTCCCTCATTGATGATGGTCTCCAGATTTTGAACGCTGTTTCGCATATCGCCGGGCTTTTCACAGTTTTCGGTTTCCGGCATATCCGCGCCGGTCTTTTCAAAAAGCTCCCTTGAATCATTCATAAGCCTGTCCTCCGTATGTTTTGTTTGGGTGACTGCCGGCATTGGCCTTGATTTTTCACCTACCAAGACCGGTCAATCCCTTTTCTCTGCATACAGGTGAGCGCTTTCAGCCTCTGAAAATGCACACAGAAAATATCCTAAACGGATAACAACAGTTTATCGCATACCGGGTGACAATGCAAGTATCATTTAATCCCGGCAGCAGGCGCACCGCGGGCGGCGGCAGAAAGGAATTATATAAGCGCCGCCTTATGCAGGATTTCCTGTACAGGGCGGCGCTTTTGGGCATGCTTGCCTATTTATTGTAGAAGATCTGTGCGATAGGAGAGTCGGGGGAGAGGATCACGGTCTTGTTGCCGCCCTGCATGGAGGTCTTCAACGCGTCCAGACTTCTGACAAAGGAGTAAAAGTCCTGCTTGGATTCGTTGTTGTATGCCTCGGACAGAATTCTCATATATTCTGCCTCGCCCTCGGCAATCAGGATCTCGGCATCCTTTTCCGCCTCGGAGAGCATGACGGTCACTTCCTTATCGGTGGTGTTGCGGATCATCTGCGCTTCGGAGTTGCCCTCTGCGGTGTAGGTTGCCGCAATGTTGCCACGCTCGGAGATCATGCGCTCAAACACGGCCGCCTTGTTGTCGCTGGGAAGATCCAGCTTTTTGGTCTCGAATGCGAGAAGCTCGATGCCGTATTGTTCCAGGGAATCTCCTATATTGGAGATGACTGCCGCGGAAAGGGTGCCGTTCCTGCCGGTGATTACATCTTCCTGGGAGATGCTGCTGATAATGGTTTTTGTAGAGTTGTAGACAATGGGGTCCAGACGGCTCTCTGCGTTGGTGATGGAAAAGTTCAGGGTCTGGGCAAACTTTATCGGGTCAACGATATGCCACAGGACATAGCTGTCACAGATCATGGTCTTTTTGTCGCTGGTGATGACATCGGAGGGCGACAAATCATAAAGCAGGGTCTGGCGGGGCAGGGTATCCACGCTCTGTATAAAAGGAATTTTGAAGCTGATACCTGCTTCCGATACCACATGGTCAATTTTTCCGAACTGGCGTATCAGGCTGTATTCGTTTTCGCGAGTGATGACAATGCTGGATGCGCCTATAATGAGCAGTACAAAAACTGCCACAAGCAGAGCTATTTTCTTAAATGATTTCATAGTTTACACCTCTCTGCGTGCTTTAGCACGCATATAAATCAAAACATGGAAATAAATTTCCAATTACACCTCTCTGCGTGCTTTAGCACGCGTATGAATCAAAATATGGAAATAAATTTCCAATTACACCTCTCTGCGTGCCTTGGCACGCATATAAATCAAAATATGGAAATAAATTTCCAATTACACCTCTCTGCGTGCTTTAGCACGCATATGAATCAGTCTTCAGTTTACCTCGTCATTATAGTTGACATAGCCGTCGTTTTCCTGATTTCCGGTAAAGGAATCCAGGGGATAAACGGTCTGGACATTGCCGCCGGAGCTCTCGATCAGGATCTTCAGTCCCGGGAGTACCTCCTCCATTGCTTCATAGAACATACGCTGTCTGGTGATGGCAGGATTTTTTATATACTCCTCGTACATGGCGTTGAAGCGGGCCACTTGGGCGGTTGCTTCGTTGATGCGCTCGGTTTTCTTTGCCTCGGCGTCCTTGATTATGGCGTCTGCCCGTGCCTGCGCAAGGGGAAGCTGTTCGTTGCGGTACTTGTTCGCGTTGTTCAGCAATGTCTCCTTGCCCTGCTTTGCGGTTTCAACCGCCTTGAATGCCTCCATAACCTCCGTGGTGGGAGGCTCGGAATCCTGGATGGTAATATTTACCAGCTGGATACCAATATCGTGCTCCGCCAGACGGTTCAGAATCATTTCCTTGATTGCAGCCTGAATCTCGTTTTTGCCGGTAGTCAGCACATCGTCTACCGTGTAGCTGCTGATGACGGTGCGGATGCAGCTCTGGCTGATGTTGCCCAGGATGGCAAGGGGGTTCGTGGAGGCGTACAGTGCCTTGACAGGGTCGCTGTAGCGGTATTCCACATAGAAATCCACATCGATAAAGTTAAAATCCGAGGTGATCATCAGGGACTCATCCTGGTTGCTGGTGGAATTTGCCAGGTTGTATCCGATTGCAAAGCCCTGGATGGTTGTGTTTACTTTTCTCACCTGCTGAATAAAGGGAATCTTAAAGTGCAGCCCGGGCTCCGTCACCGCCTGCGCCTGGCCGAAGGTAATCAGCACCGCCTGCTCCTGTTCCTTAATTTCATAGGTGGCGTTAAACGCGCAGATCAAAACTACAAAGACAGCTATGATCAAGCCGATGGTTTTGCCGCCTGCTTTGGGCTTTGGCTTTTTAGTCTGTCCGCCGTCCATTGTCTCGAAACCGTTTCTTCTGTTTCGGAAAGAATCGCCATTCATAATGTATCCTCCTTTAAATAATGTAAAGATCGTTTATGGTTTGATGTACTAAAAACATAATACAATAATTCAGTGAAAAAAGCAACAAAAAGAAATGTATATTATGCCGCGGCAGCTTCCGGCTGTGCGCATCAAATCAAAGGACCTGTACCTGCCGCCGTAAATGAGGCGCAGGTACAGGTCCCTGTGTGTTCTATAGAAGCTCTTTTAGTGGCTTGCGTTTTTTTATTTGCGGGTCTTATGCTCATCCAGGTAAAGCTGCACCCGATTCTGAATCTGGGAGACAACCTCCTCCTTGCTCTTGTCTCCGTTAAAATAATATGCGGTTTCCTCCGCGATAATGGAGAGCAGGGGCGTTACCCTGTACGGGACGGTCTTAGCCTCCGCAAACAGCCTTCGGATCTCCTCTGCCTGAGCTTCTGTAAACTCCTGTCCAAACCTGATGTTAGAGGGTTTGGAGTATACCACTCCATTATGCTCTACCTCGGTAGTGGCCTGTGCGGCTTCCAGCTCATATTGGATCAGATGTTCAAAAGCATTCCGATTTACCGGAAAAGCATCATCCTGATAATTTATCATGGACTGCGCTTCCTCATTCAGCAGGAAGACGAGAAGCTCCCATGCTCCCTCCAAATGCGCGGACCCTGCATTAATTCCCATTGCAATACCGTAGTTTAAACTGGAATATGCGTAGTGCCCATCGTCAAAGAAAACTCCCAAATGAACCTGGTTTTTTGCCTCCAGGCTTTTTGCGGTGTCTAAAGAATATAGATTCATGCATTGACGCAGATTCGTTATGGCAGGATATTGGTATCGTTTGTCGGCGGCGTAACGTTTTGCGGCGCGGAGCATTTTGGAGAACAGCTCTCCGCTGAAGTCGCAGGTTCCGTTTTCCCAGTCCACCATTTCCCACAGGTCCTCAGATCCCTGTAAAAAATACTTCATTATAGTAACGCCCCCAACGCCTGCTCGAAAAACCCGGTCTTCCTCAAACTCCAGCATGGAATCCACAAGGACCTCTATGGTCAGTTCCTCACTGCCTTTTAAAATTTCTTTATCTAATACATAGTCCCAGATATTCAAGTTCGGTACCAGCCCGTAGATTTTTTCATCATCCCTCCAGGCGTCAAATGCCGCGGGGAAATAGTTCTCCTCCAGGATGCCGGAAGCCTCCATCAGGGGCGCCAGGTCCGCAAAAACGCCTTTTTCTATCAGTCCTGAGACATCGCTGTCCACCGCGTTGGAACAGATAATATCCGCCCCTTTGCCTGATGTCAGCTTTAAGTAGGTCTCCACATGGAAATCGCTTTCGCTGTCCCCGTCTTCCGGTTCCTCAAGAATCACATAATAGACCTCGTTTGACTGGTTAAAGAGATGGAGCTGTTTTTTCAGCCAGCTGGCGCATTTCCCTCTGACCCTAATAATCTCCTTTTTTCCGGAGATGTCCACCCGGACCAGTCGTTCTTCCTTACCGGAGCTCCAAAGGATACCCGCCTCGCTGCCGTCGCACCAGAAGTCGGCAGGATTGTCCTCGGCCCAGTCGATGGTGTAAAGTGTTCCCGCAAAGGGCAGAGTCAGTTCTTTTGTTCCCTTTTTCAGGTCTATCCGCCAGAAGCCCTGCTCATTAAGGAGCATGAGGTTTTTTCCGGAAGCTCCTATGTATGCTTTCCCGCCTTGCACGGATACCTTGTCTATCCGTGCGATCTTCCCGGTATCAGGGTCTAGCTCTGAAAACTGCCAAAGCCCGTCCTTACTTGTCAGCAGGATGATCCCGCCGTCCTCAAGGCAGCAGATATCCATAATCACGTCTTCCGTTCTGCTTTTGTAAAGCAGTTTTCCGTCTGCGTCCAGCCGGGTGATTGCTGAGGGGCCTGTGATAAAGCATTGTCCCTTTTGATCCAGATACCAGCCTTTGGTACGGTACTCTCTTGAGACGCCGCTCATAAGCAGCTTCTTATCTTCACCCATGGGATGGATGTACACATCCATGCTGCTGCCTGCTCCCTCGGAAGCAGACTGCTCCGCCAGTATGTTTACAGGCGTACCCAGATAATATTGCTGTCCCAGCAGAAACTGGCTTTTTTCCGATTTCTCCAGCTGCCTGCTTTCCGACCGGATCTCATAATAATGGGGTTCCCCGTCCGTTTTACCGCAGGCGACAGGCAAGAGCAGGAGCCAGAGCAGCGCGGACAGAAGGCACGTTTTTTTCATAAATATTTCTCTCCATTCCAAATTGAAATCTTACCCAAAATAGTAATCATCACAGACGGTGCAGTATGACACCACTTTGCCGTTATCGAGATAGATCTTCTCATAGTCATGGGGCTCATAATTGCCTTCATAACCTGTATACACTAACTGTTCACATTCTATGCAGATATGTCTTACCTCGTATTCAAGATAGTGCCGCGTGCCATCCCAGTTCACAATTGTCTTTAAATCTGTAAATCTTATATACTCTGGATGTGAGCATCCATTTGACGCTTTTGTGTCTGCCTCAGCCGCCTGCACCGCTGTTCCTGCCGCGGCAAGTCCTGCCGCAAGCACCAATGCCATCAGTTTTCTTTTCATTGAATTTCCCTCCACAATTGAATTTACAGTAACGTAATATAGTCTTCGAGCTCATTATAATACATATATATAATAAAATCAACCATTTATTTTCGCACGCGGTGATATGAGCCGGTATAGCTGAATTTTTTCCGGATGCATGCTTTCCAGAACCCTTAGCGGGCGCCGCTGAATTTTTAACGGCAGAGGTATAATAAATATGTTGAGAACCGTCCCACAGCGCAAAAAACAGTTGCACGTCTTTTCATAAAGTAATACTATTAAAGATAGGACGGTCAAAGCCGCAAAAAGAATATAAAAATATATGTGAAGGAAGGAAGAAAAAAATGAAGGTATACACATGTTTCCCCCAGGGAAAGGCGAAAGCGCTGACGATGAGCTATGACGACGGAAAGATTCAGGATGAGAGGCTGATTCAGATTTTTGATAAGAACGGCATCAAGGGAACCTTTAACATCAATTACGGTCTGATGGAGCTGGAGCAGGAGCCTCCCCGCATTGCCAGGGCCAGGGTAAGGGAGCTTTACAAAAATCATGAGGTGGCCACCCATTGCATGACCCATCCTACCATTTCCCGCTGCCCGCTGGTAGAGGTGGCACAGGAGATTCTGGACGACAGGAAGGGACTGGAGGAGCTGACCGGCGGGCTGGTGCGCGGGCATGCTTATCCAAACGGCTCCTACAGTGAGGAAATCAAGCAGCTTTTCAGGCAGCTGGGCATTGCCTATGGGCGCGTGGTGGAGGCGGTTCCCAACTATGAGCTGCCCAAAGATCCCCTTGAGTGGCATCCTACCTGCCATCACAATGATCCTGAGCTGATGAAGAAGGCGGAATTTTTTGCAAATTTCCATAAAAAGCAGTACCTGAAGCTGATGTATGTCTGGGGGCACAGCTATGAGTTTGACAGCCGCAATAACTGGAACGTTATCGAGGAGTTCTGCGAGTACATGGGCGGCAGGGAGGATATCTGGTATGCCACCAACATCGAGATTATTGATTATATGGAGGCGGCAAATAGGCTGAAATTCTCCGGCAGCAATGAGATGGTCTATAATCCCAGCGCGGTGAGCGTCTGGCTGAATGTGAACGACGGCAAGTATGTGGAGGTTAAGGGCGGAGCGACCGTCAATTTAAACGATTGACGGCGGACTGCCGTTGAGGCGCTGAGAGACCGGGACGTTACGGCGGTTTATGCAGATCAGGGATTACAGGGGGGAAAGGCAGGGTTTGCTTATGCAGAAATATATAATGGCATTGGATCAGGGGACTACAAGCTCAAGGTGCATTTTATTTGACAAATCGGGGAATATCTGCTCTATGGCCCAGAAGGAATTCACGCAGATCTATCCCAAGCCCGGCTGGGTGGAGCACAATCCCATGGAAATATGGTCGTCGCAGCTTGCGGTGGCAATTGAGTGCATGGCGATGGTGGGGGCGCAGGCCCGGCAGATCGCGGCAATCGGCATAACCAACCAGAGGGAGACGACCGTTCTCTGGGATAAAAATACAGGGGAGCCGGTATATAACGCCATCGTCTGGCAGTGCCGCCGCACCGCGGATATGATAGAGGAGCTGAAAAAGGACGGGTTTGACCGGGTGATCCGGGACAGGACCGGGCTGATTCCGGACGCGTATTTCAGCGCGTCCAAAATCGCCTGGATACTGCGGAATGTGCCGGGGGCGGAACAGAAGGCCCGGGCAGGAGAGCTTTTGTTCGGCACCGTGGACACCTGGCTGATCTGGAATCTCACCAAGGGAGCCGCGCATGTGACGGATTATACCAACGCCTCCCGGACCATGCTTTTTGATATTCACAGGCTGCAGTGGGACGGGGAGATCATGGAGCGCCTGGGGATTCCGGCTTCCCTTCTGCCCCGGGTATATCCCTCCAGCCATTTGTTCGGGCATACGGATGCCAGCCTGTTCGGCGGGGCGATTCCCATTGCGGGCGCCGCGGGGGATCAGCAGGCGGCGCTTTTCGGGCAGTGCTGCTTTGAGCAGGGCGAGGTGAAAAACACCTATGGCACGGGCTGTTTTATGCTGATGCATACGGGAGACAGGGCTATTTCGTCGAAGACGGGGCTTCTGACGACCATTGCCGCGGGAACTGCCAAGAAGCCGGAATATGCCCTGGAGGGCAGCGTGTTCGTCGCCGGCGCAGGGGTACAGTGGCTGCGGGACAGCATGCGCATGCTGCGAAACGCTGCGCAGACCCAGGAGTACTGCGAGTCCGTGGAGGATACGGCGGATGTCTATGTGGTTCCGGCGTTTGCCGGCATGGGTGCGCCCTATTGGAATCAATTTGCCCGGGGCACTGTGGTGGGGCTGACCAGAGGCTGCACCAAGGAGCACTTTATCAGGGCGACGCTGGAGGCGGTGGCCTATCAGACCGCGGATGTGCTTCACGCCATGGAGCAGGACAGCGGAATCCGCTTAAAGAGCCTGAAGGTGGACGGGGGAGCCAGCGCCAACGACTTTCTCATGGGCTTTCAGGCGGATATCATCAATTCCCGGGTGGAGAGACCCAGCTGTATCGAGACTACGGCGCTGGGAGCCGCGTATCTGGCGGGGCTGGCGGCAGGCTATTGGAAGGACAGGGAGGAGATCAGGGCCAACTGGCAGCTGGGAAAGGCCTTCGAGGCTTCCATGGAGGAGGAAAAGCGTGCAGGACTTTTAAAGGGCTGGAAAAGGGCGGTAAGGTGCGCGCTGGCGTGGGCGCAGGACGACCAGTAGCCGCGGACGGGTCCGGCTGTCAGGCAGAATGCGGGACTGCCAACTTTGGCGGCAGGGGCATGCTGAATGTGAGGCGCGGTATTGTAAGCCCGGCCGGAAAGTGTTATAGTAAATTATAACCATACGCTTGGCGGAAAAGCGCCATATGGCAATCTATGCCGTGAAGGGAGAGCTTTCACGGCGGCTACGGAGGAAATTTATCATGTTGGTTCAAAAATATAAGGATATGCTGTCGGGAAAATCGGTGATCCGCCAGCTTTCGGAATTTGCCACGGCAAGAGGGCAGGAGATCGGCTATGAAAACGTGTTTGATTACAGTCTTGGGAATCCTTCGGTGCCCGTGCCCGGGGAATTTACCGATGTCATGCTCCGGATGCTTGAGACGCGGGAGACCAGCGAGCTGCACGGCTACAGCCCCAGTCTCGGCATCACCGGCGTAAGGGAGGCGGTGGCGGCTTCCCTGGAAAAGCGTTTCGGCCTTCCTTACCGGAAGGAGCATATTTTTATGGCGTCCGGAGCTGCGGGCGCGCTGGCGCATGCTTTCCGGCTGGTGACGGAGCCGGGGGATGAAATACTGACCTTTGCCCCCTTTTTTCCCGAGTATCACCCTTATGTGGATCTGACGGGGGCGGTGCTGAAGGTAGTGCCTCCTGACTGCGGGAGCTTTCAGATAAATTTTGAGAAATTTGAGGAGATGCTGACACAGAAGGTCATGGCGGTGCTGGTGAATACGCCCAACAATCCTTCGGGAGTGGTATATTCCGGCGAAACGCTGCAGAGGCTGGGCGATATTTTGAGGAAAAAATCCGCGGAGCACGGGCATACTATCTATCTGATCTCGGATGAGCCGTACCGTGAGATCGTGTTTGACGGAGCGGAGGCGCCCTGCGTCTCAAGGTTTTACGACAACACGATCATGTGCTATTCCTTCTCGAAATCGCTGTCCCTTCCGGGAGAGAGGATCGGGTATGTGGCGGTTCACCCCGGCTGCGACGGCGCGGAGTTCATGGTTCCCATGTGCGGGCAGATCTCCAGAGGAATCGGGCACAACTGCCCGCCCTCCATTATCCAGCTTGCGGTGGCGGAGGTTCTGGATAAAACTGCGGACATAAGCGTCTATGAGACAAACAGGGATTTGATTTATAACGAATTGACAGGACTGGGCTTTGACTGTGTAAAGCCTGGCGGGACCTTCTATATCTTCCCCAGGGCGCCGGAGGAGGATGCCAAAGCCTTCTGCCAAAAGGCGCTTAAGTATGATCTGGTCCTGGTTCCCGGAGATACCTTCGGGGCGCCGGGCTTTTTCCGCATGGCATACTGCATAGACACGGAGAAGGTAAAGCGTTCCCTGCCTGCATTCGGCAGGCTTATGGAAGAAGAATATAAGGGGAGAGCGTAATATGTATCAGGCTGGGCTTGTTTTGGAGGGCGGCGGCATGAAGGGCGTTTATACCGCCGGCGTATTGGATTTTTTTCTGGATAAGGGAATTCTTTTTTCAAGCGTATACGGCGTGTCCGCGGGAGCGTGTCATATGGGCAGCTATTTGTCCGGCCAGAGGGGGCGTGCGCTGGCGGTCAACATTGATTATCTGGACAGGCGCAACTACTGCAGTCTGGAGAGTCTCTTAAGGACGGGGGATCTGTTCAATGTGGAGATGTGCTATCACCGGATACCCGAGGAGCTGAATCCCTATGATTATGAGGCGTTCAACCGGTATACGGGCAAGGCGTTCAGCGTCGCCACGAATATTGAGACCGGAAAGGCGGAGTATTTCCGTATCCGGGATATGAAAAAGGATATCGACAAGATTCGTGCGTCCGCATCCCTGCCGCTGGTGTCCAGAAACGTGAGGATCGACGGCGGGCTGTATCTGGACGGCGGCATCAGCGACTCCATTCCCCTGCAGCGCTCTATTCTGGACGGGAACCGAAAAAACGTGGTGGTTATGACCAAGGAGACGGGTTTTGTCCGCAGGCCGTCCACGCGCCTTGGGCTGATCAGAGCGCGTTATAGAAGGTATCCGAAGGTATATGAGCTGATGAAGGAGCGTCATATCAATTATAACGGGCAGCTGGATTTTATACGCAGGCAGCAGGAAAACGGGCAGGCGTTTGTCATACGTCCTCAGGAGCCCAGCGATGTGGGCAGAGTGGAGAAGGATGTAAAGAAGCTTAAAGGTCTGTACCGCCAGGGCTATGAGCAGGCGGCGGCATGCTATGAGGGGCTGCTTGCCTATCTGGAGGCTTAAGGGGGCGGACTTAGGGCAGGAAATTCAGGAATCAAATATTCAGGGAGAAAAGGATTATGTCAGAGGTTTTGGAAATTATCAAGTCGGTTATTTACGGCATTGTGCAGGGGATCACGGAGTGGCTGCCCATCAGCAGCACAGGGCACCTGATTCTGGTGGAGCAGCTTATTCCCTTTGAGAATACCAGCGAAGGGTTCTTTAATATGTTTGACGTGGTTATCCAGCTGGGGTCTATACTTGCCGTCGTGGTGCTGTTCTGGCATCAGATATGGCCCTTTTATAAAAAGGATTCGGCGAAGTCAAAAGCAATGCTGGTGAAGGACAGGAAGGACCCGGCGCTGGGAGGATACGCCTTGAGCATGGACGCGTTCTGGATGTGGGTGAAAATTGTCGTGGCATGCCTTCCGGCAGTGGTATACGGCCTGGTTCTTGATGACGTGGTTGAGGAGCTGTTTGAAAGGACCCTTCCCGGCAGGGGAGTGACGGTCAAGGTCATCGTGGTAGCGGTAATGCTGGCGCTGGTGGGAGCGCTGTTCATTATTATTGAAAACAAAAACAAGGGCAGGACGCCGAGGATCAACAGCCTGTCCGAGATAACATTTCAGGCTGCCCTGTTTATAGGCGTCTGCCAGCTGGCGGCGGCAGCGCTGCCAGGGACATCCCGCTCCGGCGCAACCATTCTTGGGGCGATTCTGATCGGGGTATCCAGGACCACGGCGGCGGAATTTACCTTTTTCCTGGCGATTCCGGTCATGTTCGGGGCAAGCCTTCTGAAGGTGATAAAGTTTGGCTTTGATTTTACTGCGCAGGAGCTTGTGCTGCTGCTTGTGGGGACGGCGGCAGCCTTTGTGGTCTCCCTGTTTGTGCTGCGGT